>Ga0315336_1001919_pt1 | contig 35286 bp, 32 predicted proteins | sample ASW5metaG_FD_204512 | JGI IMG/M metagenome (GOLD analysis project Ga0315336, IMG submission 204512) | Ammonia-oxidizing marine archaeal communities from Monterey Bay, California, United States - ASW #5 | ecosystem: Environmental > Aquatic > Marine > Intertidal zone | place: USA: California... | reverse complement strand
GCTTGTGATCGCAGCGGCGGTCGTGATCGCACTCAAGCTGTTCGGAGTCTTCTAGAGCGATGGGACAGTCCATGCCCAAGGTCGGTTTGCGGCCGTTTCTTCCCGAGGACACTGCGGTGCTCGCGGCGATTTTCGTCGCCAGCATCGATGAACTGGCGGAAGAGGACTATTCCGACGCGCAACGCGAGGCATGGGCCAGCGCTGCCGAGGATGAAGATAAATTCGGTAAGCGGCTCTCTGGCCAGCTCACGCTGGTGGCGACTATCGAAAGTTCACCGGTGGGCTTTGCCTCGCTGAAAGGCAAGGAACATCTCGATCTGCTTTATGTGCATCCGGGTTTCGCGCGGCAAGGGGTGGCCACGGCTCTTTGCGATGCGCTGGAAAAGCTGGCCGGCGCGCGAGGTGCGACGGCGCTGACGGTGGAAGCCAGCGACACGGCCGAACCGTTTTTCGCCCAGCGCGGTTACGTCGGCCAGCAGCGCAGCACCGTAACGGTGGGCGACGAGTGGCTTGCCAACACGACGATGAAGAAATCATTGGGCGGCGATGCACCGCAAGGCGAAATGCCGGGAAGACCATCATGAGCCGCGAGCGCCTCTATTTGTTCGACACAACGCTGCGCGATGGCGCGCAGACCAACGGCGTCGACTTCACGCTGCACGACAAGCAGATCATCGCCAACATGCTGGACGATCTCGGCATCGACTACATCGAGGGCGGATATCCGGGTGCAAATCCATCCGATACAGAGTTCTTCGCGACCAAGCCGAAATTCGACAATGCGAAATTCACCGCCTTTGGGATGACGCGCCGTCCGGGGCGCTCGGTGTCAAACGATCCGGGGGTTGCAGGATTGCTCGAAGCAAAGGCGGACGCGATCTGTTTCGTGGCGAAGTCGTCCGAGTATCAGGTCCGCGTGGCGCTTGAGACCACCAACGAAGAAAATATCGCCGGAATTCGGGACAGTGTCAGCGTGGCGAAGGCGGCAGGCCGTGAGGTCATGCTCGATTGCGAACACTTCTTCGACGGTTACAAGGAGAACCCGCAATTCGCGCTGGCCTGCGCCAAGGCAGCGTATGACGCCGGCGCGCGCTGGGTGGTATTGTGCGACACCAATGGCGGCACGATGCCGAACGAGATCGAAGCCATCGTCGGCGAGGTGGTGAAACAGATTCCCGGCGATCATGTCGGCATCCACACTCATAACGATACCGAGCAAGCGGTGGCAAATTCGCTGGCGGCGGTGCGCGCGGGCGCGCGGCAGATTCAGGGCACGCTGAACGGTCTGGGCGAGCGCTGCGGCAATGCCAACCTCTGCTCGCTGATCCCGACCTTGAAGCTGAAGAAGGAGTTTGCCGACAAGTTCGAAATTGGTGTCTCGCAGGACAAGCTTGCGACGCTGGTTCATGCGTCGCGCGCTCTGGACGATATTCTCAATCGTGCGCCAGACCGTCATGCGCCGTATGTCGGCGAAAGCGCATTCGTCACCAAGACCGGCATTCATGCGTCGGCGGTCATGAAAGATCCGCAGACCTACGAGCATGTCGCTCCCGAAGCCATCGGCAATCACCGCAAGGTGCTGGTGTCGGATCAGGCTGGGCGATCCAATGTGATCGCCGAGCTCGAGCGCGCCGGCATTCCGTTCGAGAAGAACGATCCGAAGCTGACGCGGCTTGTCGAGGAGATGAAAGAGAAAGAGGCCGCGGGTTATGCCTACGAATCCGCGAATGCCTCGTTCGATCTGCTGGCGCGCCGCACGCTCGGCAAGGTGCCGGATTACTTTCGTGTCGTGCAGTTCGACGTCAATGTCGAGCAGCGTTACAACGCGCTCGCCCAGCGCGTGACGGTGGCGATGGCAGTCGTGAAGGTTGATGTCGCCGGCGAAATGCTGATCTCGGCGGCGGAAGGCAACGGTCCTGTCAATGCGCTGGACGTCGCGCTGCGCAAGGACCTCGGCAAGTATCAGAAGTACATCGAGGGCCTGAAGCTGGTCGATTACCGGGTGCGTATCCTCAACGGCGGCACAGAGGCGGTGACGCGCGTGTTGATCGAAAGCGAGGACGAGACAGGCGAACGCTGGACCACGGTTGGAGTTTCGCCCAACATCATCGATGCATCTTTTCAGGCGCTAATGGATTCGGTGATTTACAAGCTGGTGAAGTCCAACGCGCCAGCATAGGGAAAGGCGGGCATCAGATGATCGATCACGTATCGGTTGGGGTTGCCGACCTTGAACGCGCCGCGACGTTTTACGAGGCCGCATTTGCGCCGTTGGGGCTGACCAGGCTGATCGAGCGACCGGCAACTGTCGGTTTCGGGAAGGCCTATCCGGAATTCTGGATCAATCTTCGTCCGGGTATGTCGCCGATGCCGCCCGAGAGCGGCACGCATATTTGCCTGCGTGCCAAAACAACGTCCGAAATCGAAGCGTTTTATGCAGCCGCATTGAAGGCCGGGGGAACCGATGAAGGTCCGCCGGGCATTCGTCCGCATGATCGGGTGACGTATTTCGCCGCCTTCGTCGCCGATCCCGATGGCAATCGCATCGAGGTGGTGACGTTCCTGAAGGACGAGCAGCCTGCGGCCTGATCGGTTACAGGCCGCTTGCGACTTTGTCGTCCATCAGCTTTGCCGACTCGGGCACCAGTGCCGCCGACCGTTGCAGTATGGGGAGAATGTCTTCGACGCGATCGGCGGTGAGAACGTCCACCCAGAGGTTCGCGCGGATGAATTCCGTCTGCTTCATGTGATCGATCAGCACGAGCAGGGGATTCCAGAATCCGTCGATGTTGGCGAGCAGGATCGGCTTGCTGTGGCGGCCGAGCTGCGACCATGTCATCTGCTCGACCAGTTCTTCCAGCGTGCCGACGCCGCCGGGAAATGCGACGAATGCATCGGAGTGCTCGAACATCAGTCGCTTGCGCTCGTGCATGTCCTTGGTGACGATGACTTCCTGCGCGTCTTTCAGCACTTGCTCCCGTTTCGTCAGGAATGTCGGGATAATGCCGGTGACCTTGCCGCCATTCTCGATGGCTCCGGCCGCGACAGCACCCATCAGACCGACGGAGCCGCCGCCGTAGACCAGACCGACGCCGTTCTGGGCGAGGGTCTTGCCGAAGGCTGAAGCCGCTTTGACAAACTCGGGATTGGTGCCGGGGCCGGAACCGCAATAGACGCAGACGTTCTTAATCGTATTCATACCCGGTCATGTGGCGATTTGTTGCGACATCTTCAAGACGCGGGTCCCGCAGTGCAAGGTGGATAGTTCTGCAAACCGGCTATTTTGGGGAAAAGAATCGGTGGGCAAGGGTGCGAAAACCGCGCAAACGCTCTATATGACCGTCATGATTGAAATCGTGAATTGGCGCCCTGCACAAGACCAGGGCGCGCTTGGCCTCAAGGCGACTGTCGTTTAATGGCCGACCTCTATCCTGCCGCGCCTGACGAGGCTGCGATCGACGCCAAGCCGCCGACGCTCGCTGACCTGAATGCCGAAAAAGCCACGCTCTTCGGAACGCTGGCTCATTTGTGGCCGTATATCTGGCCGGGTGACCGATCTGACCTCAAGATGCGTGTCGTCTGGTCGATGGTGTTGCTGCTCATCGCCAAGGCTGCGACGCTCTTCGTTCCTTTCACATTCAAATGGGCAGTCGATGCCTTGACGGGCGCTGACACCGCGCCGGTCCAGTCCTCGAACTGGGCGTTGTGGCTGATCGCGTCGCCGCTGATCATGACGTTGAGTTACGGCGGCATTCGCATCGTCATGATGGTGTTGACCCAGTGGCGCGACGGTCTATTCGCGAAGGTGGCGATGCATGCCGTGCGCAAGCTGGCTTTTCTCACCTTCGTTCATATGCACGAATTGTCGCTGCGCTTTCACCTCGAGCGCAAGACGGGCGGGCTGACGCGCGTGCTGGAGCGCGGCCGCACCGGCATCGAGACCATGGTGCGGATGGTCATCCTTCAGCTCGCGCCGACCATCGTCGAACTGGCGTTGATGATGGGCGTGCTACTGTGGCAGTTCGACTGGCGTTACGTGCTGGTGACCTTCATCACCGTCGTGATCTACATGGTCTACACGTATTATGCGACTGAATGGCGGATCGAGATTCGCCGCCGCATGAACGATTCCGATACCGAGGCCAACACCAAGGCCATCGACTCGCTGCTCAATTATGAGACGGTGAAGTATTTCAGCGCCGAAGAACGCGAAGCGCGGCGTTACGACAAGTCCATTGAGCGTTATGAACGCGCCAGCGTCCACACCTATACGTCGCTTGCAGTGCTGAACACCGGGCAAGCTGTGATCTTCACATTCGGTCTCACCGCGACCATGCTGATGTGCGCGGTCGGGGTTCGCAACGGCACCAACACGGTAGGCGATTTCGTCATGGTCAACGCCATGATGATCCAGCTTTATCAGCCGCTGAATTTCATGGGCATGGTCTATCGCGAGATCAAGCAGGCGATCATCGATATCGAGAAGATGTTCGGCGTGCTGTCACGCAATCCGGAAGTGAAGGATATTCCGTGCGCGCAGCCGTTGCAGATTTCGGCGGGCACGGTCCGTTTCGACGATGTGCGGTTCTCCTACGATCCGGAGCGGCCGATCCTGAAAGGACTCTCGTTCGAGGTGCCGGCGGGCAAGACCGTTGCCATCGTCGGTCCATCGGGCGCGGGCAAGTCGACAATTTCGCGATTGCTGTTCCGCTTGTACGATGTCAGCGGCGGCAGGATCACCATCGACGGCCAGAATATCCGCGATATCACCCAATCGTCGCTGCGTGCGTCGATCGGCATGGTGCCGCAGGACACGGTGCTGTTCAATGACACCATCCGATACAACATCCGCTACGGGCGCTGGGACGCCACCGACACTGAGGTGGAAGAGGCTGCAGCGATGGCGCAGATCGATGGCTTCATCCGTATGTCGCCCCATGGTTACGAAACCGAAGTCGGTGAGCGCGGGCTGAAATTGTCAGGCGGCGAAAAGCAGCGCGTTGCGATTGCCCGGACCATTCTGAAGGGGCCACCGATTCTGGTGCTCGATGAAGCGACATCGGCGCTCGACAGCCATACCGAGCGGGAGATCCAGGACCAGCTAGAGAAGGTCTCGCGCGGCCGGACCTCGCTGGTGATCGCCCACCGGCTGTCCACCATCGTTGGCGCGGACGAAATTATCGTGTTGGATCAGGGCCGCATTTCGGAACGCGGTACCCACTCACAGCTTCTGGAAGCAAACGGCCTTTACGCGAGCATGTGGAACAGGCAACGTGAGGCTCAGGAAGCGCGGGAAAAGCTGGCCATGATGGCCGACGAGAACATCGCGCCGAATCGTGCGCCACCGCCGGTCGACGATTCGCTGGTCACGCCCGCCGCCGCTGAATAGTTTTGGGTCACATTCAACGCAGGTTTTTAAGCTCATGTCCGTTGTGAAGTCTATCCGCGATCAAATTCCGCCGATTCATCCAGAGGGCTATCCGTTTATCGGAGCCTTCGCCTTCGCGAGTCTGATCCTGTTCTGGATTTGGACACCGCTCGGCTGGATCGGATGCGGGCTGACAGTCTGGTGCGCGTTGTTCTTCCGCGACCCGGTTCGCGTGACCCCGGTTCGCGAGGGCATCGTCGTCTCGCCGGCCGATGGCCGCGTGTCGATGGTGGTGCAGGCCGTGCCGCCAGCCGAACTAGGGCTCGGCGACAAGCCGCTGCCGCGGATTTCGATCTTCATGAGCGTGTTCAATTGCCATGTGAACCGCAGCCCCGTGGCTGGCCGCGTTGATCGCATCGCCTACCGCCCCGGCAAGTTTCTCAATGCCGATCTCGACAAGGCGAGCGAGGACAACGAGCGCAACTCGCTGGTGATCTCCACGCCAGCGGGCCGGATCGGGGTGATCCAGATCGCGGGTCTGGTGGCCCGCCGTATCGTTTCATTCGTGAAAGAGGGCCAGGTTCTGGGAGCAGGCGAACGCTTCGGGCTTATTCGCTTCGGCTCGCGGCTCGACGTCTTCCTTCCCGAAGGTGCCAAGTCACTGGTATCGGAAGGCCAGACCGCTATCGCCGGCGAAACCGTGCTGGCCGATTTCAAGCTGGGCGACGGCGGGCGCAGCTACCGCGTGGATTAACCAAGCCTGCGATCATCCAGCAGGCTTTTCGCCACAATGGTGAAGCAGGGTGGGGCTTGCTATATAAGGTCATGAAAAGGTCCAATGGCCATGCTTCCCGATCCCAGAACGCCTGATTTGCGCCGCCGACGGTTTCGCCAGATTCCGATCCGGATGCTCGTGCCCAACGTCATTACGTTGCTGGCGATCTGCGCCGGGCTGACCGCAATCCGGCTCTCCATCGAAGGCCGTAACGAACTCGCGCTTGCGGCGATCGTGTTCGCGGCCGTGCTCGACGGCATCGATGGCCGCGTCGCGCGCATGATCAAGGGCCAGTCCCGGTTTGGCGCGGAGCTCGACAGCCTGGCGGATTTCGTCAACTTCGGCGTCGCGCCTGCGCTCATTCTGTATTTCTGGCAGCTGCATGATTTGAAGAACTTCGGCTGGATCGCCGCGATGATTTTCGCGATCAGCGGCGGACTGCGTCTGGCGCGGTTCAACGCCACGATGGACGATCCGAACAAGCCGCCCTTCGCTGCGAACTATTTCACCGGAGTGCCGGCTCCTCTGGGCGCGCTTTGCGTGCTGCTGCCGATGTATCTGGTGTTTATCGGCGCACCGCAGTTGCCGGCTCCGATCACCGCGCTGTTCACCTTGTCGATCGCATTCCTGATGGTGTCGCGCCTTCCGGTGTTCTCCGGTAAGATGATCGGCGGAAAGATCGCGCCGGAGATGGTGCTGCCGGTGGTCGTGGCAGTGGTGTTGTTTATTGCCGTTCTGATCAGCTATCCGTGGCAACTTCTGACCGGTGGCTCGCTGATTTATCTTCTCAGCCTCCCGATCGGGTGGAACTCCTACCGCGCGCACGAGCGCCGCGCGCGTGAGGCCGCAGTTGCCGGCGAAACGGGTTATGAGAGTCCAGCACCGGATTTCAAAGCCCCGGTCGATCCCGTTGAAGATGATCGGCCAACGCGTCTGAATTGACGGTTGGCGAGAACCGGACGACCCTGCGCCGTCGTATGGTTAATGAATTCCTGAAATTTGTCCGGATAACCTGCGCGCGACATCGCGCTATTAGCGCCAATCGCTACCATTTAACCGCTTCCAGAAGCGCTCGCTGATTATCTCGTCCGCGGCCCTCGTCAATTTGATAACCTTTACCCCACCTTAATGGCCCCGACGCTAGGGTTCTGATGCGCGCTCAGAATGGGCGCTGTTGGTTGCGTCGGAGTGCGTTATGGATATCACCACGGGAATTGGCCTGGCTGTCGGCATTGCGGTGCTTTGCACACTCGTTCTGATGGGTGGCGACTTCCGGATGTTCTACGATTCCCACGCCATCATTATTATTTTCGGTGGTTCGTTCGCCGCGACGCTGATCCGGTTTCCGCTATCTGCGATTCTTCACGGCTTGCCGCTTGGCGCAAAATTCGCCTTCACTCTGAGCCGGCTTACCGCACGTGATCTGGTGGACGAATTGGCCCGGATCGCGGAAGTCGCGCGCAAACAGGGACCGGTCGGACTTGAAAAAATCGAAGCCGACGATCCGTTTCTGGCAAAGGGCATCCGCTACATCGCTGACGGCTACGATCTCGAATTCATCCGGGACAATATGGAGCGTGATCGCGACAATTTCCTGATGCACCTCACGGAAGGCTCGAAGATCTATCGCGCGATTGGCGACTGCGCGCCTGCATTCGGTATGATCGGCACGCTGCTCGGCATGGTGCAGATGTTCTCCAACATGTCGGACCCGTCCAAGCTCGGTCCCTTCATGGCGGTGGCACTGCTGGCAACGCTGTACGGTGCTCTGGTCGCGAACCTGATCTGTCTGCCGATCGCCGACAAGTTGCACGTCAAGGTTCTCGACGAAGAAACCAATCGCACGCTGATCATCGACGGCATTCTGATGATCCGCGATGCCAAATCTCCAACGCTCGTCCGCGAAATGCTGCTCGCTTATCTGCCTGAAAAACATCGCCACGAAGAGGGTGAGCCGGTTCCGGCTTAAACGACGGCTGCGGAAACGGACCAACCAGGATGGCTAAGAAAAAACGCGCAGAAGAACATGGAGGTCACGGCTGGTTCGTGACCTTCGCCGATCTGATGGCTCTTCTGTTGAGCTATTTCGTCATGCTCGTGGCGTTTTCCAATCAGGATTCCAACAAGCTGAAAATTGTCGCCGGATCGATGCGTGAGGCATTCGGCGTTCAGACCCAGTCTCGCTTCTCGGGCATTATTGAATCCGATGGTCTTCCGACGCGCGCGCGGCTGAAGAATACGTCGCATATTCCGCCGGAAGAGGCATCGAACAACCCCACGCCGGATCAGGAAGACAAGAACAAGATCGCCGGCGCGCGCATGAAGACCGATCGTGAATTTGCGCTCGCGTCTGCCTCTCTGCGACAGGCGTTGCAGGACCTGCCGGAAATTTCCGAGTTGTCGAAGCACATCCTGTTTGAGGAGACCAAGCAGGGACTCAACCTCGAAATCGTCGATCAGGACGGCCGCTCGATGTTCGCCGATGGCTCCAAGCAACCGCTGGAGCGGACCCGGCGGCTGCTTCAGAAACTGGCCGGGCCGCTTAAGGCGACACCGCTGCGCGTGGCCATCGTCGGTCACACCTCCGCGGGCTTCATGCCGACGCGATCCGGATATGACGGCTTTGACCTGTCTGCGGACCGCGCCAACGTCGTCCGTCAGATCCTCGATCAGGAGGGCTTGCCAGCCTCACACGTGTTTTCTGTCGCGGGCAAGGCCGACACCCAGCCGCTATTCCCGGACGATCCCACGCTGGCCGCAAACCGTCGTGTGACCATTACGCTGATGCGGGAAGACCCACCGCTGCCACCCAATCTCAAGCCCTAAGCTGACAGTATTATTGTACCTTATACCGGATTTGTTTCTGCGGTTCCGTGTTCGTGTCGCAGTGGACATCGGGTAGCAGTGATATAAGAAGCGCCACTCAAAGGTGATCACCGGATTTGCCGGGATCAAAGACACCGTCAGGGCGTTCCTTCGATCATGGCTGCTAGCGATTCACCTGCCGATACGCCCCAAGACGCGCCGGCAACAACCGGGTTTTGGGCTCTCACTCTCGGTAGCATCGGGGTGGTGTTCGGCGACATCGGTACGTCGCCATTGTACGCCTTTCGCGAGGCCGTCCATAACGCGACGGATGGCGGTCCCGTCTCCCGCGAGATCGTCCTTGGCGTGCTGTCGCTCATCCTTTGGTCGCTGATCGTCGTTGTTACGATCAAGTATGTCCTGCTCCTGCTGCGCGCCGACAACAACGGCGAAGGCGGGACACTGTCATTGATGGCGCTCGGTCAGCGCGCGCTCGGGCGGCGCAGTTGGTTTCTGCTCGCGCTTGGCGTGATCGGCGGAGCGATGTTCCTCGGCGACGCGATGATTACGCCGGCCATTTCGGTGCTCTCCGCCGTCGAAGGTCTGAAGATCGCGGCGCCGGCGCTGGAGCACTATGTGGTCCCGCTCGCGATTGTCATCCTGATCTGTCTGTTCGCTGTGCAGAGCCGGGGGACGGCGATGGTCGCCAGCGCCTTTGGCCCGGTGATGATCGTTTGGTTTCTGACGCTGGGCGTCATGGGGCTGATGCACATCAGTGACGACCCCGGCATCGTGCATGCCATCAATCCGATCTTTGCTGTCCAGTTCTTGCTGACCCATGGCGTCATCGGGCTCGTGATTCTCGGCGCGGTGTTTCTGGCGGTCACCGGCGGCGAAGCGCTGTATGCCGATCTCGGTCATTTCGGTCGCAAGCCGATACAGGCGGCGTGGCTTTATTTCGTGCTGCCGTGCCTGTTGCTGAATTATTTCGGGCAGGGCGCGCTGGTGCTGTCGCATCCGGCGGCGATCGAAAATCCATTCTACCGCATGGTGCCGGAAAGTTTCCTGGTGCCGCTGATCTGTCTTGCGACGGCCGCAACCGTGATCGCGAGTCAGGCTGTTATCACCGGCGCATTCTCGCTTGTGCGGCAGGCGATCCAGCTTGGGCTGCTGCCTCGGTTCGAAGTTCGCTACACGTCGGAAACACATGCCGGGCAGATCTACCTGCCGCGCGTCAATATGCTGCTGCTGATCGGCGTTTTGCTGCTCGTTGGCCTGTTCCGCACATCGAGCGGTTTGGCGTCGGCTTATGGCATCGCCGTCTCCACGACCATGGTCTGTGACGGCATCATGTGTTTCGTCGTGATCTGGAAGCTCTGGAACTGGCGAGCGGCAACGGCGGCGGCGCTGATCATACCTTTGGTCATCGTCGATCTGACCTTCCTCACCGCTAACCTGCTGAAGCTTTTGCAAGGCGCGTGGGTGCCGGTGCTGTTCGGGATTCTGATGGCTGGCCTGATCTGGACCTGGCGCCGCGGCGCGGCCATCCTGACCAACAAGACACGACGCACCGAAGTCCCGCTGCTCGATCTCATCAAGAGTCTTGAGAAGCGTCCTCCACATATCGTCAAGGGAACGGCTGTTTTTCTGACCAGCGATCCCGAATATGTCCCAACCGCATTGCTGCATAATCTCAAGCACAACAAGGTTCTCCACGAACACAATGTGATCCTGACGATCCACACAGCGGAAACGCCGCGTGTCGATCTCGCGGATCGCGTGCTGATGGAGAACATCAGCGATAAGTTTTCGACCGTTCGGCTGACGTTTGGCTTCATGGAATCGCCGAACGTGCCGAAGGCGTTGGCGGTCGCTCGCAAGCTGGGCTGGCAGTTCGATATCATGTCGACATCGTTTTTCGTGTCGCGGCGTTCGCTGAAGCCTGCGGCGCAGTCCGGCATGCCGCAGTGGCAAGACCACCTGTTCATCGCCTTGAGCCGATCGGCGAACGATGCCACCGACTATTTCCAGATTCCGACCGGACGTGTGGTGGAAGTAGGTACTCAGGTAACCATTTGAAAAATCAGAGGGATTTATCCCCGATTTTCGATAATCCATGCATTTTTAGCATAGCTGAGCCTTGAAAACGGCCTAACGTATGCGCTCAGCGCGGGCGTATAGGCCTGCTGCGCTGCCGTTGTGCAGTGAACAATTTGAGGCGCTTTTCCAGATGACCGATACGACAGCAGCCGCGGCGGAAACGCCGGCGGCAAACGGACATGGTGAAACGCATTCCACAGCGTCCTTCAAGGGACTGATGCTCGGAAGCATCGGCGTGGTCTATGGCGACATCGGCACGAGCCCGCTCTACGCGTTTCGCGAAGCGGCAACGGCAGCCGGTGTGACCGCAACGGCCGCGAACCCTGTTGCAATATTGGGCGTGCTGTCGCTGATCCTGTGGGCGCTGATTGTCGTGGTCACGCTCAAATACGTTCTGATCCTGCTGCGCGCCGATAACAACGGCGAGGGCGGTACGCTTGCGCTGATGGCGCTTGCGCAGCGTGCGCTGAAAAAGAGCGGCGGCGTGATTGTTCTGCTCGGGATTATCAGCGGTGCGCTGTTTTATGGCGATGCGGTGATCACTCCGGCATTGTCCGTCCTGTCGGCAATCGAAGGCACCAAACTCGTGACGGTGGCCTTTGACCCCTACGTCGTACCGCTGACGGTGGTGATCTTGATTGCGTTGTTCGCGGTCCAGTCGCGCGGGACCGCGCGCGTTGCTGCGTTCTTCGGGCCGGTGATGTGCGCGTGGTTCGTCATTCTCGCGGTCGCTGCCGTTCCTCATATTGCGCGGCATCCGCAGGTGCTGGCGGCGCTGAACCCGGCTTATGCGCTGTCCTTTCTCGCCCATCATGGAGTGATTGGATTGGTGACGCTGGGCGCGGTCTTTCTGGCCGTCACCGGCGCGGAGGCGCTCTATGCGGATTTGGGCCACTTCGGAAAGCGGCCGATCCGCGCTGCGTGGCTCGCGGTCGTATTGCCTTCGCTGGCACTTAATTATTTAGGGCAGGGTGCGCTGGTGATCGTCGATCCAGCAGCGATCGAAAATCCCTTCTTCCTGATGTTTCCGAAGTGGGCGCTCGCGCCGATGGTCCTTCTTGCGACCGTCGCCACGGTCATTGCCAGCCAGGCGGTCATTACCGGGGCTTATTCATTGACGCGTCAGGCCATTCAACTCGGCTTGATGCCACGTTTCGAAATTACCCACACTTCCGAAGCGCATTCCGGCCAGATCTACATTCCGCGCGTCAACGCGTTGCTGCTTGTCAGCGTCCTGATGCTGGTCATTCTGTTTCGCTCTTCCAGTTCGCTGGCGTCGGCCTATGGCATCTCGGTGACCGGCACGATGGTGGTCACCGCGATGATGGGGTTCGTTGTGATCTGGAAAGTCTGGAAGTGGTCGCCGATCGCGGCCGCCGCTTTGATCTTGCCGTTTCTCGCAATCGATCTGACGTTTCTGGCGGCTAATCTGCTTAAAGTGTTTGAAGGCGGCTGGGTGCCGCTGGCGCTCGGCGGCATCGTGATGCTGTTGATGTATACGTGGCGTCGCGGCAGCAAGCTGCTTTATGAAAAGTCTCACAAGCAAGAAATCCCGCTCACTGATTTGATTGCGATGCTGGAAAAGAAGCCGCCGCAGCGCGTGCCCGGCACAGCCGTGTTTCTGACCAGCAATCCCGATTTTGCTCCGACGGCATTGATGCACAGCCTGAAACACTACAAAGTGCTGCATCAGAAGAATGTCATTCTCACCATTGAGAGCGCATCGACACCGCGTGTGGATTTGGCCGAGCGCGTACGGCTTGAAGATATCAGCGAGATGTTTTCGAAAGTCACGCTCAAATTCGGCTTCATGGAATCGCCGAACGTGCCAAAAGCACTCGCCATTGCCCGCAAGCTGGGCTGGCAGTTCGACATCATGTCGACGTCGTTCTTCCTGTCGCGCCGTGCGTTGAAGCCGGCGGCGCAGTCCGGGATGCCGCGCTGGCAGGATCACTTGTTTATCGGTATGAGCCGCTCGGCGAACGACGCCACGGACTATTTCCAGATCCCGACCGGCCGCGTGGTCGAAGTCGGCACGCAGGTCACTATTTAGGGGGCCGACAGCCGGCCGCGCTTGATTTTCCCGCGGCAAAAAGAGAGGTTGTGCGCCGTTCGCGCTTAATCTTGGGGCGTGGTCTTCCGGATCACCCCTCGTGGAGGTCGATGTGTCACAGGCTGAGAAAGTTCACGATTTGACGGCGGAAGAGGTCGCCGCCGGAATTGCACAGGGGCGTTATCTCCTGATCGATGTGCGTGAACCGAATGAGGTCGCTGTCGAGGCCTATCCGGACGCGGTGGTGTTGCCGCTTTCGAGCTTCGATCCGGCGGAAATTCCCGACCCCCAAGGCAAGACGGTGGTCTTTGCCTGCCGCTCCGGCAAGCGGTCGGTGACGGCATCGCTGGCTGCGCAGGCCGGCGGCAAGCCTTATGACTCGCACCTCGCAGGTGGCATGCTGGCGTGGAAGGCGGCTGGGCTGCCATCCAAATCCGGCGGCTGATTCCGTGAACAGGATTTTCGCGGATCTGCCGAATACGATTTTCGATGTGATGTCGCAGGCCGCCCGCGATCTAAACGCGATCAATCTGGGCCAGGGCTTTCCGGACGATCCCGGTCCGCTCGATATCCGCGAGAAGGCCGCCGATGCCGTGCTGAACGGCTACAATCAGTATCCCTCGATGATGGGAATTCCCGAACTGCGTCAGGCCATCGCCACTCACTATGCTCATTGGCACGGCGTGCAGCTCGATCCCATGAGCGAGGTGATGGTGACCTCGGGTGCCACGGAAGCGTTGACAGGATCGATCCTCGGGCTGGTTCAGCCCGGCGACGAGGTTCTTGTTTTTCAGCCGATGTACGATTCCTATGTGCCGATCATTCGGCTCGCGGGAGGGGTTCCCAAGTTCCTGCGGCTGGAGCCGCCGCACTGGCGCCTGCCCGAAGAGGCGATCCGCGCCGCAATCACGCCGAAGACGCGTTACGTGATCCTGAATAATCCACTCAACCCGGCGGCTGTGGTTTATCCGCGCGAAGATCTCGAGATGCTCGGGCGGATTTGTCAGGAATACAACCTGATCGCCATTTGCGATGAGGTCTGGGAGCATGTGGTGTTCGATGGCCGCGAGCACATTCCGCTGATCGCGATTCCCGGAATGCGCGACCGTACAGTGAAGATCGGCTCTGCCGGCAAGATGTTTGGGCTGACCGGCTGGAAAATCGGCTTTGTCTGCGCCGCGCCTCACATTCTGCGCGTGCTTGCCAAGGCGCATCAGTTCATCACCTTCACGACGCCGCCCAACCTTCAGGTTGCGGTCGCTTACGGCCTCGGTAAATCCGATGAATATTTTCTGCAGATGCGTGCCGATCTTGCGCGCAGCCGCGATCGCTTGAGCAAAGGCCTGTCCGGCCTTGGTTTCCCGGTGCTGCAATCGCAAGGAACGTATTTTCTCAATGTCGATCTGGCGCCGCTTGGGCTGAACGAAGGTGACGTGGCTTTCTGCAAACGCATCGTGCATGAGCACAAGGTTGCTGCCATTCCTGTGTCGGCCTTTTATGAAGAGAACCATGTGACGTCGGTGGTGAGATTCTGTTTTTCGAAGAAGGATGCAACGCTCGACACGGCGCTGGAGCGGCTGACCCACGTTCTTCACGGGTAAGAGGAAATCCGGTGTCCGTTGGCATGAAAAGGGGATTGTCTCTCGCCGCAGTTATCGCAGGCATTCTTGCGGTTTCGATGCCATTCGCGCAGGCGCAGCAGCGCAGCGTGAATTTCTATAATTGGTCGAACTACATGGCGCCCGGTGTCCTTGAGCAGTTCACCAAGGAAACCGGCATCAAGGTTACGTACGACACGTTCGACGCCAATGAGACGCTTGAGACCCGGTTGCTGGCTGGCAAATCCGGTTACGATGTGGTGGTGCCGACGGCGTACTTTCTTCAACGCCAGATCGCGGCCAATATTTTTCAGAAACTCGATAAGTCGAAACTGCCCAATCTTGCCAATGCGTGGCCCGAGGTAACCAAACGTCTCGCAGTATACGATCCCGGTAACAGCTTTGCGGCCAATTACATGTGGGGCACCACGGGGATCGGCTACAACGTCAAGAAGGTGCAGGAAATTCTCGGTGCCGACGCTAAAATTGATTCCTGGTCCATTGTGTTCGAGCCTGAGAATCTTGCGAAGTTTAAGGATTGCGGGATTCACATGCTGGATTCCGCCGACGACATTTTTCCGGCGGCATTGAGCTATCTTGGCCTCGATCCGAATTCGACAAAACAGGCTGATCTGGACAAAGCCGCGGATCTGGTCAGCAAGGTGCGGTCCTATGTCCGCAAGTTTCATTCGTCGGAATATCTGAACGCGCTGGCCACCGGCGAAATCTGTTTTGTGGTCGGCTGGTCAGGCGACATCAAGCAGGCCCAGAGCCGCGCCGCGGAAGCCAAGAACGGCATTGAGATCGGCTACGCGATTCCAAAAGAGGGCGCGCAGATGTTTTTCGACAATTTCGCCATTCCGGCGGACGCGCCGCATGTTGCCGAGGCGTATGAGCTCATCAATTATCTCTACCGGCCCGATGTTGCCGCGAAGAATTCGGACTTCTTGTCTTACGCGAACGGCAATCTCGCCAGCCAAAAGCTGATCGATCCAAAGATATTCAACGACAAGACGATCTATCCTGACGAGGCGACACTCAGCCGGCTGTTCGTGATTACGGCCCGCGATCCGGCCACCCAGCGCATCATCAACCGCTTGTGGACGCGGGTGAAGACGGGGCGCTGACTATCGCCAGCGGCGATGCAGCCAGAGCCACTGCTCGGGATGTTCGCGAATCCATCCCTCGACCACGGTTGTGATCGCCTGCGTTGTGCACTGTACGTCGATTTTGCCTTCGGCATCGCGCACAGGCTTAACCTCGTCCGATAGCTCGGCGCGGAAGCGATTGTTCGGGAGCCGGATGATACGCACGCCGTGGATGGGGACTTCGACCTGACGGGCGAGACGGGCGAGCAGGGGATTGGCTTTGGTCGTCCGGCCGAAGAATGTCACATCCACGCCACGACCGAAATGCTGATCCACCAGCATGCCGACATGCACGCCCTTTTGCAGAGCCTGCGCTAGCCGCAGCGGTGCGTCGTGCGTGGTCGCGATCATCGTGCCCATGTTGACGGAGCGAATGTCCTGGATCGCGCGATCCACTGCCGCAATATTGGGGCGGCGAAACAGCACCGCCGATTCCAGTCCATAAGCTGGACCTGCGAGCGCAGGCAGCTCCCAATTGGCAAGGTGACTGGCAAACACCAGCGCGCCCTTGCCATCGTCACGCAGTGTCTCGAATTTCTGAATTGCATCGGGCGCAAGCTCGATGCGGCTGTCCTCAGGATGCTCTGTATCGAGTTTCCAGATGTGATCCAGATGAGCGAACTCAGCGCCGACGCGGCCGAGATTGTCCCACACGCCCATGAGAATGGTATCGATCTCGGCCGGAGACTTTTCCGGGAACGCCGCGGTCAGGTTGGCGCGACCGATCTTGTGTTCAGGCAGCCACGGACCGACCGCGCGTGTGACCGACGCGAAAAAGCTGGCGGTGCGATCCGGATCGAAATAGCGAGTCGCGCGGAGCACGCCGACCGCGATCGCGCCAAGGATCGCTCCTGTCACGGGTTTCAGCGCATCGCGCAGAATGGCTCTGGTGCGGAGGAGCAGGCGGCGCATCAGAAGGTCACGACGATCTTGCCGAACACCTGTCGGCTTTCCATTCGTTTCAGCGCGGCCCCGACATCCTCGATCGGCACTTCGGTGTCGATCACTGGCTTCATGCCTTCAGCCATCTTGTCGAGGCTCTCGGAAATGTTGCGCATGGTGGCCCCGAACGATCCGAAGATCCGGTACTGCTGCTGGAATAGCTGCATCAGGTTGATCGTCGTGGTCGGACCGGAGGTCGAGCCGCAAGTCACCAGCCGACCGCCGCGTTTCAGCACCAGCAGCGAGCCGTTGAACGTGTCCGCACCGACGTGCTCGAATACCACATCGACGCCCTTCTTTTTTGTGATCTTTCGGGTCTCGTGTTCGAAGCGGTCCTTGCGATAGTTGATGACGTGATCCGCGCCGAGTGCCTTGACGCCCTCGATCTTGGAATCGTCGCCGACTGTGGTGATGACGGTGCAGCCGATGGCCTTGGCCATCATGATGGCGACCGTGCCGATGCCCGAGCCGCCGGCATGCACCAGCACGCTTTCGCCCGGAAGCAGCTTTGCGTTGTCGAACAGCATGTGCTGAACGGTCGAGAACGCGATAGGCGCGCAGGAGGCATCAAGGTCGGAAACGCCGTCCGGCACATGAATGACAAGCCGCTCGTTGAGATTCATCAGTTCGCGCGCGAAGCCATCAACATGAAAGCCCATGATCCCGGCGACGTTCTCGCAAAGGTTGTCGCGGCCGGCTTGACATGCAGGGCAGGTGCCGCAGGTCAGTGCGCCATACATCACGACCTTTTGCCCCGACTTGAAGCGCGTCACGCCTTTGCCGATGGCGGCGATCTCACCGGATGCTTCCGCGCCGACCACAAGCGGCAGCTTGCGCTTGGCGAAAGCCATGCCGCGATAACCCCAAACGTCGATGTGGTTGAGAGCGACGGCCTTGACGCGGATCTGCACCTCGCCCTCGCCCGGCGGCGGGGGAGGCGGCGTATCCGCGACCACCAACTGGCGATCGGCTACAAGACTGAGCGCACGCATAATACCGTGTCTCCGGCACGAAAGACTGTGGACTGTGGGGCTGCGTATCGCCGGTTCGGCGGATGCCGTCAACCGCCGAACGTCGCGTCTGCGGCTGCTAGATCGGCTCGCGGGTCAGGATCAGTGACGCGTTCTGACCGCCGAATCCGAACGAATTCGACATCACGGCGCTCACGCGCGCGTCGCGTGCCTTGTTGGGCACCACGTCGAACGGGATCGCAGGATCGGGCACATCGTAATTGATGGTCGGCGGGATGCGCTGATGCTCGAGGGTCAGCAGGGAAACCACGGCTTCCACCGCGCCTGCGGCCGATAGCGTATGTCCGACCATCGATTTGTTGGACGACACTGGAATTTCCTTGGCGCGCTCGCCGAATACCATCGAGATGCCGAGATATTCCATCTTGTCATTCTCGGGCGTGCCGGTGCCATGGGCGTTGATGTAATCGATCTGCTCGATACCCATGCCTGCGTCGGCCAGTGCATTGCGCACGCATCCGACAATCGGTTTGCCATCGGGGCTCGAGCGGGTGCGGTGGAATGAGTCCGCCAGTTCGCCGCAGCCGGCGACAACGCCGAGGATTTTCGCGCCGCGCGCGGTTGCAGCTTCCAGACTTTCAAGCACCAGCGCGCCGGCACCTTCGGCCATGACGAATCCGTCGCGGTTCTTGGAGAAGGGGCGAACCGCCGCATGCGGCGGATCGTTATGGGTCGAGAGCGCTGACAGCAGCGAGAAGCGGATCAGCGCCTCCGCATTCACTGAACCGTCCGTCGCGACGCACAGCGCCGCATCGGTTTCGCCACGGCGGATCGCCTCGACGCCGAGCTGGATCGCTGTCGCACCCGATGCGCAGGCAGTCGACAGCGAGATCGGTGAACCTTTGGTGCCGAAGGTGTCGGCCAGGTGATCCGCGACGGAGCCGAAGATGAATCGGCGATGCAGATTGGCGAATTGTCCGCCGCCGCTGGCTTTGAGAAGAGCATCGTAATCGATGCCCGATGTCATGCCGGTGGCGCGGGCGACGTCTTGCCGCGGCTGCCATTCGAGTTCGACAGGCGCGACGGCCAGAAACAGCGGACCGGGAAAATTGCCCTTCGCGCCAATTCCAGCCTGCGCAACAGCTTCTTCGGTCGCAACATCGGCAAGGCGCTCGGACAGAACCGTCGATGAAAACGGCTCGACCGGAATGAAATCAACCGTTCCGGCCATCGTGGTTTTGAGGCCGTCGGTCGGGAAACGCGTGATGGTCCGGATTCCGGATTCTCCAGCGGTGAGCCTGGCCCAGTTGTCGGATTTGCCTGCACCAAGCGAGGTGACGACGCCCATACCGGTGACGACGACGATAGGCCGTCCGAATTTGTCGCGTGTCGATGTCATCGTGCCCCCAGTGTGTGGCTCAAACCGCCTCGACCAGCGCCATGCCTTCGCCGCGCCAGTGTCCAGCCCCGATCACTACAATCTGGGAGGGCGGCTTCGTCATTTCAATCTCGACGCCTGTAGTATCGTTCGCCGGGAACAGCGCCCCGCGTGAGATGGAAAGGGCGGCAAGTGCGATTCCGAGTGTAAACTGTGCCTCGACGGTGTGCCCGAACGCTGTGCCGGTGGCGCGTGTTGGCGTATCGCGGTGCTTGCCGAGAAATTCCCGCTCTTCGGCGGTAACCGGCGAAGCGCCGGTGGTGCCGGTGATGATCGCGCTATTCTGGCCAATTGTTCCGATCTTCGACCATAGGCCATCAAGCGTCGTCGTCACGTTGCCGCTGGTCTTTCGCTTGGCGCGGTCAGCGATGACGTTGGTGAGTTTTGCGTATGGCTTGGCGTCGCGTGCCTGTGCGTGCTCCTTGGATTCGATGACCAGGAACACGCCACCTGAGCCCAGCGCAAATCCGTTGTCGCGCTCCCAGACCGGCTTGAATTTATTCTTCAAATTGAAATCGCCGAACTCATAGAGCATCAGCATTTCCTTGCGCTCGCTGTTCTGCGCGGCGCCGACAAGCGCAATGTCGCTTTGTCCGGAGAGAATGCGCGCCAGTGCAATGCGCGCAGCGTCAACGCCGGCGGATTCCTCGCCCATGAACGTCCGCGATGAACCGGTGACGCCGTGCACGATCGAGATGTTTCCGGCAAGCAGATTGGACAACTGTGCAAGAAACAGCGTGGGGCGCAGGTCGTTCATCAGCCGTTCGTTGAGGATCGCCGGCGCAGCGTTACCCTGGGCGTTGGCATTGACGATCGCGGAATCGACGGCAAGGTCACGCTCGCCGCCGCCGGCTGCCACGATCATGTCCATCCGCGAAAGAATCTCGGCATTGCCTTTCACGCCAGCGGAGTCGAGCGCGAGGCCTGCGGCATAGGTGCCGATCCGCTGCCATGCTTCCATCTGGCGCTGATCGCCCTTCTTCGGGATCTGCGCATCGAAGCTCAGTTTCGTCATGGGATGGACGACGTAGGGCGCGAATGTTGCCTCATCGACGTTGATTGTCTTGGCGTTCAACGCGTCCCAGTGCGCATCCAGTCCTTCGCCGAGCGACGTCGCAAGGCCGATGCCCGTAATCCAGGCTTCGCGCGAGCCGCCGGCCGATGAAGGGGTTTCAGCCATGAGCGATTGCCTGTTCGGGGAAGCCGATCCGTTTCGCCACCGATTCCATGTGGACCCGCAAATCGGGATGCGGGAAGGGCGTATGACGGAAGGTCAGCGTTGCGTTACATTTCAGTTTGCCATCGACGCGAACCCTGGCGTCGGTGATGGCGTATCCGGAGCCGTCATGGACAAGGCTTGCATCGATCGTCAGCAACTCGCCCGGTTTCACGAAATCGCGCATCTTGGCTTCCTTGACGCTGGCCAGAAACGGCATGCGTTCAAACTTCAGAAGCGCGATCAGAAGCCAGCCGGAGGTCTGCGCCATTGCCTCGGTCAGCAGCACACCCGGCATCAGCGGATAGCCGGGGAAGTGCCCTTCGAAGACGGTGCTGGTCTCGGGAACCTGCGACTCGACCGTAATTGTCCGCTTACCGACGTCGAGATCGGTGATGCGGTCAACCATCTGGAAATATTCGAGTTGCATGGCGGGCGCTTCAGGCGCCCTTGGCGGCGACCAATTCGTCGATGCGCGCGCTGAGATTTTTCAGGACAAAGTACTGCTCGGTGGTCGCCTTGCCGTCGTTGACTTCCTGCGTCCACTTTTCCAGCGGCAGTTTGATGCCGAACGCCTTGTCGATGGCGAAAGCGATGTCGAGGAAGTCGAGGCTGTCGATGCCCAGATCGTCGATCGCGTGGCTTTCCGGGGTGATCGTGTCGCGGGGAATGTCGCACGTTTCCGCAATGATCGTGGCGACCTGATCGAATGTAGTCGACATGCTAAACCTTTGATATTTCTGGAATAAATGCCATTTTGGCGCGGGATGCAGGCGATGGAATCGTGCCGCGATCCCTCGTGACGGGTTGAATCCCCGTATAACGGAGCGATGAGGCGAGTTCAATGGCGCAGCAGCCTCGGGCGGGAACCGGTTTCCGCCCTTAATTGTGGCGAAACGGATCGCTTTTCTGCGCTGAAATGTGGGCGCAATCCCGCCGACCCATCAGGACACAATCCTGCGCGTTCCGCAGGTCGGCAAGGGTCAATGCGAGCCAGATGCCTGCTCCGGTCAGCGCGGCTGTAAACGCGATAGCGGCGACATTTGCAATCATGCGGTGGCGATAGTCGTCGGGACTTTCATGACCCTTCGCATATCGGGACAGGTCCGGCGCGAGCTTGCCCGACTGCTGAACCGCTGACGACGGCGTATACGTGCGTGGTCTGAATTTAACTACGCGGTGCTCACCGTTCGTCATTAGTAACGGTCCCAAATCGATACGGACATACTCGTCCGCCGAACAACTGTGTTTCTGGGGAAACAGGATATTCCTGTGATGTCAAAAAGGATAGGTGGGAACCGGCGCGAGATGCGTGGGGAGGTTCCAGCAGGCCGGCGTTGCCTGGAAAGTGATGTGAGTTATCCGGCTTCCCTTCGGCGAGTTGGATAGATTGCGGCATTGCCCACCGGAGTACTTGGCATGGCCAGCAGGCGTGAACCGATCCTGACACCTGTTTCAATTCTCTCCCTGCGCCCTACGCAGATGACCGTCGGGATGAAGGAGGTCGGGGAAAAGCGCAAGCGCTGGCGCGAGCACAAGCTGAAGAAGCGAGCCAAGCTTTTGGGCACTCATATGATCCCGGTCGTGGTCGGTCCCGACAAGAAGAACTATGTGATCGATCATCATCACCTGGCGCGCGCGCTGCACGAAGAAGGCGAGAAGAATGTTCTGGTTTCGGTTGTCGCCGATCTCACCATGGTTGACCGGAAAGCGTTCTGGGTCGTGCTCGACAATCACCGCTGGGTCTATCCTTATGATGCCAAGGGCGAGCGCCGCGACTATGGCGATCTGCCAAAGGACGTGACCGGACTGAAGGACGATCCGTTCCGGAGCCTTGCTGGGGAACTTCGTCGCGCCGGCGGCTTTGCGAAAGACACTACGCCGTTCAGCGAATTCCTGTGGGCGGATTTCCTGCGCCGGCGGATGTCACGCAAGACGGTCGACAATGATTTTGAGAAGGCCATCGCGCAGGCGCTGTCGCTCGGCAAGAGCAAGGATGCCGTCTATCTGCCGGGCTGGTGCGGCCCGGTCGATGACGACTAGAAATATTCTCGAAGTTTGATCAACTCCGGCGCTCGTCCTCTGGCGGCTCATCAGACCGGCCACGGAGAACGCTGTGCAGTGCGCGTTCGAACGGCCCGCCGAACGCGAGGACCACCAGTGCTATCGCGAGGGCGATTGCCACCAGCCGCCACTGTCCAAGTCCACAAACGATTCCGATGCAGGCGGTGAACCAGACGCAAGCTGCGCTGGTCAGGCCTTTGACCTTAGCTTCATTGCTGTGAACGATGACCCCTGCGCCAAGAAAACCGATCCCGGTCAGCAGACCCTGGATAACGCGACTTGTTGCGTCCGACAGCCGGCCCGCTTCCAGCGCTGCAGGATTGGCGAGCAGGACCACCGTTGCGGTGGCAAGACCCACCAGACCAAGTGTGCGAAGGCCAATCGGCTTTCCATGCAGGTCACGGTTAAGGCCGATAACTCCGGACGCCAGCGTGGCGACGCCGAGCCGTAGAATAATGTCCCACCAGTCAAGCAACGCAATCGCCTTTCTGACCGGGCGCCTTATGCCTTCGGTACGCGGCCCATCATATAGAATTCGTCGTTCGGGCGCATGTCGGTGATGCTCGCCATGCGGTTCGACAGAGCGAAGAATGCTGCAATAGCGGCGATATCCCAAATATCGTCGTCGCTGAATCCATGTCCCCGCAATGTCTCAAAATCCTGTGGCGATGTCTTTTGCGATTCCAGGCAAACCTTGACGGCGAAATCGAGCATCGCGCGTTGGCGCGGTGTGATGTCAGCCTTGCGATAATTGTTGGCGATCTGATCGGCGATCAGCGGATTTTTTGCCCTGATGCGCAGCACCGCTCCGTGCGAAATGACGCAGTAATGGCACTGATTGGCAGCACTGGTCGCGACCACAATCATTTCGCGCTCGGTCTTGCTCAGTCCGCCGTCTTTTTCCATCAGGGCGTCGTTGTAGGCAAAGAACGCTCTGAATTCGTCAGGCCGGTAAGCCAGCGCGAGAAATACGTTCGGAACGAAGCCCGATTTCTCCTGCACGCCGAGAAGGCGCGTCCGGATGTCGTCCGGCAGCGCGTTCAATGCGGGAACAGGAAAGCGGCTGATGGAGGGTGCGGTCATGCTGTTGGTCCGATGCAGGCGACGGGAACGTTCGCTCGGAACCATAGTCGAGGAGGGCCGCGAGGCAAAGCGTCGGCTTGCGCAACGCAGGCCCACGCAGGAGCTTGGTGGTCAGCGCAACGGCTTCTTCAACAGTGAAAACCGATCCGGATCGAGGCCAAGCGACGGTTGCAACATCGGCGATTCCGGCACGCGCGGAACGGGGCGATCTGCCACCCCCCGGTCGAACGTCGGATCGTTCGGCGTTTCGCGATGCGACGTTGCTCCGCGCCAGCGCTCAAGCACGGAACTGACGAACGTGACGTCGTGGCCGCTCAGGGTGGACGGTGTCGTCGCAATGGTTGCTTCGCTGCGCGGCAACTGATGCACCGGCACTTCCTTGAAACGGAGCCGGGTCGGCAGTGCTACGCCTTCGCCGAACGCCAGTACTTCGCGGGTGCCGAGCGACGGTACGAAAGACAAAAGATTGGCAGCTGCGTCCGAGACAGCGGAGCGCAGCAATCCCTGGTCGCGCTCGTTCGCAAGCCGCATCGCAAACAGCGTGTTGCATTGGGATATGATTGTTGAGTCCAGCTCAGCAGGACGCTGCGTCACCAGCGCAAGATAGACGCCGTACTTGCGGCCTTCCTTGGCGATGCGCGATACCGCTTTGCGGGTCGGACCGAAACCCACGCCGCGATCGGCAGAAGCGTAGCGGTGGGCTTCCTCGCAAACGAACAGCATGGGCGACGCGCCGTCACTCCACAGGCCGAAATCGAATGCCATGCGACACAGCACCGACACGACGGAATCCACGACCTCGGCGGGGAAGCCCGCGAGTTGCATGACGGTCATGGGCCGGCCATTGGCCGGCATCCGAAACAGGAGACTGATGACTTCCGCCATCGTGTCGCCGCCGACGTTGGCGTTCTCGAACATGAAGGCGTAGCGCGGATCGTTCTTGACGGTCTCGATGCGAGAAATCAGCTTGTGATAGACGATGCGCGAGGAGCGGTTTTCCAGCTTGCCCATGCGCTCGTCGATCAGCGAAATCAGATCGACCAATCGGTACGGCACCGGCGTATCCGCTGTGTAACCGATCATCTTGGCATCGACACGCTTTAAGCCGTGACGATCCGTGTTCTGGTATTGTGTGTAGGTGGCTTTTGCCACCGGAATAAGTTCGATCAACACTTCCAGTTCTTCAGGAACGCCGGGGCGTCCACCAAAGATCACGTCGACAAATTCCTCGAAATTGAAAAGCCAGAACGGCAGCTTGAGATTTCGCGGATTCAGAACGAGCGCCTTGTCGCCAAAGCATCGGCCATATTCGTTATGAACGTCGAGCAGGAACACGCGCAGGTTTGGCCGCACGCGCAGAATCTCGTTGAGCAGCAGCGAGACGCCGCTGGATTTGCCGACGCCGGTGGAGCCGAGCACTGCAAAGTGCTTGCTCAGCATCTCCTCGACATCGACATAAGCAGTGACGGACGGATCCTGCTGCAGCGTGCCGATATTGATCTGCTCGGCCCTCGACGGTGCATATACAGTTCGTAGTTGCTGGTTGGTCAGGACGTCCACGAGATCGCCGATGGTCGGATAGCTGGTAACGCCGCGCTGGAAACGGCCGGAAGGACCGGCAGAGATTTCGCCAAGGAGATCGACGGAGGCTATCGCAATGTAATTGTCGGTCGGCGGCAGGTTCTCGCGACTGACCTCCGTGATCATCGCGACGATGATCGTCGTCGCTGTCCGGATGCCGAAAAACTGTCCGACGGTGGCACGGACGTTGGTGTCATTGATCTGGCTGGTCGTCACAAGGCCAATGCGCGCCTGTGAGCCGCGTACCGAAATGACGCGTCCGAGCGAGGCTGGTTGCGGTGAAGTCAACATCGAGAGAAATAGCCTGTCTGGGTTCGCTGAATTTCCTCGACTGTACAAAGGCTTGTTGCAGGAATTGTTAAATGTCCCCGGTGACTTTGAGCCGTTTTCCGGAGGCGACCGGTGAGGCCGGTATAATCGTTGGGTGCGCAGGCGACTAAGGCCCCGTAGTTCAAAGGGTATTTTGATATTGATCCAAAGGACCCGCGGGCGGATTCCCTTGGCGTTAAGCCTTTGTTTACCCTGGGTAAATAGATGCTGCTCAAATCCGCTGGGAGGCTTCAGCGGCCGTGTTTTCCAACGCAGTTAGCGGAGGGGGCAAGGCAGGGGTAGACCGCAGCGCGGCACCGCTCTATATCCAGCGCGCGACTTCGATTTGCTGATTTGGACAACGATCCGTCACGGTGCTTCACCGTCAGCGACGTCAGGTCCGCGATCGATTGGGGAATGGTGTAACGGTAGCACAACAGACTCTGACTCTGTTTGTCTAGGTTCGAATCCTAGTTCCCCAGCCAAAAAGCGCAGTAATTTAAGATACTTGAGAGTCTGCCGCGAAGAGCCCGCCAACAGCGGGCTTTCTGACGCCGTGTTTTGTCTCTATGTGGCCAAATCGCTTTTTCCGCTGCGCATATCGGTAAAATTTCTGCGCATACTTTGAAATACTCCCGTTTTCGAGAGACACATTTCGGAGACCGGTTCGATGGTCCCACTGCGTGGCCGATCGGATAATAGCAGTGGCTGTCGACAGCATCGCTGAAGGCCAGCTTGGGCAACAGAACTGCCTCACTCCTGACGGCTAAGGACATCGGGATACGAGAATGACATTCGGCTTACGCGAGAGCAGCTTTATGAACTGGTCCAACGGTGAGGAGATTCTTGCCGAAATCGCCGACGACACGCCTTGCGCGGAGCGGGTCGTGCTGTCACGTCAGGAACTGGCGATCCTTCAGGCTACCCTCGAAGGGTAACACGTGGGTGCTCCGACGCGGTCGGCTTCATTCATGAACATTCCTACGCGGCTTCGTCGCGCGCCTGATACAAGCGATATAGCATGCGCTGTCCAATGCGCCGGAATGGCGAGAACGGATGCGTCGGTAGCGGCGAGGTGAAGATCGGCAGATCCTGGCCTTTGAAGCTCTTGCCAGCGATCATCTGAGCCATGCGACGACCGGCCTGTGCCGAGTAAGAAACGCCGTTTCCGCCGTATCCGAGTGCATAAAACAGGGACTGCGCGGGATCGGGCCGGAAGATGCGCGGCATCATATCGTGACTGACATCGACCCAGCCCCACCAGGAATAATCGATCTTGATTCCCGTCAGCGCCGGAAATTTGCGATGCAGCCCGTCGATCAGCAATTGCAGATGACGCGGATGGTCGGCATCGGCGCCGGTGATGGCGCTGCGGCTGCCGATCTGGATGCGGTTGTCGGGCAAACGCCGGTAGTAATAACGCAGCACTCGCGTGTCGGTGATGACTTCGGTGGTGCGGAAGCCCGTGGCATCAAGTTCGGCATCGGTCAGCGGCCGCGTCACTATCGAGTTGGACAAAATCGGCATGCAGCGACCGCGAAGCAGCGGCGTAAGTCCTAACGAGGTATAGGCGCCGGTCGCGATCCCGACCGCACGGGCGCGCACCGTGCCGCCAGGCGTGCGCAGGTGATGCGTGCCGTTGGGGGTGGTGATATCCAATACCGGACTTCCGGGATGGACCTTCGCGCCCAGCTCTCGCGCCATCCGCTGATAGCCGAAAGCCAGCTTGGCGGGATGCACGCCGGTGCCGAGCGGCTCATGCACTGCGCCGACGCACTCGGCTTCGTTGACATAATCGCGGCGCACGTCCTCAGCGGAAAGAACCCGCGTCTTGTAGCCGAAGATTTCGTTCTGGATTTTGGACTCCGCCGCGATCTTCTCGAACATGCGCTGGCGATGCGCAATGTAGAGATGGCCGCCGCGCTGTGGTTCACATGCGATATTGCCTGTTTCGATGAGATCCTCGAAGGTCTCGAAACCCTCCTGAATTTCAGCATGAAGCCGCAACGCGACGTCGCGACCCCAACGCGCGATCCATTGTGAGCGCGACAGGCGGCCGGCAGCGTTCTGGCCCTGGCCGCCGTTGCGGGTGCTGCAGCCCCAGGCCACGCGATTGGCTTCCAGCACCACGGCCTTGATGCCGAATTCGCGTGCGAGAAAAATCGCGCATGCCAATCCCGTATAACCGGATCCGACGATGGCGACGTCCGCATCGACGTCGCTCGATATCGGGCCGTCGTCGTCCGGTGGCGTGCCTGCGGTTGCGGCCCAATAGGTCGGCGCGTAGTCGCGATTGGTGCCGGGGCCGGGAGATACAAGGGGATCGTAACAGGGGTCGTAAGGAGCGATCGTCATCGTGGCCGTCTCCGTCATCACGCGGTCTTGGCGGCGAGTGCTGGTAGCGCCGGGCGATCCTTGCGGAACGCGCTCTTGCGCGAAAGTTTGTCGCCGCTGAAGGTGAAAAGATCGCAGCCTTCGGCCTCTATGCGGGTGCCGTTGGCGGCCGTGCCGCGGAAGATCCATTCGGACAATCCGCGATCGCCGAACACGTTGTGCTGTGTGCAGGTCCAGCTGACATCGGGCATGTCGGTCCACACCTTCTCAAAGGCCGCCTTGACGTCGGCGGTGCCGACAATGCGACAGCCGAACATCTCCGGCCCGACCGCTGTATCGAACACCACGTCGCCGGTCATGCAGGCCATCACGCCAGCCGAGTCGTGGCGATTGAATGCCTCGAACAGTTTGACGAGAAGCTGATGGCGTTGAGACTGCTGGTCAGGCATGGGACATCTCTTGATCGATTACGCAGGGGAGGAGATTGCCGGCTATTGTCGGGGAAACATGCCAGCGGCGCTGCTGGGCGATTAGGGCCAGTTTCGACCAACCACCTAGCCAGACCGTATGCAGCGATGTCCGGTGAAATGGCGTTCACGCGCAGCACCGATGCGATGCCTCGCTGAGTCTCGATCGTCAGTCTCGGTTTGATCGCGCTGATGAGCGCGAGGGAAAGGCGAACAAAATGGAGCGAACTTCGGATTCAGGGCACAGGCGTGATCACGCCATCCGTGTGATTAGCCGCCCAAGGCGCTCGATACCGGGCTCGATCCGATCGGTCCTGATTGACGAGAAGCCGAGCCGGAAACACCGGACATGGGTGCCCTCGGTCATCGAGAACACATCGCCTGGCTCAATTACGACGCCATCCGCGCGCGCCGCTTCTGCCAGCGCAGTCGCATCGTATCCGGGCGGACATGTCACCCAGTAACTGGTGCTCCCTGTGCCGCGAACGAAGGTGCAGTTGGCAAGATGCTTGGGCAAAAGCCGGTCGAGGATGCGTGCGCGTTCCAGCAGTACCCGCGACACCCGCTGCAGATGCGAGCGATAATGTCCGAGGCCGATGAAAAGTGCCGCGACGCGCTGGTTGTTCAGCGGCGGATGCCGCAGCATCAAACGGCGCAGTGCCCGTAACTCGCGTATCACCGGCGCTGGTGCCACCACGTAACCCAGCCGCAGGCCGGGTGCGAGCACTTTGGAGAGACTGCCGACATAGAGCACACGGTCGCTGCGATCGAGACTCATCAGCGGCGGCAACTCCGTGCCCTCCGAGATCAGCTCGCTTTCATAATCGTCCTCGATCAGCACAATGTCGCTGTCTTCCGCTTTGCGCAGAAGCTCGGCACGACGTTGCGGCGGCATCGCCACCGTGGTCGGGCATTGATGGCCCGCCGTAACATAAGCCAGATTGCAGCTTTCAAAATCCGCATTGGGTATCAGTCCGTCGCCATCGACAGGCAGCGGCACGAGATTGTCCGTGAGCATGCCGAAGATGTTGCGCGCATCGGGATAGCCGGGATCTTCCATGCCGACACGGGTATCCGGCTTGGTGAATAAACGGGCGATCAGATACAGCGCGTGCTGCGCGCCGATGGTCATCATGATCTCGTCAGGCCGCGCTCGCACGCCGCGGCGCGGCAGCACCTGCAGCCGTAGCTGCTCGATCAGGGCCGGATCGTCTTCGTCAATGGTGTCGCGCGCCCAGTTGTTGATTTCCGGCACACTGAGCGCGGCGCGTGCGCTTTCGCGCCAGTCATTGGTGGGAAACAAGCTGGGGTCGAACTGCCCGAAGATGAAAGGATACGGATAGTCTTGCCAATTGAGCGGCTTGACGATGTTACGGTAACTGGACGGCCGGACAGCGTAGCGGGCGGTCCACTTGGTCGCGTCCGAACTGTCCGGGGCAGGGTGGACGCCTGTCCCGGTCCCAAGATGTTTCGGCAGACCGGCAACGAAATAGCCGCTGCGTTCGCGGGACACCAGGAAGTTCTGGTCGACCAGTTGCTCATAGGCAATGACCACGGTGTTGCGCGACACGTCCAGCAGGGTCGCAAGCTCGCGGCTCGACGGCATGCGCACGCCAAGCGACAAACGGCCTTCCTCGATGGCGGTGCAGATCAGTTGACGGATTTGCAGTTGCAGGAACGGGCCGCGTCGATCCAGTCTCTGGAACAACGATCCCCAGAACAGCGCATCACTGATCCCCGGTGAGATAGGCCCGCCTTCGGTGGGTGCTGTTTTGATCGTCTCTCTGGGGTTACCCATCTTCTCTCTTTCACGATCCAAGCGGATCACAAAGCAAAAGTCGCGCCAGTACCGTTGAACCGGCCGTCGGGACTGGCCCTATCGTGCATCTGATCTGGTGCTGGCTTGGAACGATGTGAGGTCTCATGTTTCAATCACAGGGTTTTGAGGGGGTGGTTCGTTGAGTCAGGATACGTTGATTTTTTCGGCCCGCAAGATCGTGACAATGAACCCGTCACGGCCGGAGGCAACTCATGTTGCAGTGCGCGATGGACGCATCGTCGCGGTCGGCAGCTTCGAGGAAATCTGCGGAGCCAGCGGCGCCAAGATCGACGATCGTTTCAAGGACAAGGTGCTGTTGCCTGGCTTCGTCGAGGGCCACAGTCACATCATGGAGGGCATGATGTGGTCGCTGCCGTATGTCGGCGCCTTCGATCGTCGTTCGCCGGAGGGTAAACTCGTCAAGGGCCTCCCGAACGTCGATGCAATCGTCGCGCGACTCCAGGAGGCCGAGGCGGTGATGACCGATCCGGAGGCGCCGCTGTTCGCATGGGGTTTCGATCCCCTGCATATCGGCAGCATCTCCCTCACCCGGCAAGATCTGGACAGGGTCTCCACGACCCGGCCGATCATGGTCATTCATGCCTCGTTTCACATCAGCAACGTCAACACGCTCGTGCTGAAGCGTGCCGAACTCGATCGCGCCACCAACATTTCTGGCCTGGTAATAGGTAAGGATGGCGAACCCAGCGGCGAATTGCAGGGCATTGCTGCCCGCTTCCGCGTGTTCCGTGTGCTCGGCGGTAACCCGCTCTCGGGGAATTTGACCTCCGCCGACGTCGATCGTTACGCTTCCTCTGCTTGCGTTCAGGGTGTGACCACTGTCACCGACCTGCACAACGATCTCGCCGACCAGACTGTCGAAGTCTATCACGCCGCGAGCCGCCGCGCGGATTTCTCGGTTCGTCTGGTGCCGGCGCTGGCTTCGGTTTCGCATTCGCAGGAACAAGGCATCGAAAAACTGAAGGCGCTCAAGTCCTCGAACAACGACAAACTGCACTACGGCATAGTCAAGCTGGTGGTGGACGGATCGATCCAGGGCTTCACCGCGCGGTTGCGCTGGCCCGGCTATCACAACGGTGCGCCGAACGGACTATGGTACATCGCGCCGGAAGAATTGCCCGGCATCGTTGCTGCCTATCATCAGGCTGGCATTCAAATGCACATTCACACCAATGGTGACGAGGCCACGGAAGTTGCGCTCGATGCTGTCGAAGCCGCGCAGGTCGCAGCGCCTCGTCCGGATCATCGTCATACGCTGCAGCATTGCCAGATGGCCGATGCTGCGCAGTTCAAGCGCATGAAGGCCCTGGGCATGTGCGTCAACCTGTTCGCCAATCACGTCTATTACTGGGGCGATTCGCATTACGATCTCACCATGGGACCGGAACGCGCCAGCCGGCTCGACGCCACCGGCACCGCGCAACGGGTCGGGGTGCCTTTCGCGATTCATTCCGATGCGCCGGTCACGCCGCTCAGCCCACTGTTTACCGCCTGGTGCGCTGTCAACCGCGTTTCGTCCAGCGGACGAGTTCTCGGCAAAGCGACCGAGGCGATCTCCGTCGAACAGGCGCTCGCGGCGATTACCATCAACGCAGCCTATACGCTGAAGCTCGATCATCTGGTCGGCAGCATCGAGGTCGGCAAATATGCCGATTTCGCCGTTCTCGATCAGGATCCGCGCGAGGTCGCTCCCGAGAAGCTGAAAGACGTTGCGGTGTGGGGCACGGTCGTCGGCGGTCATGTGCGGGAGGCTCCGCGCGCATGATAACCTCGCCCGCCGCAACGATCCCGGTGACCGTCGTCGGCGGCTTTCTTGGCGCGGGCAAGACCACGTTTCTGAATCACCTGTTGAAGACATCAGGCGCGCGTTATGCGGTCCTGGTGAATGATTTTGGCGCCGTGAATATCGACGCCTCGCTGATCGCGCGACACGACGGCGCCACCATGACGCTGACCAATGGTTGCGTTTGCTGCAGTATCGGTGGCGGCTTCATCGAGACACTCGGCAAGATCCTCGACGACAAGATTCCATTCGATCACATCATCATCGAAGCCAGCGGGGTCGGCGATCCCTGGCGTATTGCGGAGATCGCGCTGGTCGAGCCGAGCTTGCGGCTCAATGCGGTGATTGTCCTCGCCGATGCATCGCGCATCGATAGCCTGTTAATGGATTCGCGTGTCGGCGATACCGTCCGCAATCAGTTTGAACGCGCCGATCTGGTCTTACTCAACAAGATCGATTTGCTGGATCGCGCCAGCGCCCGGGCGGCCCGCAACGCTATCGTTTCGCTACGCGATGGATTGAACATCATTGAGACGTCCCAACACACGATGCCCGATCTGCCGGTCGGACCGTCAAGGATCGTCTCGCGCTTCAGCGCATCGGAAGCGATCGACGTAGCGAATCACGAGCGCCAGTTCCGACGCTGGTCCTATCGGCGCAATGACGCCTTCGATCGCGTTCGTTTGGAAATTGCGCTGGAGGCATTGCCGCCTCAATTGCTTCGCCTCAAGGGCCATTGCCGGCTGGCGGGGGAGGCGAATGCATCACTCTTGCAGATGATGGGTCAGGACTGGTCGCTGACCCCTGCCGATGTGGCGGAACAGACCGGTATCCTGCTGGTTGGCGTCGGCATCGACGACCTTCCGGACGCCGCTGATCTCGACACCATTCTCGACCGCGCGCTGACGTCCACTAGCGACGTGCCATCGATCTCCATCATGAATAACAACAGCGAATTTCAATCGCAGGGCACACAATTTCACTCTTTGAGAGAAGGACAGATTCCATGTCGTTGAGAACTTCCTCGTTGAAAAAGATAATTCTAAACTGCGCGCTTGGCGTTGCCGTGGTTTTTTCCGTATCGAGCATACGGATCGCGCCGGCCTCCGCCGATGGCACGTTGGTAATCGCATCCACGCAGGTGCCGCGGCACTTCAACGGCGCCGTACAGTCCGGAATAGCCACTGCGATGCCGAGCACGCAGATTTTTGCGAGCCCGCTGCGCTATGACGATAACTGGAATCCGAAGCCGTATCTGGCGAAATCCTGGGAAGTCGCGCCGGATGGACTGTCGGTGACCCTTCATCTGGTCGACAATGCGTTGTTCCATGATGGCACGCCGGTGACCTCGGAAGATGTCGCCTTTTCGATCATGACGATCAAGGCCAACCATCCGTTCCAGACCATGCTGGCCGCGGTGAACAAGGTCGATACGCCCGATCCGTTGACCGCTGTCATCCGCTTGACGCGCCCGCACCCGGCGCTGTTGCTGGCCATGTCGCCGGCGCTGATGCCGATCCTGCCGAAGCACATCTACGGCGATGGCCAGGACATCAAGTCTCACCCGGCCAATTTGAAGCCGATCGGCTCAGGCCCGTATCGCCTGACCGAATACAAGCAGGGTGAATTCTACACGCTGGAAAAGTTCGACAAGTTTTTCATTCCTGGCCGGCCCAAGCTGGACAAGATCGTGGTGAAACTGGTTTCGGATGGCAACGCCGCGCTGGTTTCGCTGGAACGCGGCGACGTCAACGCATTGCCGTTTATCGCAGGCGTGCGCGACATCGAACGTCTCGAAAAAATGTCGAATATCACCGTGACCAACAAGGGTTTTGCAGGCGTCGGCCCGCTCAACTGGCTGGCCTTCAACACCAAGAAGAAGCCGCTGGACGACGTTCGCGTGCGTCAAGCCATCGCCTTCGCCGCTAACCGTGATTTCGTCACAAGCAAACTCATGAGCGGCAAGGCCAAGCCGTCCACCGGTCCAATCGCCCCCGGTTCGCCGTTCGATGAGCCGGGCGTCGAAACCTACAAGCTCGACCTTGCCAAATCGCAGAAACTGCTTGACGACGCGGGTTATCCGAAGAAGGCCGATGGCTCACGCCTGACGTTGACCATTGACTACATTCCGGGCGCCGACGAGCAGCAGCGCAACGTGGCAGAATATCTTCGTTCGCAGCTCAAGCGCGTCGGCATCAATCTCGAAGTCCGCGCCGCCTCGGATTTCCCGACCTGGGCGCAGCGTATCTCCAACTTCGATTTCGACCTGACCATGGACACCGTTTTTAACTGGGGCGACCCCGTGATCGGCGTCGATCGGACCTATCTCACCAGCAACATCCGCAAGGGCATCATCTGGTCAAACACTCAGCAATACAGCAACCCCAAGGTCGATGAACTGCTGGCAGCGGCCGCGCAGGAGACTTCGCCGGAAAAGCGCAAGGCGATGTATTCCGAATTCCAGAAGATCGTGGTGGCGGATGTACCAATCTATTTCATCAACGCGACGCCTTACTACAACGCTTTCAGCAAGGGGCTGGCCAATCTGCCGACCACAATCTGGGGCGTGATGTCGCCGCTCGATGAGTTGTATTGGGCAGTGCCGCCGAAGACCTGATCGGTCTTCGGCTAACTTGGGCAGTCCCTCATGAACCTGTTCATGCATATGGTGCGTCAGGTGGCCAATGCGATTGGCCTCCTGTTTGCCGTGCTGGTTCTCAATTTTTGTCTGATCCACGCCGCGCCCGGCGATCCCGCCATGGTAATCGCCGGAGAAATGGGAGGCGCATCAGCTGACGTAATGGCTGCGCTGCGCGTGAAATACGGTCTCGACAAGAGCCTGTTTGAGCAGCTCTTCACTTATATTTCGAAAGTCCTGACGGGTGATTTAGGCTATTCCTACTACTTCAACGAGCCGGTCGTAGGCCTGATCGCGCAGCGTATTCCGGCAACGCTGTATCTAGTGATATCAGCCCTCGTCATTTCGATCAGCATCGGCACATTGCTCGGCGTGATCAGCGCGCGCAAGCCGAACGGCCTTTTCAGCCAGGGCGTTACGGTGATCTCGCTAGCGGGCTACGCCGCGCCGGTGTTCTGGACCGGTTTGATGCTGCTGCTACTGTTCGGTTCGGTGTGGCCGATCCTGCCGGTGACGGGCATGACCGATGTCGCGCGACCCAAGGTCGGGTTCGCGCACTTTCTGGATATCGTCCAGCACCTCATCCTGCCATCGACGACACTCGCGCTCGTCTTCATCGCGCAATATAGCCGGTTGGCACGCGTCAACATGATCGATGCACTCTCTGCCGACTATGTGCGAACTGCTCGCGCCAAGGGTCTGCCGGAAGCAGTCGTCATCGGCAAGCATGCGCTGCGCAATACGCTGATTCCGATCGTCACGGTCGCTGGCCT
>Ga0315336_1001918_pt1 | contig 35293 bp, 35 predicted proteins | sample ASW5metaG_FD_204512 | JGI IMG/M metagenome (GOLD analysis project Ga0315336, IMG submission 204512) | Ammonia-oxidizing marine archaeal communities from Monterey Bay, California, United States - ASW #5 | ecosystem: Environmental > Aquatic > Marine > Intertidal zone | place: USA: California... | reverse complement strand
CAAATGAGCGGCAAAAAGGAACAGCCCGCACCTATGGTGCGGGCTGTTCGGCATTTGAAAGCTGGCTGTTTAAAGCATGCCCGCCATCAACTGTTCAGTAGTCTTTCTCCTGATGCACGTCATGAACCAGGATGCCCATGCCGGATTCCGGCATCGCTAGCCGATTTTCCAGTCAGGCGCGTGATCGGAGCGCATCATTTTCTGGCCGATCTAACACTGCCCTACGGCCGCGTTGTGCATGACTACAACAAGGAAGCCGACGATCTGGCGGAAGCGGCCGAATAACGGGCCCTGACATGCGCTTGTAACAAACCTGTCGTCATATCGGATCGGTATCTGGATGGCCCATTTGCGAGCCTTTCGGGAGCGTTGTCAGTTCTGACGGTTGGGGCGTATCGTGCAAGCTGAAGCATTGACGGATGGGGATGTTACGGCCGGGCATCTCTCACACGCGGCGCAGATTCCGGGTCTGGTCTGGGCATTCAGAATTCACGCCGACAGCAACGCGGAGCCGCTGAACGTCGATGGACCGATTGATCTGCGCGGCGACGGGTTGCTTTGGCTTCACTTTAATCTAGCGGACCAGCGTGCCGATCAGTGGCTGGCTTCGGCAGACCTCGATCTCCCGGCTGCAGGCAAAGCACTGCTGCTGTCGCGAGATAACTTTCAGCAAATCCACGCTGCGGATGACAGCATCTACGGCGTCTTTTCCGATCTGGTGCGGGCGATTGACCGTGTCACCGAAGATACCGGTTACCTCCATTTCGTCATGACCGAGCGGCTGCTGCTCAGCGGCCGCCATCACGCACTTTGTGCCGTCGATGCCACACGGCGCGTGCTTGAAAGCGGCCAGCGCATCGGCAGCGCTGCAGCGCTGCTTGAAACGATCGTCGAGCACGTCGCCGAAACCATGGAGCGGGTTGCCGAGCGCGTCGGAGCAGACCTCGACAGCATCGAAGAGAAAGTCTTATCGGACGATACGGCCGATTTACGCAGGGACCTGGGCCGGCTGCGCCGCACCTGCGTCCGGCTGCATCGCCAGTTGTCCGGCCTCTTGTTGATGTTCCGCCGTCTCGATCTGCAAGGGCCGGATTTACTCAAGCCGGCATTGCGATTGCGCGCCGGGAAACTCGCGCAACGGCTGGACGCTCTCGATCACGTCGTCGTCGAAATGCGCGAGCGAAGCCGGCTATTGCAAGAAGAGTTGCATCTCAAGATCGAGGAGCAGACCAACAAAAGCATTCATCTGCTGTCGGTGCTGACGGCGCTGCTACTGCCGCCGACACTGGTAACCGGAATCTTCGGCATGAACACCAAGGGATTGCCGCTAACCGAGGTGGAGACGGGCTTCCTGACTGCAAGCTGTTTGATCATTGCATCGTCTACGCTCGCTTACTTCATCATGAAACGTTTCGGCATCCTGAGATAACTCGAGATAGCCGTGCAACATTTACTCAAACTGCTGCGGAGTCTTGCAACCGTTGGCCTGCTATGCACGCCGTCAATTCAGAGCGCGCGGGCGGCGGACCTAAAGCCTGCTCCAGAACCGCTCACGGCGAAAAGCCCGCGCGAAATTTTGGCCGATTGGGGCGTACAATTCAACGCCATCTATATTGCAGAAGTAATTGGCAACCCATCGGGCGGCATTCGGCGCGGTTCGATTTACACCGGACGCCTCGACCTCGGTATCGACGCCGATCTTGAAAAAATCGTTGGCTGGAACGGTGCAAAGTTTCACGCGAACATGTTCCAGATCCATGGTCAGGGCCTGTCTCGCGATTACATCGGCAACTTGATGTTGATCAGCGGCGTTGAATCGCTGCCCGCGACGAGGTTGTATGAACTTTGGATCGAGCAATCGCTGTTTAACGGCGCACTTATGGTTCGCGTTGGACAGCAAGCGTCCGACGTCGAGTTTATCGACAGCAAGTATGACGATGTCTTCGCCAACTCGGCTCTAGGGTGGCCGGGCATCACCGGCATCAATCTTTTGAGCGGCGGACCATCACCGCCCCTGGCCGTGCCGGGTGTCCGCGTCAAGGCGCAACTAGCTGATAACATCACAGCCTATGCGGCGATTTTCGACGGAGATGCGGCACCTCCGAACCGGCTGGTTGATCCGCAGATTGCGAACCCGCACGGCGTATTGTTCCGCGTCAATGATCCACCCTGGATCATCGGTCAGCTGAAGTACGGATTCGAACTCGGGCAAGCCAAGTTACCGGGAACACTGACCGGCGGCGCGTGGAAACATCTCGGCGAATTTAACGACATGCGATATGCGACTGGCGGATCGTTGTTGGCAGACCCGGCCGGTTCCGGCGAGCCGCTCAAGCGGCGCGGAAATCAGGGTGTCTTTGGTGTCTATGAACAGATGCTGTCGCGTGCAGCGCCAGGCTCCAACAAGGGCGTTGGGTTCTTCGTTCGAACCTCCGTCAGTCCGTCGGATCGTAATCTCATTAGTTTCTATATCGATGGCGGCCTGCAGTTCACCGGCTTTAGCGAAGCACGCGCCAACGACAAATTCGGCATTGCCCTTACATACGCGCGTATCTCAAATGCAGCCCGATCGGCTGATCGCGACGTGCAGATTTTCACGGGAACGCCCCTCCCGGTTCGGGATTATGAGGCGGTATTTGAGATGACGTATCTGGCCGAAATGCGGACCGGCTGGATCGTCCAGCCGATCTTCCAGTATGTGTTTCATCCGGGGGGCGGCGCGGTCGATCCCAACGATCCGAGCCAGACATCGCGGATCAAAGACGCCGTAGTTTTCGGCTTACGCAGTACTTTTAGCTATTAGACGGTGGAATGCCTCAACTGCGCTGTCGCAGTTCGATACCGCCCTACACCGCTGCAATCGGGTAAAATCGTTTCTGATCCCGCCTGGCGGTTTAGGTTGGCAAAGCCATGCCGCAGCTTACCCATCTCGGGATTCCACGCACCGCAGTTGATGCCGGCCTTTAACCTTTGGCCGATGGTGCGCGTCAACTCATGCTGAATCTTGCGGCGGCAAACGCACGCACGAAGCATCGACTTGATCAATGGGAGCAATGAGCCGGACTAATCACGGGCCTTGGAACGCGCCTTCAACTTGCGCAACGATCCGCAGCGACCAGCGCCGCCATAAGGCTCTGTAGGGTTACATCGCCAACAAACTGCTTGAGATATGGGGCTTCGGCGATCGAGCGTTCGGCGATTGTCCGTATGCCTTCTTCGGCATTGCCGGAAAATCCAAGATCTTTCAGACTCGTAGGCAAGCCAATCGCTTGATAGAAAGCGACCATATCAACGAGAAAGCCCTCTGGCCTCTGCTCGAGATAAAGCTGCGTCAGCAGGCCGAACGCCACCTGCTCACCATGAAGCGACGAATTGAGCGAAGGAATTGCTGAAAAGCCGCGGGTCAGCGAGTGTGCGATCGACAAGCCGCCGCTTTCGAAGCCAAGACCGCTGAGCAGAATTGTCGCTTCAACGACATTCTCAAATGAAGCGTCGGGCTCCTTGCGGTCGACTGCCGCCAGAGATGCGATCGCATCACGCCGGATCACCTGATAACACTGATCGGCGATTGAAACCGCAAGCCCGGCCGGGCGCGCTTTGTAGAAGTTCATGCCGCCGGAATTGAAGCATTGCTCCGCCTCGAATTTCTTCGAGAGTGCATCGCCTATTCCGGCCACGAAGAACCGGCGCGGCGCACGCGCGATGATCGACGTATCCACGACAACGGCGTCGGGATTCGTCGGCATCAGCCGAACTTCCTTCAGGATATGATCGTCGGTGTAGACGATCGCCAGCCGGCTGGTGGGTGCATCGTTCGAGGCGACTGTCGGTACGACGATGATCGCTCCCCCGCGCAATATGCGCACGCCCTTCGCGGTATCGATCGCTTTGCCGCCGCCGATTGCGATGATGACGTCGCTGTTTACAGCAGCGGCCTTGGCGGCCATCGTATCGATCTGATTTGCCGAACATTCGCCGGAAAATTCGGCGAATTCCAGACCATCGACGCAAGGATGAAGCAATGCGGAGAGTTGATCCCTTAGCCCGACAACCGCCACGTCCGCCACAATAAATGGGCGCCTGCCGTAAATCGGAACGAGCGAAGCGAGTTCACTTAGCGCGCCCGGCCCTTGAACGTACCGGTGTGGTCCGCCGAAAGCTCGAATGGTCATTGATCACCCCAGAAGAAGTCGCGCTTGCCGCCGTCCATGCAGATCAACGCACCATTGATGAAAGCTGCCTGAGTGGAGCACAGAAAGGCGATCAGCGAACCCACCTCCTCAGGCTGACAAAACCTGCCAAGCGGGTTCTGTCCGGCGATGACAGCGCGCTTTTCGGCCGAAAAGCCGGCAATCAGCGTCGTTTCGACATAGCCCGGCGCGATCGCGTTGACTGTAATCCCCGCGCCGCCGACCTCCTTGGCCAGAGTCCGCGTAAAGCCGATGACACCCGCTTTCGCGGCAGAATAGTTTGTCACGCCGGGACGTCCACCGCCGGTCACATTCATCGACGAGGTGTTTACGATCCGCCCGAACCCACGCTCGCGCATCAACGGGACCGCATACTTGCTGCAGAGAAATGTGCTCCGCAGATGCGTCCGGACGATGGTATCCCAATCATCGAGTGACATGTTCTCGGCAAGGCTGCCGAGATGCCTCCCACCTGCGCCGGCATTATTCACCAGAATATCGAGATGCCCAAGCCCGCGATATGCTTCGTGGACAACGGCTTCCGCGCCCGCTTCTTCCGAGACGTCACCGATAGCGGCTACCGCCATCGTGCCTGCGGCTCGCAATTCCACGGCTGTGGCTTCCGCCGCCTCGCGATCGATGTCGTTGATTGCGATAGAGCACCCTTCAGCCGCGAGTGCCAATGCTTCAGCCTTGCCGATGCCCCTCGCCGCGCCGGTCACCAGCGCGGCCTTGCCCTTGAGCCCGAGATCCATGATTAACCCTTTACAGCGCCAGCGCCGAGACCTTGAATAAAGTACTGCGTCAGCAGTGCGAACGCCGCGAACAATGGCAGAGCGATCAGCGTCGATCCCGCCATGATCTCACCCCAGCGCAGATCAAACGATCCAACCATCGAGGCAAGTCCCACCGGCAGCGTCTTGTTGGCATCGCTGCCAATCATGATGAGCGCAAACGTGTAATCGGTCCAGGACAGCAGGAACGAGAAGATCGCGACCGTGATCAATCCGGGCAACGACAATGGCAGCACAACTCGCAAAAAAGCACCGAGCCGCGTGCAGCCATCGACCATTGCAGCCTCTTCCAGCTCGAACGGCATACCTTTGAAAAACCCCCACAGAAACCAGACACCGAGCGGCAAGGTCAGTGTCAGATGCGACACGATCAGACCGACCAGCGTGTCGCTGAGGCCGAGACGTGCAAAGATTGTGAACATCGGGATCGCGATCAGCAACGGCGGAAACATGTACGCATAGAGCATCGCGCCGACGATCAGCTTTTTGCCCCGGATGCGCTGGCGTGTCACCGCATAAGCAATCATCACTGAGAAAATCATCGTCACGATGACAGTGACCACGGCGACAATGACGCTGTTCAGGAAATGCGTCGGATAGTCCGTTAATTCGAGCAGGTTGCGATAGTATTCAAGCGTAAATGGTCCCGGCAACAACGAAACCGTACTAAGCAGGCTTGTGGGCTCACGCAGACTGGAGATGAACATCCAGTAGATCGGAAGTGCCGAATAGATCGCGATGACGATCGCGGCAGCGTAAAGAGTTAGCCGGGCAGGAAGCGATTTGACGGCGGCCATTAATCCTCCTCCAGCGGGAAGATACGGAAATAGAAGAACACGCCCACCGACAGGATTGCGAAAGAAATCGTCGCAATCGCAGCGCCTCCACCGATGTCGAACAGACTGAACGCGTAGCGGTAGGACAGAATGGCCAGATGCTCGGTCGATCCGACTGGCCCACCGCGGGTCAGAAGCCAGATCACGTCGAACTTGTTGAACATCCAGATCGCACGAAGAAGAACGACCACGGTCAGGATCGGCTTCAGCATTGGCAGAGTAATGTGGAAGAATCGCTGCACCGCCGTGGTGCCATCCACCCGCGCGGCTTCATAAAGTGACGTTGGAACGGTCTGTAGTGCCGCAAGAAAGCAGGTTGTTACGAATGGCGTCCACATCCAGACGCTGACAAGGATGACTGACGTCATTGCCGCGCCGGAACTCTCGAACCAGTTCACAGGCGGGAGCCCCATAGCCGCGATGGCTTTGGTGATGATGCCAATGCTGCCATCCACCATCCACTTGAACGTAAGAATGACGACCACCGTCGGCAGCAGGTACGGAAGGATGGACAGTCCGCGCACAAAATTGCGACCCGGAAACGCCTCGTTCAGGATCAAAGCAAACCCGATGCCCAGCACAACCTGAAGCACGATTGAGCCTGCCGAATAGACCACACCGTTCCACAGCGCACTCCAGAACTCCGGCAATTTCAGGATTGCGATGTAGTTGTCCAGACCAACCCACTTCGCCTCGCCGACAAACGAGTCGAGCTTATAGAAGCTCAGACTGATGGCATACGCCACCGGCGCGACGATCAGAACGAGCGTCACGAGAAGTCCGATCACCAGGAAGGTGTATATCGTTGCCTTCGAACTCAAAATCGTCTTTCCAGGGAAAAGTCCGGCCGGGAGCATCCGGCCGGACAGTTTGCAAACGCGTTTCTTATGCCGTGAGCTTGCGCATCTTGTCGGCAGCCGCCTTGACGCAGTCCGCCGCTGGCATGTCTTTCAAGATCCGGTTCTGCAGCATCTCGGGGATCACAAAGCCTTCGAAGACCTTGCCCGGACGCAAATCGGGCGCGGGGCCTTCCGTATCGACGGATGTCAGGATCATCGACTTGTCGACAATGAAGCCTTTCATCGTCTCGACGGCTTCCTTGTGCTTTTCGATCAGCGGGTGAGCACGCCAACGCGCGTCCTCGTAAACATCGAGGCGCGGGGGCTGGAAGTGCAGCGGCGCTGTGTGCAGGAAGTTGATGTACTGGTTCTCGGTGAACCACTTCATGAACTTCATCGACTCGCTGGAGTTTGGCGTTTTTAGCACCACCCAGCCGTCATAGCCGTGGTTGACGGCCTTGGCCTTCCCTGCGCTGTCCATGTACGGCATGATTCCGTACTGGGTCGCGAGCGCTGGTGACGTGCGTTCAAGTGCTTCGATAATACGGCCGGCATAGGCTGTATGCCCGACTTTGTCCGAGGAGAAATTGGAGAGCACTTCACCGAAGCTCGCCTGGCTCGTGCCGGACGGCATGGTCTTGTAGAGATCTGCGAAGAAATCGAGATAAGCCGCGACCTTGGGCGCATTGGCGGTGCTGTCGATAGCAACGTTCCATTTGTCGTCGAACAGCTTGACGCCCTCGGCCCACATGAAACCCGGCGAGAGCCAGTTGGTCGCGCCGTTACTGCCGATCGGGAACAGTGAGCCAGCACGGCCGTCCTCGTTCAGCGCCTGCGAATTCTTGAGCATCTCGGCCCAGGTCTTTGGAACGCTCAGGCCCTTCTTCTCGTACAGATCCTTGCGATAGTAGATCCAGGCCAGATTGTAGTCGTAGGGATACCAATAGGTTTCGCCCTTGATGGGGAAGAGAATTTTCGGACCCCACTTGTGCTTACTGGTCAGTTCAGTCAACGGCATCAAGTGCCCTTCCGCCTGCAGCAGAAGAACGTGACCGACGAATGCAAATGTCGCGATATCGTAAGGCTGACCGCCGCGCAGCGACGTCGTCACCTTAGTGAAGGCACCGTCGAGGGGCACGGAATCGACAATGACCTGCGTACCGAACTGACGCTCGTATTCGGCGCAAGCAACTTTCAGCGCACGAATGCTGTCGATGGACGTTTCGGTATTGAGAAAGCGAATTGTCTTCTTGCCCTGCCCCCAAACCGCCGGCGCGCCGAGCGTGCCCGCCGCAATTCCCGCGCCGACCGCACCGGCACCTTTGATAAGCGTGCGGCGGTCGATATTCCCGTTCTTAGACATTCCCTTGTCTCCCATGCAATTCACTGTTGTGAATGTTCGTTATGGTTTCTTGGCAATCTAGAGTCGCTGTCCCGTTGCTTTCGAGAACAGATGGAGCCGCCCGGCCTGAAGCCGGACGGGAAGCTTTTGACCGAACGTCCAGTTATCGACGCGATCGGTAAGAATGCGCAGACGTGCACCGCTTACTTCACCGATCCCAAGGGTCTGGGCGCCGAGTTGCTCGATGACACCGACTTCAAATGCAAGTGCATCCGGTCCATCGCCGAGCAAAATGTGTTCTGGTCGGACGCCGAGAACGACGTCTTCATTCACAGCCAGATATTCAGCGGGTAACGCAATCCGCAGCGATCCGCTTTCGAACACGCCATTCGAGGCCAGACCTTCGATCAGATTCATTTCGGGCGAACCTATGAACCCGGCCACGAACAAATTGACTGGACGGTCATAGACTTCCAGCGGCGCGCCGACCTGCTGCACGTAACCGTCGCGCATAATGACGATACGATTGGCGAGCGTCATCGCCTCAACCTGATCATGGGTCACGTACACCATGCTGGTGCCGACCTCCTGATGCAGCCGGGCGATTTCTTCACGCATACGAACGCGCAGCTTGGCGTCCAGATTGGACAGCGGCTCATCGAGCAAAAAAACTTCCGGCTCCCGCACAAGAGCCCGGCCTAGCGCGACGCGTTGCATCTGGCCGCCCGAGAGCTGCTTCGGTTTGCGCTTCAGGTATTCATCGAGGCCCAGCATCTTTGCCGCACGCTGTACCCGCATATCGATCTGCGCCGGATCCATCTTCCGCATCCGCAGACCGAAGGCGAGGTTCTCGTAGATCGTTTTGTGCGGATAGAGCGCGTAGTTCTGGAACACCATCGCAATATTGCGATCCTTCGGTTCCAGCGCGGTCACGTCGCGATCGCCGATGAAAATCTTGCCTGAGGTAATTTCCTCCAGACCTGCCAGCATTCGCAACGTCGTGGACTTTCCGCAACCCGAAGGTCCGAGGAACACAACAAACTCGCCATCACGAATCGTCAGATCGACGCCGTGAACGGCGACGACCGGACCATAAGCCTTGCGAACCTTCTCGAGTCTAATCTCTGACATAGATCACTTGTTCTTGGATCACTTGTTCTGGGCGGCCACGAAACCGTGGATGCGATGATTGATCGGCGCGAGTGCTTTCTGAATATCGCGATAGATCGGGAAGCCTTGATCGTAGATTGCAGCGCGCGCCGGGTCTGGGGTCGCCCGCGACACGATCTGGACCATTTCTGCTGCGTGTTGTTCGTCCTTGAAGACGCCAATGCCGACGCCCGCGAGCAACGCCGCGCCAAACGATGCGTCCGCAACCGCCGGCAGTTCTACGGTAATGTTCAGGACATCGGCGACAATCTGCCGCCACAAGGCACTGCGCGCGCCGCCGCCCGTCAGGCGCGCGGTCGTGAAGCCCAATCCCTTGGATTTCATGACATCGAGGCAATCGCGCAGCGAATAGGCCACACCTTCGTAGAGCGCCCGAACGAAGTGCCCGCCACCGTGATTGAATCCCGCCCCGACAAAATCGGCTCGCAGCAATGGATCCCAATACGGGCTGCGCTCTCCGTTGAGATACGGATGGAAGAACAGCCCTTCCGAGCCGGGACGCACCTTGGCGGCACGCGTATCCATGGCATCGAACACGGCGCTCCCGTCTTCGCCCTCACGGCGGAAGAAGGTGTCGCGCAGCCATTTGTGCGCAGACGCGCAAGAATTGGTCGCGGCAATGACATACCAGTGGTCCGGCACAACATGGTAGTAATTGATCAGCGAGAAATCCGGCCTCGCCTTGGGCGACAGCACATTGACAGTCGCCGCTGTCGCCAGCTTTACGACACCGATCCCTTCGCGCACCATGCCGGCGCCAAACGTCTCGGCCGCAGTGTCCGATGTACCGCAAACCACCGGCGTGCCTTCCGCAAGACCCGTCGCTTGCGCAGCCCTCGCCGTCACCTTGCCGATGACGGTGCTCGGCTTGACGATCGGCGGCAATGTGGCCATCGGCCAGCCGATCATGTCGCACAACTCCCCGGACCATTCGGCAGTCTGCGCATCGAGCATCAGGGTGCCGAGCGCATCGATGGTGTCGGTCTCCCAGGTGCCAGTGAATTGCGCACGCAACCAGTCCTTGGCGAGGTAAAGCCGCTTCACGCGAGCAAAAGCTTCCGGTTCTTGGTTACGCAGCCACAGCATCTGCGGCAGCGTCCATGTCGGATTGGCGCGGTTCGCTCCGATTTCGAGAATGCGCGCGTCCGCCTGATCGCGAAGCTGTTGCGTCTCATCGCGGCTGCGCTGATCGTTCCAGAGAATTGCCGGACGGATCACGTGGCCATCGGCATCCTCCAGCACTTGTGTGTGCGCGCCGGCGGAAAACGAAATCGCTGCAATATCGGAAGCCGGACGTCCCGATGCCTTCAGGCCGCGACGCAGTGCATCGCAGGCCGCAAGCCACCAGTCATCCGGATTTTGTTCGCTCCAGCCGGGATTCGGCGAGGATGTCGCGACCGGCGACGACGCCTCGCTGACCAGCGAACCATCGGCCTTGATGATGCTGATCTTGAGCGAACCCGCACCAAGATCGATACCGACCAGAAGGGGATCAGACGCTGCCAAAATTTGCGTCCTCCCCTGCAGTCGTTCGGATGTGCGCCATGTCAATCACGACGAATGTCTTTCGCATTCGTCCGCGCGCGCAACCCAATCTTACCGGGATTGAACAGATTTTCAGGATCGAGCGCATCCTTGACCGACTGCAACACTGCAAGGCCAGCGCCGAGTTCACGCTTCATCCACGGATTGCGGAAAAGACCTGCGCCGTGGTGATGCGCAATCGAACCGCCGTGATCGAGCGTCAACTGCTGCACTGTATCCCAGAGCTTTTGGTGAATCGGCAGCGCCTGATCATCCGGCATCGGAGGCAGCCGCACGGTCATGTACTGGCACGCGCCCTCGGGATAAACATGCGACCAGTGCGCGCCGAAATGGACGCCCGGATAAATCGCGCGCACGGCGTTGCCGATGGCGTCATACATCGCGGGAATCGTGGACCAGTTACCGGTCACTTCAATGGTGTCGTTGAAATAACCCGCGTCATGCCATTTCTGCGAGTAGGCGACGTAGCGATTCTGCTTCCAGTGCTGATAAGGACCGTCGGGTCCGACCTCGCCGCCCTGCATGGCAGCGATTTCAAGGGCCATGCTCTGTTCGGCTGTCACCATCGGCTCGCTGCCACAGAACTGGAGCACCGCGAGAAACGGCTTGGTCTTGAACAGCGCGATATCCTTTGTCCGCTCGTCGCTCTCGACACGATCATAGAGCCGCACGATTGTCGGGCGCAGTTCCGCCTGCATGATCAAGCGCGCGCTGTCCAAAGCCGCCTGCAACGACGGGAATGCGAGCACGACGCCGCGCTCCACGGCGGGCTTCTTGAAGATACGCAGCGTCGCTTCGGTAATGATTCCCAGAGTGCCTTCACTGCCGATCATCAAATCGCGAATGGACGGGCCGACTGAGCGACGCGCAACCGGCCGCACTTCGAGCGGTGTACCGTCCGGCAGCACAGACTTAAGGCCGACAACAATGTCCTCGATCTTTCCATAACGGCTGCTCAATTGCCCACCACCGCGGCAGGCAAGCCATCCACCGACAGTGGATATTTCGATGGACTGCGGCAGATGCCCGCTGGTGTATCCGGCTTCGTTAAGCTGCCGCTCGAAAACGGCGCCATTCATCCCGGCTTCTACGGTGACAACCGCATCAATCGGATTGATGGAGACAATCTTGTCGAGCCGGCGCGTATCCACCATGATCTCGCCGCCGAGCGGGATTGCGCCGCCAAGCACACCCGAACCGTTACCGTAGGGAATCATCGGGGCGTTTCGCGCCTTCGCGAGCTGAACGATGCGAACAATCTCATCCTGGTTCGCTGGGCGCACCACAAGACGCGGAACCGCGCCTGCAATTTCGCCCGCACGTTCGCGGAAAACGGCAAACGGCAAACGATCCCTCGAATAGCCGAGCCTCTGATCAAACGACGTCAGAACATTGTCCTTGCCGACGATTGCGCCAAAAGCTGACGCCAGATCTTCGTCGATGCGATCGGTACCGCGGACTGCAGCGATGGTGGTTGCTGTCATGATAGCCCCTGCCCAGAGGCCAAATTCGCCACGCTCACTCGACGTTCTCCCTGATCGCGTCAATTTCTGTGATTGAACAAATAGTTTGCGCAATCGTTTGTTCAAACGTCTTACAAACTTCCGCGCCGGTCAAGTCAAAACTTATCGGGGAGCTGGACCTGTGGAGGCGCGAACAACGAGGCCATCAGGCGCCAATGGCGCAACAGGTTGCGGCGTACCGCCGTTCAGGAGATCGATCAGGAGATCCGAAGCAATTTCGCCCATGAGTTCAGTCGGCATCTTCACGGACGTCAGTTGGGGATAGAGCATTGTCGCGACCGGTGCGTCATGTAGTCCCATCACCGAGACATCGCGCGGAATTTGCACACCGGCTTCGTGCAAGACGGCCATTGCACCTGCCGCTGTGACCAGCGTCGCGCCCAGAACCGCCGTCGGCTTCTGGACGAGAAGACTTCGCATCGCGTCCGCCCCACCCTCCGCAGTATATCCTGCGACGGCGACGAGTTTCGGATCGAAGGGAATGCGATGACGCTTGAGACCATCGCGATATCCCGCAAGGCGCTCGCCCGCGTTGAATCCACCAGGACGGCCCGCCAGATGCGCAATTCGCTTGTGTCCCATCTGCGCCAGATGATCGACAGCAATCGCCGCCGCAGCACGACTGTCCAGCACGACGCAGTAAGGGCTCCCCGCCAGTTGCCGGTTGAGCAGCACGAACGGCGTGTGAGTGGATTCCAGTTCTTGACGCAACAACTCATCGTCATCGAGGCTGGCGACCAGCAAGCCGTCGGCGCGGTTGCCATGTGACAACCGATGATAGACTGCATCAGTCGCACCCGACTCGCGATGTGCGATCAACAACGAATAGCCGTGCCGGGCCGACGACTTCTCCGCGCCGCGAATGGCCGACGCAAATACCGGGTTGTCGAGTTGCGGAACAATCAGGCCGAGAGTCTGGCTCCGCGATGTTCGCAAGCCTTGCGCAAGCGTATTCGGCGAATAGTCCAGAGCCAGCGCGCTTTTCAGAATGCGTTCGCGGGTTTCGTCGCGAATGCGCTGGTTTGTCTCGCCACGAAGTACGCGAGAGGCAGTGGAAATATCCACGCCTGCCATGCGAGCCACATCAGCCAGTCGCGGTCTCATCGGAACACCGATAATTTCAATGATATCCCAAGTTTAGGAGACCGCTCCTAACGAAGCAAGCGGATCATCCTCTGTTTGTCGAGTTTCGAGCGGCTCACCGAGTGAATGAAGCGCTCCGGAGTGAATCGCTGAATCGCGCACCGCCCTAGTAAAGGTTGCGCTTTGCGTCCTGCCCGATGGCGAAATCGATCAGCTTCGCCGGGACGAATGCCCGCCCTTGATTGCGCAACATTTCGCCCCAAGTCGGCAGGCGCGAGCGTGCAACGCGCTTATCGGGATTCCAGAGATCCGACCGTTTCAACGCCTTGCTGCAATGCAGATAGACCTCGACGATATCGACAACGATCACGGAACGTGGGCGCATTTCATCGCGGTTTTGACACCTGCGGGTAGACCGTCCGCAACGCGGCTTCATCCGCAATTGCCTTGTCGTCAAGGACGATTTTTCCGCCGGTCATACCATTCCCTCGCGCTAGCTGCGCTTCAGAAAGAAGTACCCGCATAGCAGAATCGGAACTGCCAGCGTGGCCCACGACACACCGTCCCAAACACCGTCTCCGACCAGCGCCGAGACAAGGCCGACGATACTCAACACACCGAGCATCATCGGTATCGCGAGTATCTGGCCATTGGTTTGACGGCGCGGCTTTGGATTGTTCTTCATGAGGTATAGATCGGGCGATGGTCCGAAGCCGAGGCATCGACGACAACCCGTTCGATACTGACTCCAGACTGCCGCCGGCGCAGCCACAGGTAAAGACCGGTGATCAACACGGCGATGGTGATGATATCAAGAATAGCCCAGATGATTTTCAACGGCATTCCACCGTAGTCGCCAAAGTGCAGCGGCTGCGAGACCAGCAGCGTCGCCACATACCAGGGAAGATTCCGGCTATCCGTCAGCACCCCGTTTTCGGCATCGATCAAAGCCGGTTTGAGCAGTTTCGATGTCAGCGGCGTGTTTCCGCGCATGAAGACCGCATAGTGACTCTTGCTGCTGAAAAGCGTGCCCGGAAATGCGACGAACGCCGGCTTCATGTTTGGCTCGGCCTTGATGGCAACCTGCACCGCCGCATCGATCGACGACGGATGGGCGGGCAACGGCTTGTCCTTATATTGAGCGGTCATCTCCGCAAGCTGCCCGAATTGCCAGACCTTGATAACAAGCTCGGCCCACGTATTGATCACGCCGGTAAAGCCGACAACCAGCATCCACATCACCAGCACGATGCCGGACAGATTGTGAATATCGAGCCAACGGACCACACGCAGCCTGTCACGGCGATAGGTTCCGAACTTCAATTTGCGCATTGATGGCGCATACACGACGATGCCGGAAATGATCGCCACGCAGAACAGGATGCCCATAAATCCGAGAAATAATTTTCCAGGCAGACCGGCAAACATGTCGGTGTGCAGCTTGAGCATGATGTAGGTGAAACGCCCGGTGACGTCCGGCGCATCCAGATAGGCTGCTGTGTTGGCATCGACGCGAACGATCCTGTTGTCGACAGGACTGACTTCGAGCGACTTGCCGATGCTGATCATCAGCGCATTCGCGTCATCCGGGTCCCATATCAGGAAATGCGGCACCATTCCCGGATCTTTTGACAGGCTGTTTTTGACGACCAGATCGAGGCTCGCTCGCGGCGTCCCGTCGGGCACCTTGGCTGCCTCGACCTCTTCGTGGAGCAGATGATCGATCTCGTGATGGAAGATCAACGGCAGCCCGGTGATGCAAAGCATCAGCATGAACACGGTGCAGATGATGCTGGACCATTTGTGGGTCCAGCCCCATCTGCGAAGTGATTTCGTTCCTGCCGCCAATGCCCGATCCTATCGTTGATCTTGATTCCAGGAATACTTCAGTGTTCCGAGAATGGTGCGCGAAGTACCCAATCCGCAGTAAGGCAATCCTGTCAGACAAGACACTGTGTAGTACTTGTCTGCGAGATTTGTGGCGTTGATCTGAGCTTTCCATCCCTTGAGATCAGCGCGGGCGTAGGCCAGATCGTAGCTGATGGAGGCGTCAAACAGCGTATAGGACGGAATCACGAACGAATTAACCGCATCGCCATAGCTTTCACCAACATAACGCACGCCACCGCCGACACCGAGGCCCGCAAGGCTTCCGTCGAACCATGTGTATTTTGCCCAAAGCGAGCCCTGATCAAGCGGGACACCGTTGAGATATTTGCCGAGGTTTGCAGGAACAAGGCTCTTGGTTATGACTGGATCGATTTTTGTGTACGCGGCGATGACCTCGAGTTCGCGTGTGATGTTGCCCCGCGCCTCGAATTCAAAGCCGCGAGAGCGTGCATCATCGGTTTGCAAACTAAAGAAGAAATTCACAGGATCGCTAGTCAGGACATCCTTCTGGCGAATCTCGAAATACGCCGCAGTCAGCATCAGATTCATCCCGAGCGGCTGGAACTTGGCACCAACCTCCCAGCCGTCGCCCGTCGTTGGTTTAAAGGCCTGCCCCGAAAAGCTGGCGTTTGCATTCGGGACAAACGATGTTGAATAGTTGGCATACGGCGAAAGACCGAAATCGAAGAGATAGTTCAGGCCCACCCTGCCGGTCGACGCTGCGTCACTCCGCCCATATGTTCCAGGAGGAGGGTACAAGGCAGGAGAAAAGCTGGTCAAAGAAGTATTGACCCAGTCCTGACGCCCGGTGAGGGAAAACGTCCATCGATCAAGCTTGATCTGATCCTGAGCATAGAGGCCTACCTGGTCGATCTTTTGGGTGTTCAGGATGAATGATCCCAACGACGCGAACGGCGGTATCGGCGAGACGCCGTATACGGGATTGTACGCATCGATCGATGGGAAGGGGCCGCCAAAAAGGGCTGTGCCGGCCGTTCGATAGTCAACACTCCCCTTCTGGTGGAGATAGTCCGCACCCACCAAAACCTTGTGCGTCAGGATGCCGGTCCTGAAATTCGCCTGAAGTTGGTTGTCGAGAGCAACATTCTGCGCATTGGCTTTCACGTAGTTATAGGAGCGCGCGACCATTCGCGTAGGATCACCCGGCCCCACTCCTTCCGAGCGCGTGCTCTGAAGATCGTTCGTGACCTCGGTATAACGCATGTTCTGGCGGAACTGGATGTTGTTGTCGAAGCGATGCTCAAAAGCATAGCCGATCATTTTCTGTTCCAGCTTGTAACCGTCAACTGATGGTTCACCCAGATAGCGGCTGTACGGTACAGGGCCATTGGGATTTGGCAGGAACGAGACTTGCCCCGGCACGTACTGCTGATAGCCCTTGTTGTCGATCTTCTGGTACTGCGACAGAATCGTGAAGCTGGTGTCCGTCGTCGGTCGCCATGTGAAACTTGGCGCGATGAAAACTTTGTTGTCCTGCACGAAATCAGTCTGCGTGTCGGCCAACCGACCTAAGCCAACAATGCGATATAAGAACTCGCCGTTCTTATCGATCGGCCCGCCGATGTCGAACGCGCCCTGCTTGTAGTTGAAGTTTCCGAAAGTCGCTTCGAAGTCGTAATGCGGCGTTGCAGTCGGACGCTTGCTGACCATGTTCAACAAACCGCCGGGATCGGTTTGCCCGTAGAGACCGGACGAAGGTCCCCTCAATACTTCTATGCGTTCGAGGCCATAGGGTTCGATTTTCGGCCACGCAAAGGTCGTGCTGTCTGCTGGCAACCTCAGGCCATCCAGATAACGCGGCGCATCGAAGCCACGAATCTTGAATCCGTCGAAGAACGGGTTCGCCCCGTAGCCTTGCAACGCGACCCCTGGCGTGTAGCGCAACGCATCCTGAACCGTCTGCGCACCTTGATCCTTGATCTGGTCTTTGGTCACAACCGAAATCGACTGAGGCGTCTCAAGCAACGGCGTATCGGTCTTCGTCGCGGTCACGCTTTGCCGTGCAGAATAGCCAACGACCGGCCCGGTGCCACTTTCTCCGACCTCTGCCGAGACGGGCTGCTGAACCGGCGCAGGAGCCACGCGCGGAGCACGGCGCGGCCGAGCGCGCTGCCCCGTGACCCTGACTTCCGGAAGAGTTGTTGCCGATGGCTTCTGCGACGACGGCTCCGAAGACTGCGCGAACGAAGGCGTGACCTGACAGGCGCCGCCCAGAATTGCCACACCCAGCGCGCTTCTCATCGTTACGCGCAAAACATCCTTCGAAAACTGCCGCCCCATCTCAAGTTCCCCATCTTGCTAGGCTTTTCAGCCCCCGCAATCGAGAAAGCAGATTTGGACGGCAGGTGCCTTTGCATACGCGCAAAAACCCTTTGATCTTATGTTGAGCTTCTCAAAGGTAGCCGTATCGGCCCGCCTGTGCGGCATTTAAGCCGCAGTGCGCAACCCTAAGCTACATTTCTCCAGGATGATTACGTTGGTGCCTGACTGCGGCAAAGACTCGGAACCGTGCCAAAGTGCTTCCGGAAGGCGGTCGCGAAATTCGCCGGGTTGGTATAGCCGACAAGATCGGCAGCTTCCGTGACCGTCACGTTCTGGTACAGCAGCGCCTCGCGCGCGACCTCAAGCCGTCTGGCTCTGAGATAGTCGATAGCGCTCATACCATAAGCCGCGCGAAAGCGCAGATTGAACGACCGGCGGCTCGATCCCGCCCGGCGCGCCAGTTCGGCGATACTCCACGGATGGCGCAAATCAGCGTCCATCATGTCTTTCGCAATTTGAAGGCGCGCCCGCCTGTGATCGACGGGACCGGTCATCTCAACATTGTGGCGCAGGGCAACCATTCCCCTCGCAAGCATTTCGGTCGCCTGCGCGCCCATCAGCAATTTTCCCGCAGGACCATCCAAAGCCGGTGACAGTATCTCCAATGCAATCGCCTGAATTCGCGGTGGTGCCTGCACCGAGAAGACCAAAACAGGCCGTTCCGTAGCCCTGAACAAGCCGCGGAATTCCTGCTCAAGACCGAGTGCCGTCAGCGATGTCCGAGGAAAAGCCAGGCCCACCGCTCGGATTGGGCCGCGAGGCGCCTCGCCGCTGCAAGGCGTGGGCTCTCTTACAGCCATCCCAAGCAGCCGGTTTTGGGAATAGCGAACTCTTTCCGGCCCGTCGTTCGTGTAACTCTCGCCTGTCCCCTCAAGCACGATGGTCATGTAGAGGCCCGGCTTCATGGTGCCGTGAGTACGGAGATCCGCAGGCAACTGAAAAACACCAGGCTGAAGAACACAGCCGGGATTATCAAGCCAGATCAGGCTTTCGGAAAACGTATCTTCGACGGGACGGTTCTCGCTATCGAGAATCCGGTAGTCGTCAACGATCAGGTTGAAAAGACTTGTCATTTGGAATGTTGACTATGAGGCTTCGCACAATCGAGTTCAATGCACTGAACCCGTGTTTAGAACTATTAGAAAAGCAGCCTCGGCGGTGCAGTTCTGTGCTTGAAGCCGCGCCGTGCGCAATCGACAATTGATATTCAGTCTGGAAAAAGCGGCTGTCGCTGTTCCAGAACATGCATCCCGCCATGACGCATTGTTACGTCAAGGCGCGGCTCGAAATGCAGACCTCTCGCATCCCACAGTTCGACCATGCCCGCCGCTCGATTGAGCTGGCCAGAACGTCGAAGCAGTTACGATGATCTTGCTTGCGGAATTCCATCGGTGCGGCGCGCTTCGAAACCGAATTCGCAAAGAGAATCCCCCATCTCCAAAGCCTGAAGTGCGGCAGCATCGATCAACAACACGAACGCTGATGGCCTAGCCCTCCATTACGCGTTCCAAATACACGCGACGGCAGTCCATTTCGTATTCGAGATCCTGCACCGGCGGACGGTTGAAATGCCACGTCAAGCCCTGCTTGAAGATGCCGCGCTTGCCGAGTTCGCTTTCGATGAACGGATAAATGTCGTGCACCGTATAGAGCTGCGTCGCGGTGACCTGGCTCCAGTCGCCGCCGAACGCACTCATGCGCCGCTCCATCTCACCGAGCACCCACTTCGCCTTTTCGAGCATTGCGGCCGGCGAAGTGTCACCGAGCCGGACGGCATGGTCGCGATAGTTCAACTTGCCTTCCGGAGCCTCGCCGCTGCCAGCGACGACGAACGACGCTGGCGCATTCGCCGCAGGCACAGTGTACGAAAAGGCATGGAAGCCCGGCTCCGACGGCGGATCGATCTTCGGACACACGTTGCTACGCGCCACGGGATTGATCCCATCCTTCATGACCGACCACTCCTTCAGAGTGCCGATGTACTCCTCGTTAAACTTGACGAAACCGCTTTCCGTGAACGGCGCGGGCGAACGTAACTCACAGGCCGCGAATGCATTCAACGGCCGACCCGCATCCTTCAATATCTGCGCGATACGCTCGAAACCCTGACGCAACGGCAACGGTTTGGTGAACCGCACGCGTTCGAGGGTGAACCCCGGCAATGCCGCGACGCCTGCTGAATACTGGCTGACGCCCGGCATGAACCTGTAGCCGCTGTTGGCTGCTTCGACGGTCGCTATCATGTTGCCTCTTTTATCGATGGAGTTTTCTTTTTGAGTGGGATTCGAACTATTCTTCGAGCACGCCGAGATAAGCATCGCGGATGATCGGATCGGCCAGCAGTTCCGCGCCCGACCCCGACCGTACGATCCGACCCATGTCCATCACGAACGCCGCGTGACACAGATCGAGCGCCGTCGTCACGTCCTGCTCGACCAGCAGGATTGACATGCCCTCGGCGTTGAGCGCGCGAAGCGCCGCGACAAGCTGCTCGACCAGCAATGGCGACAGACCCAGCGACAATTCGTCGATCATCAGCAGCTTCGGCGCGCTCATCAGGCCGCGCCCGATCGCGCACATCTGCTGCTCGCCACCGGAGAGCGTAGCTGCCGCCTGATTACGGCGCTCGAACAACTTCGGAAATGTCGCATACACGCGATCCATGTCACGGTTGATCTCGGCGCGCGCGGCGTTGCGCGAATAGGCGCCCATCAAGAGATTGTCTTCGATGCTCATGGCACCGAACAGCCGCCGCCCTTCCGGCACATGGACAATGCCGTGCGCGAGAATCTGCGCTGACGTAGCACCGGCGAGATCTTCCGCATCGGAGCGATAGCTTCCGGACCCGATTGGGATCAGGCCCGACAGCGCACGCATCAGCGTCGTCTTGCCGGCGCCGTTGGAGCCAATCAATGCCGTGATCTGACCGCTGCGGACAAGCAAGTCGATGCCCCACAGCACCTGAACCTCGCCGTAGCCCGCGCGCAGACCCTGCAACTCAAGAATGGGGATTTCGGCCACGATGTCAGCCATGAACGCCGGCCCTTTGCGCATATTGCTGGCCGAGATAGGCTTCCACAACGGCAGGATTCTTGATTACATCGCGCGGGGAGCCGTCAGCGATCAGCTGACCGTTGTGCAGCACGACGATCCGCGTGCAGACGTTCAACACGACCTTCATCAGATGCTCGATCATCACGATGGTGATGCCGCTGTCCGCAAGCTGATGGATGAGCTTTGTGGCGCGTTCCACCTCCGCACTGTTCAGGCCGGCATTGACCTCGTCGAGGAACAGCAGTTTCGGCTTCATCGCCAGCGCTTTGGCGAGTTCAAGCCGCTTGCGCATCGCAAGCGTCAGGGTCGCCGCGGGCTGATCGGATTGCGCTTCGAGACCGACGAATGAAAGATGCGCTCGCGCTTCGTCCCGCGCCGACGCGATGCTCTCACCGGGTTGCGAGAAAAGCGCCGCCGCTGCGACGTTGTCCAGCGCGCTAAATTCCGCGAACGGCTGCACAATCTGGAACGTGCGCGATAGCCCGAGCCGCGCGGACTGATAGGTCTTCACCCGCGTTATGTCCTGACCCATGAACGTCACGTTTCCGGAACTTGCCGGGGTGACACCGGTAACGACGTTGACCAGCGTGGTCTTGCCTGCACCGTTCGGTCCTATCAGGCCGAGAACCTCGCCCTTTGCCACGCTTAGCGATAGGTCGCTCAGTGCCCTGAGGCCGCTGAAATTGCGCGAAACCGACTGCAGCTTGAGAATCTCAGACACGTTTCGGCCTCCATAACAGGAGACGATCGCGCAGTGACATCAGTCCATGCGGCAGGAACAACAGCAGCACGACGATCAGGACGCCGAGTACACCGCTATGGATCTGAATGTAGTTTCGCCAGACGACTTCCTCCAGACCGAGATAGACGAATGCTCCAATGAGAACGCCGAGCGGCGAGCCAAGTCCTCCGATCAAGGCCATGACGATTGGCTTCACCGAGTAGAGAATGTCGAATACATCCGACGGATCGATGTAATGAACCCAAGCCGCGTAGACGCCGCCGGCTGCACCGACAAAGCAGGCCGACAGGCCGAACGCGATGCTCTTGTACAGGGTTGTATTGAGCCCGATCATGTTGGCTGCAGTCTCGTTCTGACGGATGCAGGCGAGGCCGAAGCCAAGCTTCGAGCCGGCGACGATCACCACCATCAGGGCGGTGCCGAGCAGCAGTCCCCACATCACGTAGAAAAAGAACGCCGCGTCCGCTATCACGCCTGCAGCCGAGGTCAGCGGGATATTGAGGCCCATACCGCCACCGGTAAGATCGGTGGCGTTGTTGACCAGTTCGCGGAACACCTCGATCAGCGAGAGACTGGCGATAGCAAAGTAATGCCCGCGCAGACGAAGCAGGGCCGCGCCCAGCAGGCAAGCCAGCACAAAGGACATCGCCCCTGCGACGGGAACGGAAACCAGCAGCGGCACGCCCTTACCGATCAGGACGCCCGCCGAATAAGCACCGAAGCCAAAGAAAGCCGCTGTCGCAAACGACGGATAGCCTGCGAAGCCGCCGACAATATTCCACGACAGTGCAAGGATGCCGTACATGCAGGCGATGGTGCCCAGCCGCAGCGCGTAGGACCCGCCGAACAGCGGCAACGCGGCGATGCAGGCAACGAACACCAGCAGGATGAGGTTCGAGCGTGTCATTCAAAGCCCTTTCGGCCGAGCAGGCCTTGAGGGCGGACGATCAGAAAGACGATCAACAGCGCAAATGACAACGTCGTCGCATGTGCGGGACCGATCAGTGTCGAGCCGATCCCTTCGATCAGCGCCAGCAGGATGCCCCCCGCCAGTGCACCCGACACACTGCCAAGACCGCCGAGCACGCAAACCACGAAAGCCTTCCCGAGATACGCCGTGGATGTCAGCGGCGAGATCGGGAATATCAGCGCCATCAGCACACCAGCGCAGCCGGCCAGCGCGGCACCAAGGCCGAACGCGATCGCATAGATCGAATTGACATCGACGCCCATTAACTTGGCTGCATCGCGATCGAGCCGGACCGCGACGATGGCTCGCCCGACGCGTAGCCGCCGCAGGATCAGATAAAGCACGCCGGTCAGCGCCAGCGCCGCTACGGTTGCGATCAGGCGATCAACCGGTACGACCACGCCGAACAGCGAAATCGACCCCATCGGCGGCGTTAGCGTCAGCTTTCGGTAGTCCGCCTTGAAGTAATAAATCATCGCATTGTTGAGAATCAGGTCGAGCCCGAACGTCAAGGTCAGCGTGACCAGAACCGGCGCGGTGATCACACGATTGAGGATCAAGCGCTGGATCACGTAGCCGAAAACAAAAAATGCAGGCGCCGCAACGACAAGCGCGTACCACGGCGAGATATGGAGCGACTGATAAAGCCCCCATGCCAGATAAGCGCCGAGCACGATGAACGAGCCGTGGATCAGATTGATGACGTTCAGCACGCCCCAAACCAAAGAGAAGCCGATCGCGATGCACGCATAAAGGCAGCCCAGCACCAATGCATTGATCAGAACCTGGGCCGCCAGCATGTCGGTTTCCGCTTTCCTTAGCCTGTCAAGATCAATTCACGCCGAGCTTGAATTCGCCCTGTTTGATAATCGCGGGCGCAAGAACAACGGGCTTCTTGCCCTGGATCTGGAACACCGGTGGCTCCAGTGAATTAATCTGGCCATTCGGGCCGAACTTCACCGGCCCCCAAAACGTCATAACGTCGATCTTGGCGAGTTCGTCACGCACCTTTTCCTTATCGAGCGATCCCGCTTTCTCAATCGCCATCTGGAACAGCGCTCCTGAAACCGAAGCAGATGCCTGCGCATAGTCCGGTTCGGATTTGTACTTTTCCTTGAATAATTTGACGTAGTTCGCAGTGGTGCCGAAAATATCCTTGCCGGAATACTGCGCGGCTGGATGCCACCAGGCCGCGCTGGTGATGTTCTCGCCGCTAGGCCCGGCCGCATCGATGAATTCCTGATAAGCAGGGCCGGCGATCATCGACACCACGCTCGCCTTGATCTGCTGGTCGGTCATCTGCTTGCGGACCAGCAGAAGGTCGTTGATGTAGCCGGTGACGAAGATCCACTGCGGCGCGAGCGACTTGATCTGCGACAGCGTCGCTGAGTGGTCCAGCGTATTGATGGCGTATTTCTCGAAGTACACCACCTCGAGGCCGTTGGCCTTGGCAGACTTCTCCATCTCCTGCGCGATCGCCAACGGGAACAAATCATTGCGCGCAAGGATGGCCACCTTCTTCACGTCCGCGGCCTTGGCCTTGACGATCTGGGTCAGCGGCGTGGTCAGCGTGTCGTTCGGCGTAAAGGTGCCGAACAAATACTTGTATCCCTGATCGTAGACCTGCGCCGACGATGCGGTCGCGGCTATGGTCGGGACCTTGTATTTTTCGGAAACGCTGCTGCCGGCCTTGGCCGCACCCGAACCGAACGGACTGAACAGGAAGTTGACGTTGTCCTGCGTGATCATCTGTTCTGTCGTCTGCACCGCGCGCGGCGTGTTCGACTGATAGTCGGCATAGACGATTTCGACCTTGTACTTCTTGCCACCAACCGAAATGCCCCCTGCCTTGTTGGCCTGCTCGGCCCACAGGTCGTACCCCTGCTGCTGCTTGACGGCCTCGGGCGCCAGCGGACCGGTCAGCGGGAGCGGCGCTCCGAACTTGATGACATCTTGCGCGAGTGCCGCGTGAGCGGCCAATCCGAAAGAGGCTGCGAGAACAAGCGAACTCAAGCGACGCGACATAAGCCGAAAACGAGCCATCTGGTTTCTCCATCAGGGATGAGAGCGCGATCCATCGGTGAGCATGGCAAATAAGGGGATCGAATAAAAGCATTGAAATTCGAAGCTATAGTTCTAAAAATTAGACCTCTGTGCACGGCCTGCTGCGTTTCCGGGCAAGCGCCTTGAAGGACGCCGAACATGATTGAATCGACAGCCCTGCGGTATTTTCGTGAAGTCACGCTGCGAGGATCGATTAAGCGGGCGGCGGAATCGCTCAATATCGCGCCGAGCGCCATCAGCCGGCAGATGCAGGGGCTCGAGGACGAACTCTCCACCAAGCTGTTCGAGCGTGGCGCGCGCGGCATGAAACTGACTGGCGCCGGTCAATTGCTTTATCGTTATGCAGTGGAGAGCGGAGACCAACTCGACCGGATTCGCGCGCAGGTCGAGGAATTTGACTCACTGCAACGCGGGCACGTCAGGATCGCCACCGTCGAAGGCCTGCTCGCGAGCTTTGTATCGGACTTCGTCGTCGATCTTTCAAAAGACTATCCCGGCATATCGGTAACGGTGACGACGGCAGGCAGCAGCGGCGTCGCCGAAATGGTCGGGCGACACAACGTCGATCTGGGGCTGGTGTTCGGCCGGGCGCCGCGGCGCGACCTGATCGAACTGGCGCGCATGCGGCAGTCACTGTGCCTCATGGTAGCCCCCTATCATTCCATGGCGAGCAAAGAATACTGCATGATGAAGGATCTCGCCGGCCTGCGCGTGATTCTGCCCGACCCGTCGTTCGGCATCCGTCAGGAAATCGATCGCGCCTGCGCCAAGGCCGGTATCCAGCTCGATCTCTACAGCGAGACCAATTCTATTGCCTTCCTGCGAACCATCGCAATGAAGGCCGGTATCGGAACCTTTCTGCCGCGCGACTCGGCGATGCCCGAACTGATCGCTGGCACCCTGGTGGCTGTACCGATACGCGACAAGCGCCTGGAAGCAACGCAGGTCACACTGGTTCAACTGGCGACACGAAACACCACACCGTCAGGTCTTCGTGTCGCGCAGCTTCTCACGGAAAGGATGAAAGACCGAAAGAGTTAACCGGAGAACCTCGCGAGTCCATATTCCGTCTTGGGTGAGGTGTCTTCGTTCTACAGGTCCGATCAAATCGCGCGGGTTCTTGTTATTGATATATGACGGATATATACTTGGGATGATCGCGACTAAATCATCCCGAGAGGCCTTTAGGTTGAAATCTAGGAATACTTCGAAGCGTGGGGCGCAAAAGGCCGATGGCGGCGATGGGACACTTACCGATCGCGCCTATCATGAACTCGAAGAGATGATTGTCACCCTGCGATTGCCCCCCAGCACGGTGCTTTCGGAACATACGCTTGCAACGAAATTAAAGATCGGCCGAACCCCAATTCGGGAGGCGCTGCAACGTCTCGCGCGGGACGGTCTCGTCGTCATTATGCCGAGACGCGGGATCATGGTCTCGGAAATCAATCTTCGGTTGCAATTGCGCCTGCTTGAAGTCCGTCGTGAACTGGAACGCTTGATGGCAAGGCTTGCAGCCGAGCGCGCCACCCCGGAAGAGCGTCAGGAATTCGCAGAAGTCGCAAAGGGAATGCTCAAGGCTGCAGCACAGGCCGACGATATCGAATTCATGCGCTTGGATCAGCGATTCAATCTGCTGATTGCGACCACCGCCCGCAACGAGTTTGCCCGGCGCTCAATGGGGCTCATGAACGCGCTCTCCCGCCGGTTCTGGTACCAACACTATCAGGAGGTCGCTGATCTGCCATTGGCTGCCAAACTGCATGCCGCGGTCGCCGAGGCTGTGGCTACGAAGAAGCCCAAGCTTGCCGCTTCCGCTTCGGACAAGCTGATAGATTATATCGAAGATTTCGCGCGCAAGACACTCGACACTTGAAGAGTGACCCGCCGGGTACGGCATCTTCTGCAACAGTCATGTCGCAACTCAAATCACCAATTTAGTCGAGTATCACAACACTTCGAATGGTCTCACCGCGCTTCAACGCATCAAAACCCGCGTTGATCTCGTCAAGAGAGATACGTTGTGAAATCATGCCGTCCAGCATCAGCGTTCCATCCAGATAGGCTTGTGCCAACAACGGAAAATCGCGCCGCGGACGCGCATTTCCGTAGCTAACGCGACGAATTCGCTTCTCCTGCATCAACGCCCCCCAGCGAAACGCAATATCCTGTTGCACGTCGACCTTGCCCAGCCAGATGACGTGACCACCGGGCCGGACTGCTTCGGTCGTCACGCGAAACGCTGCGGGACTGCCGGCCGATTCGACCACGACATCGGCTCCGCGCCCACGCGTTTCATTCTTTGCTGCAAAGACCGGATCATCATGCGATGCATCGACAGTGTGGGTTGCGCCCATTGTCGTCGCAAGCGCGAGCTTCGCTGGATCGAGATCCACGGCAATGATCGCGCCCGCTCCCGCCAGACGGGCGCCCTGCACCGCTGCCAGGCCGACGGCACCACAACCGATCACCATCACCGTATCGCCGTACGCAATCGCGCCGAGATTGAGCGCAGCGCCCACGCCGGTCATGACACCGCAGCCGATCAGGCACGCGCGGTCGAAAGGAATGTCCTTTGGCACCGGGATCGCCTGTTGATCTGGCACGATGCAATATTCGCCGAATGATCCGAGAAACATCAGCTGTTGAAGATCGCGTCCATCCGGCAGCGTTCCCCTGCTCTCGCCATCGAAGGCTCGCGCCTTGGGGCCTTCGCCAAGATACTCTTCGCACAAGATTGGCAGGTCACGGTCGCAGTAAAAGCAATGGCCGCAATGCGGATTCCACGACAGAACAACGTGGTCGCCCTTCTTGACACCCCGCGCCGCCGATCCGACCTCTTCGACAACACCTGCGGCTTCGTGACCGAGCACGATCGGCATCGGAAAACGCAACGATCCTTCGATCACCTCAAGATCGGTATGGCACAGCCCCGCTGCGCGGACGCGCACAAGGACATCCGTCGGTTTCAACGCGGATGCGGTCACCGTCTCAATCACAAGCGGCGTCTTCGGAGCATGGAGAACAGCCGCGCGATATTGCAGCGGCATCTATGCGACCGCCTTGCCTGGACTTCCGTTACCTAACGCCGTCAGCGCAACATCGATATCGGACGATGTCATTTCCCACTCATTGCCAAAATTCGCGACAACCTCCCGCATGAAGGAATCGGTCATCGCTTTGGCGGCAACAGAATCACCAAGATGTTCAACCAGCATGGCAAGTGCAAGTTGCCGCGGTTCCGGCCCCTCATAACTCCATTCGAAGCCGTTCTTGGTGAACTCCGCAACATCCGTGCGCGGATTGAGCGACGTTCCATCGACGCTCACTTTCACGCCGTCGATTGTCCTGTCACCTACATACCGCTTCATATGATTCTCCTCGTTCTTATCCGGGCTGACGCCTGGCTAATGCGCCGCTTCAATCTCGCCCGCGATCACACGCATAACATCTCGGTCGCGGTGCGCCTCAGCCAGCGAACCGGAAAACATCAGCTCGCCGCGTTCCAGAACGTAAAGACGATCGACATAATCTGGAATGTGATGAACGTTCGATTCTGCCATCAGGACACCTTTGCCCATGGCGCGGATTGACGCGACGCCCTCTGCGATCAGCGGAATAATGGCCGGCGATAGCCCCTCGAACGGCTCATCCAGCAACAGGAGCTTCGGGTCGAGCGTCAACGCACGGGCAATCGACACCATCTTGCGCTCGCCGCCCGATAACTGTGCGCCCCCGCGCGTCAGATACTGACGCAACTTCGGAAACACCGCATAGGCCTCCTCGATACGTTCATGTGCGGGGCGTCCCGTCGGCCGCGTCCATGTCGAGAGCTCGATGTTTTCCGCCACCGTCAGATCGGCATAGACCTCGGATTCCTCGGGCGAGAAGCCGATGCCGCTTTGCGCGATCTTCCAGGTCGGCAGTTTCGTCAGATCAGAGCCGTCAAAGCTGATCTCGCCCGACAGCGGACGTCGATAACCCATGATGCTGCGAAACGTCGTTGTCTTGCCGGCTCCGTTACGTCCAACGAGACATACCAGCTCTCCCGCTGCAACCGACAGGCTGATTCCGTTCAGGATGCGGCTGCCCTGAATATCCACCTTCACATTGGAGAGCTCAAGCATCAGGATGCCCTCTTCATGGTCGGTGGACGCGTTCCCACAACTGCGGAGATCATTGCGGGATCGGCAAAGAATTGATCGGGCGGCATGTCGGCCAGCACCCTGCCTTCTTGCAACGCGACAATCCGGTGCGAGTAGCGCGCCACAAGATCCATATCGTGCTCAACCTGAACGATAGCACGCACGCCTGCCGCCTTGGCCGCGGTGACGAGAACTTCCATGATCGCATGCTTGTCTCCGGTGGAGACACCGCTGGTCGGCTCATCGAGCAGGATGACCTTGGGGTTGAGTGCAAAAGCACTGGCAATGTCCAGCAGCTTCTTCTCGCCCTGCGACAGGGTTGATGCCACGACGTCCAGCTTGCTCCGGAGACCAAGAACCTCGGCCACGCGGACCACATCCGCCTGAAGTTCGCGATCTTTCGACAACGAACGAAACGGATTTGAAATTCTCCGTAACCGCGACGCGACGGCAACCGCCAGGGTTTCGCGCACAGACAGCGCAGGAAATATATTCACAAGCTGGAAGGCTCGCGACATACCGCGCCGAGACAACTCAACCGGCCCGACGCCCGCGATGTCCTGACCGAGAAAGCGGACTTCGCCCATCGTCGGTCGCAGGAGACCCGTGACCACATTGACGAGCGTGGTTTTACCCGCACCGTTTGGTCCGACGATCGAGACAAATTCGCCGTCAGCGACGTGAAACGATACATTTTGCAGCGCTTTGTAGGCCCCATAATGCTTGGAAACACCGATCGTCTCGAACAGCCGTGCGTTCACGGCCGGGCCTTCACCATCCTGTTGCATCATTTGTCTCCTTTCTTGCGGGAGACGAGCATTTCGGCGGCGCCTGACAGGCCTTGCGGCAAGAAAATGACGAGCAGCACCAGCACGCCGCCCATGACGAAACGCCAGTATTGAGTGATGGCCATGACAAAATCCTGTAACAGCACAAACGCCAGCGCCCCAACAGCAGGACCGACAAACGTTCCGCTCCCGCCGAGGACGGCCATGAACACCAGGTTGCCCGAGTGGGTCCAGTAAGCGAGTTCAGGATCGGCAAGGCCTGTCGTAATGGCAAGGATGGTTCCAGCGATCCCGCCGTAGATCGCTGAGATCACAAATGCCGCGAGACGCATACGGAAAATCTGCACACCGACATAAGCAGCCTTACTGGCATTCTCTCGAATCGCCTTCAGGTGCAGTCCGAACGGCGACTGAGTAATACGCCACATAACCGCTCCCAGCACAGCCAGCAGCGCGAGCACATAGTAATAGAATGGCCCGGTGAGAAACGCGGTCTTGCCGCCACGCCATTCCATGCCAAACAGCAGCGGACGCAATACGCGCATCCCCTGATCGCCGCCCGTGACGCTGTAGAACTTGAATAAGAAAGAATGGAATAGCATGCCAAACGCAAGCGTCAGCATGCCAAAGAAAATGCGCGTGTAACGCACGCACAGCATCCCGATAACAAGCGCAACGAGCGCCGAGATAACCGCGCTGGTGAGGACGATCAATTCGAAACTCAGAATTCCGAATTTGGACGTCAGCGTTGAGGCCGTATACGCGCCGACACCAAGAAAAAGAGCGTGTCCGAACGACAACAAGCCCGTGGTACCGAACAGCAGATTGAATCCGAACAGCGCAATGGCATAGGCAAAGAACGGCACCAGCAAGAGAAGCGTGTAAGGCGACGCCACCAACGGCATCAGCCCCATCAGCGCAGTCAAGCCGATAAAGATCCAAACTCCCTTGACGTTCGGCAATGAACGCCGCGCCGGTGTGGTCAGTGAGATATCGAGAGATTGTTCGCTCATGCCGTCACCTTGCCGAACAGCCCCGCTGGCCTGAGAATGAGCGCCGCGACAACGACCAGGTAAACGGACAACAACTCCATTTCCGGCATGATCGAAATCGACGCAGCCCGCATCAAACCAACGATCAACGCACCCACTAGTGCGCCGCGCATGCTGCCCAGGCCGCCAATAACGACGACCGCGAAGGCTTCCACCACCAGTTCAACCGCCATATCGAGCGAAGCCGCACTCGACGGAACAACCAGCGCGCCGCCGACCGTACCCAGCATGCAACCGACCGTGAACACGAGCGCGAAGATTTTCGAGGCGTTGACGCCAAGGCCTTCCGCCATATCGCGATTCTCGGCCGTCGCGCGCACGATACGGCCGGTTTTGGTCCGCTGGAGAAACAATCCGAGCGCGACCGCAATACCGATACTCGCCGCGATGACCAGCAGATTGTAGGTCGGCACCTGCACGCCCAGGACGTGCGCAGTGCCATAGGCCATATAAGCGTTATCCATGGTGCGCGGCGTCGCGCCCCAGGTGAAACGAAAGACGTCCTGGAACATCAGCAACAGGCCGAAGGTGAGCAGCAGCTGATAGCTCTCATCCCGGCGATAGACCGTGCGCAACACACGTTCGATCGGCAGTCCGACAAGGCCGATAGCAAGCCCCGCCAAAATCAGGACGGGAAAGAACATCATCGGCGGGAGCCCGAACTTCATCGCGACAGCGACCGCCGTGATCCCGAAATAGGCCCCCAAGGCATAGAAGGAGCCGCAAGCAAGATTGACGATCTGCTGCACGCCGAACACGAGTTGAAGTCCCGCCGCCACCAGGAACAGGATGGCGGCGTGAAACGTCCCGCCGAGGATAATGTCGACAAGTGACGTCATTGCTCAGACCGGCAGCTTGGCGGTCTTGATCCACTCCCAGAAATCCGCACCGGGCGGTTTCTGCAACTGATCGGCCTGGAATGTATCGATCGAGGCCAGCGTCGGGAAATCGTACTTGTTCTTGTTGGTCGATGGCCCCTGATAGAACACCTGCTCCGCGATCTTGTCCTTGCGGAATCGGCCCTTGCCGCCAAGGCTTTCGACCTCGAGGCCGGGCATCGCTTCGGCGACCATGTCCGGCGTCGGCCACTTCTTGGCGGCTTTTTGCGCGGCCTCGACACCGGCTTTGTAGCTGGCGAGCGCGAAATAGGCCCGATCCGCCTCCCAGTGCGGCGCCTCCTTGTACTTGTCCATGTAATCTTGAACGAACGACTTCTGGAGCGGCGACGCTTGCGGATGGTCGAAGTAAAGGGTGTTGTGTCCGAAGATGACACCTTCTGGCATAAATTCCTTTTTGAGCTGATTGAGCTGCCAGCCCGCGGCCGGCAATACAACCTTCACACCATCGAACAGCCCGGCCGCTGCACCCTGCTTCATAAATACCGGCAGGTCGGCGAACAGCATGGACGAGAAGATCAAATCCGGCTTCGCCGCCTTGAGCGCTGCGATGTGGGATGTCAGGTCCAGCGTTCCCACCTTCGGCCACTGCTCCGCAACGAATTCGGCTTCGACGCCGTAACGTGCGAGAATTTGCCGGAACGCTTCCCAATTATTTCGGCCGTAGGAATAATCAGGATTGATGCCGGCGACGCGCTTGAACTTGCCCTTGAAATGCTTCACCGCCAGTAGCGATGCCATCACAGCTTCGCACTCATTGTCTGTCGAGCGAAATACGTAACGCGATTTAGGCATCACTTCCTTGACGCCGTCCTGCGTGGTGCCGTCCCACATCACCAGAAGGGACTGCTCCTCCTCGGCGATCGGAGCGACGCCGAGGCTGACACCCGTTGAAATCAGGCCATGAACGGCTTCGACCTTCTCCTGCAAGATCAGGCGGCGGAAGCGCTCGATCGTGTCCTTGGGATTCGTCTCTTCCTCGATCACGAGCTCAAACTTGCGGCCGGCTATGCCGCCTTCCTTGTTCATGCGCTCCGCCGCCCATTGCACGGCGCGGATTCCGCATTCGCCCGCAGTACCCGCCACACCGGAGCGCGGAGCGAGAATACCGATCTTGAAAGGCTTGTCCTGAGCGATAGCCGGAGCGAACAGGCCCGGAGACGCAGCGGCGGCAACGCCGACACCGGCGAGCTTCGAAAAGGCGCGACGGGTGAGCTTCATTGATAATCCTCCCATGTCAATCATGCGCATCTGTCGTGCGCCTTGCCATATCATAAATATATCAGGAACATCTCAGCAAGCATTTTCTGCAGGCAATATCGGATATTGCCCAGCTAATAGATTGGTGATATGTCAGCTGCAAACGGCCCGCCTTTGGACGCTGGCCACCGCTCAACAATGGAGATGACGCCATGGAACTCACTTCCAGCCCAATGACGGACCGGCAGCGAAAATACCGGGCCACGTACCGAGATCGCATCGCGGGCTGGTATAATGGCTGGCTGCACGCCTTCGTCATTTATGTCATCGGATTTACCGCACTCTCGGTCTACGTCGCCAATATCGGTAATGTTCGCTGGTGGGAGTGGCTGATCGTCCCCGTCACCTTCCTGGCCGCGAACTTTTTCGAATGGTGGATTCACCGGTTCGTCATGCATCGTCCGTCGCAGATCAAAGCCTTCCGCGCGATCTACAACCGGCATACCTTGATGCACCATCAGTTCTTCACTGAAGAAGAGATGCGCTTCGCCGACCATAATGACTGGCGGGTTACCTTCTTCCCCCCCTACGCGCTTGTGACTTTTACGTTGATGTCGATTCCGCCGGCGCTCGTGCTCGGCTGGCTCGTTTCACCGAATGTCGGCTGGCTGCTGATCTGCACCACGACATCGATGTATCTCATCTACGAATTCATGCACTTCTGCTGCCACGTCGAGGAAAATTCGTTTGTGCGCAACATGCCTTTCGTCAACACGATCCGGCGTCATCATGCGGCTCATCACAATCAATCGATCATGATGGAGCGAAACATGAATCTGACTTTCCCCGTCATGGACTGGCTGTTCGGCACATCGGATCTCGACCGAGGGCTTATCGGTCATATCTTCAATGGTTACGACAACCGCTACATCCGTAAAGACATGCGTAAAACATCGCGCACGCCAAAGCCGGAAGTTCACGGTCAAAGCAGCGGATTCGCTACACCCGCCGAATAGCCTGCGCTGAACCGAATGGAGATCTGGCATGAACGCAATCGAGCCGAATTGGATATCGCTGATATGGTTTGCGGGCTTTGCAACCGTCTGCGGTGTCGCATGCCTGATCGTCGCCGGCATGTTTCCGCTTGAATTTCGGTCCGACGACAGAAGCCCAGCCGCCAGTCCGCTTCTGGTTCTCGGCAATGTCGTCCTGCTCGCAATTCTGTTGGCGGGTACCGGGCTGTACGGATACCTTGAGCTGCGATGGACCACGATGACCGTCGTCAGCGGCCTCGTCTTCCTGTTTGCGCCAGCACTGATCGAGGAATGGCGGTGGCCGGTGCCTAACGCGACAGCCGGACTATCGATACTTGTCGGCACTCAAGTGCTGACGCTAGCTGTCCTCGCCAGGGTTGGTGGCTCTGCGCTGGCAATCTTGTCGTGATGTATCGTCGAAACGACGGGAGGAACAACCGATGCCTGTAAAAATAAAACTGGCGCTATCTTTTGTGGTCGTTCTTGTGGCGATTATTGCGTTCTACATGCAACACGCCCTCGGCCATCACCGTATTCAATACCTCGTGGCGTTCCTGGGGTTCTTCATGGTGTTCGCGATGTGGCTGTTTCCGGAAGTGAAGCGCGAGGAAACGGCCGGCGGCGTAGAACGAAGTTCATCCCAATTGTAAGAGCGTAGACCAACTCCTGTCTCCAGAAAGCGCAAAACTCCCGCGACGGAAACGTTTCGGTCAATTCGCGTTTGGAGTCCCGAAGATTTGCTTATAAGCCTGCCAGGGTAAGACCCTCACCGCTGGCTTTTCCATTCACGGAGGAAATTTCCGACCGCTAGCGGCCGACTGGGAAGTCATCGGCTGCGAGCGACGGGATTTCGATAGCTTTATATTCCGCCCATGCAGAGATACTTGATCTCAAGGTAATCCTCGATGCCGTACTTCGAACCCTCGCGGCCGTTGCCGCTTTCCTTCACGCCGCCAAAGGGAGCAACCTCGGTGGAGATGATGCCTTCATTGATCCCGACCATGCCGTATTCAAGCGCCTCTGCGACGCGCCACACCCGCCCGATGTCGCGACCATAAAAATATGCCGCGAGACCGAACTCGGTGTCATTGGCAAGCTTGATGGCTTCTTCCTCGGTCTTGAACCGGAACACGGGCGCAACCGGCCCGAAGGTTTCCTCGCGGAAGATCAGCATGTCCGGCGTGGTACCGGTCAGCACCGTCGGCTCGTAGAAGGTGCGGCCCAATGCGTGGCGCTTGCCGCCCACCGCGACCTTCGCGCCCTTCTTGGTTGCATCGGCGATGTGCTCCTCGACCTTCTCAATAGCTGCCATGTTGATCAGCGGCCCAATCGTAACGCCCTCACCGAAGCCGTCGCCAACCTTCAAGTCGCGCACCGCCTGCGATAGCTTCTCAACAAATTTGTCGTAGATCCTGTCTTGCGCGAAGATGCGATTGACACAGACGCAGGTCTGACCGGCATTGCGGTATTTCGAGGCCATCGCGCCTTTCACGGCGGCCTCGATGTCGGCGTCGTCGAACACAATGAATGGCGCATTGCCGCCGAGCTCCATCGATGTCCGCTTTACGGTCGACGCGCTCTGCTCCATCAGCTTCTTGCCGATTTCCGTCGAGCCGGTGAACGTCACCTTCCGTACGATAGGGTTCGACGTCATCTCCCCGCCAATCGCGGAGGCCGATCCCGTGATCACCGAGAACACGCCCTTCGGCACGCCGGCGCGTTCAGCGAGCACGGCCAGCGCCAGCGCCGACAGTGGCGTCTGGCTCGCCGGCTTCACCACCATGGTACAACCG
>Ga0315336_1001917_pt1 | contig 35308 bp, 16 predicted proteins | sample ASW5metaG_FD_204512 | JGI IMG/M metagenome (GOLD analysis project Ga0315336, IMG submission 204512) | Ammonia-oxidizing marine archaeal communities from Monterey Bay, California, United States - ASW #5 | ecosystem: Environmental > Aquatic > Marine > Intertidal zone | place: USA: California... | reverse complement strand
GGCGGGAGACGGTTCGCTGAAATCCGTTGTATAGTAGATGTCCGCGTCGGGCGTTTCGCTCGTGATCGCCACGGTGAACGGGCTTGTGAAGAAGCCGCGATCGACGCTGAACTTCGTGTCGGCCACCTCGCCCAGGAAGCCGGTCACGTTGGCGGAGTCCGGGGTGGCGTTCGTCATGAACGTCCAGGTAGTGGATCCATCGGGGAAGCGGCCGAAGGACTCGTCCTGGGTCTGCGCGCCGAAGACAATGCTGTCGACGAAGGTGACGCCGTCCGCACTCAGGCCGATGCCCTCGCCGCCGGCGGAGAGTTTGAAGCCCAGATGGTCCGGGCCCTGTTCGGGATCATCGTCGGCATACAGGAGAAGATGCCCGAGGGCGGGCACGATCCCGCTTGGAATCTGGAACTGGTCGGGATCACTCAGATCGTCGGTCATGTACCATCCGGAAATGTCGATCGGCGCCCCGGTATTGTTGTAGAGCTCGACCCAGTCGGGATACTCGCCCGGTTCATCGGGGTCTTCGATGCCACTGGACGAACTGCTGGCCATGAACTCGTTGATGAAAACGCCCCGGCGCCCTTCCTCGGAAACGCGGAAGCATTCAAACGGCAGGTCCGGACGGTTCACCACGTAGGTGTTCATCGGCGGGGTCGCGGGAAGGTTGGTGACGATCGTCTGCCATCCCCCGGGGAGGGCGGCGGTTCCCTCGATGGAATAGACCTTGTCCGTGCTGCTGGTCCAATCGATGCGGTACTGGTCGGTGCCGGGAGAGAGAAACTCGACAATTTGCATGGGGGGTGGCGTAACCCCGAACAGGACGGCGGCGGGCGCGCTCTGGGCCGTGCCGTCATCCGCCTGGTAGAGGAAGCTGTCCGGACCGGTGTATCCCGCAGCCGGCTCATAACTGAAACCACCGTTGGTGCTCAGGGTCACCACGCCGAAGGATGCATTCGTCACAAGAACCGCGGAGAACGGCAATGCCAACGGATGGCTGTCGTTGCCCAGAACTCCCGGATCTGCAACCACCAGCGTCGTATCCTGCGATGTATCGTACGAGTCGGGGTTGGCAACGGGTGGGGGCGGAGGCGTCACATCGATCGTCACCACGGTGGCCGGACTGGTATTGGTGCCGTCCGTGGCCTGGTAGGTGAAGTTCTCGAATCCGGAATATCCCGCGGGAGGTTCATAGGTGAATCCGCCATCGGGGCTCAGCGTCACCGAGCCGAGCGGGGTATTCGATACGATCATGGCCGAGATCGGCAACCCCAGCGGGTGGGAGTCGTTGTCCAGGACGCCCGGCGCGGCCACCACAAGGGTTGCGTCCTGCGGTGTCTGGTAGAGATCCGGGTCGGCGACGGGGGAGGGCGTTGGCGTCACATCGATCGTCACGGTGGCCGGACTCGAGTTCGTTCCGTCGGTGGCCTGATAAACGAAGGTGTCCAGACCCGTGTACCCCGCGAGAGGCTGATAGTTGAAACCGCCGTTGGTACTCAGGCCGACGGTGCCGAGCACTGCATTCGAGACCAGCAAGGCGGAGATCGGCACCGGGAGCGGATGCGTGTCGTTGGTCAGCACGCCCGGTGGGGGGATCACCAGCAGTGTATCCTGTGTTATCTGGTATACGTCGTCTCTGGCAGTGGGTCCGTCGTTCGCACGGACCTCAAAGCGATCCACCTCCATCCGTGGCAGGTCGGTCGGGCTGTTGCTGAACTTGAAAAATCTGATGCTCACGTTGTCATCCAGGTCGCCCGTGAGTCCGCTCGCGGAAGCGAGGTTGACCCAGGCACTGCCGTTGATCGCATACTTCACATCCAGGGCCCCACCGGCATCGATGAACGAGAGCTGCAGGTCGAACTGGTCTCCGTCCGACAACACCGAGCTGAGGCTGGTCTGGGCGATATTGCCTCCAAGCTGGGACGAATGAACCCGGATGTTGTGGAAGCTGTTGAGGACCACCTCCACGTCTCCAGCTGAGCCGCCGAACCGAAACTTGTAGTCCGACTTGGTCCCGCCTGATCCGCTGAGGAAGAAGGGCCCCAGCTCAACACTCACCTCGGCAACAAAACTGCCCTGTCCCCCCATGCTCCGTTCCAGGGCGGCGCTCGTGCCGTTCACGCCTTCAAAAACATACTGACCCGAGCCGTTGAACCCGATGTGACTTCCCGCATTGATTGTACTCCAATCCGGATCGAGGGTCGGCCCGTCGAACGTGTCCAAAAAGGGTGGAACCTGGGCGGCCGCCACCGAAGCGACAAAAAACATCACGCAACCTATCCCGATTCGCAGCGAATTCTTCACAATGATATTACTTTCGTATGTCGCGGCGTTGTCGACGTACAATACTCTCGACCGCACCGATTCACCCTGTCTCAGTCCTGAAGTTGTACGGTCACCGTGTTGCTCGTCGAACCCGGGAAAGCGTATGCGATGTGATTCGTGGGCACGCTGGCATACCCGCCGGGCGCACTGACGAGCGCGCGCTCCTCCAGCCACGGCTGGATCTCCAACGTCGACAACGGATTGCCGGTCACCGTGACCGTCTTCTCGATCACGCCGCCCACGTCGCTGCGATCGATCCGGACATCCACCCAATCGGTTTGGCCGGGCTGTGTTACGGGGACCTTGAGTTCCATGAAGCTCCACTCCTGAGGCATGTGATCGGCGACGGTGAAGGTTCCGTTCGGGACCGAGAAGTCGATGCCCGCGATGCCATTCAGGATGAGCAGAATTTTCCCGGCGTTGAAGTTGGAATACTGATCGCCCCAGATCCCCCAACCGCTGTCGTACGATTCCGGGGCGACGGGGATGCCCCACTGAAGGTTGTACTCTTTCAGGTGTCCCAGGCCACAGATATTTGCGTTGGTTCCGGTGTGGCGGTCATACATGCCGATGATGGAGAGGTAGGCCAGGTCCGGCGCGGATGCGAAGTCCGGAAAGATATGATCGAAATCCTGCAGCGCGACCAGGGTGGGGGGCACCTGGCCGAAGAAACCTTTCACGCTGTCCACCGCCCACTCGCCGGTCATGAGGCTCGCCCATTCTTCCGGAAACCAGCGGTTGCGCATGTAGGCCATGCCGGTCCAGTAGAGCGCCGTATCACTGGTGCCCGGCGGAAAAAAGGCCGGGCCCAACCCGCCGAAGTAGTTGGTGACGCCGTCTTTCTGCCACTCCGCGTTCCTCCACGCGTCCAGTCCGTCCAATCCCATGACCGTGTGCCAGTGCGACGTATCCGCTGCATTCCCCGTGGCCACGGCCATCTTTTTCAGACACTCGGCGCCCTCGTACTTTCCGCCCCAGATGTCGAAGCTCCCGCCCCAGAACAGGGGCTTGAAGTACGGTGCGTAGCAATCATTCAGGAAGTTTGTGTCGCCCGAGTGCTCGTAGATGTCCCATGCGCCCACCACGTGCTCGATGGCGGTTTCCCAGTACGGCGAGAACCACGCCTGTCCCATGTTGTCCGGCAACCGCCCCCCGCTCATGGCATGGGGCAACAGCGCCGACCAGATCAGCACGTTGCCGAATGCGTAGTCCTGTTTGTCCCTCACCCACGCGCCGACCTTGATCTGGAAGTTCGCATCAAAGCGATGCATTCCCATGAAGTTGTTCACCGCTGTCTGGGTGTGCGGGTAGATCTCCCATCCTTCTCCGACATCGATGTAGTACATCAGGTACAGCGCCCAGAGGTAGTAGTAGATGTTCACGATGTCCGGGTCGGAGCACCGGAAGTAGGGGATCTGATTGTTGAGCAGGTCGTTCATCACGGTCCGCTTGGCGGCCAACTCGCCGTCCGGATCCGTCAGCACGGTTAGCACCCGGTCGCGGGCATTGGCGTAGTCGTCATGCATTGCCCAGCAGATCGCAAGACCCTGGGCGTCGCAGGGGACGGTGAAGACATATTGTTGCCTGCCGTTGCCGTCCTTGAACCCGCCGTAGGTTGCGGCAAAGTTTTCCGAGGCTGACACGACGGTGCTCATGCCGTCGTACATCAGTTGACCCACCACATCCAATCCTTCCACCGGGCGGGCGAAGGCCGTGCCGCCCTCCACGACATGGACCATGTTGTGGGTGGCGTCGTACTGCTGCGTCGATGTCTTCTGTACGCTGCGGGCACTGCTGACATAGCTCTGGCCGCTGAAGCGGATCTGGATGGGCGCGCTGGACTTGATCAGGGAACAGGCCACGTCGTTGGTGGAGATGAACTTCTCCTCCCGGATGCTCACACCTCCCACCTCGTACTCGCAGATCACGCGGTCCGGCCGCCAGTACATCCGGGCCGGCACCGGGTTGGCATATTCCGTTCCGCCGATGATCACCGTCCCGTACGCGATCTTCGTGTCCCGGTAGAACTCCCACCCCTGCAGGTCGTGTCCCACCCCGGTGGTTGCATTGGAGACGATTCCGTATCCACGGCATCTCAGATCGTGGTGGAACGGATGGGTCAGGCCCAGCGTTTCGTGCTCCTGGAGGTTCCAGACGGCGTACGTCCCGCCGATGTAATAGACGAGGTTGCCGGCCAGGAACGCATGCTTCTTCCCCTGGATTTCCTGGCTGAGCATGGCGCAGTAATCGGTGCCCGGCCAGGGAAGGGGACCTTCTTCCATGATTCGAAACGATTCGCGCGTGGCGTAGGGTCCGGCAAGGTCATAGCGATTCGTCGGCGGGGTGGCCAGGAGATTGGAATTCACGGCCAGCCAGGGCGGGACAAAGGTGGAGGTCGCCTGGAGCGTGTAGGTTTTGTCGTGCTCGCTGTTCCACTGGATCCGCAACGGGTCGTCCTCGATGGTGAGTCGCGGTCTCGTATCCGGGGGCGGTGGCTCAACGATCGGTGTCACCGTGCACCGGTCGAGGTTCATCCGGGGCAGGGTGGCGGGATTGTTGTCCCATTTGAAGAGGACCAGGTCGGAATCCTCCACGAATTCTCCGCTGATGCCGCTCCCGGACGCCAGGAGTTGCAGAGGGCCGCCGTCCACCGCGTAGCGGACCTCCACCGATCCGCTCGAGACCCGGTACGTGAATTGAAGGTCCAGGGTGTCGCCATCGCTGAAGGCGCCGACATGGACCGGCGGCGCAAGGTTGTCTTGAAGTTGCGAGGAATAGGCCCGCAGATCCTTGAAGCTGTTGAAAACCACTTCGACGAACTCGCCCGCCCCCTTGAACCGGAACTTGAAATCGGACTTGGTTCCGCCTCCGCCTCCGGCGGCGAACGAAGCAAGCACGACGCTGACTTCGGCGGTGAAACTTCCCTGTCCGCCCATGCTCCGGCTGAGACCGGAATCCGCGCCCAGAATGCCATCCGCGACGTATTGACCGGACCCGTTGAATCCCGGGTGGCTTCCCGGTTGTACCGCCGTCCACGCCGGATCCAGCGCCGGCCCGTTGAAGTCGTCTTCGAACGCCGTCACCTGCGCGGAGGCGGACGTTGCGGCGAATAGAGCGAGTAGAGTGTAGATTCTCAACCCGTGCAGCTCCATTTCAATGGCATTTCCTGACCATCATTGTTCCGATCGTCATCCCGATCTTCGTCGGGATTCGACAATGATCGTAGCGAGGATTGGGACAACCGTGGTGGGCACATTGCGGATACGTCTTTATCGCTGAATTCTCAGTCCTGAAACTGCACCGTCACGGTCATGTTCGTCGTGCTCGCGAACGTGTACGAAACGTGATTGGTCGGCGCGTTGGTGTAGCCTGCCGGTGCGCTGAGCAGGGGCTTCTCCTCCAGAAACGGTTGAATCTCCAGGTTCGGCAGGGGGTTGCCGTTTACGGACACCGTTTTCTCAATCACGTTGCCGCCCAAATCAGCGCGGTCGATCCGTACGTCTACCCAATCGGTCTGACCCGGCTGGGTCACCGGCAGCCTGAGTTCCATGAAGGTCCAATCCTGGGGCATGTGATCGGATACGGTGAAGGTTCCGTCCGGGATCGAGTAATCGACGCCGGTGATACCGTCGAGGATCAGGAGGATCTTTCCGGCGTTGAAGTTGGAATAGGCGTCCAGGTCGACATCGAAATTGATGTTCCGGGCTTCCGGGGCCACGGGGATGCCCCATTCGAGGTTGTACCCTTTCAGGTGTCCCAGGGCGCACATGTTCGCATTGGTGCCAACGTGATGCTTGTACATCCCGTGCATCTCCCACCAGGCGGTGTCGGGGGTCACAGTGAATACCGGGCTGATGACGTCCCAATCCTTCAGCGCCTTGGTGGACAAGGGCACGTCCGTGAAGAAGCCGGACACATCGTTCACGGCCCAGTGTTCGGTCACTTCCCAGGCCCACTCATCGGGGAACTGGTCCATGGTCATGTAAGCCATTTGGCTCCAGTCCATCGGAAAAGCGTTCAGGAACCAGTGGTTCGTCGACGATTCCCAGCGGGAGTTCAGCCAATTGTCAATGTCGTCCAGGCCGACGAGGTCGATCCAGTGTTGCACGTCGCCGGGATGACCCAGCGTCAACGCCATTTTGCACAGGTTGCTGGCCGAATTGAAGCCGGAGCCCCAATGCTGCGACATGCCGTTCCAGAACAGGGGTTTGAAGTAGGGGGCGTAGCAGTCTGCCAGGAAGTTCGTGTCGCCCGTGCGCTCGTAGATCTCCCACGCCCCGTTCACATGGTCGGTGGTCGCCCCGAAAATTCCTGAATGCCACGTCGTGCCGATGTTGTCAGGAAGACGCCCATTGCTCGGGCTAAAAGGTAACAGGGCCGACCAGATCAACACGTTTCCGTAGGCGTAATAGTCTTTGTTCGCCATCCATGCGCCCACCCGGATCTGGAAGTTCGCATCGTAGCGATGAGCGCCCAGGAAGTTGTTCACCGCCGTCTGCGTGTGTGGGTACGCCTCCCAGCCCACGCCCACGTCGATGTAGTACATCAGGTGAAGCGCCCAGAGATAGTAGTAGATGTCGACGATCTCCTGGTCGGAGCACCGGAAGTAGGGGACCTGGTTGTTGAGGAGGTCGTTCATGTGCGCCTTCTTGGCGGCCAGGTGTCCCTCCGCATCGCTGAGCACGTCCTGCACGCGGCCGAGTGCGTTGGCGTAGACGTCGTCCATCGCCCAGCACACCGCGAGGCCGGACGAATCACAGGGGACAGTAAAGGCGTACTGCTGCCGTCCGACACCGTCGACGTTGGCCGTGTACGTCCCGGAAAAATTCTCCGACGCCGACACCACGGTGCTCATGCCATCGTACATCAGGGTGCCTTCCTCCTCTACGCCATCCTCCGGCTTTACCAGGATCGTGCCGCCCTCGGTTACGTGTACCACGTTGTTGGTGCTGTCGTACTGCTGCGTGGACGTTGTCAGAATACTTTTCCCTTCACGAACGAAGCTCTGCCCCTCGAAACGGATTTCGATGGGCGCACCGGACTTGATGATGGAGCAGGCCACGTCGTTGGTGGAGATGAACTTCTCCTCGTAAATCGGCACACCGCCCACGGCGTACTCGCAGATCATCCGGTCGGGACGCCAGTACATCCGGGTCGGCACCGGGTTGGTGTACTCCGTGCTGCCGACAATGACCGTTCCGTACGCGATCCGGGTTTCCTTCCAGAATTCCCAGCCGCTGAGATCGTGCCCGAAGCCGGTGGCCGCATTGGTGACCATGCCGTGACCCCGGCTGCGCGAATCGCGGAAGAACGGGTGCGTGAGGCCGATGGTTTCATCGGGCTCCCGGTTGAACCCGTGCGTGCCGCCGATGTAGTAGACAAGATTGCCCGCGAGGAAGCCGCACTTCTTGCCGAGGACCTCCTGCGCCATCATCTTGCAGTAGTCGGTGTTCGGCCAGGGCAGTTCTCCCTCTTCGGTCACCCGGAAGGACTCGAATGTTTGTGGAGAGCCCGCGAGGTCGTAGGAGTTGGTCGGCGGGGTGGCCGGCAGGTTTGTTTCGATCGCGGACCAGGTCCCGTCCAGGCCGGTGGTGCCCCAGATCCCGTAGGTCTTCTCCGCTTCGCTGTTCCACTCGAAGCGGTAGTCTTCGGGGCCGGTCGTCAACAGGTTGAAGTCCACGATCCGAAGCGGCGGGGGCGTGACGTTCAGGGTCACGTCCGTCGGGCCGGAGAAAAGAGTGCCGTCGTTCGCACGGTAGGTAAAACTGTCCAACCCCGTGTAGCCGGCGGCCGGTTGATACGTGAACCCGCCGTTGGTACTCAGGGCCAACGTGCCGAGGGGTGCGTCGGTGACCACCTCCGCGATCAGCGGCAGTGCCAATGGGCTCGAGTCGTTGGACAGCACCCCGTCCGCCGGAATTACGAGAGCCGTGTCCATCTGCGTTTCGTAATCGTCCGGGTTCGTCATGGGAACCAGATCTTCCGTCGGGTTGTCCCGAATCTCGAAGCGGTCCAGCCGCATCTGCGGAAGCGTAGGCGGGCTGTTGTTGAATTTTAAGAGGATGATGTCGCAGTTGTTTTCCAGATGACCGGTGAGTCCCTGGGCGGATGCCAGGGCCTGCCACGCGCCCCCGTTGATCGCGTACTCCACTTCGATCGATCCATTGATGTCCAGGAACGACAACCGCAGGTCCAGGGTGTCGTTGTCTGAGAGTGAGTTCAAGATGACCGGGGGCGCGATGTCTCCCCCCAGCTGGGCGGAGGCCACCCGGATTTTATTGAAACTGTTCAAGACCACTTCCACGTTCTGGGCCGATCCGCCGAAACGGAATTTGAGATCCGTCTTCGTGCCTCCGGATCCGCCCAGGAAGAAGGGGCCCAGTTCCAGGCTGACTTCGGCGATGAAACTTCCCTGCCCGCCCATGCCGCGGGTCAGTCCGGAACTCGCGCTGAGAACGCCGTCCACCACGTACTGCCCCGACCCGTTGAACCCGGGGTGGCTCCCCGGGCTGGAAGTACTCCAACTCGGATCCAGTGTCGGTCCGTCAAACGTATCCACAAAAGGGGGAACCTGAGCGGTAGCCAAACCGGCGAAGAGCAGGGGCAGCGCCAGTACGGGCAGACCGCGAAGAATTGGTGCGATACGCACAGTCGTCCGTTTCTGAAAGCTATCAATTACGGGGGAAAGTGGCGAAATGCCGGGTTGGGCGCCACCGGAATTCGGAAGCTCCTCCTGCTTGTGGAGAATTGAGAAAATATGCATGTGCCACATTACTGTACAATTCACAGATCGTAAAATCGGATGATTATCGGAGGATCGTTGCGATATTCATCCGAAGAACATCCGACTGACGTCTCACAGTGGAAAGTGATAGAAAGCTGGGGTAATTTGTATGCAAGTATCATGCTCCCGTTACTCCGGCGGCATGTAGAGATGAACCAGGATAGGACAACATTGAGGTGGCAATCATGATCGCGGAACGTTTCTCACGTGTAAGAGCAATACAGCTGTTGGGTATACTCCTCCTGGGAAGTACTGCGGCACAGGCACAGATCGCGAATTTCGTCGATGACTTCGACGGTCCGGTTCTGGATTCGGGTTGGTTGGTCATAGAGCCGACCAACCACGTGGGTTTCACCGGCACCGGCTTCTACGAAATGCAAGGGTCCACCACCCCTCCCAATTCGGCCACTCTCCAGAGGTCGCCGGGGGCAACGAACGAAGACTTTACGGCGGACGTGACCTTCGAACTTGGCGGCACGACAGGAGAGAGTGTCGACTACAAGTTCCGCTTTCTTGCCACCAGTTTCATGGAGATCGTGGCCAACCCGCAAACCGACAACATTCGCGTGTTCTCGGGTGAGTTGGGTCAGAACTTCGGCGACGTCGCCGGGGTCGGCCTGGGAGACGGGACGGTGCTCAACCTTCGATTGTCCTACGATGCAAGCGAGGGCACGGTGAAGATCGGCTACAGCGTGGGAAGCGACCCGCTGACCCTGTTGGGGTCGGCAACCGGGTTGAACAATTTCCAGGTCAGCAACATTGATTTGAATGTCACCCGCATCAGCGGCATAGGCTTCTTCACCCCGGTAATGCTTCTCGATCGTTTCGAGATCCAGGACCAGGTCGTACCCATCACCTTCGCCGCGTTCGAAGACCCGTTCGACGGCCCGGCGCTTGATCCATCCTGGGACCTTATCCAGTCGCAGCCGGGTGATCATGTCGGCTTCGGGGGCGGCCTCTACGAGGTTCAGAAGACCACCACCAGCGGGGAGGCCGGTCTTTCGCGTGATTTCGGGGGCCAGGCGGACTTCTTTTCCTCGGTCGAGTTCCAGATGCAGGACTTCATCGGCTCGGACTCACGGGTCGAGTTCCGCAACCCGGCGCCGGGAGGCGGAATCACCGCCGTCCTGGACAGCACCGGGAACGTCCGGGTGGTGTCCGAAGAACTGGGGACCACCGTGGCCGACCTTTCCGGTTTCAGCTACACGGATGGAGAGACCCTGGAATTTTCGGTGTCGACCGATTCGGTAAACGGGCTGACCGAAGTGGGCCTGATCCGGAACGGGGGAACCCCGTTGCTTCTGGCGTCGTTGAACGGCCTGACGCAATTCACCCCGACCAACAACATGACCGTCGTGATCAAGTCGGGAACGGGGAACGGCAACAGCCCCCGATTGCTGTTTGACCACTACTTCCTGGATGAGGGATTCGTGGGGATCGATTTGACACCGTTTGTCGAGGAGTTCACCGGACCGGCGCTCGACTCGTCCTGGTTCACGAGCGATTCGGGAACCGGTTCCCTGGTCGGATTCAATGACAAGGGTCAATACGAGATCAGCACCGACACCAACGTGACCGCGGGCGTGTCCCGGTTCATTGGATTCGCGGGTAACTCGACCTTCACGCTGACGGCTCGACTGAACGACTTCCTGGGGACGGATACGGACCTTCGTCTCGCCCTGACCGGCGGGGACGCCCTCACCGTCATCCTGCGCAGCGACGACACCCTGGGGGTCATTTCCGACGAGTTCGGCTCCGTGTACAACAGCGCCGGACTGGGTCTCAGTGACGGCGACCTGGTGACCCTGCAGTTGACGATCGAAACGGAATTCGGCGACTGGGAGGTCGGCCTCGGCATCAACGGAGCGCCCGAATTCCTGGCCAGCGACTTCGGGTACAGCGATCTGAACCCGACACAGACCGAGATCGAAGTGGTCCGGGGCAGCGGCGGAGGTGCGGCCCGGGGCGGCGGCGGAAGCGGCACACAGCCATCGGTCCTGCTCGACCAGACAACGGTCAGCGAAGGATTCTCGCTCATCCCCCAGCCTGCGGAAGCGTTCTCGGACGACTTTGATTCCGCACCGCTGGACGGGAACTGGAATACCACGGGGCTCTCACACCTCGGGCACACCAACAGCATGTACTACGCAATGCGGGTCGATACCAATGCCCAGGTGGAGATGAACCGATTCCTGGCACCCAATGGGTTCCCGGGCGTTCCCGTCGGCTCCTTCTCCGTGAATGCGGACGTGCGGTTCGACGACCTGGTCGGTGCAGGCGACCCGGGTGGTGGGACCGACTTCAAGTTGAAGATCGAATTCACCGGCGGGGTGATGGAAATCGTGTTCAACAGTTTCAGGACCATTCGGTTCTTCACTTCGAACAACGGGCAGGCCTGGTTCCAGGACACGTTTACCGAATTCACCGATGGTGACACGGTAAACTTCAGCATCGTGTATGACGCCTCCGGCCCGAGCGTCACCATGTCTGTCGGTTTGAACGGCGGTGACACGATATTCAGGGAAACCCGGTCGAACCTGGTGGGTGTCACGCCCGAGCTCTTCAAGATCAGCGGGTTCCGGTTCAACTTCGACAACCCGGGCCTTCAGCCCACGTTCCTGATCGACAATTTGGAAATCAACCCTGGTCTGGCCGGCGTGGAGCCTGGACCGCTGACACTGACGCCCGCACACAGCGGACTCTTTGAACTCATCTGGGATCTGGGTGTACTGCAGACCGCGCCCGACATCACCGGGCCGTGGAGCGATGTAACCGGGTGCACCAGCCCGTATCTCCACAACCCGACGGAGGAGCTCGAATTCTTCCGGGCCGAGAACTAGAGGCAAAAGCTGGAGGCAAAGATTGAAAGTGCGGTGCTCTGGATCAGCGGAGCCTCACGTCCGTAGCACGGGTATACGACCCGTGCAGCGGACGATAACCAGAACCCCGGGATCATCCCGACAGTGGACATTCGATATTGAGAATTTGATATTGGGTATTTCGGACGCACCGAAACGAAAATGTCGAATATCGAATATTCAATATCGAGTCTTGAAGGAAACGTTCCGTACACCGTGCTCGAGTTTCGCTAGACGGGTCGCATAGCCGCGCTGCGGGCGTGAGGCTCTGCAAATCCAAAGCGGCGCATAGCGCGGCACTCCAAACAGTGGCTCCGCGCGGGTTGCGGTTCGCCCGCCATGTACTACTATCCACGAATGCACACGAGTGAACACGAGTTCAAAGCAAATTCGCGTTCATTTGCGTGCATTCGCGGTTCTTCCCGTATGGTTTTCGGCCTGGTTGCCCGACGCGTCCTTCGGGTCGTGTGGGCAATCGCTTGGGCGGCGACCTGCACGCATGCACACGCTGCCGTAACGTTTCGCACCACCGATTTTGCTCCCGCCCCCGATTCAGCCTTCAGTATTGAAGGCAAGGCAGAGATCGCCGTGTACCGGGCCTTCCGCGAGCAATACCCGGACCTCTATCCTGAAGCCAATCCCCTCGGTCTCCAGTTTGAAGGCATCGCGGGGGAGGCTCCGCTGCTCATGTCCATCGCGGGGGGCACGGCCCCGGACGTGATCCATGTGAACACCCGCCAGTCGGGCAGCTTCATTGAGCGCGAGTTTCTCCATCCCCTGGACGACTTCGTCGAACTGGACATGACGGCGTCCGAAGCCAGAGAGGCGGGACGCTTCGATCCGAATATCATGTACGTCGACGAGCTTCGGGAGCGCGTCCGGCCACAGGTGTGGGACGCGGTCGTCCGCCCCGGTCCGGACGGACGGGAACACGTCTATTTTCTGCCCTTCAGTTATTGGGTCCGGGTCGTCGCCTACAACAAAACGCTTTTCGAGGAAGCGGGTCTCGATCCGGACCAGGGCTATCCGAGAACCTGGGACGAGCTGCTGGTCACCGCCAGGAAACTGCATCGACCCGAGGAGGAATCCTACGGGATGCTGGTGGATTCGTCGGGAGGGGCAAGTTGGGTCGCTCTTCCCTTCTTCTACTCCATGGGCTCCGAGATTGTCCGGAAAGACCCGGTCTCGGGCGAGTGGCGCGCTGTCTTCAATGATAGCGGGTCCATTGAAGCGGCCGACTTCTACCTGCAGTTGGTGGACGGCCCCTGGGAGGATCCGGCTTCGGGGCAAGTGTATCACGGGGTCGGGCCGACCCAGGACGCCTGGTACCTGTGGGACAAGGGACGGATGGGCATGGCGATGTTGTACCTCAACGACATGCTGATCAACATCGACTCGCACATCTCCGGCCTGAATCCCGATGAGGTCGGGCTGGTCCCGGTTCCGGCGAGTCCCGCCGGCACGTCCATTACCGAGTTGCACGTGCGCGGGCTGGGAATCTGCTCGACGACCACCGACCCGGCGAAGATCGATGCGGCGTGGAAGTTCATCCGTTTCGTGGGCAGCCCCGAGGCGGAGCGCGCGATCGTCCGGACCTATGTCGAAAGTGGATACGGCAGGTTCATCAACCCGGAGAAACTGCGACAACACGGGTACGAGGAGTACCTTCCCTCCGTTCCCCGGCAGTGGGCGGATACGCTCGCGTACGCGCTGACCCATTCCCGGGCGGAACCCTACGGCAAAAACTGCCAGGTCTACATCCTGCGGGCCAGCAAACCGCTGGAGGCGGCCTTCGATGAGGACGTCGCCCGGACGCCGGACAAAGCGGCCCGGATGGCACGCCTGCAGGAACTTTACGATACCGCGGTTGCCGACGTGAACGAGAAGATGCTGGGCCGGATCCCCGAGACCGTCATGGCGTTTCGGCGCAAGATTTCACTCGTCACCCTGCTGCTGATCACGGTTGGGTTTGTTGCCCTGTTCCGGTATGTATGGCGCCTGTTCACCCCGGAAGAGCAGCCAACGTCTAGCACACGCAAGGGGATCCGGAAATACGGTCTCGCCTACGCGCTGCTGGCCCCGGCCATCCTGACCATTTTCGTGTTCAACTACTATCCGCTGGCTCGGGGCGCAGTCATGGCATTCCAGGATTACCGGGTCGTCGGCACGTCCGCCTTTGTCGGCCTGGACAACTTCGCCTCGATTCTTTTCGACAAGCTGTTCTGGACGTCCCTCCTGCACACCGTGGAGTTTGTCCTCTGGTCCCTGGTGTTTGTTTTCGCCTCACCCATCGTCCTCGCGGTGCTTCTGAGCGAGATTCCTCTCGGGAAAGTATTCTTTCGCGTGGTCTTCTACCTGCCGGCGGTGGTTTCCGGACTGGTAGTGATGTTGATGTGGAAGATGTTCTACGATCCGTCACCCGCCGGCATGTTCAACCAACTGCTCGGCATGGTCGGACTGGAACCGCAGAAATGGTTGCTGGACCGACGGTTGGCCATGTTCTCCATCATCCTTCCCGTGGGCTGGGCGAGCATGGGGCCCGGCTGTCTGATTTACCTCGCCGCTCTCAAGACCGTACCCGACGAACACTACGAAGCCGCCGCCATTGACGGAGCCGGCATTCTCCACCGCATCCGCCATATCACCCTGCCCATCATCCGTCCGTTGATTCTGATCCAACTCATATTCGTACTGATTGCCTCCTTCCAGTCGGCGGATCAAATGCTGGTGATGACCGGGGGCGGCCCGAACAATGCCACGCATGTGGTCGGCCTGGAGATTTTTTACAACGCCTATGTCTATCTTCGCTTCGGCACCGCCATCGCCATTGCCTGGATCCTGGGTTTCCTTCTCATCGGGTTGACCATGATCCAGATGCGCCGTATTTCGCGAATGACCTTTACCTCGGCGGCGGACACAACCTGATGCCTATTATTCTCCAGACGGAAAGACGGAACTGGCGAACACGGCTGTTCGTCGGGGGCATGTACGCGGTGCTCGGTGTGGGTGCCGTGACCATGATCTATCCCTTCCTTCTCATGGTCTCCGGTTCCGCCAAGAGCCGCCTCGACGCCAACGAATTGAACGTGGTTCCCCGCTACCTGCACGACGAGGATATGCTCTACCGCAAATACACGGAGGCAAAGTACAACGAAGATCTTCTCCTGTATCTCATGACCACCGGGGACCCGGCGCGCTCGTTTCGCGCCGTCGACCCACCCCCACCCGCGAAGCCCGGGTTGCTCGCAGACTGGGAGAATTTTCTGGAGGCGGGCGAACTCCCTTCCTCCTTCTTCGCGATGGGCTTTGGACCGACTCTCGAGGGAAAGATTATCCAGGAAAATGAGCGATCCTTCCGGAACTACATCAAGGCATCGTGCGAAAACGACTTGGAGACATTCCGGGCACGCTTTCAGGAGCCGATCGAGAACTGGTTCTTCCTGAAACTCAGCCAGGAACGGTTGACCGATCGCACCTACCAGGTCAGTCCGACGCCGCTCATGGATTCGTTCTACGAATTCAAGGCGGCGTTTCCCCCGGAGGATCGGATTTACATGTCCTGTGACGGGGCGTACCGGCAGTTCATTCACTTGCGCGCGGGTGACGAGCGCGACGACGCGACCCTTTCCTCGGATCATGGCACTGCCCTGTGGGAGACCTACGTTCGGGACGTGATGCATCCGCAGTTTGTTCGCCTTGCCCCCGCCGCCCGGAGTTCGTGGGCCGAGTTGCTGGAGAAGAACCATGGAACGATCAACACGCTGAACGACCTGTACGGATCGCGCTATGCGGCCTTCGCCGAGGTGCCGTTCCCGGAGGATCGTGTTCGTGCCGGCGCTGCCTTGACCGATTACCTGTTGTTCCTCGCCGACCGGGACCGGTTGGACCCCATGCACATTTCGATCGATACGCCCGAGATCAGGTGGCGCGCTTTCCTGGATGATCAGTATCCTGACGTGAGCCGTGCAGGCGCCGCGCACGGCCGGGAGTACGCCTCCTTCGATACGATCCCCATGCCGCAACGGGAAAGCGACCGCGCTTTCTGCGAGGTAAACAAGGGCGCGCTTCGCGCACAGTTCCTCACCAGAAACTTTGCCATGGTGTTTGATTACATTCTCATCTACGGCCGTGGCATCACAAACACGATTATCTACTGCAGCCTGGCGGTTCTTCTCGCGTTGCTGGTCAATCCCCTGGCGGCATACGCTCTGTCCCGGTACAAATTGCCCAGCCAGTACAAGGTCCTCCTGTTTCTCATCGCCACCATGGCCTTTCCCGCGGTCGTCACCATGATCCCGAATTTTCTCCTCCTGCGGGACCTCGGGATGCTGAACACCTTTGCCGCTCTGCTGCTTCCCGGCATGGCCAACGGATATGCAATCTTCCTGCTGAAAGGTTTCTTTGACAGCCTGCCCCGGGAGTTGTATGAGGCTGCCGAGATCGATGGCGCCGGGGAATGGCAGAAGTTCTGGGTGATCACCATGAACTGCTCCAAGCCGATCCTGGCGGTCATAGCCCTGGGTGCGTTCACCGGGGCCTATTCCAATTTCATGTATGCCTTCATCCTCTGTCAGGATCGCGACATGTGGACCCTGATGGTCTGGCTCTACCAGCTCCAGCAGTTCTCTTCGCAGGGTGTGGTATTCGCGTCCCTCCTGGTCGCGGCGGTGCCGACGCTGGTGGTTTTCGTACTGTGTCAGAATGTGATCATTCGAGGTATCGTGGTGCCGACGGAGAAGTGAGATAACCTTTGATGTTTGACTTCAAATTCCAAATTTCAAATTTCGAATTTCGAATTTCGAATTTCGAATTCCATACAAATTTCAAATCCCAAACCTCAAATCCCAAACAAATTTCAAACCCCAAGGCCCAAATCTCAAACAAAGCTCAAATCCCAAGTCCCAAATTTCAAACAAACTCCAAACGGACTCGAATTGCCGGTCCCACAAATCAAGACGTGATGGCGGCCGGCGAAAAACAATGGAGGACGTCGAAATCAATCATTGATTTGTTTGAGATTTCGGATTTGGAATTTGTTTAGGATTTTGGATTTGAGATTTCGGATTTGTTTGAGAATTGGGAATTGGGATTTGAGATTTGTTTGAGATTTGGGGCTTGAGATTTGGAATTTGTTTAAGATTTGGAATTTCGATCCGATCCTTGGAAAAACCTGAAAAGCTACATAAGGAGAACTGAATGAATCGTTCACACAATAATATGTTCGGTGCCGTCCGTTGGTGCCTGCTGCTGCCACTCTTGTATGCCCTGGGGCTCACCGGTGCCCCGGGCGCTTCCTCCTCTCCCAACATCGTCCTGTTCTATGTCGATGACCTGGGCTGGACCGACACGTCCGTTCACATGATAAAGGAGCGGGCGGACACCCGGAGCGATTATTACCGGACGCCGAACCTGGAGCGGTTCGCGCGGGAAGGTATGATCTTTTCCAATGCGTACGCGCCGGCCCCCGTTTGCACTCCTTCGCGGAGCAGCATGCTGTACGGAATGACGCCGGCGCGGCTTCGAAATGCTACCCTGAACACGGACGCCGCGAAGAAAAAGAACCTGGGAGTGCTGAGCATTCCGCAGGCCTTGAAGCAGGCCGACTCTTCTTATGTCACGGCCCACTTCGGAAAGTGGCACATGCCGTACATTACCCCCACGGGGGTTGGCTACGATGTCACCGACGGGCCTACCGGGAACGGGGAAGGGGACCTCGACGACAACAACCAGCCGCTCCCCGAGGACGACCCCAAACGGATGTTCTCATTGACCGATCGCACCGAAGCTTTCATGGAGAAGCAGGCCAGGGCCGAACGGCCGTTTTTTGTCCAGGTCTCCCACTATGCGGTGCACGTGGGACATGCATCCCTGCCCGCAACGCGTGAAAAATACCGCCGGCTGCCCCGGGGAAAGAAATGCACTGACAGGGACTACGAAGATCCGGCCACCTTCGAATCCGAAGAGATTCGTTGCAACTGGATCCTCAACTACGCGGCCATGATCGATGACCTGGATCGCACCTTCGGGGACCTCCTGTCGAAGATCGAAGAATTGGGCATCGGCGATAACACCTACGTCTTTTTCACCTCCGACAACGGCGGAGGGTTGCGCGGCAATGATCCGCTGCGGGGCGCGAAGGCAGACCTGACCGAAGGGGGAATCCGGGTTCCCATGGTGGTGCGGGGTCCCGGCGTGCTGAAAGACGCCTACTGCGACGAGCCGGTGGTGGGATGGGATCTGCTTCCGACATTCAGCGACCTGGCGGGCGCCACCGCCGCGTTGCCGGATGTCCTCGACGGCGGGAGCCTCCGGTCCGTGCTGGAGCAGGGCAACGACGGGTCCGTGGCCCGAGCGAGTGATGCCCTGGTTTTCCACTTTCCCTGGTACAACATGGAGCCCGAGTCGGCGATTCGTCAGGGCCGGTACAAGCTCCTGAAGAATCTGGACACCCGGAGTCTGTCTCTCTTTGATCTCTCACGCGATCCGGAGGAACAGAATGACCTTTCCCGGACCATGACGGACAAAGTTGCCGAACTGCACGATCAACTGAACGGCTATCTCGAAGAAGTGAACGCGGAAGACGTGCAGGCCCTCCGGAAGGGTTACCGCAAACGCGTCGTCGAAGAGTGGATCCCGAACTGGGAGGAAAAGGTGAAGACTCTCCGCAAAGAGGTCGAAGAGGGAGCCGAGGACCGGACGGCGGAGCTCGCGAAAGCGGAGCGGCACGTGAAGTGGCTGCACGGCCAGGTTGCGTTCACCGACGAACGATCGAAACTGCATGAATGAGTACCCGGCGTGGAGGAAGAACTACAATGTGGAGTATTGAAGAGAAGCTGCTTGATTGCGGTCTTATTGATGATGGGAGTTTCAGCCATGAGTAAACCCGTGCATGATTATCCACTTCGTCCGTTGTCCTTCGAGAAGGTAAAGCTCGAAGATGCCTTCTGGCTGCCCCGCCTGCAAACGCTGACCGAGGTGACAGTCCCGTTCGCCCTGGACAAGACCTTGCCGGCAGTCGATAACCTGAAGAAATGTGGGGATCTGCTCCACGGGCGCGACGACAAGAAACCTTTTTCGCATCGTTTCATCTCCTCCGACCTCTACAAGGTAATGGAAGGCGCGGCGTACTCCCTGATGATCACCCCAGATCCGAAGCTGGAGCGTCGCCTCGATGAGATTATCGAGACCATCGGGGATGCCCAACAGGACGACGGATATCTCTACGTTTCCCACATCTGCGGTGTCGCCAATCCGGGGGAAATGGGGGAGACGCCGTACTCCTGGGTCGTGCACAGCCATGAACTTTACAACATGGGGCACATGTACGAGGCCGCGGTGGCGTACTACCGTGCGACCGGAAAGAAACGATGGTTGGAGATCTCCGAGAAGAGCGCGCGTCACATCAACCGGGTCTTCTTCGAGGGCGATCCCGCATACAACGACGGCAAGCCGGTCATGCAGGCTCCCGGACACCAGGAACTGGAGCTGGCGCTCTGTGATCTCTACCGGGTCACCGGCGAACAGAACTACCTGGACATGGCCAAGCGGTTCCTCGATATCCGCGGGGTTACGTACCAGCCCGAAGGAGAGGGGGTCATGTCGCCCACCTATGCCCAGCAACACCTACCGGTACGGGAGCAGGGCGAAGCCGTGGGGCATGCGGTCCGGGCCGGCTATCTCTATGCCGGCATGGCGGATGTATCGGCGCTGACCGGCGACCGCAGCCTGGGAGACGCTGTGGATCGGATCTGGCAGAACATTGTCGACACCCGGATGCACATCACCGGGGGCCTCGGCGCGGTCCACGGTACCGAAGGGTTCGGGCCCGAGTACGAACTGCCCAACGCGAGCGCCTACAATGAAACCTGCGCAGCCATCGCCAACGTGTTCTTCAACTTCCGCCAGTACCTGTTGCACCAGGACGCCCGGTACTTTGATGTCGCAGAAAATGCCCTCTTCAACAATACGCTGGCGGGCATCAGCATCAGTGGAGACGAGTTCTTCTACGTCAATCCGCTCGAGGCGGACGGGATCAAGAACTTCAACCACGGCAAGAAGGGACGCTCCCCGTGGTTCGATTGCGCCTGCTGTCCTTCCAACCTGGCCCGGCTCCTGCCCAAATTGTCCGGCTACATGTATGCTCATATGGATGAAGATATCTTCGTGACTCTCTACGGCAGCAGCCGGACGACCATTCCGCTTGCCGGCGGGAACGTGGAGATCCGCCAGACTTCGGCCTATCCTTACGATGGCCGGGTCGAGTTGTCGGTGCAACCGGAGGCCGGTCAGACCTTTGCCCTCAAGCTTCGTATCCCGACGTGGACGTCCGATCAGCTTGTTCCCGGCGAGTTGTATCGCTACCTGGACAGCAACGGCGAAAAATGGAGCGTGGAAATCAATGGCGAGCCCGTAGACGCCCCGGTGACAAAGGGATTTGCCACCCTCCAACGCACGTGGAGCCCGGGCGATAAGGTCGTGCTCAACCTGCCCATGCCGGTTCGATACAGCACCTGCTCTCCCACGGTGGAGGCCAACCGGGACCGGGTGGCCATCACCCGGGGTCCTCTCGTGTATTGCGCCGAGGAGATCGACAACGGAAGCGAGAAGGTGCAGCGATTCTTTCTGCCTGCGCCGGGAGAGGGGGGCGAGGCCACCGTTGACGTCGTCACCGGGGACCCGTTGAACGGTGTGGTAGGGGTCTCGGTCCCGGGCATGGAGGTTGCGGGCGATGTTTCGCGAGCCGCCCGGATCGAGATGATTCCGTACCATGCCTGGAACAACCGGGGCGAAGCCTCGATGATCGTGTGGATCCCCACCACCGAGGCGCTGGCCCGGAAAAACATGGTCAGCAATCTGCAGGCCTCGGCGGGATATGGAACCGTACTCGCTACGCATACCTGCGACGAGGACTCGGTGGCCGCGGTTGTCGACGGCCAGGTCCCGGCGAAGTCTTCGGACCGACAGTTTTCCCGGTGGACAAGCCGCCCCTTCAAAGATCAACGTCAGGACATCACGGTGGAATTCGAGGAATCGCGATCGGTGAGCGGAATCTCGGTATTCTGGTGCGAGGATGAGAGTGATGATGCCCTGGTAAAACTGCCACGGGAATGGTGGGTGGAATTTCGCAACGGCGATGGGCCCTGGGAGAAGATGAAAAAGTACGTGACGGATTTCTACGGTCTGAAACTACACAGATTCAACTATGTCCGCCCCGAAGTTGCTGTCTCATGCGACGCCCTCCGCGTCTGTGTACTTCCCCAGGCGGGCCACTGCGTGGGCATTCACCAGATTGAGATGACATTCTGACCGCACCATTGCTCGAACTCAGAGGAATCTCGAAGACCTTTCCGGGAGTGAAGGCCCTGGACGGGGTGGACTTCACGCTGCGGACCGGCGAAATTCATGCACTCATGGGGGAGAACGGAGCGGGCAAGTCCACCCTGATCAAGATCCTTACCGGCGTTTACTCGTGCGACGAGGGATCCATGGTGCTCGACGGTCGGCCGCTGAATCCGGACAGCCCCCGGACGGCGGAGCACGCGGGAATCAGCACCGTGTACCAGGAAGTGAACCTGGTGCCGGATCTGTCCGTGGCGGAAAACATAATGCTGGGTCGAGAGCCGACCGGACCGCTGGGCGGCATCCGCTGGCGCGCCATCCGGGAGCGCGCCGAAAAAGCCCTGGACCGCCTGGGGCTTTCTATTGACGTGCAGCGCAACGTCTCTACCTTCTCCATCGCCATCAAGCAAATGGTGGCCGTGGCGCGGGCGCTCGACCTGGATGCGCGCCTGCTGATCCTTGACGAGCCTACCTCAAGCCTGGATGACGACGAAGTCGATCAGCTTTTCACGGTACTTCGTCAGCTGCAGCGAGGGGGACTGAGCATCATCTTCATTACTCACTTCCTGGATCAGGTATACAAAATCAGCGACCGGATCACCGTCCTCCGTAATGGGCGGCAGGTGGGAGAGTACGCGACGCCGGATCTCCCGCGGCTCGAGTTGATCGCGGCCATGATGGGGCGGGAAGTACAGGAAATTGAGCACCTGGGCGGCACCATCACCATGGCGGACCGGGGCCGGGAACAGGCGGAACCATTTCTAAAGGTGCGCGGTCTGGGTGCCCCGGGCCGCGTCGAAGATATTGACATGGAGGTGAACCGCGGGGAGGTGGTCGGACTGGCCGGACTCCTGGGTTCCGGTCGTACGGAAACGGCTCGCCTCATCTTCGGAGTGGAGCGGGCCGCGTCCGGGACGATCGAGGTGGAGGGGGAACACGTCCGGATCCGATCACCGCGGGACGCGATTCGTCGGGGCATCGCTTTCTGTTCCGAGGATCGCAAGGTGGAGGGTATCATTCCCACGCTCTCGGTGCGGGAGAATCTCATCCTGGCCCTGCAGGGCTCCCGCGGGCCGATGCGGCGGCTTCCGCGTGAGGAACAGGAGACACTGGCCACTCACTACATCCAGGCACTGGGGATCAAGACCCCTACACCGGAAACGCCGATTGAAAATCTCTCCGGCGGCAACCAGCAGAAGGTGTTGGTGGCGCGCTGGCTATGCATGTCACCCCAACTCACGATTCTCGACGAACCCACCCGGGGCATCGACGTGGGCGCCAAGGCCGAGATCGAAAAACTGGTGGCCGGACTTCGCGAAGAGGGGACCTCGGTGCTGTTTATTTCATCGGAACTGGAGGAGGTCGTCCGGTCGTGCGAACGGGTCCTGGTGCTTTGCGACCGGCGCAAAGCCGGGGAACTGTCTGGTGAGGAGATCTCCGAGCAGAACATCATGCGAACAATTGCCGAGTACCATGAAGACACTGCTCGCTAACGCCATTCATTCCAGGATCATCTGGCCGCTGGCCGGGCTCGGCGTGTTGCTGCTGTTCAACCTGCTGGCTGACATAGAGTTTTATCGCATCGAGATACTGGAGGGCGATCTGTACGGGCCGTTGATCACCGTGCTGAAGCAGGGCTCGAAGATCATGCTGCTGGCGCTGGGCATGACCCTCGTGATTGCGACGAAAGGGGTAGATTTGTCGGTCGGTTCGGTCATGGCCGTGGTGGGGGTGCTGGCGGCCTTTCTTCTGCGGGAAACTGGCGGCAACCTGGCCGCTGCCCTGGCCGGTGGCATCGGAGTTGCGGTGATCCTGGGCGCCTTCAACGGGGGGATGGTGGCCCTGGTGAAAATCCAGCCGATCGTGGCCACCCTGATCATGATGGTGCTGGCACGCGGAGTGGCTTTTCTCATTACCGGCGGACTGCCGATCAAGGTCACGGACCCCGCGATCCGACAGTTGGGGCAGGGGCATCTGCTGGGGCTTCCCTTGTCCCTGTTCGTGGTGGCGGCGTTTTTTCTGATCTCCGTAATCCTGACCCGACGCACGGCCCTGGGCCTGTTCATCGAATCGGTGGGCGACAACGAGACGGCGAGCCGATTCTGCGGTCTTCCCACCCGGCTGGTGAAGGTCATGGTGTATGTCTTCTGCGCCGTATGCGCCTGTGCCGCGGGGCTGGTCTCGATCGGCTTTTCCGGAATCGCCGATGCGGACAAGCTGGGGGTCCTGTATGAGCTCGACGCGATCACGGCCGTTGTGGTCGGGGGCACGGCCCTGACCGGGGGGCGCTTCAGCCTGGCCGGTTCGTTGGTGGGAGCCCTCCTGATCAAGACCATGGAGATTACCCTTATCCGGCAGGGGATGAACCCCGCGTACATGCCCGTGCCCAAGGCGCTGATCATCGTCGCCGTATGCCTGTTGCTCTCGGAGGCGTTCCGTACGCAGTTGGCCGGCCTGTTCGGGCGGAGGAAGGTGAGCGCGTGAGGCTGCGAAGCAACTATTTTCCCCTCTTGATGACCTTCGCGGTTTTCGTGGTGTTGTTCACGGCCATGACCCTGGCGTTCGAAGGATTCGGGACGCCGCTGTCCTCCTGCTACCTGCTGATCAGCTACGCCCACGTCGGGATCCTGGCCATGGGGATGACGTTCGTTATCCTCTCCGGGGGCATCGATCTTTCGGTGGGCACGGTGTTGGCGTTCACCACGGTGTTCATCGCCAAGGCGGTGAGCGTGTGGGGGCTGTCCCCCTGGGTCGCCATTCCCGTGGCCCTGTTCCTGGGCGCAGGTTTCGGGGGAGGCATGGGGTTTCTGATCCATCAATACAAGATGCCACCGTTCCTGGTCACGCTCGCGGGTATGTTCCTGGCCCGGGGTCTGGCCTTCGTTGTGAATATCGAAACCATCTCGCTCAGTGAACACCCCTTTTTCCGGGCGGTCTCCTCCTGGAAGCTGTACCTGGCGCCGGCGTCGTTCACCCCGCGTCCTTTCCTGAAGGCCGAGGCGATCATCTTCCTGGTCCTGGTCGTATTCTGCCTGTACCTCGCCCACATGCGCCGGTTCGGCCGAACGGTCTATGCCATCGGCGGCAGCGAAAGTTCGGCGACCCTGATGGGGCTGAAGGTGGCGCGTACCAAGATCCTGGTCTACGCGTTCAGCGGGTTCTGCGCGGCCCTTGCCGGCGTGGCCTTCACGTTCTTGAACACGGCGGGGAAAGCGAACATGGGCATCGGCTGGGAACTCGATGCAATTGCCGCGGTCGTGATCGGTGGGACGCTGCTCACCGGGGGATCCGGGTATGTATTGGGCACCTTTCTGGGGGTCCTGATTTACGGTTCGATCATGACCGGGGTAGGGGATTACTCCAACCTGGGTTCGGCGGGACAACGGATCAGCATTGGTGTACTGTTGCTGCTGTTCATCCTGGTGCAGGGCCTGCTCCCGGGGGCAGGCAAAACAAGATCATCATAACAAGGAGGAAAGGTGAGAAGGAACATAAGAGAATTATCGAAACGTGGGGCTGTCATGATGACCGCCGCCGGCCTGCTGGTTCTATCCGGTTGCGGAGGCGGAGGCGATGACGCTTCCTCGTCGCGACCGGCGGAGAGCGCCTCGAAGATCAAGGTGGGATTCTCCCAGATCGGGGCGGAGAGCGATTGGCGGGTCGCTGAGACTGCTTCCATCAAGGCAGAAGCGTCTTCGCGCGGCGTCGATCTGCGCTTCTCCGATGCCCAGGGTAAGAAGGAGAACCAGATCCGGGCGCTGCGCAATTTTATCACCCAGGGCGTGGACGCCGTCATCCTGGCCCCGGTGGATTCAACCGGATGGGATCCTGTCCTGGAGGAAGTAAAGGACGCCGGGATTCCGGTGATCCTGGTGGACCGTGGCATCGAAACCACTGACGACTCGCTCTACAACACCCTGATCGCCTCCGACTTCACCGAAGAGGGCCGGATGGCCGGACGGTGGCTGGCGGAGAAGACAGGCGGAGATGCAAAGATTATTCAACTGGAAGGTTCACCGGGCGCGGACCCTGCCATCGAGCGGAAAAACGGGTTTGAGGAAGTGGTGGATCAGCACGACGGAATGCAGATCATCGCCTCACAGACCGGAGACTTCAACCAGGAGAAGGGCCAGGAAGTCATGGAGGCTCTCATGCAGCAGTACGGGGACCAGGTGACTGCGGTCTATGCCCACAACGACAACATGGCCCTGGGCGCAATTCAGGCGATCAAGGACGCCGGGCGGAAACCCGGCGAGGAGATCCTCGTGATCTCCATCGATGCGGTACGAAGCGCATTCGAGGCCATGCAGGCAGGTGAACTCAATTGCACCGTGGAATGCAATCCGCTCCTGGGTCCCATGGCCTTCGACGCAGTGGAGAGGATTCTGGCCGGTGAAGAAATCGAAAAGCAAACCGTCGTACAGGACCAACTCTTCGACCGGGAAGGGATCACCGAAGAAATCGTGGCCTCCCGGCAGTACTGAAGGCTCTGTCCCGTCACTCCGACACAATTTGCACCAGGCCCACGTCGATGTACTGACCGCCGGCTGTTTGACGGCAGTGAACGGCGAGCGTGTTTGACGTCGACCGGAATGTGAGGCGCGCGGCTTTGTCCACGGGTTTGGTGATGTAGTCCGTGGTGAATCCAGCCAGTGAAAGAACGAGTTGACCGTTGAGGTACACTTCGACGTCTTCGTCATGATGGATGAACCACTGCAGATCCTCCGGCACCGCTTGGATCTCAAATTCCCGGCGAAGCCAGATCTCCGATGACGACCACTCCGTCCTGATCACGGCACCCGGAGTGATCTCCGTGCCGAATCCCCCTGGCCCGGACTCCCACCCCGCGTCGTTAAAATCCGTTCCCTCCCAGCCTTCCCCCGGTTCCGAAAACGTGTACTGCCAGGTCTGCGCCTCAAGGCGGGAGCTCGCGACCACGGGCACCTCGACGGGTGGCGGAAGATAGAGCTTCCGGGCTGCGTCCCGGGCGCGCCCCGCATCGATCTTGATCCGTGCGCGGTCGTACGTCATGAGGCCGTTGACTTCAACCTCCACGTCCGAGGTCTGGGTGTAGACCGCGGCCGCCAGGCCCCTCCCAACCAGGATTCGGAGTTGCCTGAGCAACTCGACGTATGCATCGGTAAGGGCCCCGGGCGTCTCGTAGCTCTGGTATCCCCAATTTTCCTGATCCTGCCAGGTGTGGCCGGGAACCGGCAGGCCGAGTCCGCCGAATTCGCCCAGCACCGCGGCGCGCCCGTCCTCCAGCCGCGGCATGCCCGGGCCCGGATACCTGTGCACGTCGTTCACGTCTCCCACTCCCCGGTCGGTCCATCCGCTGGCATGGTTGACCAGGCGGGTCGGATCCCACTCCTTGACCAGGCCGCAGATCCGTTCCGTATCCCATTGGCCCCAGCCTTCATTGTAGGGCACCCACGCGACGATCGAAGGATGATTGTACAGCGAGTTCACCATTGCCTCGAGTTCACTCTCGAACGCTTCCGCTGACTCCGGAGAGCGTTGAATGTCCGGTTCGTCCCCGCCGATTCCCCGGTCCCCGTTGGGCATATCCTGCCAGACCAACAGCCCGATCACGTCACACCAATAGTACCATCGGGCCGGCTCAATCTTCACGTGCTTGCGTGCCATGTTGAATCCGAGCTGTCGGGTGATTTCCACATCGTGCCGTAACGCCTCGTCGGCGGGCGCGGTGTACAACCCGTCCGGCCACCAGCCCTGGTCCAGTGTCCCGTATTGAAACAGCGGTTCGTTGTTCAGAAACAGCAGATTGATACCCGCCGCATCCTTGCGCACGTCAATCTTGCGCATGCCGAAATAGGAATCGACGGTATCGACGGATCTTCCGGATTGTTCCAGTGAGATCCTGAGATCGTAGAGATGAGGGTGGTCAGGGGACCAGAGCTTTGCGCCGGGCATCGTCAGCTTCAGTTGCGGAGACCAGGTCCCGCCTTCCACCAGATCATCCGCGCTGAGACTGCTCTCCTGTATCAGCGCGTCATCCTTCTCGACGCGTACCCGGAGGGTCATGGAATCTGCTCCCACTCGAATGACGGGCGCAATCAACACCTGTTCGGCGTCGACATCGGGGGTAATGCGCAGCGACTTCACATGCGTGGAGGGGACTGCCTCGAGCCACACCGTCTGCCAGATGCCGCTCACAGAGGTGTACCAGATGCCTCCGGGTTTCCGAACTTGTTTGCCTCGCGGTTGATACCCCGCGTCGGTCGGGTCGGTGACGTGGACCCGCACTGTCTGACCCTTGTCCATGTTGAGTTCGTCGGTGATATCCAGAACGAAGGGGTCATAACCACCGGTGTGACCACCGACATGCCGGTCGTTGACCCAAACCTGGCAGGACCAGTCGACCGCGCCGAAATGCAGCAGGATACGCATGTCGGCCCACGCGGACGGTACTTCGAACGTGCGGCGATACCAGAGGGTCTGATCGGGCTCCAGCGCTCTCATCACCCCGCTCATGCTGGATTCAATGCAAAAAGGAACCAGGATCTGACCGTCCCACTCGGCGGGAGGGGAGGGCGAGGCGGTCTGCTCTCCGGCTCGTTGTTCAACGACCGCGTACTCCCACAATCCGTTCAGGTGTGTCCACGTATCCCGCTTCATCTGTGGACGGGGATGCTCGGGGAGGACGTTCGAAGGGGAAACCCCGGCGGTCCACCGCGTGCCGAGATGGCCGTCCACCACCTTCCAGTTTGTTGCGGCATGGACTTCGTGTGCTAACAGACCGATCAGCATCAGATACCACTTTCTGCAGATCACAAAAACGATCCTCCAGGATGATTGCGTCTCGCCATGCTGGTGGCAGGGGAGGGTCGTGTCGAGTCCGCAAAACATCCGAGGCATGCCGAGTCCGTCCACGAGGTTTTCGCTTCGTTCCGTCATCGGCAGCAGGGGCTACACGCCGGCATTTCCGGAATCCCGGTTTACCAGGATCAGATTCCGAGTATATGATCAGGCAAAGTGCAACGGTTCAGTCGGAAGAGTATCCTCAAGAAAGGAAAAAACATGCGCCCTATACTGCTGGCTACAGGACTCGTGCTTGTCCTGATTTCACAATTCTCACTGCTACCGGCACAGGAGACCCCGGAATCCTTGCGTAAAGAGGCTCGTGAACTCGGGACAAAGCAGAATGAGATGCAAAAGGAAGTTCGGAGGATCCAGGCAGAAGTTCATCGGCTGGAAGGCCGGGCGTTCGCATTGGACAACAAGGAGAAACTGGATGAATCCATTTCGGCCATCAAAGCGGAGCGGCCGGAAAATGAGAGAAAGGTGCTGCTCTATTCGCGCACCAGGGGATTTCGTCACAAATCGATTCCGTACGGAATTCATGTACTGACTGAATTGGGGATCAAGACCGGGGCCTATCGTGTGGATGCCACCGAGGATCCCGCTGTTTTTACGCCGGAGAACTTAGCCCAATATGATGGAATCATCATGCTGAACACCACCGGGGGGGATGCAATTCCCGACGGGGAGGCGCGGAAAGCGTTCGAATCGTTTCTGGAAGGAAACAAGGGGCTGATCGGAATTCATGCTGCGACCGATTGTCACGCCGGCTGGAATAATTATCGGGAAGCCATGGGCGGATTGTTTGACGGCCACCCCTGGGGCGCCGGTCACCTGGTCACTCTGTACAATGAAGAGCCGGATCATCCCGTTAGTGAATGCGTCCCGCAAAGCTACCAGATGAAAGATGAGATTTATCAATACAAGGATGATGAACATTTCACTCGCGACAAGCTACGCATCCTCCTCAGCCTCGACTTGAGCGGAGAGAAGATGAAAGCCAATCACATGAAGCGGAAGGACCATGACTATGCCGTCTCATGGATTCGCCCGTACAAGGGGTCGCGGGTTTTTTACTCGAATCTGGGACACAACGACTTCACCTATTACAACCCCGTAGCGCTCCAGCATTTTCTGAATGGGATTCAGTATGCCCTGGGCGATCTTGCAGCGGATGACCGTTCCAGTGCGGCAATCGGGAATGGCACCCCGAAGCCCCCGCCGCCAGGCTTCTAGACCCCAACGATGCAAAAATTCGGCTGTGGAGGCAGGGAATATGGAGTGCGCCGGCAGAGCGAAGCCCGACGAAGCCACGCAGGGCGAAGTCGTGGCGAAGCGGCGACACCGCACTCCATATAGTTCATAACATCGACGAAATTCAGGAGCACACGAAAAATACGCCCCGATTCAGCACTCATTATCTACATCACGGAAGGTGAAGCTCAGACCCGTTGCCCCGAATACGATTTGGACACAGTATACAAGCGTAATCGGTGAATGGGATGAGAAGTTTCTGCATCGCGAGGGTAGAGTCCTCCTCCGAAAGATGATTCAAATGTGCGCACATCTTTTTCGGAGGATAACGAATCATTCTGCCTCCCTTGTGGAACCATATTTCGCTCCGTGTACTCCGTGCCTCCGTGGTTCAGTTCGTGGGGTGTGGTTTTGCTGCCATGGGGAAGAAAAATTCGCGCCCTTGCGGGACTTCACTTCAATTCTTTCTCAGTCCAGGGTGTTTTCCGGTCCTTTGTTTCTTCACGCACCCGCTTCACTTCATGCCCCGGGATGCTCTCGCCGATATTACCCCACGCCCTGCGGATGTATGTGAGCACGGATGCGATCCATTCATCGTCGTTTGCCCCCATGGGCGCCATCAAGCCGCTGTAGGTTTCCCCGTCGATCGGCCCGGTCAATCCATGCAGCATGATTTTGATGAGGGGATCCGGTTCACCTTCGACGCGTTTGTTGCCGGCCAGTGCGGGGCCGAGTCGTATCGGGGCTGTCACCCCCATGCCATCTCCGGCGTGGCAGGAAAGGCAGAGCCCCTTGTAAATCGTTTGCCCACGATTGAACAAGTCCACTTCGTGAGGAGCCATGGCAACCTGGGCATGGGCTTTTTCGTATCGGGGTTCGCCGGGCCAGGTAAACCAGAGCAGGGTTTTTTCCATTGCTTCGGCCGTTGTTTCGTCTTCTTTGCTCGCTTCTTCCAGCGCCGTGAGCGCCTCCGGTTTTTTCTCGAAGCGAATTAATGTTACGCGAGATCCCCTTCCGCGTCCGCTGCGCGGCAGCGCTTCTGCAATGCCCTCGATAAGATATTTCCGTGAGGTATCATCCGCGGCGGCGGCTGATCGCAACAGGTCTTCTGCACGTTCATTGTCAAAAGACCTGATGATTCTCCTGCCTAGAATTCTCAACCAGTTCATCGCGCCGGCCGCTTGCCATTCTCTATCCAGGACCGATGCGAGCAATTGTTCTTCCTGTCCCGGCATGGAGACGATGGTTGACAGAATGATCAATTCGTTCGTGGGCCAGGCCATGGCGATGGCCGCAATCAGGTCGCCGGCAGCTTTTCTATTCTCCGGAGAGACGTCCGCGGTCGTATTGCACAAGCCGAGCGACAGAATTAACTGCTTGACGATTTTCATGTTCGATAAATCGACGTCGGCAAGGGATTCGATGAATTCCACGTTATTCTGCATGAGGGTTTCGCTCGCCCTGATGGCAGCAAGCCGTACGCGCCAATCCGTATCTCTCATTGCCGTAGTCGCAAGCGATTGATCCCAGGCGTCCAAGCCGCGGAGCGTCCAAACGGCATGCACACGCCCCAGCGGGAAAGCCTCTTCGGTCACCATGTTCTTCAACAACGCAATCACCGACGTATCTTGGGCCAGCACCAGTCGTTTCTGCGCTTCGTCGCGCCACCAGCCATTTGGATGTGCAAGGGCCGCCACCAGTTGCTCATTGGAAAACGTGTCCAGTTTCGGCACGGGCCCCGGGGCAACCCCCTTTTTGCTTACCCGGTAGATTCGGCCGCGCTGAACATTCATATCCAGGCTCTTGCGGAGAATTTCTTCTCGAAGGTAGGAACCTTCCTGGGTCCAGTTTCCGTCCTGGATTATGCCGCGGTACATATCGACCATGTAGAGACAGCCGTCAGGCCCGGTACAGACGTAGACGGGACGGAAGTTCATATCGGTCGATGCGATGAATTCCAGATGTTTCTCTTTGTCCGGATTGGTCAGTTTTCGAAATCCGTCTTCCTCTATGATGATGCTGCGGCGTACCAGGTGCCCAACCGGTTCGGGAATGAAATACTGCCCGATCATTTCATCGCCAAGCTTGTCCCCCCGAAAGATGTGCTGTCCACCGATCGCGGTAAACGACGACAGGGTTCCGTCCTCTCTCAGAATACCGGGACCGGACTGGACATCCGGCGTACCCACGATGGGCCATACCTTGTCAAAGTCATCTTCGAGCCGCGCGCGATCGGCAAAGGTGGGATCGTGTACAAGGTCATTGTGCAGGAGGTAATCATAGGCGATCTGCTCACCGATCCACGGTACGGTATTCCCGGTTCCATACAGGTTTCCGATGTTATCCTGCGTAATGCCCCACTGGCCGCGATGGCCGGAGCGGACTTCGATAATCATTCCGCCATTTTCATCGGGTATGTAGCGGAATTTTTTGTCACTTTTCGCGTTATAGAAGAAATTGTCGAGACCCCACATCAACCCGTTAATCTTGTGCTCCACGTTTCCGCTTCGGCTGCCAAAATGTGAAAATATGGACGTCCTGATATCCGCTACGCCGTCACCGGTCGTATCTTTGCAAAAGAAAAGATCCGGGGGCGCACCGATCAGGATTCCTCCCTGGATAGGTGCTACGGCGCGCGGTTCGACCAGTTTATCAACAAAAACTGTTCTCGTATCCATCACCCCATCACCGTCGGTATCGACAAGACGAACCACCTGGCCAACTGGATCCTGGGATCCGGTATTGTCGACATCCTGCATGAAGCCTCGCAATTCAACAACGTAGAGAGCGCCATCCCCCCCCCAGGCCATGCAGATGGGCTCTCGGACCATGGGTTCAGCGGCAATGAGGTCGATCCGGAACGGCTCCATGATCTGAATCCGTTCACGCGATTTCTCGGGGCTCAAAGGGGCGGGGTCCGGGTCGCGCACGATCTTGGAGCGATCCTCTCCGACGCATGGAGTCGAGAATGTCAATAGAGCGCTGAGAGTGATGAAGCTACGTAAATTCATTCATCATTCTTAGTCTATATTCTAGAAGAATTCAATGCAGCCGTCGGACAGCTCATGGGGATGCGAGCAGACCACACTATGAGCATGTACAGCGAACTTACATTTTACGATCATGCCATGGTTGTTTTCTTTCCGGCGTTGATGGTTTTCATTGGGTGCGTGATCCCGCGCTTCGTCGAACGTAATTGTGCCGCTGGAGTCAAACGATTCGATCACCTGATCGTCCGGCGTCTTCCTGCACTGCCTTCGTCCAGCGATTCGGCGAAGGGATCGGCGCACAAAGGGGTGCACCATTCTCGGCACCGAGATGGACACGGCGACGGCGTTCGGCCGGGGAAAAATCTCAATTGAAACTTGAGCTTAGTCGAAGACCACGTTGGATAGCTACATCGAGAATTTTGTCGAGATCCACATCGAAGGGGATTGCGGCTTTAGTTCTTGGCGTTTCTGTCTCTGGTCACCTGCGGTGCGATCAGCGCTCAATTGCGGAAATTCGAAACCTCTGTTGAGGCAAAGCAAAAACTCAAGCGACATCTTAGGACCGCGGAAGAGAAAATTTCCATGAGTGTCGCTGAATGCAAATTCGAGGATTGGCGCTTGGCCTTTTGATCCTCATTGATACTTGCCAATCACCCGCTGTTTCCTGACAGTGGACACGGGCGCGCGACCGGTACCGTTCGAAAGGTGACCTCCAGTCGGGATTTATCATTAAACCTCAAGTCATATCAGCCAAAGTTCGTCTGTATGCATCGTCAGAAACCTGGATTGAGGGCAAGGCGGTCGAGCAATTGGAAAAAGCTGCCGAGCTACCGGATGTCGTCGGCGCGGTGGGACTTCCGGATCTTCACCCGGGCAAGGGCATTCCTATTGGCGCAGCCCTGTTGACCCGCGAAACGGTCTATCCTCATCTGGTGGGGAGCGACATCGGGTGCGGCATGGCGCTATGGCAAACAGATATCAAGTTCAAAAAGATGAAGGTGGATAGGTGGCTGAAAGCGTTGCACATGGATACGCCTTGGGAGGGAGACCGTGACAGGTTTTTGCGGGAGCGAAAGATTGGACGATGGGACGATGCCCTGGGAACTGTGGGAGGAGGAAATCACTTCGCGGAAATCCAGAAAGTCGATACCGTCTTCGATGAAGCGTTGCTTGAGCAACTGGGCCTCGATCCCAAGTCCCTGCAGCTGATGATCCATAGCGGATCCCGCGGTCTGGGCAATGCGATCCTGCGAAGTCATACGGATGTGCGGGGAGGCGAAGGTCTGCACCAGGATTCCCCGGATGCGAAATCATATCTCCAACGCCATGATGAAGCAGTGAATTTTGCTCAAGGCAATCGAGCGTTGATCGCCGCGCGCATGCTCAACGCCATTCGCGGGACTGGAAGAATGGTCGCGGATATGACGCACAACATGGTTGAGCGGGTCGAGGAAGGTTGGATTCATCGGAAAGGCGCCGCTTCGAGCAAATCGCCATTTGTGCTGATCCCCGGTTCGCGTGGTACGGTGAGCTATGTGGTCAAACCCATCAGTGACACCGTCGATCATGGGTACAGCCTGGCTCACGGTGCGGGAAGAAAGTGGGACCGCAGCAGTTGCAAAGGGAAGTTGGAAAAGAAGTACAGTCATTCGGATCTTGGAAAGACCGCCATAGGAAGCTGGGTGCTGTGCCGGGACAAGAAACTGATCTATGAAGAAGCGCCGGAGGCGTACAAGCCCATCTCGACTGTAATCGACGATCTGAAAGGCATGGGGTTGATCGAGCTGGTGGTTTCTCTACGGCCTGTACTGACCTACAAGACTGACGGCGGGAGGCATGGGAAGTCGTGAGCTATCTGCAGATCACCTCGGGACGCGGTCCCGCAGAATGCCAACGGGCGGTTTGGCACATGGTTCAATATCTGAAAGGCCAAGGCTTTTCCACGCGATTGGTAGAGCACGAAGAGGGGGACCGTCGGGAGTGTTTCAAATCAGCCATCGTGCACGTGGAAGAAGCGAGCGCGGAGAGGAAGCTCATCGGGTCGCACGAATGGCTTTGTTCCAGTCCGTTCCGACCGAACTACAAGCGCAAGCGGTGGTTTTTCGGAATCGAACGATTGCCGGAACCCGATGAACTCAACTTGAACATGGACGAGGTTCGGGTCGACGTGTTTCGATCGTCGGGACCGGGCGGTCAACATGTGAATACGACGGATTCGGCGGTACGTGTGACCTGGATTCCCCAGGGGATCCAAGTTGTTGCCGGTGGGGAACGTTCACAGCGTCGTAACCGCGACCTGGCCATGGCGCGGCTGCAAAAGGAAGTAGAACGGTTGAACGAGGCAAAGCGGGGTGACCAAAAGAAGGAAGCCTGGGATGCGCACAACAACCTGGAGCGGGGAAGGACCGTACTGAGCTTCGAAGGTCCCGCGTTTCGTCTCAAGGTACGGGGTCAGCCCTCGAATTAGCAATTATTTGACACGTGCCGGCGTACCCGGTAGCGTGCCGGAGCGTGGCCAGAAAACGGCGAGTCGAATTTGATGGTGCTATGTACCACGTCACGGTACGAGGCGTAGATCGACGCGCTTTGTTTCGTTCGGATTGGGACCGGCATCGGCTGCTCATGAAGCTTGCTGAGGGGATTGACCGGTTTGATCTGGACGTATTCCTCTACTGCCTGATGAGCAATCAAATCCACCTTTTGGTGGGAACACCGAAGGGGAACCTGGGTCGTTTCATGGGGTGGTGGCTGACGGCGTGCACGGTCTATTTCAACCGCAAGCACAACCGGAATGGGCACCTGACGCAGGGCCGGTACGGGGCCAAGCTCGTCGAGGACGACGAGTACCTGCTTACGCTGAGCCGGTATATTCATCTCAATCCCATCCCGATCGCTTCGATCAAAAAGCTGCCGATCGAGGAGCGTTTCGCGACTTTGCGTTC
>Ga0315336_1001916_pt1 | contig 35338 bp, 35 predicted proteins | sample ASW5metaG_FD_204512 | JGI IMG/M metagenome (GOLD analysis project Ga0315336, IMG submission 204512) | Ammonia-oxidizing marine archaeal communities from Monterey Bay, California, United States - ASW #5 | ecosystem: Environmental > Aquatic > Marine > Intertidal zone | place: USA: California... | reverse complement strand
TCACCCGATCGCCTAATTTTGCTTCGCGATCAATCGATTGCCAGGTAGCTTTTTGGTCCTTGAGCTTGTCAATCATCTCATCTGTATCAGCGTCTGTAATCTGCACCACGGGCTTCTCAATGGAAAGTCCATTTAAAGTCTTAAGCTTAATTTCAGGGTAAACCTCAAATGTTGCACGATAGCTGAAATGGTCACTGTCCCGATCAGTGAGGTGTTCGATTTGGGGACTGCCCGCTGGATTAAGATTCTCTTGCTCTAATGCCTGAGAAAAACTTGAACGAACCGTATCTGAGATTACCTCCTGGCGTACCTGATCACCAAAACGTTGCCGTACAACTTTTGCAGGAATCTTCCCTGGTCGAAAGCCTTTTAGTTTGGCAGTCCTGCTAACTCGGACAAGCCGAGAACTTACCTCTCTATCAATTTCTACCACAGGAACACGAACAGTTAGGCGACGCTCCAATCCACGACGTTTCTCTAAAGACGCATTCAAATCAACTCTCCTCCCCTAGCTCAACACTTACCGAACCCCATTAGGGCAGTACTGCTACCTAACTGCCGAGGCAAAATCCTTTCAACCGGTGGTGCGAAAGGGGAGACTCGAACTCCCACGGGTTACCCCACTGGATCCTAAATCCAGCGCGTCTACCAATTCCGCCACTTTCGCACGCAACCGTCTATTAGGCGCTATTATAGCTAACTACACCCGGTACTCAGAACCGACTAACAGCGCCTCTATTGAGGCCCTAAAACCTTAAGGACCCTTTTAATAGCAGTGCTTACGCGTTCGCTGCCCTTTATGTCACGCCCCCATGCCTGGCTGGAACTTCAAGCTTGGGGTGCGCTGGCTGTGCCGACAGGTTTGTTGGCTGGAGGCGTGGTTGGAGTATTAATCAACACGACCTTCGTCAGCGGCATCTCTGATTGGAATCTTGCTATAGCTACAGCTCTGGTTACTGGTGCGGGGCCATTGGCTAATGTTTTTAGCGCTGTGTGGTCCAAGTGGAGTGAGGGAAGAGAAAAGGTAGCTGCCCTCACATTACTCAAAGCACTTTTCACCACCTGCCTTTTTATTATTCCTCTGGCTCCAATTAACCACATCGGCCTCTTCATTCTTGTGGTAGCAGTGCTTGGAGCGCAAATATTTTGGGCTGGAATAGTGACCATTCGGGCAATTGTCTGGAGGGCTAATTACTCAAGGACAGCGCGTACCACATTTGCTGCACAAACTCAGATAATTGTATCTATCGTGATGTCCCTAGTCGGAGCTGCCGCTGGGCTAGCGCTTGATTTAAATGTAAACAACTTCCGCTGGGTTTTTTTTGGTTCTGCAGTATTTTCCCTTCTAGGTGTCCTTAGTTTTAAACGTGTGCGTGTGCGCCGTCAAAAACAACTACTAGCTGCAGAAAAAAAAGCTAGGGATAACCGAATATTTCGGCTTGGAAATGTATTCCAAGTACTTCGGGATGATGTTATCTATCGAAAATATCTCCTCTGGCAATTTATTTTTGGTTCTGGAAACTTGATGACGATAGCACCGCTGATTTTAGTCTTGACCTACAACATGGAGGTACCAAAACTGACTCAGATACTGATCACCGCTTCAGTACCAACCATCCTTATGCCAGCCACTACACCTTTCTGGGCTAGTGCTCTAGCTACTCGCCATGTAGTTGCATTTCGAGCTCTAAACAGCAGAGTCTTCGTTTTGGCCTCAGCGACCGTTTTTTTTGGTGGAATCTTTCAGTCACTGTGGCTTCTCTGGGTTTCCGCTGTACTTATTGGTGTCGCATTTGGGGGTGGGATGCTCATTTGGAATTTGGGCCATAATGATTTTGCCCCACAGGAGCGAAATGTTGAATACATGAGTGTGCACGTTACTCTCACCGGGATTCGGGGGCTGATCGCTCCGCTAATTGGGGTCGGTTTCTACGGGCTTCTTGAGTCCTATAAGCCTGGAACAGGGCCCTGGGCACTATCTTTACCATTTGTCCTCACACTTTGTGGGTCCTGTGGCTTTCACTGGCTATACCACACGATAAAGTAGCTTGAACTAGCTCAAGACAGCCTTGATCTGTATTTGCTGGCACAAAAAAAGGAGTATCACTCCGGTGGAGGCCAAACTCCTATATCCGTAAATTCGCGCTGAAGTATATCGAGCGTTGCTGCATCCAAAATAAAGCAACCACCCTGGATGTCTTCGCACTGCACACCTAATTCCTCAACTCGTGACCGCCATTCACGGTCTGGCGGCTGCCCCTGGCCAAAGATAAGCCGGGCATCATCCTCAGCTGCTTGACCATAAACCAAAATACTGCGCCAGCGGGCAATGGGTCGACCGTTTCGGGCTGCAAAGCCACTCATTCTGACCTTGGCACTAGCTGGAATGCTATCACTATGCCAACCCGCCTTAGAAAGACTCGCAACGGGACTGGACTCAAAAACCCAATCGCCGATCTGTCCGTTGGGCTCCGTCACCTGAACCCTGAAATAGGAATGAGGGTTGATTAGCCGGACACCCGTCAAAAAACCCTCCACTGACACAATCTCACGAGGATCAAAAAATGTTGGAAAAGCATGGTGTGCAAAAATTGGAAAACTTGCAACCAGTAATAGGACACTAAAGAATGCCGCTGAAAGTATGTGTGGAAGCTTCATTTAAGTCCTCTCCTTAAGCGCCGTGATCAGCCTTCAGTGAAAAACGCATCTAAGTCCTGTTCTCCGAAAAATAAATCCATTTGATCTACACACTCCCAGGGATTGATATAGGCACTAGGATCCCAGGTCCATTCGCGGCGTGTCAGAATAAACGGCTCCGTGTAATACACCGGGTCATCGAGCATGACATCCAGTAGCAAGTCCCGACCATTAGGACTCGGCCAGTAGCGCTCTATGACTCGGGCCTGATCGCTAACTGGGCCACGGGTTACACGAAAAAAAGACTCTGCCAGATGCGTGGTTTCTATGACCAGAGTATCTCCCTGCCACCGCCCTACAGAGTATCCATGGATAGTATGGGGCGTATCCGGGGGTGGTGGTTGCCCGTCCATGTGAATGGTACGCATTACTCCCCAGTACTCGTAATGCATACTGATGGCGTCCTCTAGTTGGGTAATCTCCATAGGCCTAAAGGCGCGAAACAACAACCTGACCAGGCTGTCTTGCTCACACCGCAAACCCGGATCATCGTCGGCTTCATAAGATTGCCACTTGTCGTTACCCTCTTCGCTGAGTGGAAAACTTGTACAGTTTAAGTTCCATTCACCGTTAACTACACCACCATCGCAAGAAGCAACTGGACGTCCCACACCCGTGTACATACCGAAAATATCGTGAGATGCAGACAAGCTAGACTCGTCCAAGTTAATGAGCCCAGGATCTTCTGACACGCAAGCGGCTCCTAGGCCAAGCCACCCGATCAAGATTATTAAATACCTGCTCATTGATCGCGGCCTCCATGGAATTTCAATACATTTTACAATACGTCACGACAGTGTAGGCTAAAGAGCAATGAATACAAGAAGTGAAAGCGTAGCGCGAGGGCGAGATGCACCGATCTCGAGATCCCTGATCGCAATTTCCTGCCTGCTCGGACCCTTGCTGGTGTACGCACAAATCCCAGATTTTAATGGTGTCTGGATAGGGGCCCAAGGCTCGAGGGTGCTACCCGCACCACAGCCCGGGCCACGCGGAGGCGGGGAACACATGCGGCCCCAGTTGACCTCTGAGGCACGTCAAATTCAAGAGGATTACGACTTATTGACTGATGACCCCGGTTACGAGTGTAGTCCATCGAGCATCAGCCGTTCCTGGGCAAATCCGACACCGATCGAGATCGAGCAACAGGATGGAATTGTAATCCTGCGTTACGAGTTCATGGATGTCGTTCGCATGGTGTATCTGGACGGGCGAAACCATTCCGGTGCGCCATCCAACGTAGTGGGGAACTCTAGTGGGCGCTATGACGGGGCTACACTCGTCATCGATTCGGTTGGATTCATACCGAGTTACATTTCCACGGTGACCGGAATTCCCCAGACAGAGACGCTGCGCGCAGCAGAACGCTTGACTTTGAGTGAAGACGGCCAGAGCTTTCAATTAGAGATCACGTTCGAAGATCCGGCGACGTTTCTTTCTCCGTGGACCACGCGACGGACCTACGTCAGGGCGCCGGACTTAGAGTTACTGGAATTCGGCTGTGTTCTAGAGGACGCTGGATACGAGGATTTCCCGGAGAGGACACCATGAAGACGAGTTACACAATCGCACTGATAGCACTCGGAACGGGCCTAGCGTTGCCCTGTCATGCTCATCACTCGACGGCAGTAAACTTTGACCGAGATTCGATCATATCCGTCGAGGGCGTGATTGCAGACTATAAATTCCAAAATCCGCACGTGCAGGTCTTGCTGGATGTCATGAGCGAAAACGGCGACGTCGAGATTTGGATGGTTGAATTGTCCGCCAAAAGTCAACTCGTCAGATCGGGCTGGACGGGAAATGAGTTCGAGAAGGGCCAAGTGATTACAATATTCGGCTGGGAGGGGTATCGGGAGCGATCAGCGTATCTGCGACGGGCCATCCTACCGGATGGTACCGAGCTACAGCCACCCCAGATTTTGACTGAGAGGCCGCGCAGACCCTTTCGCCGCGAGTGATAAAACCCGTTGCTTAGAATCAGAAGGTTTAGTGGGGCAAAGAGCAGCAGCTGATTGAAAATTCCCGCGCTTGGTCAGTAAGGCGTGGCCAGCGCTCTAAGAGATACCCACTCATGCTATCCTGTCCCTAAGTGATTTTTTGAATTTCTCTAATACGGGAACCAAAATGGCGCGTAATTTTTGGTGTATCACTCTAGGATTGGTACTGATTCCAGTTGTCGGCTCTGCCCAAACAGTGGCGGAGGCTGTCAGCGATGGCGTGGCGGCACCACCGGTTGTAATGGTAGGCGGAAAACCCTTTTCCTATGGACCCGTTCGCGCGCTACAGAACACCGGAATCAAGATAGGTGATGCGCCGCTCAATGGACAGACGGTCTACACTGAAAATGGTCAGGCCGTGGACATCGGGGAGCTGATTGCGAGCAGCGAATACACGGTCCTAACCGGCGCCTGCCTGACCTGCGGAGCCTTTATCAATAGTTTCGCGGGTATCGAAGCACTAGAGCGTGATTACGGCGACAAAGGTATCCAGTTTCTATACCTGTACCGCATACTGTCCCATCCAGAGCGCAACGATTACATACAACCGTTCACGATCGAGGAACGGCTGATGCATGTAGCGGAAGCGAAAAAACTGCTACGCGTGAAGATACCGTTCGTCGCGGACAATATGGACAATTCAATTAGACTTACCTGGGGAAACATTCCGAATCCTGCCTTCATCCTAGACAGCGAAGGCCGTGTGATTTATATGGCTGCCTGGGCTGACCCAGAACTTGTTCGTCCCGAACTGGTCAATCTCGTCGGGCCTGTTAGTAAGCCAACCACCGTTGCTGATTTGGATGTAAAAAAAGATTACAAATTCAATCTCGAACCCGGTGATGTCACGGTTCCACTGATTGCTACACCAGATACCATGTATCCGCTAAAACTCACACCGCAACCGAGCGACCATCCATTTTTTGCCAAACTACGCGCCGAAGTAGAGCCCCAAGTATTGGAGGGACAACCCGGAAAATTGTATTTAGGCTTTCGCATGGATGCCATGTATCCGGTAGGTTGGAATAATTTGGCTGAACCGGTCGAGGTGAGAGTGGATACATCAGCCGGAGTGACTGTGACACCCAATCTGGTGTATGGCCCAGACCCAAATGTCGTTAAGGATAAGTCGCCACGTGAGTTTCTCTTGGACATAGCGCCCGAGCAAGATCACAACAAATCATTTTCAGTCACAATAAACTACTACGCCTGTGACGATGCCGACACCTGGTGCATCCCGATCAGCCAACAATACCTTGTGCAACTTGAATTCAACCCGACTGGCGGCAAAGTCGAGCAACGCTTCTGGAAAGCGCAGCGGCAAAAGACCAACCCCAACTTCAACCTGGAAGAATTTACGACCGACGGCAGTTAATTTGCTGTCGTACTGAGGCATTCTAGATAGATCGCGAAAAATCACCCCAACCGATCAGTCGGTGAGGAAGTGGTACATCCCGAGGACATTCTCGTCAACCCAGTCGAAGCCTTCCCAGTCACTGTATTCGTTCATCGTGATATCGCGCTGCATATCCTCCAACGTCTGGCCGGCAGAGATCCCTGCGGCAACCGCATCTCGAAGATTTTCAAGATATTCACGCCACGCTCTGACGTCCTCCCAGCTACCCACGGGTCCGTGTCCTGTCGCAACGAACTGAAACTCTTTTGCCATCCCTTCCGTTTGTCGGATCGCGGACATCCACTCCGGAAATTTTCCGAGTTCGTAATCCATCTCCCGATTCGGAAGCCGTTGCGACACATAGTCGACGATTAGCATTACGTCGTCATCCGGAAAAGTAATCAGGCTCGTATCACTGGAATGATTCATATCCCCAGCCCACGTCAGCCTCACCCTCTTACCGCCCAGGCTGATCTGGAATTCTTCTGAATAAAGGATGTCGGGGGGGCGAACGAAACGCAGAGGCCCGCGAACTACCTCAGCACCACTCAAAACACCGTCCTCGTTTTCATCGAAACCATCAAACTGGCTTTGGTTTGATCCCGGGAAACGCTGAAAATCATCCGGAACTTCGCTCTGATCGATAACGCCATTACCGTTAGCATCCAAAGCAGCTACAGGCTGATACTGGCCAATAACCTGCTGCAAGGTAGTTGAGGGTGGGGGCATCTCCAGATAGGACGGCATATTGGCATGGCCAACAAACCGAGCAGTGTCTGCAAAAACCTCTCCCCCCGAAGCATGATCCCAATGGTAGTGGCTGTAGACAACATACTTAACAGGAACTTCAAACCGTATCTCAAGCTCCCCCTTAAGCCATGTCGAAAACTCAAGACTCAACGGATCCGCCAAGACAATTCCGTCCTGTGTTACCAAAAATACAGTGCCATGATTGTTAGTGGATGCCCTGTACACACCCCCATTAATGTGGGTTATGGTCCAGACGGGTTCTTCTCCAACAACTGAGCGACGCAGTTGGGGCGCCTGACCAAAAACCAATGAACTGGATAGGAGCGTTGCGACCGCGGCAATCATGAACACTCTTGTTTTGGCGTTGTTCACTCACTGTCTCCAAAACATAATGTTACCCATCCGGATCACTGCATGCGAATTAACCTGCATCCAAAAATTCTAAGTAAATTGGGTCGCACGAATGGGAGAAAAAGAATGAGGTAATTATTATTTTGCTCGTGATCACACGAGTTACGTCCGCGGTGTTAGCTCAATTCAGTCGGTGAGGAAGTGGTACATTCCTAGGACATTCAAATCCAGCCAGTTATAGCCCGCCCAGTGGCTATAGGCTGGAAACTTGGTTGTCTCCTGCATCATCTCTAGTGACTGACCATCCGCAAGCCCCGCGGCAACCACTGCCTCCAACGCTTCGAAGTACTCCCGCCATTCCGTGACGTTTATCGAGGTACCCATAGGTCCGTGGCCCGTCGCTACGTAATCGAAGCCCTTCGAGAGTTCCTCGGCGTCTCGAATCGCGACCATCCATTCCTCGTACATGCCGAGCTCGTAATCCAGCTCCATATAGGGAAGCCGTCCAAACGTAACGAAGTCCACTAGAAATAGTACGCTCGCGTCGGGAAAAGAGATCATGCTCGAGTCGAACGAATGATTCATCTCTCCTACCCAGTTCATCCTTACACGCTTACCGCCTAGGCTAATCTGAATCTCGTCTGTATAAGTAATATTCGGCGGGTGTACCAAACTGATAGGTCCGCGCATCAGCTCGGCACCGCTGATAGCACCATTCTTATCTGCGTCAAAACCTGCAAACCGCGCGCTCTCCATGGACTGTGCTTCGTCTCGGTCGATGATGTCATCGTCATTTAGGTCCAATCCCGCAAGCGGTGCATACTGACCCTCCACATCGATTAGCCTAGTCGATGCCGGCGGTAACGCTAGATGATTCAGCATATTAGCGTGACCCACATACTGAGCTGTATCACTGAACACACCCCCGCCCGTGGCGTGATCCCAATGATGGTGGCTATAGACGACATACCGGACGGGAACGCCAAAGCGTGCATCGAACTCTCCTCTCAACCACATCGCAAAGTCGGTGGTAATAGGGTCGGCCAGAACGATCCCTTCGGAAGTGACCATGAAAACGGTACCATGGTTATTGTTTGTTGCCCTGTAGACACCATCGACGATCTCACTGATAGTGCGGGTGGGTGCCTGCTGGGCAAATCCCTCGTCTGCAATTACGAGTGATGCAACCGCAGCAACCATGAATGTTCTTGTTTTGGTGCTGTTCATTCGCTGTCCTCCAAAAGATAATGTTACCCTTCTGGCTCACTGTGTGCGAATTAGCCTGCATCAATGAATCAAATCCTTAGCAAGCGGGCGCTTCAAGGGCGAGATGGATTACAGTGGCAGTGCGGTGGTGTATTTTTTCTGCCGCAAAATTAGATTGGTGGTCGAGGCACGAACGATCCCCAGCCGCAATAGCTTTTGCATAATAAATTTCTCTAGACTCTCGGTATCCTTTTCAATGATCTTTAGTAGATAGTCATTGGATCCTGTGATGGAGCAGCACTCAATAATCTGCTCCTGTTCGGCAACAAAATTATCTAAGGCCTCGATGGTTTGTTGGGTATGGTCGAGCAGTGCGATATGCACATAGGCCATGGCACTAAACCCGAGGGCTTTGGGATTAAGCATGGCAACATAGCCATTGATAACGCCGGAATCCTCAAGTTTTTTTATCCGACGCCAGCAGGGCGAGCTGGACAAATGAACCTTTTTGGCTAATTCCTGATTACCAATCTTTCCATCAGACTGTAAAACGCGAAGGATACTTTGATCGTAATGATCAAGCTCTATCATGGTAAATAATTCCTTTATAATTGCTAGAACCGGATAAATTAACCCAATAATTGCGTTTTTTTACACTATAAGCAAGATAATTCCACTCTATAAGAGTAATAATTCCTTTGGTACACAAGGGAATGGCAATGGCAAAACAGACTAACTACCGGGCCAAAAGCCCGGATAGCGATGGATGGATTAATTACAGCGAAGAGGAGCATGCAGTTTGGCGTGACCTGTTTGATCTTCAAAAAATAAATACACAGAAATATGCCGCCGACATCTATCTAGCGGGTCTCGATAAGCTCGTCATGCCCGGCGATAGAATCCCCCAGTGCCGAGAAATTAGCAGTTACCTGTATCCACTAACAGGCTGGATGGTAGCGCCGGTACCTGCATTGATTGGTTTTGGACGCTTTTTCAAGATGCTGTCGGAGAAGATCTTTCCTGCCGCATCGTTTATTCGCTCTAGAGCTGATTTTGACTATGTTGAGGAACCGGATATTTTTCATGAGATTTTTGGCCATACACCCTTACTAACTGACCCTAACTTCGCGCACTTCTCCCAGACCATAGGAAAGATTGGCCTGCAGGCGCAGCCCGAGGATTACAGCTGGTTAGCTCGCTTCTACTGGTTCACGATTGAATTTGGGCTGAGTTTGCAAGATGGGAACTACAGGGCATTGGGTTCCGGGCTAACCTCATCCCCTACAGAATTACCGTATGCCATTGAAAGTTCGCTGCCAGAGCGTCGAGAATTTAATGTAATTGATATTTTGCGCACGCCCTACCGAATTGATATTCATCAGCCTATTTATTATGTGATCGGCAAGGCTGATGATCTTTTTGAAGCTGTGGAGCAAGATTTATTGGCCAATATTAAGGTTGCTCAAAAGATCGGTTTATTTGAGCCTACTTATGAACCCGTGGGCGTCAGTAAATTAAGCGCCTAATTAAAATTACTTTGTGACCAGATCTAAATTAACAGGATTAAAAAAATGACTAATCACCAGACACGTGACCTAAGCAACCATGACTGCAAGCCCTGCCAGGGGGATATGGCGTCACTGAATGCTGAAGATGCTAAATCTATGCTGATGGAGTTGCACGGCGACTGGAAATTGTCTTTAAACAGTCTAGAAATTTCGCGAAAGTTTAAGTTTAAGGGTTTTGCCAGAGCAGTACAGATGGCTAATTTGATCGCTTGGCTTGGTGATCGTCAGGGCCATCATCCGGATATTGCCTTTGGCTGGGGCTATTGCGCAGTTACATTTACCACCCATGAAATCGGTGGCCTATCGACCAATGACTTTATCTGTGCTGCCAAATTAGATCAGATTGTAGATACGGCTTAAGATGTCCGTTTCCGGCCGTTAGAATAGTTTCTCCTATGCTGCGTACCTCTGAACTTACTAATCACTCACATTCAATACCACCACACCGAGGTTTTGGCTGACGGTATCGAATCCATCGGAAATAGAAACCGTGATGTTATAAATATTATCGGTGTTGTAATCTGCGGGGCTCTCGTAATCCGGTGCCAAATTAAAGCTCAACACACCTGCTGCGCTGACTGTCATAAATGAGGCATCGTTACCGGGGGACTGGCTGGCAATTGAATAGGTCAATGAGTGGCCGTCAGTGTCCGATGCCGCAATTTCAATGACTAGCGAGGTACCTTCAGATATGGAGAGGGTGCTGGCGTTCCACCACCACTTCCGCCACCTCCACCGCCTCCGCCGCAGCTGAGCGAATAAACGACACAAAGCAGTACGAGACACCATCTAAATGGACGAAAACTGTCACACGATGTGTTGAATTTCATCGCCAGTCCTTCCCAAGGCCAGTTATCAGATGTTTTTTTATAGACCCTTCTTTCTATGGAGGCAGGACCTGTTGCCGTTATCCCAGGGTGATCGGGGTACCCAGCAAGCCTATCAGTTTCTCTTCCGCTCCGCCGTGACCTCTTCAGGAGAACGCTCAGGCACCACAGCCTCGATCCGCTCGGTGAAAAGCCTGCAGTGCTTGCCCATCAGCTCTGCCGCACGGAGCCTTACGCTGTTTCTTGGCTCGCCTGGTTGCAGCTTTACCACTGTGGTGGCGACGCTGTGAACGTCCCTGGGTAACCGGCTCCGCTTTGATGCGCGGATCAGGTTCGTAGCCAGTGATGATCTTTTTATCTATCTCGCGCTTCAGTAATCGTTCTATGCCGAATAATAATTTCTCTTCATCAACACAAACAAGTGAGACGGCACAACCTTTCTGGCCGGCACGTGCCGTGCGGCCGATTCGATGTACATAGTCTTCAGCGACATGTGGTAACTCGTAGTTGACGACGTGTGGAAGCCTGTCAATGTCGAGACCGCGTGCGGCGATGTCGGTTGCAACGAGAATTCGGACTGTGCCATCTTTGAAATCCTTGAGCGCGCGCGTTCGAGCCGCTTGTGACTTATTGCCGTGAATAGCGACAGTGTTCAGGCTATCCTTGGATAGCTGTTCGGCAAGCCGATTGGCGCCATGTTTCGTGCGTGTGAAGACAAGTACCTGGCGCCAGTTCTCTCTGCGGATGCGATGTGACAGCAAAGCACGCTTACGGGCTCGATCAACGGGATGCACCACTTGTTCTACACGATCTGCCAACGCATTTCGCGCGGCAACTTGAATTTCGATCGGTGCATTCAACAAATTTGCCGCGAGACGTCTGATCTCGTTCGAGAATGTTGCTGAGAACAGTAGATTCTGGCGCTTGTTTGGTAGTTTCTTGAGGATTTTTCGTATGTCCCGGATGAACCCCATGTCCAGCATTCGATCTGCTTCGTCGAGGACGAGAACATCTACGCGGGAGAGATCAACCGTGTTGCGCTCTATGTGGTCAAGCAGACGGCCAGGCGTTGCAACCACGACGTCCGTGCCCCTTTGCAGTTTTGCGATCTGCGTATTGATGCTGACACCGCCGAAGATCACTGTAGTCTTAAAGGGTAGGTGGCACCCGTAGTCACGCACGCTTTCCGCTACCTGCGCCGCGAGCTCGCGTGTTGGTGCAAGGATCAGGGCCTGAATACGACGCGAGCCGGAACCAGGTTTCTGCAGGCGCTGTAGGATGGGAAGCGTAAAGCCAGCGGTTTTGCCGGTACCAGTCTGAGCGCAGGCCAGGATGTCCAGACCGTCGAGGATGGCCGGGATAGCTTGTTGCTGTATCGGAGTCGTTTGACGGTACCCCTTTTTATCGATTGCACGCAACAGTTCGGCCGAAAGACCGAGTTCGTTAAACAACATTGATTTAGTACTCCAGAGTTGCCTGACCAGACGCAGGGCAATGCCATGCGTGGTTTCGGTCCAGGCTGGGATTTTTTGTGGCTCCAGCCACCGCGGAATTGCGGGGCTAGAAGGTTCGGCGCAGACCGATGTGCTCCAAGACGCGGCGGACTATAACAGAAGATGGAGGTGAAATCCCTTGTGCAATAAAATATATAGAATACATGTATTCATGTACTTCCTATGGATCTCTGTAGATTTTCTGGGGGGTAGATTTGGTGGGCCGTATAGGAATCGAACCTATAACCAATGGATTAAGAGTCCACTGCTCTGCCTGATTGAGCTAACGGCCCACTGATTTTTAATAGTCTTAGTAGAATGGGGTGGACGATGGGACTCGAACCCACGACGACCGGGTCCACAACCCGGGGCTCTACCAACTGAGCTACGCCCACCATAATTCAACTAATTTTAACCCGCTTATTGGTGCGCCCGGCAGGACTCGAACCTGCAACCCTCGGCTTAGCTTACCACTACTGCTTTCGCAGCCCAGAAAGGATCTCAAAGTTTGTGGTCTGGACTATCTCTTCACCGTCTCAGGTGCCGCACGTATAGTCTCTACGGAGCCCTAAAATGGCTAAACTAGCCATACTCGAAAAGCCTTACCCCTGCTATATCAGGCCTTCAGGCTCTTCGGACTATCATCCCACGCTTTATGTAAATGATAGCCTTAGGTTTCCACGGGATTGCCATCAGCACGACCTGTTAAGGGTTCCCCGTTACAGTGCGATCCACTCCAGCGGTTCCGTTTTCCACTGAAGGCTCCTATCTTTACCCAAATACTTCAAAGGCCGATGCTCTATCCGATTGAGCTACGGGCGCAGCGGATCCTCGTTCAAACAGTTGTATACTCCCTCCCTCCTCGATGGTCCAGTCGATCGGTGAAATTCGTAAGGTGGTCGGGGCAGACGGATTCGAACCGCCGACCCTCTGCTCCCAAAGCAGATGCGCTACCAGACTGCGCCATGCCCCGCCAGACCCGAACATCGCCCGATTGAGGCGGAGGCCATATTATGAGTCTGTAGATGACTCGTCAAACGGTTCATTATCGGGCCGATGGCCTTGAGGCCGGAAGAAGCGCCGTGCGAAAATTCGCACACCTCTTAATGGAGCTATCTGTGACTAATACAGTTATCAATGGCAAAGCTATCGCTCAAGAAATGCAAAATGAGGTTGCCAAAAAAATCAGTGAGCGTTCAGCACTCGGATTTCGTACGCCTGGGCTTGCAGTGGTATTAGTGGGCAAGAACAGTGCCTCACAGATCTATGTGCGCAACAAACGTCATGCTTGTGACGCGGTCGGGGTTCGTGCTTTTGATTATGACTTGCCCGCATCTACGAAACAGGACTCTCTACTTGCGCTCATTGATGAACTCAACTCTCAAGACGATGTGGATGGAATCCTAGTCCAACTTCCTCTTCCCAGTCATATTGACGAAACCATAGTCATTGAACGAATCCTTCCAACGAAAGACGTGGATGGATTTCATCCCTATACGGTTGGGCGCCTAGCTCAACGAATTCCTATTTTAAGCCCCTGCACTCCCCACGGAATTATGAATCTACTTAAACGATGCGGGGTCGACGTCAAAGGGCAACACGTGGTGATTGTAGGCGCATCTAATCATGTGGGTCGCCCATTAGCTCTTGAGATGCTATTAGCCGGTGCCACGATAACCGTTTGTCACCGACTCAGTCGTAACCTCGAAGACTACGTAAGACAGGCAGACGTGCTTTGTGTGGCAGTGGGCAAACCTAACCTAATTCCCGGAAAATGGATTAAACCAGGCTCAGTTGTGGTGGATATTGGAATTACTCGCCTTGCCGATGGAAGTCTTGCTGGGGATGTTGAATTCGAGGTAGCTAAAAGCCGCGCAAGATTAATAACCCCGGTACCAGGGGGTGTGGGACCCATGACTGTTGCAACACTCCTGGAAAATACGCTGCAAGCGGCTGAACTGCGCTCCCGAGAACGCGATAGGTCCGGATAAGCTATTATCCTCTGTCAAATTTCTTCACCGGAAAGGTCAAATGAGGCTATTTACAGCTTATATACTTCTAATGCTGTCCCCGGCACTAGCCACATCACAGGAACTATCACAGATCCCTGATGACCCCCGCAGCGTTCGAGTCACAACAACTTTGGGAAGCTTTGTAATCGAGCTCGACAGCCTCAGGGCACCCCTTACCATAGAAAATTTCATTCAATATGCCCGGGAAGGACACTACGAAGGCACAATATTTCACCGAGTGATCCAAGGCTTCGTAGCCCAAACAGGGGGATTCACTGTAGAACTAGAAGAGAAACCAGCCGAACGTACGGTAGCCAACGAATCGGGAAACGGTTTGAGTAACCTGCGGGGCTCAGTGGGTCTCGCGCGTACCAATGAGCCTCATTCAGGTGGTTCACAATTTTATATCAACTTGGCAGACAACCTGGATCTTAATCCACGCCCTACCCGCTGGGGCTTCACCGTATTTGGGACTATAGTGGAAGGAATGGAGGTAGTAGATGAAATTGGACACCGACCAACTGGAGCAGCCGGACAGTTCGAACGTAACGTTCCGCTAGAACAAATTGTTATTGAGCAAATAGAACTACTTTACGAATAAATCACTAGTAACAATGACCACGGTATTCATCTCGGACTTACACCTGGATGCGGGTCGACCCGCCACGATTGAGAGATTCCTTGACTTTGCCCGGTTAGAGGACATACAGACAAGCGCGCTATATATACTAGGCGACCTTTTTGAAGCATGGATTGGCGACGATGATATTGAGCCTATTAACCTCAAAGTGATGGAGACTCTTGCGACGCTCACAAAAACAAAAACTCCCTGTTTCTTTATGCATGGAAATCGAGATTTCCTTATTGGTGATACCTTTACGAATGCTACTGGTTGTCAGCTGATTGAAGATCCCAAAGTTGTAGAAATCGAGGGAAATCAAGTACTACTAACCCATGGGGACTTACTTTGCACAGATGATGAGCCATATCAAGAACTAAGACGAGTCGTTAGAGAACCCAACTGGCAAAGGAATTTCCTCTCCAAGACCCTTGAAGAACGTCGCGCCATTGCCAATGATCTCCGTAGCAGAAGCCTCACAGAAACCGCTTCTAAACCAGAGGAAATAATGGATGTAAACCAAGATGCAGTAAAAACCATGATGCGAGATCACAACGTAAAATTTATGCTCCATGGGCACACTCACCGCCCTGGCGTGCATACCTTCGCTCTAGATGGGTGTCAGGCAACACGGATTGTGCTCGGGGCGTGGGACAATCAAAGTAGCATCTTGCTATGGGATAAAAAGGGGTTTCGTCTCAAAACCATTCCGCACTGAAGCCTGCAGGCCAGGATTTTCAAAATAAGGGATGGGAGTACTTCAGCTTTCTATAAAGCTCCAGCTATTTGCACAACGTCCTCGTCGTCAATCTCCTCTTCCTCCTCTTCCTCCTCTTCTCGAAATCCTTTGTCCCGCTTTGCCTTAGCCAAATCAGAGCGTGTCACTTCCAACTCATCTAGGTAGATTTGGGTTACATCCCCTGTTACATATTCACCAGAAAAGCAGGAGGTATCGAAAGCCTTAATATTGGCGTTCTCATGATGCACAGCCCTCACTAAATCCTTCAGGTCCTGATAGACCAGCCAATCTGCGCCAATGATCTTCTCTACTTCCTCGTCCGAGCGCCCATTAGCTACCAGTTCAGAGGCTGCTGGCATGTCGATGCCGTACACGTTGGGATGGCGCACGGGGGGCGCAGCAGAGGCAAAATACACTTTCCTAGCACCAGCTTCCCGGGCCATCTCAATGATCTGCTTAGAAGTTGTACCGCGGACTACAGAATCATCCACCAAAAGGACATTCTTTCCAACAAACTCCAAACCGATGGCATTGAGTTTTCGTCGGACAGATGCATGTCGCTCTGCTTGACCGGGCATAATAAAAGTGCGACCAATATAGCGATTTTTTATGAAACCCTCTCGATATTTGACCCCCAATCCGTGAGCCACCTGTACGGCCGCCGTACGAGAAGTGTCGGGCACGGGTATCACCACATCGATGTCGTGGTCAGGCCTGAGCCGAAGAATCTTTTCCGCAAGCATATCTCCCATGCGCAAGCGTGCTTTATAAACAGACAATTTGTCTAAAATGGAATCCGGTCGTGCGAAATAAACAAACTCAAAAATACAGGGCGTGTAATTCACAGAACCAGTATATGCCCGGTTGTACAGGGTGCCTTGCTGATCTATAAAAACTGCTTCTCCGGGAGCAATGTCTCTGTCCAATTCAAAACCTAGGGCATCCAGCGCAACACTCTCGGAAGCGACAATTCTCTCAGTACCTCCGTCTGCCTCTCTGACTCCCATAATGATCGGACGAATACCGTGAGGGTCGCGAAAAGCGACAATACCATAGCCAATAATCATCGCTACTACGGCATACGCTCCAGAGCAGCGGCGATGAACAGCATCTACAGCTCCTAAAATCGCCTGCGGTGTCAATCCGTTCGTGGCTTGCTTTCCCAGCTCATGCGCGAATACGTTCAGCAATACTTCTGAGTCAGAGCTAGTATTGAGGTGCCGTCGATCCTGCTGAATAACGAGCTGTTTGAGGGCCTCAGAATTTACCAAATTTCCGTTATGCGCTAAACAAATACCATAAGGGGAGTTCACGTAGAAGGGCTGAGCCTCTAAAAGGCTTGCGCTTCCCGCAGTTGGGTAACGCACATGACCAAGACCTACGTGCCCATTCAGCCGTGCCATATGTCGCTCCTCAAATACGTCTCGTACTAAACCCTTTCCCTTACGTTGACGTAATCGACCGCTGTCTTCGGTAACTATGCCAGCAGCATCCTGACCTCGGTGCTGCAATACAGTTAGCGCATCATATAGACCCTGATTCACTGGGCCCTGTCCTACTAAGGCGACAATCCCACACATAAATTAAAGCTCAAGTTACATAAAAAATTTAAAAAATCTCAAATAATTTTCTGTTCCTGAACAATCCGACTACCTAACGCCGCAAAGTCCAAAATATAGCCCGCAACACCTTCACTGTATGCCCTAAATTTGGCGTCTTGCCACCAAAGGCCTTGATCCAAACCTGCCAACTCCAGAATAACTACAGTTAGGCCAACCAAGACGATGCCACGAATAAACCCAAAAAATAAGCCGAGGACACGGTCAGCAATACCTAGTCCTGCACCACGAACCAACCCTCGCGCCAACCAAGCTAATAAAGTACCAACCAGCATCAACAACAAAAAGACCAGTCCACGAGCCGCCCAAACCTTAAGATCAGGAGCTACCACCCAGTCACCGAGAAATGGCTCCACCTGCGGAGAAAACCGCCACGCAAGCCAAATTGCCAACAGTAATACTACTAGGGCCAACGCTTCTTTCACGAAACCTCGCCAAAGCCCAATCCCAGCAGAACTGAAACATACAACAACAATCAAATAATCAGCCCAGTTAATCTAGAGGCCTCCTATTCATCCCCCACTATCTGCACCAAAAATCCATGTGAGGATAAAGATGACGCAACTCTCTCTGCTCCCGACTGTGAAAACTCTGGCCCTATGCGAACTCGATACATCACGCCTCCGCCTGCTGAATAAGTCGAAATCTGGGGATCAAAACCGTAGTTTTCCACTCTTTCCATTAAGCGACGAGCATTCTCTCGGTCGCCAAAACTGCCAACCTGTATGAATATCGACGGGGCACTGGCCGAGTTACCTGGAGACTGTGATGCTGACTCAGATTCAGGTGACTGCGATGCTAAGGTTGTGGATGGAGATAATAAATTGCCGTTCAGGGGAGACTGTGCCTCCTCCAATGCTATCGCATTCCTTTGATTTCCGAGCCCATGATTACTACCTAAAAGAATAGTCTGGACCATCGTCTGAGTCTGCTCCCTGGTTGAGTCCATTCCCGAAGACCCCAATTCAGTACCATCATCCCGCTGATCTGTTCCATCCAATAACCAGGGTATGAGCCACACACCGATCACCACGAGCACTATAGCTCCAATCAATCGTTCCTTTAAGTGCCGGTCCATCTGGCTGATTGGTCGCCCGCCTGAGACGGAGCGGAGTATAACGCAAGCGCAGTCATTGCGGGACCCACTAGATAAAACGAACCAAAAACCAACACCCGATGCCCGGGTTCCGCTAATTGATCTACCAGTTTACAGGCAGCCACAGCATCAGCCAGAGAGCGAACGTTGGAAGCCCCCTCTGTCTTCATAAGGCCACCTAGAATTTCCGCATTCACACTCCTTTCTGAGCCTGTACTCGTTACAATCCATTGATCCACAACGCCCATAAAAGGTGCTACTACACCTGATAAATCCTTATCTTTCATAATTGCAAGAATCGCCCACGTATACCCTGGAGAGGGAAGCTGAATCACCGCATCCGAGAAAACCCGGGCAGCTGCGGGGTTGTGGGCCACGTCAAAAATCCATTCCACACCTCCCCGAACATGGCGGTCCGTGCGGCCTGCAATCTGAGCGGTTGATAAACCACGCGAAATTACAGGTAATTCTACTGGCAGGTGCTCATCCATGGATTCAATAATAGCTAAACAACCAGCCATATTGTCCAACTGCTCTTGACCCCCAAACGAAGGGGTCGGCAAATTCTCTTTACTGAGCCCCCAACCTTTATAGTTCCAGCTACCCCAAGTACCAGAACCATCAAAATCCCTACCGATCAGTTGCAAAGAACTACCCAATTGTTGTGCATGGATCAGAAGACTTTCGGGAGGACTTCGATCCGCTACCACTGCCGGCCTGTCAGACCGGAAGATTCCTGCCTTCTCGCGACCAATAGATTCTCGATCCTTGCCAAGCCAATCTTGATGGTCAAGTTCAACGCTGACCACCAAACTGGCATCCGCATCAATGGCATTTACTGCATCTAGCCTACCTCCCAAACCTACCTCCAAAAGTGCTAGCTCAGCTTTATTTCTGACAAAGTGCAAGAGCGCTGCAACCACCGAATATTCAAAATACGACAAAGTAATCAAACCACGAGCATTCTCTATGCAACGAAAGAGTTCTATCAGAGGCTCATCGCAAATCTCTTGTCCATCAAAACAAATCCGTTCATTAAACCGCCAAAGATGAGGAGAAGTGAAGGTGCCAACTCGGTAGCCTGCACAGCGATAGATATTATCCAGCATTGCCACGCAGGACCCTTTCCCATTAGTACCGCCTACGGTAATCGTGCGAAAAGGTAACTCAACCAAAGAAAGCTTATCCAGCACACACCGAATACGGTCTAAGCCGAAGTCAATTTCTTTTGGGTGCAGAGTCTCAAGCCAATTAAGCCAATCCTCGAGGGTATCGAGGCTCTTGTCATTAGCGTGGGACTTAGTTTTCAAGACACGGTAGGACGATCTAGCAACTTGGCCAAGACCTGTGCTATTTCATCTCGAACATGGCGACGATCAACAATCATATCCAACGCACCTTTTTCCAACAAAAACTCAGCCGTCTGGAACCCCTCAGGCAGGGTCTCACGGACAGTTTGTTCTATTACACGTGGCCCAGCGAATCCAATCAGGGCCTTTGGTTCGGCAACATTAATGTCACCTAGTGACGCCAAGCTCGCCGAGACGCCGCCAGTTGTAGGGTCAGTCATGATCGATATATAGGGCAACCCAGCCTCAGCAAGCGACGATAAGGCGGCGCTAGTCTTGGCCATCTGCAGAAGGGAGAACAACGCTTCCTGCATGCGAGCGCCCCCACTAGCAGAAAAACAAATAAAAGGGCGGTGCTGATCTATGCAATAAGAAACGCCCCTACTAAAACGTTCTCCCACTACCGAACCCATAGATCCGCCCATAAATCTAAACTCGAATGCAGCTGCTACTACGGGAATCGTCTTTAGGTTACCAGCCATAACCACTAATGCGTCGCGCTCGCCAGTAGTTTTTTGGGCTTGACTTAAGCGTTCTCGGTAGCGCTTGCTATCACGAAAGCGCAGCGGATCACGTGGCTCCAGCTTAGCGGCGATCTCATGGCTCCTTCCAGGATCAAGAAACATCTCAAGGCGCTCACGAGCCCCTATTCTCATATGGAATGTGCATTTCGGGCACACAAAAAGATTGCGCTGAAGTTCCGCTCGGTAAAGTTGCGCGTCACATGAGCTGCACTTGACCCATAAGCCCTCAGGTACCGAACGCTTTGGTCGCTCAGTTTTGATCCGGGAGGGCATCAATTTATCAAACCAGCTCATAAGATCACTCGAAGATACATATGCGTTTGGTTCCGCTTACTCCTCGGGGATGAACTCGTATGTGAGTTCGTCGCAGGGATGGGCGACGTAAGGCACGTCGGCGACGAGCACGGTATCTGAGCCGATATACTGATCGGTGAAGTAGACTGGATCTTCGGCTAGAAAGTTACGTGTGAGTGTCATGGTCTCGGGATCAAGCCGATAGCGTTCGACGATGTGGAGCTGATCACTGTTGCGCACCGGCGGGGCGATGACGCCTGGCTCGAAGCCGAACGTGTCGACGACGAGCACGTCGTCTTGCCAATATCCTATCGAATGGCCCGCATAGCTTGGCTCAATATCGGCTGGATGCTCGTCCATGTCCATATGGATCACGCGCGCGAAGCTGTAGAGGCCATAGTTGATGACGATCCGATCCCCTTCTTGAGTGATGCGGTTAACCGCGCCATCGAACACCCAATCAAAGATGATACTCGTGGGCCGACAGCGCAGGCGAGGATTGTCTTCAGGCGACCACATCTCGAAGGCATCGGCCTCGGCCTGACCGCGCACGGTAAACGTCACCGGTCGTGGGCCCCAACCGGAAGGCGGGACGTCGTCCATCGAGAACTCGCCCACCTCTATCCCCGGCTTCATGCTCTTGGGCACGAGTCTGCCACGCCCGCCGTCTGGCGGCACCGCGATCACGTACTGTTCCTGTGCCCAGTCGCCAGAGATGTTGGGCTCGCCCGAGGGTAGCCTGGGCGGTCGGTCGGAAACGTCTACGCCCGAGGTGATCTCGAACTGATCGTTGCGATTGAAGCCCGGAGCATCACCGATCGTGATGTCCTCTAGGTAGCACGAGGCCGGATCGTCGCGGTGACCGAAGCCGAAGACCATAGCCTCAGCACCGACGATGAACATCTCCTTCGTCCAGCCTGAGCGCCTGAGCAGCGTTGCGGCGCGCATCTCGCAGCGCATTGCTATGGTCTCGCCATCGATGTTAACCGTGTCAAAATGCAGATACGAGTGTGGATTAACAAAATCCATGTCAGTGATCACGCCGGTAAACTCGACCTCCTTCGTGAAGTCGAAGAGACCGAATCCGTGATGCGCGAACGTGGTAGTCGAGACGCCGAGCGCGACGGTAGCTACCGTCGCCGCAACCCTTAGCGCGAGGCGCCGAGGGGGCGCATCCGCGCCCGTGCGATCCACCTTGTGATCGTTCAGCTCTAGATCCACCGGTACTCCCCCCCCGACAGGTTGACCGTTAATAACTAGACTATTTCAGGTTGTCGTGCGTATCAGGCAGCGACATGCGAGAATCTTCGCACAGGACGCCGTCACGAGCTAGAAACAATTGACACTGATCGCTGCTGCCATTTCTTCATAGAGGTTCCGACTGACCAGTGTCAGGTTCTGCTCCGTATTAATAGACGCCGTAGAATTGAATGCAGGAGTGCGCTCGGAAGTGTCGAACAACAATGGTAATGCGAGAGATCCTCTTTCATATTCTGTCATGCATAGAAGAAGCTGGAATCTGATATTCCCTTGGATAGGTAACACCCATTAGGGTGAGGCCATGCGCCGGGGCCGTAGCTCCACCTTCAGCACGATCGAGACTAGCCAGGACTTCCTTTGCCCAAGAGGGCTTAGCTCCTCCGCGGCCGATCTTCACTAATACGCCAACAAGATTTCTCACCATATGCTGCAAAAAAGCATTTGCTTTAAATTCCAGCGCAACTTGGGAATTGCAGTGATAAATGCCAAAGGATTGAAGATGTCTCATAGGTGTACTGGACTGACAGCCTGACGCTCTAAACGCACTAAAATCATTCTCACCAAGCCACATCGTTGCGGCCATCGTCATAGCTGAACAGTCGAGCAATTCACGTGACCACCAGCACCGATGCCGCAGAACAGCCGGTCGAGTTGAACGCTGAAGTACTACATAACGATAGTGCCTAGAAACTGCACTCCGACGCGCATCAAAACTTGCTGGCACTTCCTTGGCCCAAAGCACCGTAATATCTGGGGGAAGATTTGAATTAATGCCTAAAACCCACTGATGGCATTCCCGATCTGCTGTGGTATCGAAATGGGCGACCTGATGAGCCGCATGTACACCGGCATCAGTGCGGCCCGAACCGTTAATTGTGATTGACTCATTCGCAACCGCAGACGCCCCAACCGCAAGAGCACCCTGCACACTACGGCCCGTAGCCTGACTCTGCCAACCCACGAAGTCAGTGCCATCATATTCTATCCCTAGCGCTATCCTCACCACTGGTCAGGTTCGGTACACGACCACTCTTTACGCGCTAAGCGTACTCAAGAGGCCCTGAGCCTCCTCCTTTTGCTGCTGATCACCGGCATCTAGAATCTCCCCTAGAATATTACGCGCGCCATCAACATCACCCATGTCAATGTAGGCTCTCGCAAGATCAAGCTTACTACCGACTTCATTTAAAGTCGGTGTACCTGCAGAATCTTCCATGTCTGCGCTTACATCAACCGCAACTTCTAGCCCATCTAAGCGACCCGCGAGACTAGAAACATCCTCGTTCCTATAACGTAAATACCACACGGCGGTACCCACAAGGGCCACTATACCCAACACTATCCAAGCCAATGGATCCTTGGCCCAACCTAAAATTTGGGAAAAAAATGAAAAACTCTCGGGCTCCCTAATAACTATCTGTGTGTCTGGGGCTCTCGGTGAAGTCACCGTAGGTTCTAGAGCCGTTTCCGACTCAGAATCTGCCAAGATCTGAGTATTACTAGGCCGAGCTAATAACCCCTCAATCTGAGTATCCTTTCGAGCCACCAAAAGCCTCATCTGGTCCAACGCAACTATCGTCTCGTTAAGCTGCTCTCTAAGCGTCTCAACTTCACTTCGTAGCTGACCTAGCTGCCTGACAGTAGCTGCATCAATTGGAATACCAACTGTTTCCTGAGTATTGTTACCCTCAGGAACTAGCAGTCTTAAATGTGCCTGTTGTCCACCTCCGCCCCACTCTTCTCTCTGACGTAGAACCTCTGTTGTCGCAGCGACGGGGGATAGGGCACTGATTTCAGTAGATTCTGCAATTCTCAACAAAGCACCTTGCAGGAGAACATTCATGTTACCGTCGAAAGCCTCAGAATTAGCCTCGTATGTTGCAATCATCATTTGGTGCATGGTCGCACCAGTAGGTAGATAACGCTCCGATATAGCCCAAAGTGTTTCTCCGGGCCCAACTGGACCATAAACACCAGCCGAGGAAGCGGAATTCTGTGAGTCAAGAAAAACCGTATAAGGACGGATTGAACGACCCCCAGTCCACACTGCCTCTACTAACAAGAACAGTGGGGATTGACCAATAGATCGGCTTGAACTCACCCGAATTAAGTTGCGACCAAAACTATCTTGGACTACACGAAATTGGATTGGTGAATCTAGAATTGAATCATCAAGTGCATAGCGCAAAAAATCCTCTCGGTCAGCCAACGACACACTCAATCCCCCCACCTCGTCGGGCGTCTCAGAAACTAGGTGGATGTCAGCCTCCAAGGGCTGACCAATAGACGACCAAACTTCTATATCACCCAGCTCCAGTGACCACACTGCATAAGGAATCATCAAAAACGGTATCGCAGTTGAGCATGACAGCCGTTTTATCGCACCAAATCCTAACAGTTTGGGTCTGGCCGCAAACCCAAAAACCGCGATCAAATAACTAACCAATGTTTTTTCCTTGCCAAAAAAATCTAAATAAACCGATCCACTAAGATTTCCGCAATCTGGACACTATTGAGTGCTGCTCCCTTGCGAAGATTGTCTGACACTATCCACAAATCTAAACCCAAAGGATGTGATAAGTCCTCCCGAATCCTCCCAACAAACACCTCATCCCTATGAGCAGCATCCAATCCAGCAGTAGGATATTCACCTCGCTCCCAATCGTCCATCAGACAAATCCCGGGCGATGAATCAAGCAACTTTCGAGCCTGTGAAGCAGTAATTTTTTTTCCGGTTTCAATATGCACCGCTTCTGAGTGACCATAGTAAACCGGAATTCGGACACATGTTGGATTAATCATGATGCTTTGATCTTCCAGAATCTTCTGTGTTTCCCAAATCATTTTCATCTCTTCCCTGGTATAGCCCGTATCTAAAAATTCCGCAATTTGGGGTACTGCGTTAAAAGCCACAAGTTTTTGTTCTCCACGATTTTCCGGTTGCTTGCTGTTCAGTATCTCTGCGCTGTCCTGGGATAGGGCAATCAAAGCACTTCGGCCGGCTCCAGAAACTGCTTGATAGGTAGCTACGTTAATGCGCTGAATGCCCACCGCATCGTAAATGGGTTTAAGGGCCACAACCATTTGAATTGTTGAGCAGTTGGGGTTGGCGATAATACGTCGCTCCTTGTAATCAGCAATACGCTCAATGTTGACCTCAGGAACAACCAAGGGAATATCATCATCATTGCGAAAGTGTGACGTATTATCGATCACTACAGCCCCTGCATCAGCCGCTTTTGGTACAAACTTTGCTGAGACCGAGCCGCCTGCAGAAAAAAGAGCCAAATGTACCTGCTCAAAATCAAAATTATCCAGAACTTCGATTTCCTCATCTTTGTGATTAAATGAAATCGAGCTGCCTGCTGAGCGCTCGCTTGCCAGTGGATATAGCCGGCCAACAGGAAACTTCCTCTCTTCTAGAATCCGAATAATCTGCTGGCCCACTAAGCCAGTGGCGCCCACCACCGCAATATCATAAGTGTTAGACATATCTTTCTTTCGCAAATAAGAATTAAGAAGCCTATTTTAGGCTTTCTGTTTTTTCCCAATTACCGGGGTAACAGATTCAACATCCGCATTTTGACCGCGATGCCGCAAATAGTGGTCCATGAGCGTCAAAGCCACCATAGCCTCAGCAATAGGAGTCGCCCTTAGCCCAACGCAAGGGTCATGACGCCCGGTCGTCACAATTTTTGTTGCACTTCCTTTTTTATCGACCGTGGAACCAGGTACTTGAATGCTGGAGGTGGGTTTCAACGCAATACTGACCAAAATATCCTGACCAGAAGAAATGCCACCAAGCGTACCGCCTGCGGAGTTACTCGCGAACCCCTCAGGCTTTAACTCGTCACGATGCTCACTTCCGTGCTGCTCAACACACTCAAACCCGTCACCAAATTCAACACCCTTGACTGCATTTATGCTCATCAGGCCATGAGCAAGGTCCGCTTCCAGCTTGTCAAATACAGGCTCACCTAGTCCGGGTGGCACACCAGAAGCTACAACACTAATACGCGCCCCAATCGAATCGCCTTTTTTTCGTAACTCATCCATAAAATTTTCCAGTACCGAGATTTGGTCGGGATCCGCACAGAAGAATGGATTACCGTCCACAATGCTGAGGTCTACAGGACCCAACTTCAGTGAGCCCAGTTGCGACAGGTAACCGTGAATATTTACTCCCACATTTTTGGATAAGTACCTGCGGGCAATGGCACCAGCCGCCACTCGCATGACCGTTTCACGGGCTGATGCGCGACCGCCGCCACGGTAATCTCGAACACCATACTTTTGCTGGTAGGTGTAATCTGCGTGCCCAGGCCGAAACGTGTCTTTGATGTCGCTGTAATCGCGGGATCGCTGGTCCACGTTCTTTATTAGAAGGCCGATTGCAGTGCCAGTGGTTACCCCCTCAAAAACACCCGAGAGAACTTCTACCCTATCAGGCTCCGCTCGTTGAGAGACATGTCGAGATCTCCCAGGCCGACGCCTATCTAAATCCTTTTGAATATCAGCCTCAGTAAGCGCAAGCCCTGGTGGGCAGCCATCCACAACACAGCCCATGGCAGGCCCGTGGCTCTCCCCAAAGGTAGTAACAGTGAACATTTTTCCAAAAATATCGCCGGCCATCGTGTTTACACCTGATTTATCCCCTGAAGTATCCAGTCAATTCTTCGCGCGTCAACATGAAAACGCCTTCCCCCCCCCGTTCAAACTCAAGCCAAGTGAGAGGCAGCTTAGGATATATCTTGCTAAACGCTTCCGCGATTTCTCCTACTTCCATGAATAGCACGCCGCCAGGGCGCAAAAACCCGTCAGCATTCCTTAGGATACGGTTGACCACATTAAGACCACTGCTCCCTCCATCCAGTGCAACCGCAGGCTCCTTTGTGTATTCGGCTGGAAGGCTCGCTAGTCGGGCACGTGGCACGTAGGGTGGGTTGGAGATAATAACATCATACTTTTCGCTTACCGCATCGAAAAGATCTGATTGTATGAGCGAAATACAATCCTCAAATCCGTGCTTCTTAATGTTTTCCGTGGCAAGCTCTAAAGCATCGGGGGATACGTCTGTTGCCTCCACTAAAATCCCTGGACAATGGTGGGCAGCCGATACAGCCAAGCATCCACTTCCGGTCCCAATATCAAGAACCCGGTCGCCTTTACCCACTGAAATCCATGGCGCAAAACCACGCTCAATAATCTCTGCCATGGGAGAGCGCGGAATTAGTGCCCGCCTGTCAATATTAAATTCCAGCCCAGCAAACCAAGTTTTCCCTAGCAAATATGCAAGTGGCCTGCGCTCTGTGACCCGTAAATGAGCTATTTCAAGAATTTCGTCAATGTGGTCATGCGTTGGGGGAGACGTCCAATGATCTGCATTCCAGTGCTGTAAGTGGCGTACCAACCAGTAAGCCTCTCCGCCTGCACTATCAGTACCATGACCAAAAACGAGATTATGGGTCCCAAAAAATTGCGCTATCTCTTCTACGCACTGCTCGTGACTGTGTGCGCTTTCAAGTCTGGACTTGAGTTCCTTAAGATCCATGGACTGCGCATCATATATGAGATAATGGGTTCAATGCTCAAGTTAATGCTCAGAGTTCTTGTGTTTTCGGTAGTGATCTTTTCAGGCGCTATCGTTCTGCTACAGGGGACAAAAAAAGCGTCTCTTGATCCAGAAATTGCCACGGTTTATGAGGAGGCTCTGCCTTTGCCAGAATTCACCTTAATGGACCAAAAAGGGCTCGGCTTTCATTCCAATGAAAGACTTTTGGGACACTTCAGCCTCATGTTTTTCGGTTTTACCCACTGCCCAGACATTTGCCCTCTTACATTGCAAAAACTGGTAACGGTCACATCGAACCTAGAAAGTCAGGGGGCTAATCTGCCAGAAGTATTGTTTGTTAGTGTAGATTCAAACCGCGATACACCGGAGCGCATCGATTCTTACCTGGATAGTTTTAATCCAAAATTTGTGGGATTAACTGGTAATCCGAGTGCGTTGCAAGTGCTATTAAGTAAACTCGGGCTAACTACGCAGATCCATCAGCACCCAGGACAGCAAGACTACACGGTCATTCACAACTCTACTGTTTTTGTTATTTCCCCCAAAGGGGAATTAATAGCTACATTTAGTGGATTAGACAATGCTGCCGCAAACACAGCTACAATCTCAGAAGATTTTCTCAAGATTCGCAAGCGATATCTCGCACATCCACCACGACTGGCAACATGATGAGATGGATTTCCTGGGCCTCATTACAACGCTTTCTGCCCCAAAAAATAATTTCAAATTTAATCTACTACATTGCCCGGTCTTCAAATCCTATTGTCAAAAACACATTAATCGCTTGGTTTATCAAACAATACCCGGTAAACCTCAACGAGGCAGTCCAATCTGATCCTCAAAAATATAAAACATTCAATGGTTTCTTTACTCGAAAACTCAAACCCCAAGCTAGGACGATAGCTGGAGACGAAGAAACAATTGTCTGTCCGGTAGACGGTCGCTTAACAGAATTCGGCACCATAAAGCATGGCCAATTAATTCAAGCCAAAGCCATCGAATACTCGCTTAATACACTTCTTGGAGAAAAGGCCGCAATGACGCAGCCTTTCCTAGGTGGTTATTTCGCTACCTTTTACCTAGCACCTGAGAACTACCATCGTATTCACATACCTATAGCCGGGCTTTTGATGCGAACGCGCTATATCCCGGGCCGGCGGCTAACGCTAAGCCCATCTTCAGCAAAATCAATAAGAGGTCTTTTCTGTAGAAACGAACGCGTAGTGTGTTGGTTTGATACGGCCATTGGGCCTGTAACGCTGGTGCTGGTAGGAGCATTAAATGTCTCCAGTATTAGTACTGAATTTTTAGGAGAAATCCAAAGTGGTAAGCCACTTCTGTGGAAAAACCCCAATTTGCGCAAACGCCCTTATGAGCGAGGTGATGAAATAGGCCAATTTAACCTTGGGTCCACTGTAGTGGTTATTTGTCCAACATATAGCCTTCTTTGGCACGAAAAGCTCGTACAAAACATTAACGTCCGCATGGGTGACCCTCTCGCTAACATAATTCATTCCAGGGCCAAATGAATTCTAAGTCTTGGCAACCAACGGCCACAAAAAAGATACTTGAGCTACGGGCCGCCGTTCTATCTGACATTCGCTCCTTTTTTTTCGAGCGGTCCGTACTAGAAGTAGAGACTCCCGTACTGTCAGTGGCCGGCACGCCAGAACTTGGACTGGAAAGCCTGGAGACCCAATTGGCTGGACCAAGACAGGAAACCTTGTACCTCCATACCTCGCCCGAACATGCTATGAAGCGCCTATTGGCAGCCGGATCAGGTGACATCTTTCAACTCTGCAAAGTTTTTCGCGATGCAGAATTAGGACGCTGGCACCAACCTGAATTCACCATGCTGGAATGGTACCGAGTAGGCTGGGACGAGAAGAAGTTGGCGCAGGAGGCAGAGTTACTCCTAAAAATTTTGCTCAAAAACCATTATTCGCTAGGGCCGAGTAAATTCCTCAGCTACCGGGAAGCCTTTGACACGCATTTGGCTGTAAATCCGCTCAAGAAGACTACCGAGTTAGAAAAAAAATTAGCTGCTCGGGGTATAGATATACCAACCGAAATAGATTGGAACGGACTGTTAGATCTTGCCCTCTCCAGTATAGTTTTGCCTGCGCTAGATCCCAGCGTTATCACTTTTGTCTTTGATTTTCCGGCCGATCAAGCACAATTAGCGCGCATTAAATATGATTCTGGAGAGAAAACTGCAGCACGCTTTGAGGTTTTCTTCCAAGGCCTCGAAATTGGGAACGGCTTTGGTGAACTCACTGACCCAACGGAACAAAGAAACAGATTTAAAATGGCCCTCATGCAAAGAAAACACCAAAAGCGCCCAGTACCCCCCATGGATGACAAATTGCTGGCTGCGCTGGAAAACGGTCTGCCTGCTTGTGCGGGGATGGCCATGGGGATCGATCGAATCGTCGCACTAGTAGGGAAATTACCGAACATAACAAAAGCAATTAGCTTCGCGCACCCTTTATAGTGGCTATAAACTCTACTAATTCTGAGTCCCAACACATCGAGACGACTTTACCTTAGATTTGATCTGTGGTTGTGACAATCGAGGACAAGCTAGGTGCCTTCCGGTTGCTCGTATTCAGGTACGTGCTCGCCACCAAACATATAGTGCAGGCCCCGAGCTTCGCGAATAACAACATGAATCTTGTGAATGGCTACGTTTCCCGTTTTAGCTACCACCTCGGTAATGCCCTCTGCGAGTGCGCTCTTCTGTTCATCGCTCCAGCCTTCTCGAATGTCACATTGAATCACCGGCATTTAAGGTTCCTTCGTTAGTCGCTAGCAGAACGGAAGATTCTGTCACGCAAGAATTGGGGGGTCAAACCTTCGCCGTTCCAGGCTGGTGTTACAGAACCGATGAGTATTTATAAGGTAGCTATACACCTATTTCTATGTACTGAATAGCGAGTAGAGCACCGAATCTTACTTCCGTTAGCCGTTATTCCTTGGCGCGAGATACATACTCACCCGTGCGGGTATCTACTTTAACAACTTCACCCTGCTCAACAAATAGTGGCACCCGGATTACCGCACCAGTTTCTAGATTAGCTGGCTTAGCACCGCCCTGGGCAGTATCGCCCCGAACACCAGGATCGGTTTCAACAATAGTTAGTTCAACGAAATTAGGCGGAGACACAAGCAAGGGGGCCCCATTCCAAAGAGTAACAAGACACGTGTCTTCTTCCTTTAGCCACTGCTTGGCATTACCAACAGCTACTTGATCTGCAGGAAACTGCTCGTAGGTCTCTGACATAAAATACCAAAAATCCCCGGTCGTGTAGAGGTATTGCATTTCTTGTTCAACTACATCGGCTGCCTCCACCGATTCTCCCGACTTGAATGTCTTGTCAACCACACGCCCAGTCTTCAAATTTCGAATCTTCACCCGGTTGAACGCTTGGCCTTTTCCAGGTTTAACAAACTCATTTTCCACGATCACACATGGATCAGCATCGATGAGAATCTTCAGTCCACCACGAAATTCATTAGTGCTGTAACTAGCCATTTGATTCTCCGATCTTAATAATCAATTTCCGAAATATGGTAAAACTGCCAAGATTCTTCTGGCTGACAGGTGCTGACAGTGGATAATAGCGACTGATACCAAGGAATGAATATTGTGCAATACACCTACCATACTAAAGCCGCCATCCCTAAAACTCCACCTTGGAAAATCGCACTAGGTGATGCAATTCGAAGCGCCTCGGAACTACTAGAATTCCTGGATCTTGATCCAAAAAAAATAAAATACTTCGAACCAAAGAATAGCCAATTTCCAATGCTTGTGCCGAGAAATTTCGCGGCTCGAATGAACAAAAATGACCCCCATGACCCGCTTCTCAGGCAGGTACTACCGGACACGGAAGAAAAAAATACAACCCCTGACTTTATGCCTGACCCGCTCCAAGAATTTACTCTGGCCCAGCATGGTTTCTTAAAAAAATATCCGAATCGCGCATTACTAATCACTACCGCAGCATGTCCTGTCCACTGTCGCTACTGTTTTCGGCGTCACTTCCCCTACAAGGCCAATATTGCTTCCCCGGGACAATGGGACAAAACAATGCAGCACATAAAAAAGAATGAAGACATAAAAGAAATAATTTTATCTGGTGGAGATCCTTTAAGTCTTTCTACCCAACGTCTGGAAAAACTCCTTGTTAGTTTGACTCATATCAAATCGGTGGAAGTCGTGCGAGTGCACACACGATTTCCAATCATCCTGCCCGAGCGTATTGATCAGGGACTTCTAGATCTAATTGTCAAAATGAATTTGCCAATTGTTATTGTTGTTCATTGTAATCACCCTAATGAGATTAATAACGAAGTAATGGAAGGGCTGCAAAAACTTCGATCCACCGGATCTATGTTGCTGAATCAATCCGTCCTGCTAAAAGGAATCAATGATGAAGCCGCTGTATTAAAAAAACTAAGCGAACGTTTATTCGAGTGTGGGGTACTGCCTTATTATCTTCACTTATTAGATCCCGTAGCAGGTACGCAACATTATAAAGTAGATGACAGTTTTGCCAGAGAGCTCATTACCACAATAAAAAAAGGCCTGCCGGGCTATCTAGTTCCCAAGCTCGTTAGAGAAATTCCTGGGGAATTAAGTAAGATAACAATAGCTTAATTGCTGTTTTCAGATCCCTTTCCTGCGCCTCAGCCAGTAGATATTGATGTGAGACGGTCAACCTTGCGCCAGCCACGCGGAAGCGCTGCGCCTCTCCTGCCACGACTTCCCATGTAACGCTCAAGATCCTTCGGCTTTAGTGTCATGTGGCGCTGACCTGATTCAATCATGAGCGCCTGCCCTTGTGATAATGCACAGATGTTCGCCAGACTTACTTCCTCACTGCCTTTAGGTAAGCCAATAATTTTATTGCCTTTGCCGCGTGCAAGTTCAACCAGGCCCTCAAGAGGAAATACTAGCAACCTTCCATCACTTGATGCTGCAGCCAGCATTGCGCTGTCCTCCTCAAGCACGGCGGCGGAAACCACGGATGCTCCTCTGGGCACTGTGACGACTACCTTGCCTGCCTTATTTCGAGAATAAAGATCCCCTAATTTAGCTATAAAGCCGTATCCTGCAGATGACGCAAGAACCCAAAGTTCGTCCGGTGCGCCAATAGCGACCGCACGAAAACTTGAGCCATCTGGCGGGTTGAGATGTCCGGAAAGCGGCTCACCTTGACCTCGTGCAGAGGGAAGAGTGTGCGCCGGAAGACTATAAGCACGACCCGTGCTATCTAAGAAAACGGCGAGTTGGTTGCTGCGGCCCTCAGCTGCAGCCAGAAATTTATCGCCCGAGCGATAACTAAAGGATTGGGCGTCCACTTCGTAGCCCTTTGCCGCTCTAACCCAACCATGCTCGGAGAGCACCACTGTTACTGACTCGCTAGCTACTAGCTGAGATTCAGACATAGCCTGAGCGGTTGCACGCTGCACAACATTTGTACGCCGAGTATCGCCATAGGTCTCCGCAAGTTCCAGCAACTCCTGCTTGATCAAGTCTTTAAGCTTCAGTTGTGACTTGAGGATTCGCTTGAGACTTTCCTTTTCCTCTGTCAGCAGTTTCTTTTCTTCATTAATCTTAATTTCCTCAAGCCTAGCTAGATGGCGCAACCTTAACTCCAAGATCGCTTCAGCCTGAACGTTACTAAGTGCGAAACGATCCATTAGTACCATCTTTGGCTTGTCTTCCTCGCGTACAATTTTGATTATTTTGTTGATGTTCAAATAAGCAACTAACAAACCATCCAATATTTCCAATCGCTCAGTAACCCTATTCAGATGATGCTTAAGGCGACGCTTCACTGTCGCAAGACGAAACTCAAGCCAACCTTGGAGTAAACCCTTAAGCCCTAAAACTGAAGGCCTGCCATCTAACCCAATGACATTAAGATTTACTCGTACGGTACGCTCTAGATCTGTCGTTGCAAAAAGGTGGCTCATTAATGCTTCCATATCGACCTTGTTCGATTTTGGAGACAAGACTAAGCGTGTGGGGTTCTCGTGATCCGACTCGTCTCTCAAGTCTTCCACCATGGGAAGCTTTTTTGCTTGAATTTGGCCGGCAATTTGCTCGAGAACCTTTGCGCCAGACACCTGATAAGGCAACTCAGAAATTACAATTTCACCATTATCTAAAAAATAACGGGCACGCAAACGCAGTGTTCCACCCCCATCTTTGTAGATCGCCATAATTTCGCTACGATCCGAAATAAGCTCTCCGCCAGTCGGAAAATCAGGCCCCTTGATGTGCCTCATAATCTGACCAAGAGTGGTTTTTGGTTGGTCTAGCAGACGAATCAGTGCAGTAGCTACCTCACGCATATTGTGGGGCGGCACATCTGTGGACATGCCCACTGCAATACCGCTTGCACCATTAAGCAGCAGGTTTGGCAATTGTGCAGGCAAAAGGAGTGGTTCACTCAGGGTCCCGTCAAAATTTGGAGCCCAGTCAACGGTACCCTGATCCAACTCTGAAAGAAGAACTTTAGCGTAACGGGAGAGACGGGCTTCCGTGTAACGCATGGCTGCAAAAGATTTAGGATCATCCTGCGATCCCCAATTGCCATGACCCTCTATGATAGGGTACCGACAACTAAACGGCTGCGCTAAATGCACCATCGCCTCATAGCAAGCAGAATCGCCATGGGGATGAAATTTACCAATTACGTCACCCACTGCACGAGCAGCTTTCTTGGGCTTAGAGACAGCCGACATCCCGAGATCACTCATCGCATAAATAATGCGGCGCTGTACAGGCTTTAGGCCATCACCTATATGTGGTAACGCGCGATCAAGAATGACATACATTGAGTAATCGAGGTAGGCTTTCTCGGTAAAACTGCCTAATGGGACTTGCTCAATCCCTTCAAAATTCAGTTGCTGTTCTCTCATAACCCTATCCTTTAAAAAAAGAATCTTGATCTACACATCTGCTAGATTGCCCTTATTTCGCAACCATTCCCTTCGATCTGATGCTCGCTTCTTGGCAAGCAGCATATCCATGAGTTGATCCACCTTGTCGTTTGGACTGACTGTTAGCTGGACAAGCCTGCGTGTATCTGCGGCCATCGTTGTTTCTCGTAGTTGGGAGGGGTTCATTTCGCCTAGACCCTTAAATCTAGTTACAGAAATCTTGCCTGATTTTTTCTCTGCTTCAATTCGATCCAGAATCATGTCTCGTTCTGCGTCATCCAGTGCATAGAACACATTTTTTCCGACATCTACTCGATAAAGTGGCGGCATAGCGACAAACACATGCCCACCAACAACTAGCGGCCTAAAATGACGCAAAAAAAGGGCACACAATAAAGTTGCAATATGCAATCCATCTGAATCGGCATCAGCAAGAATGCAGACCTTATGGTAGCGTAGGCTACCCAAATCATCTGAGCTTGGCTCAACACCCAGAGCAACACTGATATTGTGTACTTCTTGAGAAGCAAACAATTCAGAGGGCTGTACCTCCCAGGTATTAAGAATCTTTCCACGCAGGGCCATTACTGCCTGATTCTCCCGATCACGTGCCTGTTTTGCCGAACCACCGGCCGAATCGCCTTCCACTAAGAATAGTTCTGCTAGCTCAGGTTCCTGAATTGTGCAATCCGCTAATTTACCAGGCAGTGCAGGCCCGCTTACTATCCGCTTACGAACAACCTTCTTGGCAGCCTTAAGGCGTTTCTGAGCATTACTAATAGCTTGCTGGGAAATTTCGTCACCAGTTTCCGGATGCTGATTTAGCCATAGCGCAAAAGCATCTTTAACAACACTGCCTACAAAACCAGCAATTTCTCTAGAACCAAGACGTTCCTTCATCTGCCCCGAAAATTGAGGCTCTTCCATCCTCACTGCTAGTATGAAGTTAGCGCCCCCCCAAGCATCCTCCGGTGCTAACTTGACCCCCCTAGGCAAAAGATTACGAACC
>Ga0315336_1001915_pt1 | contig 35342 bp, 37 predicted proteins | sample ASW5metaG_FD_204512 | JGI IMG/M metagenome (GOLD analysis project Ga0315336, IMG submission 204512) | Ammonia-oxidizing marine archaeal communities from Monterey Bay, California, United States - ASW #5 | ecosystem: Environmental > Aquatic > Marine > Intertidal zone | place: USA: California... | reverse complement strand
TAGCCGACCTTGGCTCTGGGTGATTCCATTTGGCCCGATCACCAGAGTTGCTGGTTAGATATATTACCTCACCCGCCGGACCAATCATTTGCATTGCTTTAAGGGGGGAATTTTCCCCTAGAGTTTCTGGTGTTCCGATAATCTCGAAGGGTCCGTTGAGCACTCTTTCGTATGCACGATCCACATCTTCTACGGTTATCTCTATGGCATTCCATCCCCAGGTTGTCAGTGGTCGATATTGCGGAACCGGATCAATTTCTACGGCACGGATAAAGACATCCTCTGTGCCCTTAGATCGCATGATTATGTATGGCCGTCCGGCACTTTTTGCTGTTCCCCATGAATCTGCCAATGCTTTGTCAACGGTTCCTTGCTCACTAACTTCATAGTCGAGCCATTCGCTGTACCAATCAGCAATTGTGATGACGTTTGGAGCTCCGATGGTGGCAATCTTTATACGTTTGAGGAGTGAGCTGGGGTCCCCTTGTCCATGGGCGGGAGCCCAAAGAACAAGAATCGTGCATAAAATAATTGCTTGTATGTATAGCTTTACACAGGTTTTGTGTTTCTCCATCTTCGGTGATTAGCTGCCTGGGTCTTCAATCAATTCAACTAACTCAGTTGCTGGCCCTATAAATGTTGCCGAGCGGTTGTCTCCGTACTCTGTTATCGGATCGGTGATGAACGACACACCGAGGTTGTCCAGGGTATCAACATTGAACGTTGTCATGGCTACACCAGGAGGTAACTGCCCCGGTGCTCTTAGGCGAGGTCCTGTGGTGGCGGCTGGATAGCCGTCATGCTCAATACTGTTACCGCGTTCCCTGGCAGCCGTGAGACCCAAAGGAAAGGTAGAATCCTCGGGCAGGTTCTGGGCTTTAGCTGCCATCCCCAGGTTGAAATTCCATGGGCCCTGAGAACTCATGCCGAACGTATTGGCGTAGAAGTTCATCGCGGTTTTGATATTAGAACCCGCCAATATCATAATGAATATGCGATCTACAAAAGAACCTGGAATGGGCAAAGACGATGTCTCTCGGTCACCAGTCTCGCATGTAAGATAGAGGATTTCTTCATTTGCGCCTTTGACTTGCATGGCGTGAATGGAAGCAAAGCCTCCGCCAAGGGAATGCGGCTCACCAATGATTTCAAAGGGTCCGTCTTTTATTCGTTCGTACAACGCGTACACGTCGTCCACGATAATCTCGATCGAATTCCAGCCCCAAGTTGTCATGGCTTGGTAGCCAGGCACAGCATCCACCTCAACAGCGCGGACATAAACATCAGTTTTACTTTCAGGGCGCAGTAGTACAAACGGCCGCCCGGCAGAATAGGGGGCACCCCAGGATGCGGCCATCTCGGGGCTGACAGTGCTATCTTCAATCACTTCGTAACCAAGCCATTCAGGGTACCATTCCCTAAAAGAAGTTAGATCGGATGCTCCGACAGTAGCCATCTTGATACGACTAATGATGGGTTGAGATGTTTCGTTTTCCATTGCTGACTCCGACGCGGTTTCCTCGTCATTAGATGATGGGTTGTCTGCCTGCTCCGAGCCATCTTCAGAGCATGATGCCAATGCTGCCATTGAAGCTGCAGCACTACCGCCTAAGGTCCAGTAAGCCGTGGTCTCTAGAAAGCGTTTTCGGGTAATAGTCATTATGTGTCTCCAATATTTTCTTCAATGACCTCGGTTAATTCACCTGCCGGTCCTATGAATGTTGCTGTGCGGCTGCCGCTGTACGCCATTGTCTCCTCGGTTGCTGGTGAACTAATGAAATCAAGATTTAGATCGTCTAGGTTTGAGATGGAAAACGATACTAGCGCATTACCCGGTGGCAGCTGTCCCTTAGTTTGTGGCCGAGCACCAAACGAACTGTCATAGCCGTCAAATTCTATAAAGTTGCCTGGTTTGGCTAATGACATGAACCCCATGGGATAAATATGATCTTCTGGTAGGCCTTGAGCTCGCGCGATGACCCCAATCGGAGTGTCAAAGTCATCTTCGCGCACCATACCGAATTTGTTGCTATAATATGCCTGTGTCACATCTACGCCCGTTCCAGCGAGTATAACGATGAATGTTCGGCCCACCGAGGAGCTGGGGACGGGCAGCAACGATCCTGGCTCCCGAGTAGTATCGCAGGTTAGGTACAGCACATCGTTAGCCGGTCCTATAACCTGCATGGCATGTATAAAGTTGAGATCGCCTTCCAATGGCTTTGGAGGACCAATAATCTCGAAGGGGCTCTTCTCCATTACTTTGTTGAGGGCATATACATCGTCGATGATTAGTTCAAACGCGTTCCAGCCCAGCGAAGTCATGGGCTTATAGCTGGTTATAGGATCGATATTAACTGCACGGATGAACACATCTTCGCCGCTTTCTGGTTGCATCAAAATGTAAGGACGTTCAGCCATATTGGAGGTGCCCCACGAATTGGCCAAGGCAGAACTAATCTTGCCGCGTTCGCAGACTTTGTATCCAAGCCAGTCTCCGTACCAGTTCTCTACCGGCGCCAAGTCGGCGGCCGCTATAGTGCTGATCTTTATTCTTGATACAATCGGAGTTGGTGCTGTGTCTGTCACTTAGTCCTCCTTAGAACGTGAACCACGAGTCTCTTGATTATTCATCGGCTTGCACTACGGCTGTCACGTTTATCTCAATCAATAGTCCCGGATAGGCTAGTGCTGAGACTCCAATCACCATGGACGTCGGCTTAGCATTTGCGGGAAAGAAATCGCGCACTGCCTGATAGGCAGGATTCGGATCTATGTTGGCGAGGTCGACAATATAAATCTGGATATCGACAACATCGCTTCTGGTTGCACCCGCAGCCTTTAGAGCTAGATCGATGTTGTCAAAAGTCAGGTTAGCCTGGTCCTCCAGGCTCTCGGGGAAGGTGTCGTCGGGATAGATGCCTGCTTTGCCTCCAAGGAAGATCCATTTCTTCGGTGAACCCTCTACAGTGACAACCTGACGATATCCCACCGGTTGTGACATGCCCTCTGGATTCCAACGTTTGATTTCCAATTCAGCCTCCGCAGCAGCAGGAAAACCAACAGTAAGTGCCACAAAACACATTAACTTTTTCCAACGGTGCATGCCACTCCCCCTTCATTCTTCGATGATTTCGAGCCATTCTCCAGCGGGGCCGATAATCAACCCTGCTCGGCGACCGTTGTAACCAATTCCATCGATGGTAGCAGGGGAACTGACAAAATCCACATCCAGTTCGTCCAAAGAGTCAACAGTGACACTGGTTATTGCCACACCTGGTGGTATGTGCCCTTCGCTTCGGGGGCGGGCTACGGTGCTGTCGGGATAACCATCAATTTCGAAATTATTGCCATGTTCCCGCATGCGTCCCATGGTCAAGGGATAAACATGATCCTCAGGAAGACCCTGGGCCCTAGAGATCAGCCCAATGGGAGTCGGTTGCGGGGGATAGCTGCTCACGTTGAACTTTTCATGATAGAATGTCCGGATAGCCTCTATATTCGGTCCAGCCAGAACCATAATGAACGGTCGATCGACTAAGGAACCAGGCAGTGGTAGGGGGGATTTTTGGCGATCTCCGGTTTCTGTAGTCAGATACATGACGTCTTCTGCTGGTCCTTTGAACTGAACGGCGCGGATGGACATAGTCCCGCCGCCCAAATTTGCAGGTCCACCGATGTGTTCGAAGGGAGATACCTTTAGCTTTTCGTAGAGATCATCCACCTCTTCGCAAACTATCTCTATAGAATTCCACCCCCAGGTGGTCATGGCTGTATATCCAGACACAGGGTCAATACCTACAACACGGATATATACATCAGTACCGCTTTGGGGACGCAATTGCACATAGGGCTGTCCCAGCGCCTTGGGAGCGTCCCAGATTCCGGCAAGGTCTGCACTTATCGTTCCGCGTTCTGCTACTTCATAACCGAGCCAAGTTGTATAAAGCTCGACCACAAGGTCAACATTGCCTGCACCAATGGTAGCCATCTTTATTCGCTTTAACAGTGGTGTGTTGTCTTGTGCCATCGATTTAGATAAGAATCCCGACCCTATCCCAGTGGCGGAAAGTCCTATTAATGCGGCCTGGCCAATCAGGTGACGTCGTCTGGTAGTTTTAGTCATGCTGGTCCTCACATTTTTTCTTCGATGAGTTCAAGTAGTTCGCCTGCAGGGCCCACAATACTAGCGGTGCGACTGCTGCCATACCCGCCGATTGGTGGCCTGATATAATCTAACTTTAGTGCGTCGAGATCCTCTACTGTTACGCTAGTCATAGCCACGCCCGGAGGCAATTGCCCATCGTTTCGGACCCGAGGCTTTGCCTCGGTCGGATATCCGTCTAATTCTAAGATATTGCCATGATTAGCCATACGCAAAATAGTGATTTGGTGGAAGTGATCCTCCGGTAGGTTTTGGGCTCTCTGTATAATATCGATATTACTGTCACGAATGTCTCGTTTTTCCATCTGAAATTTTGTTGCATACCACTGTTGGAGTTTTTGGATGTCAGGCCCGGCTACGACCATAATGAAAGGTCTTCCTACAGAAGCTTTTGGCAGTGGTAACAAAGATTGTGTCCGGTCTCCCGTTTCACATGTCAGATATAAGACCTCGTTAGCGGGCCCAGTCACCTGCATGGCACGAATGGTTTTGTAGCTACCGAGGTTCCTCGGTTCTCCAATAATGGTGAATGGCGACAACTTGAGTTTCTCATGGAGGTCATCAACTGCATCGATGATGATCTCAATGGCATTCCAGCCATAGGTTGTCATAGGTTTATAATCGGGTACTGGATCAATTTCGATGGCACGAATAAAAACGTCTACGCCACTTTCAGGTTGCATCAGGATGTAGGGTCGGCCCCCTGTGGCTGGTGTTCCCCAGGAAGCGGCAAGCTCATCGCGTATGACACCTTCTGAAATAACCGAGTAACCGATCCAATCCTTGTACAGGGGCTTGATGGCGTCCAAATCCGGGGCACCTATGGTGGCCATCTTGATGCGTTTTAGAAGGGACACGCCTCTTCCTTCATTTATTGTTTTTGTTTCGCCGACCCGGAATATCTATGAGAGATAATTCCCATCTAAGCATGCAACTAGCTTTGCTTATTAAAGGCCTCTAATATTTGCGCTCCCGTTGCAGCCCAAACATGGTCATGATCCATAATCCATCCAAGGGCCTCATCCAGGTACTTTATACGATAATGCATTCCTGCTAGATAGGGAGTCAACACAATGGACATTATGCGACCGCCATATCTATCTGTTTCATTATAGAAAATAGTGAAAGCGTCCTGAATTTGTTCAACCCATTCTTCTTCATTATGTTTCTTGTCCATTAGAATGGTTCGGTCCCAAATCTCTTCCGTATGTGGCATCGCCGTCAATAAATTTCCATTCGGTGATTTAATCTCGTAAGGCATGTCGTCATTTACCCAGTCGCAAACGTACTCGATACCATTGTTGGCGGCATGATTCAGAGTGTTCCAGCTTTCTGATTTTCCTGGAGACCACCATCCTGTCACTGGTTGTCCTGATACCCCCCGCAGAACTGAAACTGCTTCTTCGACTAACGCAGCCTCATCGGCGTCATCCATACCACCATAATGAACCTTTCCCATGTCCACACCGTGAGCAATGATTTCATCTCCGCGGTCATTAATCTTATTTATTAAGTAGGGGTAGCGCTGCGCAACAACGGAGTTGACCGCAGCTGATGCTGTGATGCCATGTTTGGCTAGTACTTTCCAAATACGCTGGATTCCAACCCGATTACCATAGTCACGTGTGGTAAAGTGACGTAGGTCTGGATACGGTGTCACCATCCCACCGGGAGCCTTAAACGGCTTGGCTGGCTGATCTAGTGGAAAAAATTCTAAGGCATAACTCACCCATATCGCAATCTTAGCGCCGTTAGGCCAAACAATCGGATCGCGTTGTTGTAGTATGGACCATTCAAAAAAATCATGGTCCATACCATAACGGCGGTTAGGGTACTGCAGATAATCGTCGCGAAGAGTCATAACTTCAGCTCCCTTTTCTTGCATTTATATCAGCGAGGCAGACGTCATAATAATTCTCGTAGTAGTACTCAGCGATTTCCCGGCCCGTAGTCACCCATACATCCTCCTTGCTGTGACCAGTGATGTACTCTAGCCCCTCCTCGAATCCACCGATGCGATGGGGGTGGCCAACAGCAAAAGCGTGAACAGGGATACACATAACTGTCCCACTTTCTTTTCCCTCTTCAAACAATTGATCAAACTGATCCTTAATCATTTGGCCGTAGCGGCGAGGTGTGCCTAAATAGGTGTTGTAGACAATGATGTCGTTGATTTCGAGTGAATAGGGCATTGATACCAAGCGCCCGGATTTCACCTTTACGGGCTGCGGTTGATCGTCCTGAAATAGGTCGCAGGTGTACAGGAAACCATATTCTGCCAGTAGGTCCATTGTTCGTTCTGTATGGGTTAGTGCAGGCGCTAGGTAACCCGCGAGCTTCTGACCGGTGGCTTTCATCACCGATTCAAGACTATCTTCAATAATGGCTCGCTCCTGGGTTTCATCCATTTCATAGGAGTAGCGGGTGTTGTAAATGCCGTGGGAGAAAAATTCCCAGTCCCGCGCTTTGGTTTCCTCTATGAGCTCTGGGTGATGGTCGATCAAGCCGGTGCTGAGTGAAATTGAGCCACGCACATTACATCTATCCATGACCTCCATCATACGCCAGTGACCGGCGCGGTTACCGTAATCACGATTGGAAGTGAGCAACACATCCGGATGAGGCCGTGGCCACGCTACCCGCTTTGGATTAGCAGGGGGGTCAATTTCGTAGAATTCGATATTTGGGGCAACCCAAAAGGCGACCTTTGCTCCATTGGGCCACTCTATCTTTGGGCGATTTTCATATGGCCAATAATCGTATAGCTCGAGATCGGCTTTCACACTCGCTACTCCCTCTTGCAAGATATTTTGTTGGTTGTGGTTCAGTTGCCGCTGCTTAGCCATTTCTTGACTGTTTTCACAGACTCTACGTCGCAGTACTTCAGTGCTAAATCCGTTAGATTGGCAAAATGATTACTTTCGTGTTTGTCAGCTACGCATTCTTCAATAACAGTCGTTCGATAGCCATGCGATAGACCGTCGACCCCAGCCGCACGTATGCACCCGGACGTGGATCCGCCAGTGAGCAGAAGCGTATCAACCCTATGGTATGTTAGTAGTGAATTTAGGTGAGTATCGTGGAATACCGACGGCATTTTCTTGTCGAGGATAATATCTGTAGGTTGCACATCCATACGCTCGTCAATTTTTGCACGATCGCTACTGTACTTAATGTTTTGGAGACTGTCCGGAGTGTCAGTTCGGGTGCCCCAGACGCCGCAATCTTCTCCTGATTCAACGTAAGCACAATAGGACCAAATTACTGGCCAACCTTTTCCCCTGACCAGTTCAGCCACCTCGTTGACGTACTGCAGTTGGTTGGGGTCTGTTTCGTAGGCTGTTTTGTATAGATCGGTGCGTGTATAAGCCTTCTGGATATCTACATTGATTAATGCTGCCTTATCACCGAAACCGAACTTAGCGCGTTTCGGGTTAGCTTTTACCAACTCATATAGCTGACGCGCAGTTTTGTCAGAAAGTTCCATGATCGTACGTCCTTTTTCTCTTTAGTCACTGAGCGGCTTGGGATATTTTTTCGTCGTAACGTTGTCCCTCCGCAAGCAATTCCTCGGTGCCGAGAATAGCGTTGAGATCATCAAAATCAAACATGCTATCTCGAACGCGGTCGGTAATACCGTCTTCTTTAAGTACTGTAAGATAATCAGTAGCCGCATGCAGCAAGACACGAATCATTGCGCCCGGATAGATAACTAATTTGAAACCCATCGCGCCCAATTGGTCTGCGGGTTTAATCGGTGTTTTTCCTCCCTCAACCATATTTGCGATCAATGGCGCCCGGTTGCCCAAGCTGCGCCCGATTTCGGACATTTGGTTTTCATTTTGAGGAGCTTCAATGAAAAGGGCGTCAGCACCGGCTTCCAAGTAAGCCTCTGCCCTGATGCATGCAGCCTCAAAGCCTTCTACCGCAATAGCATCGGTGCGTGCTACTATAACGGTGTTGTCGTCGGCTCTCGCATCCAGAGCGGCTTTGATTTTACCTACCATCTCAGAAGTAGACACTAGGGTCTTGCCAGAGAGGTGGCCGCAACGTTTTGGCATGGTTTGGTCTTCCAGCTGGATTCCCGATGCTCCCATGCGTTCTAGTACACTGACCGTCCGTTTGACGTTTAATGCATTACCAAAGCCTGTGTCTGCGTCAACAACGAAAGGAATGGAAATACGTTCACGAATATGTCCGACTACTTCAGCTACCTCGCCGAAGGACATGAGACCGATGTCGGATCGACCGAGGCGGGAGTATGAAATGCTAGCTCCCCCTAAATACGCACAATCAAAACCTTTCTTCTCAACCAACATGGCTGTCAGGCCATCATACATACCGGGGCTCAGCACCGGGTCCGGACCAGAGAGAAGTGTCCGCAATCGTTTGGTGTGGGACATTAAATGTGTCCTTTCTTTTGTAAACGTTTTTTTAAGTGAGGCATTAGGCCGCCAGCCTGGATCATATCCATGAGGTGCTGGGGAATTGAATCAACGACATAGTTTTTTTTACTGGTTAGATTTTCCACCTTTCCCGTGACCGCATTAACAGAGAGCATGTCACCAGCTCTTACATCACTTGCCTCAGGAAATATCAAGGCGGGGACACCAAAGTTGAGTGCATTACGATAAAAGATGCGGGCGAAGGACTTAGCTAAAATAGCTCCCACTTTAAGGTGTCGGAAAGAAAGGGCGGCTTGTTCGCGCGCAGATCCGATACCAAAGTTGCGGCCACCGACAACTATATCTCCTGGCTGTACTTTATGTGCAAAGTTGGGGTCTACAGCTTCCAGGCAATGACTTGCCATTATTTCGTTCGATTCCTTGAAATAAATACCAGGGGCCATGACGTCCGAATTAATTTCATCTCCAAAAACCCATGCTTTTCCTGTTGCTATACTCATTGCAGCATATCCCTGGGATCAACAATGTGTCCGGCCACGGCGGCGGCGGCAACAGTGTACGGAGAACCCAAGTAAACTGCCGCATCATTAGATCCCATGCGGCCTTGGAAATTGCGATTGGTCGATGAGATGCATACTTCACCGTCCGCTAGAACGCCGGCGCCTAGACCTGCACAGGCGCCGCATCCCGATGGCAGCAAAATAGCCCCTGCTTCGGTAATGGTGGACAAGGTGCCATCTGCAGCAGCGTCTGACATAATCTTCTTGGAAGAGGGAGCAACTAGCAGCCGCGTACCAGCTGCGACCTTTTTGCCCTTAAGTATACTGGCTGCCATGTGTAGGTCGGTCAGTTTGGCGCCTACACACGCACCTATATAAGCTTGATCTATTGTGATTTTCTCGCTTGCGAAATCTTCTACCGGTGCTGAATTAGAAGGTTTATGGGGGGCAGCTACCTGTGGTGTTAATGCAGCAGCTTCAAACTCGTGAGTGGCGACATAGTCAGCGTCCGCGTCACTTTTCCAGTCTAGTGCGTCAGGCGCAGGTTCTCTGCCACCTGTGCGGATCATATCTAAGGTGATTTCGTCCGGTTCTATCAGCCCAGTTTCTGCCCCCAGCTCGGCAGCCATATTTGTGAGAACCATGCGCTCTAACATTGGCATGTTACGCACGGTTTCTCCTCCGTATTCCACGACCTTGAAGGCGTTTTCCATTCCTAATTTCCTGGCGAGGAATAACATGACGTCTTTCGCAACCGTTCCCGGGCCAAACGCTCCAGACCAGTTAATCCGAATGGTATCGGGAACCACTGTCCAGATGTCGCCTGTTATGACGACCCCGGTCATTTCAATTGCGCCGAATCCAGCCATGTAGCATCCGAAAGCCCCGCCCATGGTTGAGTGTGAATCGCCGCCGCAGCAGAACATGCCTGGCTGGAGTTGTCCATTTTCGGCCAGAATAACGTGGCAAATGCCTTCCATGTCATAGAAATAGGTTATGTCGTAGGCTTTAACAAAATCACGTGTGAGTTTGAGTATAGCGGCACTCTGGGGATCTGCTGCTGGAACAAAGTGATCGGCTACGACGATTACTTTATCCTTATCCCACACACCAATTCCAAGTTCCTTAAGACGTGGCCATATTTTCCGAGGACCGCCGGAATCGAGAATCAAGGCAAGATCAACACTACAAGTAACGATTTCGCCTGGTGTAATCGTTTTCCGACCAGAAGCTCGGGTAATTATTTTTTGAACCAGAGTTTGGCCCATCGTTATAATTTCCTTCTCTTATTTGGTGGTCTACCCGCTGTCTATCTCTATTCTAGCTCAAGGGCCGGTCCACGCAAAGACAGTGATGAGCTCCTCACAGTATATCCTTGCGCCTTTGGCCATGCTATTACGCCTAAAAGCACTGCGAAGGGACGTGAAAATGTCTGAAGACGGTAATTCTACTGCTGGCCATGGGACCAAATGGACCAAGTACGACTGGCAGGATCCTTTTCATTTTGAAAGTTTACTGAATGATGATGAGCGCCTTATCCGCGACACGGCAAAGGCTTTTGCCCAAGGTAAACTGCAACCGCGAATCTTAGAGGCAGCTAGGCAAGAAAAATTTGACCCTGGTATTTTGCCGGAAATGGGAGAGTTGGGTTTGCTTGGACCCGACATACCAGCGGAATATGGTGGTGCAGGAGCTAATCACGTCTCTTATGGCCTAATTGCAAGAGAGATAGAACGGGTGGACTCAGGTTATAGATCTGCCTTAAGCGTCCAATCTTCCCTAGTTATGTATCCCATATACGCCTACGGCACAGAAGAGCAGCGGCGAAAATATCTACCCAAACTCGTGAAGGGCGATCTTATTGGGTGTTTTGGTTTGACTGAACCCAACTCCGGGTCCGATCCAGGCAGTATGGCAACGAAAGCAAGAAAAGTTACTGCCGGATACGTTTTATCCGGCACAAAAACCTGGATATCTCATTCCCCTATCGCTGATGTATTTGTTGTGTGGGCCAAGACCGAGGACGGGACAATCCGCGGGTTCGTTTTAGAAAAAGGCATGGAGGGTCTCACCACTCCGAAGATTGAAGGCAAGATGTCCTTGAGGGCGTCCATTACAGGTGAGATCATAATGGAAGACGTGTTTGTGCCTGGAGAAAACTTGCTTCCGGGTGCTGAGGGACTTAAAGGCCCTTTCGGCTGTCTTAACAAGGCGAGATATGGCATCGCTTGGGGGACTATGGGTGCCGCAGAATTTTGTTGGCATGCGGCACGTGACTACACCTTAGCTCGAGAGCAATTTGGCCGACCATTGGCTCAAACCCAACTAATTCAGAAAAAGCTGGCTGACATGCAAACCGAAATTACCCTTGGTCTCCATGCTGTTCTCCGCGTTGGGCGCATGATTGACGATGGTAGCTGTGCCCCGGAATGTATTTCTCTTGTCAAACGCAATAACGCCGGAAAGGCCCTAGATATTGCTCGAATGGCCCGCGACATGCACGGCGGCAACGGTATTATCGACGAATTCCATGTGATCCGCCACATGATGAATTTAGAAACGGTTAACACCTATGAAGGCACTCACGATGTGCACGCCCTTATACTAGGCCGTGCACAGACAGGGCTGCAGGCCTTCTTTTGAAGTTGGAGAACGTAAATGAGTTTAGCTTCGGGCCGTAACGACATTCTAACGGAAAGTCTCATTGATGTTCTGGGACCGGCCGCTGTTATTACCGATGAGGAGGAGCGCAAGTTTTACTCCTCAGATGTTTACGCTCGTGGTGAAACCTGTGCTGTGGTTCTCCGACCTAAGGACAAAGAAAATCTCTCCAAAGCGGTCCGTATTGCTACGGAAGCTGGCTATGCAGTCAATCCTCGCGGTGGCGGGATGTCTTATACGAAGGGTTACATACCTATACAGGAAGCGACGGTATTGATTGATCTCGGTGAGATGAACCAAATCATTGAGATTAACGAAGAAGATATGACAGTAACCGCTGAGGCCGGGGTTACCTGGCAGCAACTCTATGAGGCACTTAGGCCTCAGGGTCTCAGGCTACCGTTTTTTGGCACATTGTCTGGCAGTCGCGCCACCGTGGGTGGAGGCTTATCGAATGGTGCGCTGTTTTTGGGTACGGCTCGATACGGGACGGCGGCTGACAATGTTCTCGGGATGGAGGTTGTTCTTGCGGATGGAACCACAGTGACGACGGGCCAGGCCAGCTTTCATAACGGTAAACCGTTCTACCGAACCTATGGTCCAGATTTTACGGGTTTGTTTTGTCATGACGTAGGTGCTTTTGGCATCAAGGTACGGGCCACTTTTAGGCTTATCAGATGGCCAAAAGAGAACGGTTACGCGTCGTTCGCTTTTCCCGATGTGAAGAGTGTGGCGTTTGGGTTGTCCGAAGTAGCCAAATCAGGTCTTGCTGAAGAATGTTATGTTTTCGATCCACAATCTACGCGTCAGAATTTAGCGAATGTCGATTTATTCGAAGGCATTAAGACACTGGCCGGAGTGGTCAAGGGGCAATCGGGCTTGGGGAGCGGCCTTAAAGAGGGGGCCAAGTTAATAGTGGCTGGACGTGACTTTGTAGAGGAAGGAGCCTTCTCTCTTCATGTGGTCTGCGCCGGCAACAGCAAAGGCGCTGTCAACGCGGATCTGAACGATATTCGACTAATGGCGGCAAGACACGGAGGGGAAGAGATAGCCAATTCAATACCTAAGGCAGTGCGTGCGGATCCATTTAAACCTCTAAACTCAGTGCTAGGACCAGGCGGAACTCGCTGGGCTGCTCTTAACGCAAAGGTAACCCACTCAGATGCCCATAGGATAATCGAAGAGTTTGATGAGCTGTTGGATCCGCATAGAGCGGAAATGGCAAAGCATGGTGTGAGTATTTCACGTCTCTTGATAGGTATATCCACTCATGCCTTTAGTTTCGAACCTGTGTTCCATTGGACCGACGAATGGCTGCCGCTGCACAAGCATGTTCCAGAATCCAGCTATCTAAAACGATTCGCTGAGCCAATACCCAATCCTAAGGCCTCGGAGCTAGTTGAAGTATTGAGAACAAAAACTGTACAGATGTTTGCGGAGCTGGGCGCGGCATCCAACCAGATTGGTCGGACCTACCCGTATTATGAGTCCATGGATTCTGGCGCTAAACGCATACTTGATGCCATTAAGGCAAATGTTGATCCCGAACATCATTTAAATCCAGGCTCATTAATAAGTAACATATGAACACTCTTACGAAGTGGATCTGCAATACGCCGAAATGACTAACACTATTCTAAAACGTACCACTCTAATCGTTCGTGACGCCATGAGTGCTATGGCTTTCTATAGAGATGTCCTGCGATGGGATGTGGTTTACGAAAACATTTTGACTCTTTCGGGCGGTATAATCCCCGGTGACAATGCCGGTGCAAAAGTGCAGCTGTACATCATGGAAGGGCTAGATAAGGTTGTTGGTAAGATAGGACTTCTACAGTTCCTCAACCCAGCACTCAAGGACCCAAGTCCACCGCGACGCAGTCTTGGTATTGGTGATATTATATTGGTCGCTGACACAGACGACATGGATGGCCTTGTGAAACGCATCGAGAGCTTCGGTAGTAGCCATATTTACTCTCCACCTAAGTCTGATGTTTTTCCTGATCCCCACGGTAAGGGTGATATCGAATTCTCATCTATGTCCTTTTTTGACCCGGATGGCTATTTTTACGAAGTCTATTACCGCTATAACCGACCCAATCCAGATGGTTTCTTGGTGCGACGCTGTACCTGTGTCGTCCGAGATGTCGAAAGGTCTGTTGACTTCTTCACCAATACACTCGGTCTATCAGTATACCAGGATTCAACCATGAACATTCAGGGTATGCTCCCAGCGGGCAAGCCTGGCGATACCGTTCGCTTTGTGGTGTGTAGGGGCGATCACGACTACATAGGTATGGTAGCGGGCTTGCAATTCCTCGAGGATCCGTTGGAAGATCCGGGCGAGGCGACTTGGGAATTCGGCTTGGGTAAGGCGGTGTTTGTAGCAGGGACTAATGAGGCTTATGCCATGTTTGATCGAGTTAAGGCCGCTGGGGTTAGGGTGACAGGTGAGCCCTTTACTCGTGTTGTGCCGAAGTCAGGCGGAGCTGGGACTACGGAGATGACTTCGATGGGATTCCAGGACCCCGACGGTTTTATCTGGGAAGTTAATCAGCGCTCTGATACCTGATCTGCGGATTTCAGTCTCGCTTGTTTCATCGAAGTGCACCGGTGAGGTAGGATCTAATCTTATGGAATCTAAAAGATATGCTGCTCACGCGGCCTAAGGCCAAAAAGATGACTTATACCACACCCTTCTACTTCCTCCGCCACGGTGAGGCAGATTGGAATCAAGAAAAGCGTTGCATTGGCAGTCTTAATCGACCCCTCACTGACCGTGGTCGCGTTCAGGCGGAAGCAGTTCGCGCAAAGATCACTGCATTAGAAATTGGCGTAGTATTTTATAGCCCATTAAGCCGCGCGGCAGACACTGCACGTTTAGCTACTGCTGGCTCGCAATGGCCATTAATTCCCGAGCCTGATCTCATGGAGGCTAAACTTGGTGTGAAGGAGGGTGCGCGGGAGGATAATCCAAGTGATCCATTTATTCTTAATTGGATCAACGGTGATACGTTTGATGGTGCTGAAACTTTTAATCAGTTCAAGAGGCGCGTCAATCAAGCATTAAGCCGATGTTTTGAGGAAGCTCAAGATCACAGCGGTCTGCCTCTTATCGTTGCGCACGCAGGTGTGCACCACGCAATATGTGCCGCTCTGGATGCTCCCAGCATAAAGGGGGTGCCCCATTGTGTGCCAATCTCCCACCAACCGCCGACGCACGATAGAGATACTTGGAAGGTAGTGTTGTCTTAATGTTGTGCCGTTCTGGTGAACCTTAGTTAGCTTCTTTATTACAAAGGTGACTTAAGTTTTTCTTAGGTTACAGGCGCCCGCTAAAGCGGTTTCATCGAGACCTTTATTTCAGTCTAATTTTTTTTGTTTAACGGGGGATTGAAGGGCGAAGGCTAGTTTTCCTTCAAGTACTAGGTTGTACATTTCTCGTGCGCGGCCACCAAGTAAATCTATCAAAGTTTCATGGGTAGATAGAGCCATGCTCCGCCATTGGGTCCGTTGTTCTGTGGTTAGTTCATGCATTATCACACCTCTCTGCTCTATTTGAGCTAGCCGCTTTTCCGCATCTGCTCGCATAATTTGGCGAACCTCGATGGGTGGTGTGTCGGCGTCGCGCACGATTTGTTGGAGATCTGGTGTCAGGCGATCCCACCAGGATTTGTTGCACACTAAGATAACCATGCCCGGTGAATGCCGTGTTAACGTGACGTGAGGGGCCTCTTCCCAGATTCCCAACATTGAATACACCATCATGTTAGTGTCGCCGGCTTCTAGAAGACCGGTTTGTAAGCCAGTGACGAGTTCATTGGCGGAGACTTGAATGACATCCGCACCCATCGCTCTAGCAAACAATTGAGAAGCCTCGTCGATGGTTACCCTAAAACGTACATCGTGTGCGTCGGATGGCGTTAGAATAGCCGTCTTGCTCCAGACGTTGTGCCAAGACATTCCGGTATGCCGAAGCCCGATGATGCCGTTTTCTGCTAGAAGTTCATTGAGAAAAGCTTCGACGAAGTTATCCCAGACGAAATCAGCTTCATCCCACGAGTTGAATAGAAACGGTGCAGTTAAGACATTAAATTCCGGAATGAGAGTGGAGAGAGAGACATAGCCAATACCGGCCATTTGAAGGCGGCCACGTCGCAGAGACGAAAAGACGAGCTCATCTGGCCCCGCTTCTCCGCGGACCAGCATCTTAACCGCGAAGGGCTTTCCTGGTGCTTCTTTTAGGGCGCGCTCCATATTCTGATACAGAGCATCAGCAGCAAGATCCGACGTTGAGAAGGCACCAACCGTTAGTGGAATTTTGTCGGCCGCTAAAACGGTTTGAGCAGCGATAACGCCAATTATTGCGGTGGCGAAAACGTGTTGATTAATAGTGGAAGAGTACTTAGCCAAACCCTAGTGATCCCGGATTCATTAATCCCTGGGGATCGAAATCAGCCTTGATTTTATGCAGTACATCGCGGGTAAGTGCCTCCCGACTTTCCAGCCAAGAGTAGGTCCGCCCGATTTGCAAATGTACTGCCCCCAGTTTGCGGAACTCTTCACTAAGTTCTGTACGAATCTTGTCAACTGCGGCATGTGCTTCTGGTGAGGCGTCGTGGGACTTGAGGCGTTTGAGGTGTTTTTCTTCCAAGTAGTGCGCGTGGAAAGGCGTCTGTTCGTCCAGCCAGTAAAAAGATGGCTCAATCAAAACCATGGAATTACTGATACAAACACAAACATAGCCCCATTCGATACTAAATTTCTCGACTAATTCTGATTGACTATTCATGTATGTGTCACAGGTGTTTATAGCGTCCCGCACACGGGAATGAGGAAAAATACCGCTGATGGGTACCCAGCGATCACCGTTGGGCCCGAACATCATGAAAGGCGGGGGAAAGGGTGTGGCGCGCATTACAGTAATCGTGTTTCCGGGTAACGCCTTCCCGCCGTGTTTGTCACATATGTCTTTAGCTATCTTTAGTTTAGACTTGGCATCGGCATTATCGCGGCCGTCCACGCCAAAATGTAGGGAATGGCCGGTACCCTCGAGGTAACGCCTTCCAGCCGCCGCAACCTTAAATGCCTCTTTAATACCTGCCTTTTTTATCACCTTGGAGAGGGCCATGAAGTCTTCTTTGTACCCTACAGAGTCAAGTTTTTGGGACATAAAATAAGGATCAAAGCCAAAACACTCCGAACAGACACCTGAGCGCCCTAGTTCGCTAAGAGCTAAAACGAAAGGTTCAACGGAATCAAAGTCAGCTGCACTAGCAAGGGTGGCTTTGGGAGCTGGTATTAGCTGCATTACCGCTTCCGCCTTGACCCCCAAGGCTCCGGTATCGCCAAGAAAAAGGCCAGTTAGATCAGGTCCATAGTAACGAGCAAAGGGGGATGGTTTGTCGGTTGTAGCCCACGAGCTGGTGCGCAAGATTTGGCCATCTGCCAACACCACTTCCAAGGCGAGGACATGGTCCGCTAACATTCCGTAGGTGGCGGAACCATAGTTGATTGAATTTTGAGACATTGTTCCGCCCACGGTTGCATGCATGCCAGATCCTGTACCCCAATACGGAGTGCGCAATCCAGTGCCCTCAAGTGCGTCATTCAACTGTTTCCAAGTAACGGATGTTTCCATGTGCACATAAAGATCTTCTGTATTTATTTCTATAATGCGATTTAGGCGGCGTGTGTCGAATAGAACTGCATCCTCACGGTCTGCCAGATAGCCGCCTGAATAGGACAGGCCCCCGCCTCGTGGGACCACGGCAAGCCCGGCTGAGGTAACGGTTTGGACGGCTTGCGCTAACTCACTTTTATTGCCTGGTTGAACAACTGCTAGTGGAGGGAGTTTCTTAAAAAAAATATCCATTCCGAACAACTCCCGACTCTTGTCATCGATAAGCACATGATCACTACCAACTATTCTTTGAAGTGCACTTATAATTGACATCGGTCCTAGCGCTCCGGTCGGCGGCGTCATAGATTGATTTCCTTTCGGGTTATACAGATTTTAGTCCGCAGAGGTAGCCAAGGCCGCGTGCCCCGCGGGACGCGCCCATCACCTTGTCTGCATCTACTTCTGGCTTAATATTGTGAGCTTCTGCAGGGCCAAATCCGACTTCAGAAAATACATCATCCTTTTGCCAACCATTCTTCTTAGCTTCTGCCACCAAATTCATGTCAAGAACTGTGCCCCAGAACGGTTCGTTATTATTGTGGGAGTCCCAATCACGAGTGAAATCGAGCCAAGGGTCTTCATGCTTGTAAGGTTGAATCTCCGCGTGCACCATGAGGCCATCAGACGCCAATAGGCGATGACTTTCCTTGAGTATATTTAGGGTTGCACGGTGCGAGGTCTCGTGAAGTAGGGCGGTGGAGCAGACCAAGTCAAATGAGTTATCGGAGAAGTCTGTACCCTCCGCATTGGCTTGAACAAAATGAGCTCTAACACCCATGTGTTCAGCTCGGGCATGAGCGTAACGGAGACAAGGTCCTCCTGTATCGATTCCGAATACCGCGCTGTCCGGATATGCTCTGGCTAGTGCGACGGTGGAACCGCCAACGGTGCAGCCCAAATCGGCAATACGGCTCGGTCTAAAATCGGGAAAGCGTACTTGAAGGAATTTTGCTAAGGCAACTCCTAGCCCATCATTGTAGGGACCAAAATTTCCATCCACATATATAAAAGATCCGCGGTCATAGAGTGCCCCACCGTAAACATCATCCTCCACATATTCAGTGTGATAGCCTCCAGCCATGCAGTGGTGATGGTTGTTGGCTAGATAAGGCGGAATCTTGAGTTTGGGATCTAGGGTCAGAGAGCCAAGTGTTTGGTTGTCACGGATGGTGCGAAAGTTTTCGATCAGACTAGGAAGTTGTCGCTCGATAGATTCCCCCACATAAGACCACATCATTTCCTGAGAACAGCGCTGCAATGCGCTGGACATCTTATATTCAGGTGTTAGCTCCATAACTTTGCGGACCTCGTGACGAGTTTGTGGAGCGCGACCATTCTTCTTTTCAAAATCTGGCCTTACCCTGTATTCGTAAACTTTCTTGTTGTGGGGTGTGATATCGCTGCGAATGAAATTTGCCAGGTTATAAACAAAGTCCGTCCGTGATGTTTCATCATGATTAGGTATTGGTAGAATTGGATGATTGGCTTGTTCGCGCACTATACTATTACCCCTGAATTGAAACATCGATTTGACCAGGGTACCTAAGGCCCATAGGTCCGTAAAGTTCCTTTGGCTGTGGATTCAATAATTTCCCGCCATTCCTATATTGGTTGGAATACCTCCAAGAAATATCCGTCTGGGTCGAAGGCCATAAATACTTTTGCAGGAATGATGTTACCCTCTTCGTCACCAATGTTACGCATGTTTGTTGGTTCTGACAGTAACTTCCCGCCATTGGGCTCTACCATTGAGGCCGCGGCTTCGGCATCGATTGTGGATAGTACTAAGGCTGCGCTGCCATAGCCAAGGCGACGGACCTCGTGTTTTGTTTCCATCAGCGCTGGGTTGAACATTTCGATCAAACCAATCATACCATAGAGAAAATCCTTACCACGCATGATCACAAGTTTAGCGTCTCCGCCCTGACCTTGAGTCTGAACTGGAAAGGCGGGGACTCTTTTCAGAGAGACATCGCGTTCGTGATATTTATGCAGACCGAAAACGGCCTCATAAAATACGATTGATCTTTTAATGCTGTGAACAAACAAAGTCGTTCGGCGAACGACGCTCCGCGGCGCTTCTGCGTGCATTATTGTGTATTCCATTTTGAGGCAATCAAGTTAGCCATCTAGAAAATCCAAGAATATTCTTGCCCGATCTGCTGCGATTTCTGGCCTGACTCGGGTTTGGCCATTCTTTAACAAATTTACCGTTTGGTTCGCCCAACGGTATCGCACATCATCTTCCGCAACGCACACCAGAGTCTGCTGTGGTAAGTCGCTTAAAAACGCCGAACCGTCAAAATCAAAAGCCGCTTGAATGGCATCTGTATAGTGTTCCCATTGCTTGAGCGTATCTACTAGACGGGTGTGTAAACGCTGGCCGTTCAAATTTGGTGTGATCTTGCGGATAGCGCTTGTGCCTCCATCGTACCAGGGCCACGCTATCGCTTGATCGCGCAGCATATGCCAGCAGCGATGAAGATGACTACCATCCATTTGCGGACGCAAGTCAGCACAGTAATTGACTTTCAGTTCAGTTCGTAACGCGTCTTGCGGTAATACAATTCCGTCTAGAATTAGTTTGTTCACTTTAGTGCTGTATTCGTGCACAAGTCGCAGGGCGAGCGGAGTTGCAGTAGACTCCGCGATTATGTCTGCGTTTTGTAAACTAAGAACGTTCATGGCCTGCACAATGGCGTTTGCATAGGACTCGGATGTGGGTTTGGAAAGAGGATCGGAGTCATTGCACCCAGGAAGATCAAATCCATAAACAGGCCGATCCTGGCTAAGTGCCGAAAGGAGTGTTGTCTCGGCGCGGCAGCTGCCAGGTAGCTCGTGTAAGTAAATGATAGGTCGACCCGATCCATTGCCAGCACGTCGAACCAGCATTTGACCATAGTCGAGGTCTACATACGAATTTACGATCTCGCCATTCTTGCTGTCTTTAGTGAATGGATCCGGAGGAGCAAAATTTGCTGCATCCTCGAAGTCAGCATACTCCTCAAAAATAGCCCTGAGGCGGCTGCGCCACTTTTTCTTATCGGATGTAAGCCGCTCAATGGAGCAACTTTTGGGCATAGGGTCGGGAAGAGAGTCAAGGTATGTGTATAGAACATCATCTTCTTTAGCCATAAATATGGTGCGAGAGGTGATGGTGGGAATGACTGGCTTAGGTTTGTAGCGCATGGCCGCCCCGTATGCATCGGAGAAATGAGGGCCAGCCATTAGAAGGTCCATGCAGTATTCGTGCATGTAGGTCATGTCCCTCTGTGGACTATTTTGGCGGGATACTTGCGTTTTTGCGAACCACGGAAACCATCGTTGAAAGTCTCTCACCCGAGTCCATTCGGCCGCCAGGTACGCGCCGTCGTCTGTTACCAAGAATGGTTTCATGTATTGGTCGATAAAGCCTGAGTCAGGTTCACCGGGAGGTATAGATAAGCCGTCGAGAATTGCTACGGCAACGCAATCAGGTTGGTTGGCGGCAAAATCTAGAGTGATCTTGGAACTAGTGTGGAAACCATAGACGGGGCAACGATCTACTCCAAAGGCCCGAATGGTGTCTGCTAAAGCTTTTCCGAAATCTGGGATCTCGGGTCTAGGGTCTGGCGACAATGGTGTCGAATTTCCGTACCCTGGTGTGTCGATGGCGATAACTGTAAAGGTATCTGAAAAGGCGGCTAACTGCGGAATGTGGAGAACCGAGGACCGAGGCGAATCATGCAACACGATGATTGGCGGTCCAGACCCTGCGGTGCGGTAATGCACTTGCCCGTTGCCGACATTGACAAAACCTTTTCTTATAACCGTGTTATTGTAATCCACTGGTATTCCACCTCAGTTTATTGGCGTTTGATGGAGTGAACTTTTACCGATAGGCATTATTTCCTAGTGTCAAACTTTTGCTGGATATTAGAATTTTAGTACGATAGTGATGGATCGTAATGCTTTGTGGCAAATTCGCGTAAATTGTCTGGCATAACCGGATCAAATGGAGCATTCCAATTGATCCGGGCTGGAGATTTTGCCCACTCGGTTGTCAACGGGCCGCCCTTACATCTGAATAGACCCAAGAATCCGGCTCGTGTACCCATGGGACCGTGTTCAATGTTTGGCGGTCTCCAAAAATATGAACCTGTGAGCATGACGCCCATTGTCATACTCATATCACCTTCAAGGAGAAAAGTTTCTTCGACACAAGGGTGCTTTTCCACGCCGTTAATTTCGAAAGGTTGGGAGCTGGGTACATCTATCTTCAGAATCCACGTCCGCTCACCTGTATCCGGATCAAACCGTAGGACCTTAAGTCCTACATCTGGGCTCGCAATAGTCTCATCGCCTGCACCACGCCAGTCGATTTGGGCCGTTTGCATCTTTCTAATGAGTTTGTCGGCATTGCAATGTTCTTCCGGTGCAGCTCCAACTATGGCCCGATGCTTTCCTTCGTAAAAAGTCATGACGGCGCAACCGCTTGGACTCGACATCATAGTCCGCTCAAAGCCAGCGGGCAGGTAAGCATAATCCCCTTTCTCATAAGAGAGTTCGTTAATCTTTATACTGCCGTCAAGCACATATAATTCCTCATCACACTTTAGGTAATGAGAGTCTGCCATTGACCATCCTTCTGGATATCGGATTATAACTGTACAAGCGCTCGTGGCCCGGTCTGAACTGAGCAGCTTGATTTCAGCACCTGGACGCGACGATTCTTTCCCTAATAATTTCCAGGGAATCGTTTGGCATTGTATGAATTCAAGATGGGGTCTGGGCATGCAGCTATCCTTGTACCCTAAGTATTACTAGTACGGCAGCGACTTATCATATTTCTTCGTAATATTTGTTGCCACATCATCTGGTAATATTGGGTCGTAGGGTGCGTCCCAGTTAATAGGTTCTGAGTGGCTAGACCATTTAGTCAAAAATTCTCCTTCCTTGGTGCGGAAGAAACCTATGCTGCCGTCACGGCATCCGAAGGGTCCGTGGGGAATATGTGGAGGTCTCCAAAAATAAGCCCCCTGTCTTAGCACGCCAGTTGTCATAGAGATGGATCCACCCAGAAGATACATCTCTTCCACACACGGATGAGTTTCAATCTTGCTTTCTGTTACTTTATCGGGGTTTGTCTCTCCTACCTTGAGTATCCATGTACGTTCTTTTGTTGCCGGATCGAACCGGAATTCCTTACGACCAATATCTGGACCTACCACGTTGGTTTCGCCAATGCCCTGCCATTTCATCTCTGAGGATCGAATTTGCATGATAAGGAGGTCAGTGTCGCATAGACTCTTGGCTGGTATTTTGAATGTTGCAGAGAACTCGGACTCAAAGAAGGTAAGGACTGTTGCGCCCCTATGGCTGGTCATGCTTTCGCGGAGGTATCCGGCTGGCAAGTAAGCATAGTCTTCTGCAGTGTATTCCTGGCCACCAATGCAGAATCCCCCATCGATAACGTATAGCTCTTCATCGGAATCCAAGAAATGAGGCCTCTCTTGTGCATATCGCTCTGGATAGCGTATTAATAGAGAACTTGCCCCGCTGTTAAGGTCGCGGCTCAATAGCTTAAATTCACAACCAGCATGACTGGATGTGGGTTGAAATGGCATCCAGGACAGCATCTGTGTCTGAATGAACTCCACGTGAGTTCGGGACATCGTCAACACTCCATTATGAAGGCGCAGCTGAAAGGTAGCGGGGCTTGGGCTATATGGGCAAGTAGTTGATGCAACATGATCTGACTAGGGAGAGGAATACCTAGAGTTCACTTTCTAGTCTTTCCTGGGATTCTGAAACTGTGCGGAATAACCGACGAATAAGAGCAGCCCGCGCATCCCTGCGTTCTTGTTGTGATTCTTCATCTGGTAGCCAAGCCTGGACATCTTCACGGCTTATCACACCTTTCTCATCAAGCATCCGTTCGATGGTGTCAAAATGGTCAAATAGCACGGAGACTTCGGTAGCTAATGCCAAAATCATCGCGTGCATTTGATCCATATTGGGATCATCAAAATACTGAGGTCTGACACCCTTTGATGAGCGAGGAGTTTGTATTTTGGCGGTCATCTCTTTAGCGACTGTAATTAATTAGTTATCTGGTCATATGGGCGTACCAGGCCTGCCCACCACCGCGGGTGGATCCCATGAACTTTTTATTTTTGACTTCCACAACTTTAGTCAACTGATTAGCCTCGGCGATTCCAGGTCCGTATCCCTCCCAGTATGCCGATTTATCGAACCCCGCTTTTTCGGCTACATCACAAAGGTTTAGTTCATGGATGCGCCCCCAAAAGGGTTCGTTGTTGTTATACGTGTCCCAATCTCTGACGAACTGAATCCAAGGGTCCAGGCCTTTATAGGGTGGTATCTCGGACACAAGAAAATGTCCATTTGCTTCTAACACGCGGTGTGCTTCCTTGAAAATATTGTGAGTTGCTGGAAGCGATGTTTCATGCAGTGACGCTAGGCAACAAACGAGATCGAAGGACTGGTCTTCGAATGTCAGATTTTCCCCATTCATTTGATGGAAATGTATTAGAATTTCCAGAGATTCTGCGCGAGCATGCCCATAGCGTAACAAGGATGGACCCACATCGATAGCGTGAATTTCAGCCTCAGGGTATGCCAGTGCTAGTCCGGACGTAGATCCACCGGCCGAACACCCAATCTGGAGTATTTTCCGAGGTGAAAAGCCAGGAAAGCTCCGGCTAATCATCAGCGCGGCAGCCTTACCGATACCGTCCATACGCTCGCCGAATAACCCCTGCGTGTAAATAAAAGACCCTTTATCATACAGCGCCCCAGCAGTGATATCATCGTCCACAAGATCACCCGAGAATCCTCCTGGCATGGCATGGTGGTCGTTCTCGGAAATGTAAGTGGGAATCTTAAATCTAGGGTCAAGGGTGAGAGAACCCAATGTATCACCATTGCGAATTTTTCTGGCTTTCTCAATGAGCTCCGGAAGCTGCCGTTGGATGGTGTCGTCTACCGAATTCCACATCATTTCCTGGATTGTGCGTTGGAACGAACTTGTAAGTTGGTAGTACGGCTCTTTAACCATTTCCTTACGGATTTCATGGCGGTTTACAGGTTCACGGCCATTCGTCTTGCGAAACTTTGTTAGAACCCGCTTCTCATAGACCGTCTTGTTACCTGGCGTTATGTCGTTGAGCACGTGCTTGCCGATCTGATTTAAAAAATCCTGGCGTGCTGTTTCATCCAGGTTGGATCTCGGTAGGACAGCGTGTTCATACTGTGTGTTCATGGCGTTACATTTTCATATTAGTGCGGTTAGCTAGCTAATGGTAACCCCGCGGTGAGGTCAGGTAAAGGTTAGCCAACATCGATGATATGGTGCACTTCTCGATAAGGAGGCAAGATATTACGGGATTCGTTGGATCCATATGGGGAAGGATTCACATCTATCAAGGGGGGATAGAATGGTTGCACCATCAGTATTTGGTGTCAGCTTCATGCAGTGCCTTTTTGATACATCCTATGTGATTGAGTCCGCTCTTCGCAGGGAAGCTATCATTGATGTTTTAAGCAGAAAATCCCGCATTCTTTGTTTGTTGCTAGTTATTTCCTGCATATCCCGCATAATTTGTTTGCGACGTGTGGGGCTTTTTTCTCTTAATCGCTTATAGTTGGCGTCTGCGGTAGCCTGGATGTCCTCAACAGCTGCAGCTTTGCGCTGCCGCGAATAGAGATCCAGCAACTCGTCACTTGCACCCTGCAAAACCTGAAATAATTTTTCCGCTAGATTGATGGCGTCGTGTACACCACTATTCATGCCGAAACCACCGGTCGGACTATTCAGGTGTGCCGCATCTCCAGCTAGCAAGACTCTGCCGTTTCTAAAGTGGTTTACTACTCTTTGATGAACACGGTAGGCTCGTGCGGAAATAATTTCGTAAGGTTCGCCGCGAAAAACAATACGCTTGAGATGGGCCTGCACGGCTTCTGGATTCAAAGCCTCTTCGTCGGAAACTCCGTGTGGAGGAGAGTACCCACTTCGCCAAGTATCTTTAGCGTGGAACAGACTAAATGGACCATTGTCCGACCAAAAATAATTCACTCCCAAAAGATCTTTCAGGTGTGCATCGAAGTCAAAGCGCGTTGCCACGGTGAGCGATGTGGTAGCATAGGTCTCACCCTCGAAGGACAGGCCAAGGTTGGTGCGGACTGTACTTCCACCTCCATCTGCAGCGATAAGCCATTGGCTGCGGTGTTGGGACTTTTCACCTTCAATACCAACGGATATTTGTACACAATCTTCATTTTGTCTAAGATCGGTGATCTCGGCGCCCAGGACCAAAGAGCCGGGCGCCTCTTTGTTGAGAAGATCTGCCGCCAATCGCACAAGATGGTACTGTTCACACTGCAACCGGTATGGGTGCTCTGTCAAATCGGACAAAACGCCAAGATCGAAAACCGCTCGTTCGTCTGTTTCCCACACTTTGTATTGCCAAGTTTGAGACGGCCGCCCATGTGCAATCAGTTTTTCCGTCAATCCAAATTCATCTAGCATATCGAGTGTTGGGGGATGAAACGTGGATGCTCGCGGTTCACTATTAAGTTCTTCGGATTTTTCGAAAACCACTACCGAGACACCTAGGCGGACCAACTTAATGGCGGCAGTAAGGCCAACAGGTCCTGCTCCGACTATAATTACGCTGGTTGAATCATTCATAATACAGCTTGTATTAGAGAGAAGAGAAGAATGTTCATCAAGCAGATAGTCAACAGTTTAGACCCAAATTGTTTTGGCGATTAATACCAACATAGCGAAGCGGGCCTGATACAGTGCATCCCCAAAACCGCCAGTTAACCTGTCACAGAAAGAGGTAGCATAGTGTATAAAATACTGTTTAGTGCCGATAACGCCACTACCTTGGCTGACAATCCCGCATAATAGAAGTGCATGTATGGAAAATAATATGAATATCAGCATAAAAGGAGATCAAAGATGTTCGCGAGAATCTTTTTTGCGTGTATTTTTGTTATTATGATGTCAGTCGCTTCTAATACCAATGCAACGGAATTGCGGGGGGGAACCGAAGAGGATTATGCTGCGCTCCAAGCTATAGCCCAAGACTGGATGAAAGCCTATGGGTCGGGCGACCTGGAGGCATTGATGCCATTATACGACGCTCGTACACGTATGATGCCTGAGGGCTTAGGCAACTTTCGTGGAGTGGATGAAATTCGTGCCTACTTTGGAGATGGCATGAAGGCCTTTGATCTCGAAGTTGCAGGGCAGGTGGAAGAGATTGAAGTAAACAGTACGTGGGCATATTTGATCGGAATTTTTGCCGCCAAGGTTATTCCGAAAGATGGAAGTGATGCGGACGTCGTTGGCGGAAGGTACTTCATTCTATTGCGCAAGGATTCGAGCGGTGAGTGGAAGGTGCTCAGGGATATGGACAATTACACCACTGATGTTGAGCCGCTTATAATCTCTTTGAGGGGAGAGAGTTGACGAATGTCTGGTAGCGTGCTTGAGAAGTGCTAGCGACATCTACTTTATTGGGACGAAATATATAATGGTTGTGGTTGGACTCCCCAGCACCATTATTAAGACAGAAACTATAGTTGCTGCTGAGTTAAAGAAGACGCACGAATTATTATTAGGAGTTTTGCCATGGCCCGACCACACATAGAGTTTCTGCATGCTCAACAATTGCCATGGGAAACTGGCAAATACACCAGTCTTGGTGATGCGCGGATTAAGATATTAAGCGAGGATAACGAAACTGGGGCTTGCACATTGATTGTTCGATACCCGCCTGGTTGGCGAGGTACTGAAACCTGTTATTTGCTATCGGATTCGGAGTTCTACGTGCTTGATGGTGCCATGACTATCAACGGGCAAGATTTTACTCTTGATTGCTATGCGTACTTTCCTGGTGGTTTCATCTGGAACTCTGCAGCTACAGACAATGGTGTGGATCTTTTATTTTACCTCGAGGGTCCGCCTGATTTTATCCATGGAAGACCTGCATCCGGACAGTTCGATGTCTCAAACGCTGTTCCTTTTTTAAACACACATGATATTCCCTTTACCCAGGATGGGGTTGACCCGGACTACGAATGGTTCGGTATGTCGAAGAAAGTGCTCAGGCACGACCCGCGTACCCAGGCAGGGACATTTATGGTGGAAATGCCGCCGCAGCGCCATCGTCCGGATTGGACTGGGCCCACGGAATTGCATGAGTGCGTAGAAGAGCTGTTCCTTCTGAGTGGAGATCTCCACTGTCCTTACGGAATTTTTCATGCTGGCATGTATCTCTATCGGCCTCCTAACATACGTCATGGACCATTTTATACTCGGTTCGGAAGCGTGATGCTTGGTCGTGTTGATGGGTTGATGGAAAACAACTTTTCTGAAAGCAAGGTCGACATGCCTTTGTACACGTCACATAAGCCGGTTCTCCCAAAACGTCTTTCTGCATTGGCTGGAGCAGCTTATAAACCAAAATTATACTGATTCTAGCAAGCCGTAGGTTCAGTCAGCTTCGGGTATTGGCTTCCCAGGAGACCAAGCATGTCGGACAATTTGATCATTATTGAAAAAAAGGGCGGTGTTGCAACAATCCTTCTAAACCGGCCTAAAAAGCGCAATGCTCTTAGTCTCAGTATGTGGAGTAGAATTATCGACCTTGTGAAGGAGGCCGAAGAGGACAATGACATTAAAGTTATAGTTTTGACCGGTGAGGGAAAAGCATTCGCAGCAGGAGCTGATATTGATGAATTTGAGTCTGTTTTCTCAGATCCAGCGTCTGCTAAAAGAACTGCAGGGGTGACTTACGACTCGCAAAAACAACTGAGCCGTTGTTCTAAACCTACAATTGCTATGATCCGCGGAGCTTGCGTGGGGGGAGGATGCGGGCTTGCACTTCATTGTGATCTGCGCATCGCTGATACTACAGCAAGATTTGGAATTACTCCCGGTAAATTAGGATTGGTATATAGTCTTCAAGATACAAAACGTCTGCTTGAAGCGGTTGGGCCTTCCAAGGCTAAAGAAATTCTCTATACCGGCAAGATTATTGATGCAAGTGAGGCTCTGTCTATTGGTCTTATTGATCATCTTGTTGAGCCTGAGTTACTAACCGAAGCCGTATGGACTCTCGCGGACGAGATTGGTGCCGCATCTCAATTCTCCGTCAGAGCAACGAAGAAAATTTTACAAATGATTCTTGATGGAACCAAGGATGATACGGAGGAAACGCGTCGTCTATTTGTAGATGCCTATGCCGGTGACGACTTTAAAGAAGGATACCAAGCCTTCAAACAAAAGCGGGCGCCCAAGTTTACTTATTCATAATATTCTTGTTATGTGCTTGCCGGGTGCCGTTTATTGAGTCCCGGATTTCTCTAATTTGTTGGAGTTCTTTGCGCTTGCTTCAAAGGCTGCTTTACCTCTTAACACTCGGTCATAAAAATTCTGCGCGTTTCCTCCTATGACGTCAATAAGCTGCGCATGTGATGCTATTGTGGCAGTCTTCCAAGCGTCTTGTTGAGTAGGTGTCAAATCATGAGTTTGAATTCCGAGGCCAGCTGCTCTCTCGAGATCCTGACGCACAGATTGTCGCGCCCCTCGGCGAATAAAGTTCATACTGGGTAATGAATCAGTAATTACTTCCTGGTGAATAGTGCTTAGTGAGTTCCACCACTGTGCGTTGGCCATTATAACACCGTAAGCGTATGTGTGGGCGGTGAGGGTAAGGTAAGGTGCGTTGTCTGAGATACCTGATCGGGAGTAGACAAATATAGAGGTGTCGCCAGCATCGACAAGTCCCGTTTCTAAGGCGGGAATTAATTCAGCATAGTTAACCGGAATCACATCAGCACCGATTGACTTACCAAACAATTCTGCGCTTCTTGATAATGCTACTCTAAACCGGATACCGACTGTATCTGCAGGGGTCAAAAGGGGCTTCTTACCGTACACATGGTTGAAACCTATCTCATTCCATCGCAAGAAACGCAAACCAACGGCAGCAAGTTGCTCCGAAACCGTCTGGGTAAGGTAACGGTCAATAACAAAATCCACCTCATTCTCAGAGTCGAAAAGAAAGGGTGCGTACAGTAGATCAAGCTCTGGCACCACACCTGTCATAGCAAAGCCCGAATAGACTCCTATCTGTACCCGTCCTCTTCTAAGACTAGCTAGGTATTGTTCTTCGGACCCTAGTTCGCCGTAGATCAGGAGTTTTAAATCTATATCGCTACTCGTTGCTAAAATGTTGTCTCGGAACCTAAGAAATAGTTCTTCACCTACCGCACCAGGAACGGTTGCCCCCGCTACGACAACTTTGATTGGGTTGCCTATAGCATTTGTGGGAAACGACAAACCACTGACGCAGCAGAAAAGAGCTAGTAATTTTATAAACTTTCTCATGATTTTTCGATCACTTAAGGAGCGTTCTTCTGGATAGCGTACTTGTGTTTTGCTTCGAGGATTAGGGCGTGGATGGCCTGTGCCTGGCCCCCTATCGTTTCAATCATACGGCCAGCCACATTTGCAGTGGTATCTTTCCACATCTGTCTTTGTTTTGTCGAAATGCGATGGATAGTAATTCCCTTGTCCTTCGCGGCCACCAAATCTTGTTCTACCTCTTTCCGAGTCCAATTGCGGGATTCCTCAGCGGATGGATAAGCTTGCGTCAGTATGTCTCTTTGTCTTGCGGATAAACCGTCCCACCAGGATTTACGCGAAGCAATTATGGAGGTTCCAAACAGATGACCAGTCAGTGTTAGGTGATGAGCTTCGTCAGAGATTCCCCACTGCACATATAGATTGAGTGCGGCATCCCCTGCTTCAATTAAGCCGGTTTGTAGCCCAGAAACGATGTCTGTAAAACCTAACGGAATTATATCTGTTCCGAGTGCTTCTCCAAAAAGTCGGGCAGCTTCACTTGAAGAAACTCGAAAGCGAACATTGTGTGTGTCCGCTGGTATCAGGATAGGTCGAATTCCGTATATATGACTGAATCCCGTCTCACTCCAAGCTACAAGGTGAATATCTTCCTTCTCGAGAAGTTCGCCATATGTATGGAACAAATAATTATCAAAGACGAAATCTGCTTCGTCGTAATCATCGAATAGGAAGGGAATGTAAAGAAGGGCTAATTCAGGAACAATTGTTGTCGTTACAGCTGCTGACATGTTGACGTATTGCACACGTCCCCGGCGAAGTGCTGTCATTATGTTCTCTTCTGTTCCTAATTGACCATATATAAGCAGGCGGGTGGTAATATCGCCGTTGGATGCGGCGGCGCTTCGGTTCTGAAATGTAATCCAGTGTTTTTCACCCACTGTTCCCGCAACGGTGGTGCCACCGGCGACAACTTCAAGTGAGTATGCGGGAAGCGTTGACACTGCAAACGTAAGGTACAAAAATATCAATATAAATTGGAAGCGCATGCTTGATTTACGGGCTACCATTACGTGCCGCAAATTCCAGCTTGGCCTCTAGAACGAGCTCGTAAATAGCTTGGGAATTTCCACCGATGGTATTAATCATGCGTTGGGGTACGTCGGCCGTAGCTTTACGCCAGAGGTCCCTTTGTGCTTGCGAGATGCGGTAAACGGCAAATCCCATTGATTCTGCTTTGCTCAAATCGCTGAGCCATTCCGCCCGTGTCCATTCCCGGCCAATACTAATATCTACCCAAGCTTCATCCAGGGCTTTGCGGATCGGTGGTGCAAGGCCATCAAACCACGATTTTTTCGAAACGATAATAGATGTAGCAAAGGAATGATCCGTAATAGTTAAGTGGCTAGCTTCACTAGAGATTCCGGTACGGGCATACATTGTGATCGCATTTTCACCAGCTTCTATGAGGTTGGTTTGTAGGGCAGAGACGATGTCTGTATAGCCCAAGGGAATCACATCAACATTAATAGCTTCCGCAAACAATCGTGCACTTTCGCTGGATGATATACGCCACCGACGGTCCCTTGCGTCCAGGGGCACTAAAATAGGAAACTTACCATATACTTCATTGAACCCGATTTCATCCCATGCGACTAAATGGACATTCCGTTCTGCCAATAGCTGCGAGTATGCGGTGAATAGGTAGTTATCAAGAATAAAGTCTGCTTCCTCATAAGTATCGAACAAGAACGGGGCATAGATCATAGCCATTTCAGGCAGGACCGTTGCGGTCACCGCACCTGACCAGTTTGCATAATGGATTCGGCCACGACGAATACCACTCACTAGATTCTCTTCTGGGCCTAACTCCCCGTATATGAGCATCTTTAGATTAATATCATCTCCAACTGCAGCATTTACGCTATCGCGGAAGACAAACCATTTTTGTTCGCCAGCCGTGTTTGGGAACCCTGTTCCCCCAGCTATTATTTCTACCTGCTGCGCGTGTGCAGCTGTGTAAGAGAAAGTAACTATGCTTGCAGCTAGGAAAAAGAAAGTTCTCAAATCCACTAAATTTGACCTTCTTCTTGGTACTGAATAACCGTCCATGTGAAACCGTCGGGAGCGACAAACGAAAAGGCTGGATTATCAAATTCATCTGTCATTATTTCCGTGGTGGTCTTGGCAGCGGATGATGCCACCTTTCGGTGCATATAGTTCAAATCGCCAACGCGCACGGTAAACAGGGAATAGCCAAGATTTCCCGGTTGAGAAAGAGCGAGACGATCATCCAAGGGGAAAGGGGCACGGCAAAGAAAGCAACGTAGACGACCAGGAAGATGTTCTGATGGTGCATCACCCGCTTCCGGATCGTCGAAATCTACCTCTGAGAATGACTCATCGGGGGTCAGATCAAACATTTTACTGGGCATGTAGTCTGGTTTGTACTCGATATCCACTTGGTGATAGCGCTTAAATCCAATCACATCCTCATAAAAATCAAATATCGAAATGTCATCACCCTGAACAACTATTGCCATGTGGCACCCTTCGCTTCCGCGCAACGGACAGTCCACATTGATGGTACCATACTTGCTTACATCATAATTAATTCTGGTCATAAGAATGTACTGGGCGTGGGGTGTAAATAGAAGGACATCACCGTTTGAAGACAAGACCTCTCGAAATGGTTTTTTGTCTTCCATATTCACTCCGAGATCGAGATTAAACTCAGGTCCGAAGAGACTTATATCGCCGCCCTGGCGCCGGTAAACTTCGCCGTGTATGTATGCGTTAAGGAGGTCATCCGTCTTGTGTACTGACCAGCGATTACCATGCGTTTTAAGAGGTGCCTTATTTAGGCCAACCCCGCTAGGTTTATCCCATACCATTAGACGAACCAGCCCTGCTGTTGCATCTTGATGTAAAAGTCGGATAGATCTGAGATCCGAATCAACGCCATATAGGGACTTTGCTTTGACAGAACCTAGGCTTCCTTCTGGCCCGGCCCGGTAGCCGCAGGCTTCCCAGAATAATAGGGCTTCTTCCGCATCAGGAACACCTACCCCAATATCGAAAACGCCGCCTATTATTTCTTTGCGATTCATGAGTCTCTTCTTTCAATAAGAATTTTGGTTTTAGGGGAGACTAATGCTTTAGCCCTGAATTAGAGTCCAAACATACCCATCTGGGGCGGTAAAGGAAAATGCTGATGAACCAAATTCATCTTTTGCAACATTAGTAATATTCATCGCCCCGGCTTCGTCTACGCCGTCCTGCATAGCTGATAAGTTGCCCACGCGACAGGTGAATAGTGAATATCCAAGATTCCCCGGTTGGGAGTCAATTAAACGGTCCTTCTCGCGACTAGTTGTATGGATAATGAATGGTCGAAACCTGCCAGGCAGTTCGCCTTCAAGGCCTTTTCCAGAGTTTGGATTGTTGAAGTTTCTTAAACTTACTTTCTCTCCAGGTGCCATATCAAACATTACCGTCCAGATCCTATTTTCAATATAGGGAAGGGTGAGAGATTCACCCTCCACAAATCCCAATACATTCGTAAATAAGTCATAAGCTGCTGGATCGATGTTGTGTGCAGTTGTTGCGAAATGACAGATCTCTGAAGTGCGCATGACACTGTCTTCTGCAACGGTGCCATAGTTGGGCAGCAGCGCAACCCAACGCTTCATAATTAGTTGTTGGAAGAGGGGCTGAAAAATGGCTAATTCATGGTTGGCCGCAATGGGCTCCAGGAATGGTATTTTTTCTTCTGCTTTTTTTAGTTGGTCCGGATTAACGTCCGGTCCACGGACGTTAATAGGCATTCCCTTACGCTGAGCTACAAGGGCATGGTTATAGATATTCAGTAGATCCGCAGTTTTCTGAACCGTCCACCTTACTCCAGGGACTCTAATATTGGCCATGTTAAGGCCATTCCCATTGGGTTTGTCCCAGGCCATGAGTCGCACTAGTCCAACATTGGCGTCGCTGTGGAGTAAACGTATGGAGGTTAGGGTAGATTCTACGTTATAGAGAGATTTTGCCCCGTAAGCCGATAATGAACCTCTTGGTCCTGCTCGATACCCAAAGGCTTGCCAATGATTGATGCACTCATCAATAGCATCCGACGGGATGCCTATCCCGACCTCATATACCCCTCCAAGTACTCCTTTTTGATTTATACCCATACTTTAGCCTGCCCGTTTGTGGAGCCCTGTCAAGCACTTCTCTTGACAGAAACGCTAGTCCCGTCCATTTCTGGCGAGAACTTTAAATAGGCTAAGGCAATGTTTCCGGTCATTCACACCACACTGGATCCCCAGGCTCTAGGTATGGAGGTCAAACGTCGCTACAATATTGATGGCGAAATTACTTGCCAATTGGTCTACCGCGGCACTAACGATTTTTACCATATTAAAACTAGTAGCAACGACATGGCGCTTAGGGTAGCCAAAGCCGATTTCCGCCCTCTGTCAGAATACAATTACGAATTGCAATTTACCCGCCACCTGGCAGCTGCGGGTTGTCGTGTGCCGGCATCCATAATGGCTAAAGATGGGAGCTTATGTTTTGGCGTTGAGGCGCCTGATGGCTTACGGGCAATCGCGCTAATGGACTGGCTCCAAGGTGCGCCATTTGATAAAACGCTAAACGAGATGGATGCTTATGCCTTGGGTGCTGCGCTGGCGCAAGTCCATGCGGCGGGAAAGACTTTTGTACCATCTTCACGGCGAGTGTTTGATAACAAGGCTTTTCTGCTAGCGAGGCTACCGGACCTTTATGAAGTGGCTCCAAAGGACCGCGACTTTTTTGCGCATGCAGCTAACATTATCCTTGGCGAGTACGAAAAAATTCCCCTAGAGAAATTACCTTTTGGCCCCTGCCATGGTGATTTTCAATACGCCAACCTTTGGAAGCTAACTGATGGCAGTATTGCTATTGTGGATTTTGATCAGTGCGGTGATGGCTACCTAGCTGAGGATATACAAACTTTTGTCTGGCGGATTGATATGGATGTGCACCGGGAAGAGGTAAACCGTGCTTTTTATTCGGGCTATGAAAGTATTCGACCACTCTTAGGAGTGGAGCTCGATCACGAGCCCTTTTTTCGAGCCTCTCGGGCGTTAGTTCTGGCCTGCGCATTTGCCTACCTTATCAACCGCATTGGGCCAATTTCCGGGATAGATATGGATGTTACATGTCACATGGAGCTTATCTCACGACATCTGTCTGCTGCACGACTGGCATGAAGTAAGTCAAGGAACCGGGGATGGTTTGCTCTGGCGGGGGCTCGCCTGATTTAGGCAAGCATTAATCCACCGTCGACGACCAGGGTTACCCCATCAAGGAATGGATTAGAGATTAGTGAAGCCACGGCTTGTCCGGCTTGGTCAGCCGTGCCAATTGTGCCAACAGGCGTTTTTTCCGCGGCACGGCTAAAATTGATTTCCCGGGCTTCCGCCGGTACTCGATCCCAGGCTTCTGTGTGGATTACACCAGGCGAAATGGCGTTGACTCTCCGAGGTGCTAGTTCCACCGCTAG
>Ga0315336_1001914_pt1 | contig 35353 bp, 29 predicted proteins | sample ASW5metaG_FD_204512 | JGI IMG/M metagenome (GOLD analysis project Ga0315336, IMG submission 204512) | Ammonia-oxidizing marine archaeal communities from Monterey Bay, California, United States - ASW #5 | ecosystem: Environmental > Aquatic > Marine > Intertidal zone | place: USA: California... | reverse complement strand
ACGATGGAATCGGAATATCTACTGTTGACCCATTTTCTGGGCAGGCCGGACTCCGAACGGTGGCGGAAGATTTGCAACCAGATTCTCCAGAAACAGGGCGACGACGGCTCCTGGGGCCAATATTATCAAGCACCCGGAGACCTGAGTACATCGATCGAGTGCTATTTCGCCCTGAAAATGGGCGGCCACCCGCGGGATGCGGAATATATGGCCAAAGCTCGTGGGTTTATCCTGTCCAGGGGTGGGATACCTAACGCCCGGATATTTACCAAGATTTGGCTGGCTCTCTTCGGTCAGTGGGATTGGAAAGGCCTTCCCAACCTGCCGCCCGAGTTGATTCTCGTACCGCCGTCTCTCCCGTTCAGCGTCTACGACTTCGCCGGCTGGGCTCGCCCAACAATCGTACCCATGTTGGTGATTTTGAGCCGCCAGCCTCACTGCCCGATTCCCGATTGGGCTTACTTGGACGAGCTTTATCCAAAACTGCGTGAGGAAACCAATTATTCCTTGCCCAAACCCCAGTCACGTTGGGGATGGGCGAAACTGCTGTATCATTTGGACCAACTGGCAGGTCTATACCAACTCTTACCGGTGCATCCGCTTCGCGGTTGGGCCGAGCGAAAAATCGTCGATTGGGTGGTAGGTCATCAAGAACCCAACGGTTCTTGGGCAGGGATTCAGCCCCCTTGGGTCTATTCCTTGATCGCCCTGCACCACATGGGCTTCCCTCCGGACCATCCCGTGATGGAGAAAGGCTTCGCGGGCATCGATGGATACGCCATAGAAGACGAAGACACTTTCTCGGTGCAGGGTTGCATCTCTCCCGTGTGGGATACTTGCCTCGCTCAAGTAGGCTTGATCGAATCGGGTCTAGGCGAAGCGGATCCAATGGTTCAGCAGTCCACGCTATGGCTTTTGGACCAGCAGATATTGGAACCTGGCGACTGGCAGGTGCGAGTGAAAAACGTGGAGCCCGGAGGCTGGGCCTTCGAGTTCGACAATAACCGGTACCCCGACATCGACGACACTTCGGAAGTCATAATGGCTCTGAATCTGGCGCGACTGGGCCCCGAGGACGACCCAAGGCGGCGACAAGCCATCAAACGGGGCGTCAATTGGATACTAGCTCTGCAAAGCAAGGATGGCGGTTGGGGCGCTTTCGACAAGGACAACAACCGGAGTTACGTTAGCATGCTCCCCTTCTCCGATTTCGGAGAGGTTCTGGACCCAACCAGCGTGGATGTTACTGCGCACATATTGGAAATGTTGGGTAAACTTGGTTACCAACGGGACTTTCCTCCGTTGGTCCAAGCCCGGCGGTACATACTCGACCGGCAAGAAGAAGACGGCTCCTGGTTCGGTCGTTGGGGCGTCAACCATATCTATGGAGTTGGCGCCGTGTTGCCTGCTTTGGCCGCCATCAATGAGGACATGACTCAGCCATATGTTACGCAGGCTGTCGAATGGCTGGTTGCCCACCAGAACGATGACGGCGGTTGGGGAGAAAGTTGCGGCTCCTACGTCGACCCGGAACTGCGTGGCGTTGGGCCCAGCACTCCATCGCAGACTTCGTGGGCACTGATTGCTCTGCTGGCTGCCGGGAGAGAGGCCAGCGGACCGGTTCTCCGGGGCGTCACATACCTTCTGGTGACACAGGACGAGGGAGGATTCTGGGATGAACCTTATTTCACAGGCACCGGTTTCCCCGGTTATGGAGCGGGAGAACCGCCCAAGACTATGCCTAAACCCGGTGAGCCGGGATACCAGGGATTGGATATGCCCGGTGGTTTCATGATTAACTATCACATGTATCGCAATTATTGGCCGCTGATGGCCTTGGGGAGATATAAGACCCAAACGAACCACCGCCACCGGGATGCCGACGGTACGACCGGAATCACCGTACCTACAGAAACGGCGGCCCAGATGGTATACGCTCAGGGGGAAACCAGCCAACATGAAAGCTAAGTCTTTCTGCCTCAAGATTAAGACAAAGAGTGCGCCACAATTCATCGACATCACTGAATGGGTTGGTGAATGTGTGGATAAATCTAAGGTTAGTAATGGCTTTGCCGTGATTTTTTCCAAACATACAACTGCGTCGGTCAAGATCAACGAGAACGAACCCTTGTTACTTGAAGACATGACAAGATTCTTGGAGCAACTTTCACCTCGTGACGGCGACTACCAACACAACGACTTCACCATCCGCACGGTGAACATGAATCCCGACGAATCCCCAAACGGCCATGCGCATTTGCAACACCTCCTCCTGGGCACTAGCGAAACCGTGCCTATAATAGATGGCTCTGTGCAATTCGGCCTCTACCAAAGTGTATTTTTCATCGAGTTGGATCATCCAAGAGACCGGGAAGTCATGGTCCAGGTCGTTGGCTACTAGAAACTCCGTCCGTCCGGTTCGCGAATATCCTCTGGAAGACGAGCCGGCATCTGAGAATGTATGGCTGCAACAGACGTTGAGCTAGGCTACCGGGAAAGCCGCGAGATTACTCGCCGGGAAGCCAAGAACTTCTACTATGCGTTTTTGACTTTGCCTCAGGAGCGCAGGCGCGCCATCTACGTGGCCTACGCTTTCTGCCGCTATTGCGACGATACCGTCGATAATGCCGAGTCCCCGGACCAGAAAACCAATTTGTTGGAAGAACTCCACGCCAACTTGAACGATGCCTACACCGGCCGCACCAGCGATCCGATGTTCCTAGCCCTGGCTGATGTAGCGGACAGACACGACATTCCCGAGGAATACTTCAAACATGTGATTTACGGCGTAGAATCGGACCTCACCAAAGTTCGCTACCAAAACTTCGAAGAACTGCGAAGCTATTGCTACCAAGTCGCCTCTGTTGTGGGACTTATCTGTTTGCAGATATTCGGATACAAAGACGACGCTGCTAGAGAATATGCCGTCGACCTAGGCCTGGCGATGCAGCTCACGAACATCGCCCGGGACGTTCAAGAAGACCTGGGGCTAGGTCGGATTTATCTGCCCCAGGACGAGATTGTCAGGTTCGGCTATTCCGAGGAAGAGATGGAAGCCGGTGTCGTCAACGAGTCTTTCATAGAGCTGATGAGATTCCAGGTGCAAAGAGCAAGGGGTTACTTCGATAGTGGCTTTAAGCTGCTTCCCTATCTATCTCCCCGTTCCCGCTCCTGTCCCGCCGTGATGGGCCAACTTTACAGCAAGGTTCTGCAGCGCATTGAGGCTGCTGAATTCGATGTTTTCCAGCAGAGAATCAGTCTAAGTAAGGCCGAAAAGATCCGGGTGACGGCTCAGACATGGTTCACCAGCATGCTGCCTTCGAGCTCCTGGTGACCATTTCGGCCAAGATGATTCTCTTCTCATGAAAGCCCTGGTTTTAGCGCCGATGACGGAAGATCCCCTGGCCCGGCTAAAAGAGTTGATGCCGGTGACCTACGAAAGCTGGGCCGACACCCGTCAATTGGCCGACCCGGAAGAACTGGCGCGGCGCATCCAGACCGAAGGTTTCTCCATTCTGGTGGTTGAGGCCGATTTTCTGCCGGAAGAACTGTTTCAACAGGCCGGAAATCTCAGATTGGTCGCGATCTGTCGAAATAGCCTATCCCACGTGGACCTGGAAGCCGCCACCGGCCATGGCGTAGCCGTCGTCCATACTCCGGGCCGCAACGTTCAAGCGGTGGCTGAGCTAACCATCGGTCTTATGCTGACTTTGGCCCGCCGGATAAACAGCATGGACACCTGCGTGAAAGAAAGGCGATGGCAGATGCCGGTGGAGCCGTATATCAATGCACATATGCAGACCGGTGAATTAGCTGGCAAGACTCTTGGCGTTCTGGGCTTGGGGAATATAGGCCGCCGAGTTGTCGGGTTGGCCAGCGCTTTCAGCATGCGAGTGTTGGCCTACGATCCGTACATCGCCCCCCCCATCCAAGATTGCCGGAACGTGACCCTCTGTCCCACATTGGCAGACTTGACCGGTGATGCCGACTATATCTCCGTACATGTCCCAGACGTTCCGGGCACAAAAGACTTGTTGAACCGGTCTCTCTTGGCGGAAATCAAACGGGGTTGCCGGATAATCAACACCAGTTCTTACGATGCCGTAGACGAGGCGGCTCTGGTGGAAGGTCTAACATCCGGCCGGGTAGCTGGGGCCGCCTTCGATGTCTTTCCAACGCATCCAATCCCTCCGAATAACCCGTTTTTGGGCTTCGACAACGTCGTCCTAACCCCGCATATCGGCGGAGCCACCCGTGAAACCGTAGCCCGCCACTCCGTCGCGATTGTGGATGATATCGAACGATTTGTTGGAGGGCTGAAGCCGGAGGGTATGGTGAATCCGGAGGTTTGGGGTAGATTTGACTAGATACGTGCTGAGCCTGGATCTGGGTACCTCCTCGGTTCACGCTGTTTTGATAGATCGGCGTGGGCGGACGATGGCCACGTCCCGTGCTGCACTGCGATATCACCGCCCGGAAGACGGCTCAGACTTCGCCAAAGAGTTCCATCCTGCAGAAGTCATGGATGCCGTGGGCGATGCGGTGGGCAATACCCTCAGGCAAGCCGCGGTAGAGCCGGGCCAGATAGCCGCCGTGGGCGTAACCAGTCAAGGCCAGGGTGCGGTTCTCATGGGATCCGACGACCGGGAGCTTAGCTGTAGCCCAAACATCGACCTGCGCGCCGTATTCGAAGGGGCCGCTCTGGACCAGGAGTTCGGTACTGAGATATACGCGACCACGGGTCATTCCCCCGCGCTCTTGTTGGCTCCGGCCCGCCTGAGATGGTTCCAATCTCACCGTCCTGACTTGATGGAAATGGCAAGTTCGGTGGTGTCTATCGGTGGATGGCTGGGTTCCCGTCTAACAGGGCAGGTTGCCGCCGAGGCCGGGCTGGATTGCACTCTGGGCTTAATCGACCTTTCTACCCGTCGCCACGCCCTTCCCATGCTTAATAAGCTCGGGTTTCCCGTTGAATTGCTGCCCCCGTTGCTTGCTTCCGGAGAACGTTTGGGTTGCCTTAGGCCCGAGTTGGCTGGGGAGTGGGGGTTACCCGCTGGTCTTCCGGTGACTTTGGCCGGGGCCGATACTCAATGCGGTCTGCTAGGGCTGGGACTAACCACTCCTGGCCAGTCCGGAGCGGTATTGGGGTGGAGTGGCAGCGTTCACACAGTGATGCAGGACCCGATGCTGGACGTTGAGGCCAAACGCACCTGGAGCAGCTGTTACTCCATCGATTCCATGTACACAGTGGAGGCTAATCTTGGCGATTGCGGCCATGCTTTCGACTGGTTAACCCGGACCGTGTCCGGCGGCAGGCTATCTTTCCGAAAGGCTGACCACTTGGCGGAGCAAGCTGCCCCAGGTGGCGACGGCGTTCTCGCCTTTCTTGGTCCCGGCCCCATGAGCGCTCCCAACGCCGGACTTCGTATGGGCGGCATATTCATGCCAACGCCGCTGACCTTCCAAGAACCCGAACCCGGGCAGATATTTCGCAGTTATTTGGAGAGCGTGGCCTACAGCATAAAAGCCAATTTGGACAACAGTTTTGAGGTTACCGGCAGGCGGGCCAGTTCCTTATGCCTGGGTGGAAGCATGTCAAAAAGCGATGTGGTTACCGGTGCTCTGGCGGATGTACTCGAGATTCCGGTGTTCCGTTCCCGAGACGCCCAAGTCAGCGCGATGGGCGCCGCCGCCGCTACCTGGGTCTCGGCTGGTGAGGCCGCCTCACTGGAAGAGGGAGTGACAATGCAAGAACCCAACTTCGATGAATTTCTTCCGGAGCCCCTCAGGTCAGCCGAATACCTGGACCACTACCACCGGTGGCTTGATATGTTCCACACTTTCAACCTTCAGGAATGATATTTTGCTCCGATTCAAGTAGCGCTAGATTCCTGAAAGACGCCACGACCATTCCTAAAGGCTTTACAATATATCTGGTAATTCAATCTACCGGTCAAGCGGATGGTTCGACAAGCTCACCACGAACGGCGGGAGTCCCAATTTCCGTTCGTCCTGAGCCTGTCGAAGGACCCTGCCGCCGGATTTTGCTATAGTGCCTAGATTCCGCGAAATGAGGAGTCCCGAAATGAGCAGTTGGCAATCTGAGCGTGAGGAACTCCACGCAGCGATCGTCGAGATGTATCGGCGCGGACTGGTCGGCGCGTTGAGCGGGAACGCCAGTTTGCGTTTGGAAGGGAGGCTTGGTGAGGGGCTGCTATTGGTTACGCCCACACAAGTGCCCTATTACCGCCTCAAGCCAGAAGACCTGGTAGTCGTTGATATGAATGGTGAGCTGGTGGGGGAGGGGTTGGCCCCCTCGTCGGAAACGGCCATGCATCTGCAGATTTACCGGGAAAGGGAAGATGTAGTAGCTGCGATCCATACCCACTCCGTCTCGGCATCGGCGGCGGCGGTAGCTGGTCGGGAGATACCGCCTATCTTGGATGAGATGGTCTATCACATAGGCGGTGGCGTCCCCATCGGAGACTACGCCTTTCCAGGCTCGGAGGATTTGGCCCGGGTGGTATGTGAGACCATGGGAGATCGGAATGCGGTGCTCCTGCGGAACCACGGGGCTTTGGGGGTTGGGCCTGGCGTGTGGGAGGCTCTGGAAGCTTGCGATCTTGTCGAACGAGCCGCCCAAATCTTCGTCCAGGCCCAGTTCTTCGGTACCGGTGGGGCAAATCTCTTGCCCCCGGATATAATAATTGCCGAACAGGAAATTTTTCAGATGAAACGCAGGATGGCATTGGGTTTGAAATCTCAGTCGTCCGGATAGAGCCGAACCAACGGGCCTGCATTCACACCAACACCGAGGATTTATCGATGCTCTCAGTTCCCAGTTTTTTACTCAGGAAGCTTTACGTCAAAGGGAGTTTGCAAAGCACCTCCCAAAGCGTCTCCTTCCGGTTGCGCAATTCCTTGGGGTCTGGATATGCCGAGGCGATGTCACCCCTGACGCTGGATGGGAGGGAGATGCCTATGGAAGACACGTATTTCTATGTGGACAGTGAGCCGAGGAGCTTTGATACGGTGTCCAAAGACAATCCCTTCAGTCTTTTGTTGAATCAGGACACTGTGATTACGGTGGAGAACGTATCGTTAAGCCCGGAACCGCATAAAGTGGGCATGGAATTTAAGGTTCCCGGCCTGGGCATGTTGCGGTTCGACTTCATAGACCAGCCTCTGCCCGGTGACCAAGCCTAGGTTGATCGATGGAACAACCACCCAAATCGGTTGCTATCACTGGGGCGTCCGGTTACGTTGGGGCCAGGCTCCTTCGAAAGTTGGAGGACGAGGAAGACATCAGCAAACTGGTGGCCATCGATACTCTCCCCCCCACTGTGCCTATTCGGAACATGGCTGCCTATCGAAGGAGTGTCACCAAGCCAATCGACGATGTATTAAGCCGGCATAACGTCTCAACTGTGGTCCACTTGGCGTTCATCGCCAGGCGGGGTCGGAATCGCCAGGAGGTTGATTCGGTCCGGGAGACCAATCTGGCCGCTCTGGAATCCGTTTTGGAGTCCAGCGCCCGTGCCGGGGTCAATCACATCGTATATCTCAGTTCCCACACCGTCTACGGCGCCCACGCCGATAACCCGGTCCCCCTCACCGATGCGGCACCGTTACGTCCGATACCCGACTTTCCCTACGGCTACGACAAGTTCCTGTCGGAGCAGATGCTTCAGGAATTTCAAGAGACCCACCCGGACATAGCGGTTACGATTCTCCGGTCCTGCATGGTCCTCGGACCTTCCGCCGGAAACTACATCACAACAGCCTTCTTCCGGCCCTGGTTGCTGGGTGTTATTGACTATAACCCTCCCCTCCAGTTCATTTATGAAGATGACCTGGCCCGGATTCTGACCATCGTCATCCAGCGGAGGTTGACCGGTATCTTCAACGTCGCGGGGGACGGAGTGGTCTTCTACAAAGAGTTTGCCGAGACGATCAAGAGCCGGTTGATTAATCTGCCCGCTTTTCTGGCCTATGGCTTGGCCCAGCTATCCTGGAACCTGCATCTCCAAAGGGAATCCACGGCGTCCGGCCTGGACCTTGTGAGATATCCGATGCTGCTGAGTACCGGCAAGTTGCATCAAGCCACCGGGTACCGGTTCTGGCATACGTCCATGGAAACCTTGTCCGCCTTCGCTAACTCCAGCCTGCTTTATCAGGATACGGCGTGACAACCGGCTAGGTTAAAAAGGTAATCATCAACACTGATTCGGGAGTGGATGACGCCATCGCTATTCTGATGGCGTTAAAGTCCCCTTCGCTCCAAGTGCTGGGCTTGACTACCGTGGGGGCAACGTGCCGCTGGCCCGGGCCACCCGAAATTCTCTGGCATTGTTGGAGTATGCGGACCGCACCGATATTCCGGTGGCCCGTGGCGCTGCCCTCCCGATCCGAGGTCAATACGGCTACGCTTTCCCTGTCCACGGTACCAGAGGATTGACCCGGAGGCTGGCCAACCCATCCATCGGTCCGATAGAACAAAGAACCGTGGATTATCTAGCGGAGGAGCTAGGAAAACATCCCGGGGAGATAATTCTGGCCGCTCTGGGCCCGTTGACCAATATTGCCAACCTGACGACGAGGTATCCGGGAGCATTGGAGCAGGCAACTGGATTGGTGGTTATGGGTGGAGCGGTCGACGTTCCTGGCAACGTGACCGGCCATGCGGAATTCAACTTCTTCAGTGATCCGGAGGCCGCCAGGTTGGTCCTATCCTCTGGGATTCCCTTGACGCTGGTTGACTTGGCCGCTACCCGGCAGGTTGCTATTGAACGGGAAGAAGCTGCAGATTTTCGGCCACAGAATAGACAGAATAGGATGAGGGCGCTGGCCGTCCAGATGCTGATTAATTGATTCCGGCGCGACACCGGGCGGCAGAGGTTTTTCTTTCACGACCCATTGGCCATTGCGCTCGGAATGACGCCGGAGGTCGCGGCTACCGAGAGTTCTCAGGTGGTGGTGGAAACCTTCGACTCGGTTCGCCTGGGTGAAACCAAAGTCAGCGGTAGGCCGAGTCGGGTGGAGGTGATGGGGCGGGTTGACCGGGATAGGTTCCTCAAGCAATTTGAATAGTTCTTAGGACCGGAGCACGCCACAAGCTTGACGTAGGCCGGGGCACGGCGATATTCCGTGCCCCGGCCTACGTTGGAAGCTAATCTTGCTGGCCGAATCCTATATCTCCCGGAATGCTTTTTCCTCTTCCTTCAGGTCAAAGCCGTTGTGCCACAACTCCAGGATGTGATCCTGGTCCGTTTGCGTCAGTCCGGGAACGTTCAGCGCCTCGGTGAATTCTTTCAGGTCGTCCAAACTGGTGATGTTGGGTAGGACCGAGACTATGGCGGGCTTGGCCAGCACGAATTGGATGGCCGCTTGCCCCATGGTCCGCTCCCCTTCTTGAACGAGAAACTGCACCCGAGCCACCTTCAGCATCGATTCCTTCATCCACTCGGCCTTACGCAGCGCACGGTGGTCGTTTTCGTCGAACGCCGGTATCTCCAAGTGGGCGCCGGTTAGCATGTTGGAGGCGTGGGGTACCCGGGAAAGTAAGCCTATGTTCTCTTCTTCAGCGATGGGGAAGAAATCCAGAGCCGGATCTTGCTCCAGGATGCTGTAGATGATTTGCACACTGTCCAGATGGCGCTGGCGCATGGATATTTCGCCCTCTTCATACCATCCGATGTCCGGTCCCAGTGCGGCTCCGAAGTAGCGTATCTTGCCTTCGAACTGGAGTTGTTCCAACGTCTCGAAGACTTCGTCCCGGTCTAAAGCTTCAGCCTTGGGGTTGTGCAGCTGGTAAAGGTCTATGTGGTCGGTGTTCAGACGTTGCAGGCTCTGCTCGCAGGCGAACTTCATGAATTCCTTCTCGAACTTTTGCGGGCGCTCCTGGTGTCCGATGCGAGGCACGGACTTGTCGTAGAAGTCGTAGCCGAACTTGGTGGCGATAATCATGTCGTTGCGGCGGTGTCCCATGAACTTGGCCAGCACCTCTTCACCGTAGCCCTCGCCGTAGGTGTCGGCAGTGTCGAAGAAGTTGATGCCGGCTTCCATGGCGTTTTCCAGCAGCGATGCCTGTTCAGCTTCGGTGCGCTCACCCCACCAGTTGGTTGCCACGGTCCAAACGCCGAAGCCTACTTCGGAAAGTTCCAGGTCGGTTCGGGGTAGTTTCCGGTATTTCATACATCAGTCCTATTAGGGATGCTTATATACTTAGTCTATTCAGTTCAAGTCTGTTGGCATTACTTTACTATAGGGATAGTGGCTGCTAGGATGCGCCGACGGCCATGCCCAGACTACCCTTAATCTTGTCCATCTGGCGCTGGGACTCCTCGTCGGATAGCACCGGCTGGAGTTGACCCAGAGGCACATCGGCCAAGATGTCTACCCAAGATGTACATCCCTTGTACTCGGGTAGGAAGGGCACCGAAACCGGGTTCTCCATCCGGTACACCCTAAGTAGCATAACCGCCAGGGGAAGCATCGGCTTCCAATGCAGCCGAGACTGGGCGTACTCCTTGGTCCAGATGTAGTGGGGCGACAGGTCGTCCACCTTCTCTTGGTCTGAAATCTCGATGAGTTCCGCCACTTTGGCGTAGTGGGTGAAGCTTATCTGCGCCTCGTCTCGGGGTTGGGCCAGCAACTTTCGGAGGACGGGTTGGCTCTCCGGTTGCAAAAGGTTTTCACGCTGGTGCTCGAAGGTGGAGTAAAGGAGGAACTCGGGATGAATCACCCGGAAGTCCTTACCTTCTTCGTGGATCCCTCCCTTTCGTACGAGCAAAATCTGCTGACCCAAGGAAAGTGCTTGTATCGTCACCGCCCACTCTTTCAGGGCGACTTGGCATTGTCTGGGCAACATAATCCTTGTCTCCAGTAACGCTTATTCACCGAATCTCACTTAATGTTATCAACACCTTTTCCGATACTCAATCCCCCGATTCCGAAGTGGGTGGCCACGGAGATACGGAGATATTGAAAGGGCCTCCCAAATTAGCTAAGGCTTTAATGCGCTGAAACCAACCCACTCTTCTCATTCCATGCTTTATCAGGGCATCCCTATTCCTCGGGGAGAGGGGCCGGGGGTGAGGGCACCCTCCCGCCGGTCAAACAGAAACTGTCGGAAAGCTATTTGGGCCGGCGCCAGGTATCTGTCCTTGGCGTAGATCACGGTCAGAGGGCGGCGGCAGTCCCTTCCGGAAACCTCAAGGAAGGACAGCATTCCGGCTTTGACTTCAGCTTCGACACCCAAACGGGAAATGCCGCCGCCTGTTTTACGGCTTGGTTGCTGCCCAGTTCTAAGGCGATGGATGGTGAGAATCCCAGAGACTCGAACTCCCGCTCGGCGGTGCGCCGGGTGGCCGAACCTTGCTCACAGACGATGATAACTTCTTCCGCCACGTCTTTAAGGCTGATGCGTCGGGCTTGCTCCAAAGGATATGAGGGAGAGGCCACAAGGACGATTTCGTCCTCCACGTACACTATCATCTCCAGGTCGAGAGAGTGTTCTTGGGGAAGGTCTCCCACCATGCCTAGGTCCATCTCCTCCGATAGGATGCGCTGGATGATGGATGTGGTGTTGGCGATGACTAGCTCCAACTGGATGCCGGGCAATACCTGCCGGAACTATCCCACCGCCAACGGTAGAACATACTCGCCGGGTGTGGTGTTGGCTCCCAATGTCAAGTGACCCGAGTTGAGGCCCCTCGTCTCTTCCAAGTCTCGATCAACCGGTCGGATAGGGCGAATATCTGTTGGGAGTAGGAAAACACCGTTCCCCCGATTTCTGTGAGGAGCAGACCCCTGGAACGCCGGTGCAATAGTGTGACGCCCAGAGTTTTTCCAGTTCCTGTACCTGGATGGACGCCGCCGGTTGTGTGATGTCCAAGGATTGGGCGGCCTTGGAGAAGCTGTGCTGGTTCGCTACGGTGTGAAACATGTAGAGTTGATGGAGGTTTAGCGGGCTCCGGTAGGCCCCGCCGTGGGATGGTGAGGCCTGGTCTCAGTGGGCGCCGGTTAAAGTATTTACTCAGATTTTGTCAGGTGCTCCAAGCCCAGTAACCGGGTTAGGTTGCGGGTAGTGACTTGGGCCACCTCTTCCACTGTGATTCCCTTCAACTCCGCCAGTTGCTGGGCCACTGGCAGCACGTGGCGAGGCTCGGTCCAGTTGTGGCGGTACTTCTTGAATGGTTGGGGAGCTGCGTCGGTCTCAAGGACAATGTTGTCCATGGGGATAATCTTCGCCACCTCCTGCAACTCGGGCAGCCTCAGTAGAGGACGCGCCAAGGATATGAAGAATCCGCAGTCGATGGCTTCCCGTGCCGTGGCCTCATCGGCCTGGAAGTAGTGCATGATGCCGCCAACTTCTTCGGCGTGCTCTTCTCTAAGGGTCTGGAAGATCTCTGGATGGGATTCCCGGGAATGGAAGATGATCGGCAACTTGAGGCTGCGGGCCAGGCGTATGTGCTCCCGAAACACCTGGTACTGAATCTCGTGGTCCGGAGACTCGGGCAGGAAGTCCAACCCAACCTCGCTGATGCATACGACCTTGGGGTTGTTTTCCGCCAGCGATTTCAGCTCTTCGTATGTGGCTTCATCGACAATCTTCTCGGCGTGCATGGGATGAATCCCGACGCCGGCATACAACATGTCGTACTGTTCTGACATCTGTATGCACTCTTTGGTGGACGCGATAGTCGTACCGGCGCACACCGCGAATTCCACATCAACTTCCCTGGCCCGCTCTAGAATCTCTGGAATCTCTTTAGGTGGGTAGTGGTCCAGATGGGTATGGCAGTCGCCTAGAACCATCTTATTCACCATTCCAATCGCCCCGCGCATCCGTATTAAGCAGCTTTGTCATGTCTCACCGCCATAACACTATACCATCAGCCAGTTGAGCGTTTTTATACCTGCAACGTTTATAAAGAAATAGTGTGGGAGTAGGTGGGTCAATGGTGTCAGCCGCTTGTCCGGAAAACCGCCCATTCCTTGGACGAACATCGCCGAAAATCATTGACACCAGGCTCAAACCGGTGCTAGAATAATTGTTGACCTATTTAGTCAACAATGTTAACATCGTCCCGGTTCAGCTGCCCGATGTATAGGCGGTTCCACATACCTACTTTCGAGGATTCTCGGAGGAACATTTAATGACGTCACCTAGGGTGATTTCCCGGACCGGCGCCACGTCCGAAGAGTTGGACACAGATTACAAGTGGGGCTTTACAATCGACATCAATTCGGACTTGGCCCCCAGGGGGTTAAGCGAGGATATTGTACGGTTGATTTCCGCCAAAAAGAGTGAGCCTGAGTGGATGCTCGAATGGCGTTTGAAGGCTTACCGCCACTGGCTCAAACTGAATCAGGCCGAGCCCAAGTGGGCGAATATTCACCACCCTGAGATTGACTTCAACGACATCTATTACTACGCTGCGCCGAAATCAAAGGATGACGCCCCCAAGAGCTTGGACGATGTAGACCCCGAGATTCTAGAAGCTTTCGAAAAGCTGGGTATACCCTTGGCGGAGCGTGAGAAACTGGCTGGTGTGGCCGTCGATGCAGTGCTGGATAGTGTGTCGGTGGCGACGACCTACCAGGAAAGCCTGGAAAAAGCCGGCGTGATTTTCTGCTCCATGAGCGAAGCCATAAAGAACCATCCTGAGCTAGTCAAGAAGTATCTGGGCTCGGTGGTTCCCTACGGCGATAATTTTTACGCCACCCTCAACTCCGCCGTCTTCAGCGACGGTTCTTTTGCCTACATACCCAAGGGTGTTCGCTGCCCCATGGAGTTGATGACCTACTTCCGCATCAATCAGGCCGACTCAGGCCAGTTTGAGCGGACACTCATAATCGCCGAAGAAGGTGCTTACGTAAGTTACCTTGAAGGCTGCACCGCCCCCGCCCGGAAGACCCACCAACTACATGCGGCAGTGGTGGAGTTGGTGGCCTTGGATGACGCTGAGATTAAGTACTCCACTCTCCAGAACTGGTTCCCTGGAGACAAGGAAGGAAAGGGTGGCGTTTACAACTTCGTGACCAAGCGGGGCAAGGCCCAAGGGAAGAACTCCAAGATATCTTGGACCCAAGTGGAAACCGGCTCGGCCATCACCTGGAAGTATCCCAGCGTGATTCTTCAGGGTGACAACTCGGTCGGCGAGTTCTACTCAGTGGCCTTAGTGAACAATTACCAGCAGGCCGACACCGGCACCAAGATGATTCATATCGGCAAGAACACCAAGAGTACGATCGTAGCCAAAGGCATATCGGCGGGTCATGGCAGTGCGACTTATCGCGGCTTGGTAAAGATTATGCCGTCGGCCGACGGCGCTCGTAACTTTACCCAGTGCGACTCTCTGTTGGTCGGCGACCAGTGCGGCGCCCATACCGTGCCCTACATCGAAGTACGGAACCCCACGGCCCAGATGGAGCACGAGGCGTCCACATCCAAAGTCAGCGACGAACAGGTCTTCTACTGCCAGCAACGCGGTATCTCGATGGAAGACGCCCATTACATGATAATCAACGGCTTTTGCCGGGGGATCTTCCAAGAGTTGCCCTTTGAGTTCGCCATGGAGGCCTCCCAGTTGCTCAAAGTGAGCTTGGAAGGAGCCGTAGGCTAGATGACTCAATCTGCGGGATCCAGCGGACAGACCCTTCTGGAAGTTCGAGGCCTCTCTGCCTCGGTTGGCGGGCTGGAGATACTCAAAGGGGTGGATCTTACGGTCAAAACAGGTGAAGTCCACGCCATCATGGGCCCGAACGGGTCAGGCAAAAGCACCTTCGCCAACGTTCTGGCTGGCAAACCTGATTACGAGATAACCGGTGGACAAGCTCTGTTCCAGGGACATGACCTACTTGGCATGGAACCGGAGATCCGGTCCCGGCTAGGGGTTTTCCTGGCCTTCCAGTACCCCTTGGAGCTTCCCGGAGTCCGGGCATGGCAGTTTCTCAAGGCGGCCGTTGACTCCCAGAGGATGCAGGCCGGAGAAGAAGAACTGAGCGCCCGGGCCTTCGACCGTATGCTCAAGGAAAAAGTCGAAATGGTAGAGATTGATCCTGAACTGGTGAAAAGGGCGGTCAACGAAGGATTCTCAGGCGGCGAGAAGAAGCGAAACGAAATCTTGCAGATGGCTGTTCTTCAACCCAAATTGGCCATCTTGGACGAAACTGACTCCGGATTGGACATCGACGCCCTGCGCATCGTGTCCGACGGCGTCAACAAGCTGCGTAGCGAGTCCAACGCCGTTGTTCTGGTGACTCACTACCAACGCATCCTCAACTACATCGCTCCCGACCAGGTCCACGTTCTGATGGACGGACGCATCGTCCGCTCCGGAGGCCCCGAACTCGCCCACGAGTTGGAAGGACGGGGTTACGACTGGATCAAGGAATCCGTCGATGCCGCAGTTTGACCGCCTTCGTCAGGCGTATTAATCATGACTCAAGCACCGACGAAACTGGGAACATACCAGACGGGCTTCGAGGCACTGCGTCAAGAAGCTGAGGCCACCGACCCTCAGTGGCTCCGTGATTTACGGCAAGTGGCTTGGTCCCGGTTCAACAAGTTGGGATTCCCCACCGCCCGCCGTGGCAACGAGAAGTGGAAATACACCAACGTCCGGCCTCTGGCTGCAGCCAATTTTGAAAACCCTCCTGCCGCCGGTGTGCCAGAGAATATCACCGTGGGTGATTTGCGCCATACTGCCCCTTGGAACGATAGCTGGACCAATCTGGTTTTCCTGGATGGACACTTTGCCCGGCATCTTTCCAGTGACACTAATACCGCATCCCAGATTGGGATAACCAGTCTGGCTGATGCGATAGCGTCGGAGAATCCTGTTCTCCAAAGCCAATTGGCCAAGCATGCCACTGTGGACGATGACGGATTCACTGCTCTGAACACTGCCTTCTTGCAGGACGGGGCGCTCATCGATGTCCCGGCTGGTCATATCGCGTCTGACCCCGTTCACTTGATTTTTGTCACCACCGGCCAGCAAGCCCATGCGGCGTCCTACCCACGAACATTGTTGATTGCAGGAGCTAACTCCCGGGTAAATGTTCTGGAGAGTTACGTTAGCCTTGCCGAATCGTCCTACTTCACCAACGCCGTGACGGAGTTCGTGCTGGAAGACGGGTCTCAGCTTGAACATTACAGGTTGCTTCTAGAGAACGCCGACGCCTTTCACGTCGGAACCGTGCGGGTGCAACAGGGTAAGGACAGCTCTATGTCGTCAGCTTCCTTCGCCAAGGGCGCTGCAATGGCCAGACAGGACTTTCAAGTGACACTGGGTGCTCCAGGAGCGTCCTGTTCCCTTAATGGCCTTTACATGACCGCAGCCGAGCAACACATCGACAATCTAATCAACATCGACCACGCCCAGCCTCACACCAAGAGCCGTTTGTTCTACAAAGGCATCTTGGACGACAAGTCCAAAGCGGTTTTCGGCGGCACCGTATTGGTCCGGAAAGACGCTCAGAAAACCGATGCGCAGCAAACCGACAAGAATCTGCTTCTGTCCCGCGAGGCTGAAGTAGATAGCAAACCAAGTTTGTTGATCTACGCCGACGATGTACAGTGTTCCCACGGAGCCACGGCGGGACACATCGACAAAGAAACCCTGTTCTACATGCAGAGTCGTGGCTTGGATCGAGAGACCGCCAGCCGCATCTTGATTCACGCCTTCGCAAGCCAGATCATCGACACGGTGGAACTAGAGCCGTTGCGAAACTATCTGGACGATCTCTTCCTTACATCGATGCCAACTGCCAGTTTGGAATTCGGGGACCGAGAATGACATCCAGCGCCCACAGCTTCGACGCGGCGCGGATCCGGGAAGATTTCCCGGTCCTTCAGCAGATGGTCAACGGCAAACCCCTGGTCTACTTGGACAACGCCGCAACTACCCAGAAACCCCAGGCGGTCATTGACGCTTTGGTCCGGTACTACAGCGCGGATAACTCCAACGTCCATCGGGGTGTGCATACCCTCAGCCAGAGGGCCACCGAGAACTATGACTCTGGTAGGAGCAAGGCGAGGCAGTTTCTCAACGCGGCCTCCGACGAAGAGATTATCTTCGTGAAGGGCACCACCGACGGCATCAACCTTGTTGCCCACAGCTATGCGAGACAGCACTTGGGAGAAGGAGATGAAATTATCATCTCCACCATGGAGCACCACTCCAACATCATTCCTTGGCAAGTTCTTTGCCAGGAAAAGGGGGCTTGTCTGCGCGTCATACCTATCAGCGACGTCGGCGAGCTGTTGATGGACGAGTATGAAAGCCTGTTGTCCTCTCGGACCAAACTGGTAGCCATCACACACGTTTCCAACGTGTTGGGCACTGTAAATCCCATAAAACAAATCGTCGAAATGGCTCATAGCCAGGGAGTTCCTGTGCTCGTTGACGGAGCACAGGCGACGCCCCACATGCCTGTTGATGTGCAGAAGCTGGGATGCGACTTCTATGTTTTCTCCGGCCACAAGATATATGGTCCCACGGGCATTGGTGTCTTGTACGGCAAGGCCGAGCTTTTGGAAGCAATGCCGCCATACCAACTTGGTAGCGACATGATTAAGTCAGTCACATTTGAGCGGACGGTATACAATGACTTGCCTTATAAATTCGAGGCTGGAACGCCTAATATCGCTGGAGTCATAGGTATGGGCGCAGCGATCGATTACCTGACCGAAATCGGGATGGATCGTATCGACAACTATGAGCACGGACTGTTGGAGTACGGTACAGAGTGTCTTTCCGGAGTCGACGGAGTTAGGATTGTTGGTAACGCTCCAGGGAAGGCCAGCGTACTCTCATTCGTTATGGACTGCGCCCACCCCCATGATATTGGCACCATTTTGGACACTGAGGGCGTTGCGATACGCACCGGTCACCACTGCGCCCAACCCCTTATGAACCGATATGGCGTTCCGGCCACGGCTAGAGCCTCCCTGTCCTTCTACAATACAAGGGATGAGGTTGATTTGTTGGTTAAAGCTATAGACCGGGTCATTGAGGTATTTAGCTGATGCCCGGCCTGAACGACCTTTACCAGGAAATCCTCCTGGAGCACAACAGCAAACCCCGGAACTTCCGCAAAGTCGATGACGCCAACCGGTCAGCCGATGGCTACAATCCCCTGTGCGGCGATCAGATTCAGCTATATCTCAAAGTGGAAGACGACACCATCGTCGACGTTGGCTTCCAAGGCATAGGATGCGCTATATCTCGCGCCTCAGCGTCGATGCTTACCCAGAGCGTCAAGGGTCAGAACGTGGAGCGTGCCCAAGAGATTTTCGATGCATTTCACAGCATGCTGACCGAACCGGAAGGCGAGGTGGATTACGACACTCTCGACGACCTGGAATGTCTATCCGGCGTGTCTGAGTTCCCCACCCGCATCAAGTGCGCCGTGTTGGCCTGGCACACTCTCCTAGCCGCCCTGAACGGACAGTCTGAGGGCATCACCACTGAGTAATCCGTCGCGCCGAACCGTCATTCCCGCGTAAGCGGGAATCTAGCAGACACGGTTGTGAGAAGCGCACTGCCTGGAATCGGGACCTCCCTGGATACCGGCCTACTCCGCAATGACGAAAGCCAATCTGATTGATTCCTCTAAAGACCCCTCAATCTCCCGTCCACTCGCTTGTATGGTAAGCTTGAGGCGATAGCCATGCCGAATTTACCTGACCTCCCCCTGCAAGGCCTTTACGGCGACCTGATACTCGATCATTACCGCAGTCCGCGCCATCGCACGCCGGTTTCCCATGCCGATGTGGAGGCCGAGGAGTTCAATCCTTTCTGCGGTGACCGGGTAATGCTGCAGTTCAGATTGGACGGCCAAGGCCGCGTCGTAGAGGCCAGCGCCCAGTCGGAAGGTTGTTCGATAATCCAAGCCTCAGCGTCGATGCTGGCGGACATAGCCTTGGGGATGTCGCTAGCGGAACTAGAAAGCCTGGACGAACGTTTCCGCGCGATGATGCAGAACGGATTGTCAGCGGAGGAATGGAACCACGAGTTTGGAGACCTACATTCGTTGCAAGTCGTGCGTCAGTTCCCGGTGCGTATCAAGTGCGCGCTTTTGCCTTGGACGGCTCTAGCAGAGGGAATCAAGGGATTCCGCTCCAAGAGCTGATAAGACTAGCTATTTGAGGGTGTTAGGAGACTACCGGTCCAACCAAACCCTGGACCAGTAGTTGTATTCGGAAAGAGCCGTATTGGGGTAGAACCCTTTGACGCCGGGGTCGAACACCCACGTTGAAGCACCGGTGACCGGGCTGAACAGATAAGCCTGGTCGAGAACGTGGCTCTGTATGTTTCGAAGCTGAGTTCGCCGTCGCATTGGGTCAAACTCCACTGCCTGCATCTCTATCATCGTGTCCAGTTCGGCGTCTTGATGTCCTGAGATGTTCCAGCGTCCGTGGCTGTGAAGCAAGGCCAGCAAGAAGCTGTTGGTTGTTGACGTCGGGGGCAGCACGCCCAGCGCGACCTGGTAGTCCTTATGCTCGCCAAACACCGCTTCCTGGAACCGGGCTGGATCCAGCCTCCGAATCTTGGGATTGAAACCCACCGCTATGAGATCGCTGGCGACCCGTTTCTCCAACTCCAGGTAGACTTCTCCGAATCTCTCGGTCCGCACCGTCAGTTCAATGTCCACTGGCTGCCGATTTCCCCAGGTGGCGACTAGCGTCCGTGCGGAGGTGGGGTCGGCGAAATATTCTCTTCGGATGTCATCACGGTCCAGCAGCCAATCGGGGCTCTGCACTGGAATCCCAATGCTGGCGTATCCTTGGCCGGCAAATATGGTATCTGTGTAGTCCCAGGGGTCCATCGCCTTGAAGATGGCCTGACGCACTTTCAGGCTGCTTAACGGCGCTGCTTGGACGTTCAGCGACAGCATGACGCCCGTGCCTGACTGGCGGGATAGAACAGACTCAAAAACCTTCCCGCTGTCTTGCAAGGCCGGCCACTGGCTGGGAGGCGCTAGAGCCACGTCAACCTGACCGGCCAAGAAGGCGGCCAAACGTTCGTCGCTACCCGAGCGGTCCAACTCCGACTGTTTTATCACCTGAATAACCAACTGGTCTAGGAACGGCAGACTCTCCTGTGCATCGGCAGGGTTCCGGATGACCGACATGGACATGCTTTCGCCGGTTTCCTCCCAAACCCAAGGTCCGGTGCCCACCACCGGACTGGTCTTCAAGTCGCCGAATTTCGCGACGACTTCGTGGGCCACAATCTTGCTGTGGCCGTCGGCTAGAGCCATCAATACGTCGGCGTCCGGAGACGCCATTTCGATGCGCAGCGTGGCGTCATCCAATGCCTTTATGCGGCGCACGGCGGAAAGCAGCTCGGCGTTAGGCCAACCTGGGGTCTGCATGCGTTCGTAGCTAAATGCCAGGTCCTCAGCCACCAAAAGGCGGCCATTTACCGGCGCTATGTTGTGCCAGCGCACGTCGGGCCTCAATTGAAACTCGAAGGCTAGATCTGGGGTCATCTCCCAGCTTTCGCAAAGGTCGCATTCCAGGCGGAGACTGGGCTGGTCGTATTCCGGGCCTACCCGCAGTTGGAGCAGGCGGCTATAAGCCAGCCCTGGGCCCATGGATGTGACCATTTCCTGCACGGTTTGGTGGACGTCTCGATGTGGGATGCCAGCGAAACCGGCAATCTGTAGTGACCCGCCGTACTGTCCCCGGGGTGCGGGAGAAACAACTGGAGTCGCCTTCGGCACTGTAGCTTTGATTATCGGGAGCGGAGCCTGGGTGGCGGTTGGCATGGGCAGAGTCGTGGCGGTTGGGACCGAGGTGGGGAGGACGTCAGGAAGGGATGTCGGGGAGGTTGTTTCCACTGCCGGAATAACGGCGGCCTCGGACGTTGCCGTGGAAACCGGGGTGGGGTCCGATGGCGAGGCAGCGCCGGAACAGGCAACCGCCATTATGACGATTCCAGGGACTGCCAGCTTGCCGAAAATTTTCAGATACCTCATTCAGCCACTCCTGCCTCTTCCGCGATGGCCGACAGTCGATGAGGGCAACTGTCAGTGGTTGATGTCGCAGATTCAAGACGGTCCGAATTACCATTCAGTCACTACGGAAGGTATTATACTGCGTGCGCCAATGGCTCACGTAACCGCCGAATCAATAAATTATAAGATGCAAGGGTGGTCTAGTTCAGCAATATGGCGTACACGATAAGAGCAAAATGTGGGGGGATGGCGGCCTGTCCCTTGGTCAGCCGCTCATGCCGCCGGTACGGGCCAAGCCTTTCAAGTAAGCGAGGTGGCCTTGATGCTGGTATACCTCGCCAATCACCTGCCGGAAGATAGCGCCCACCGACATTTCGGGACGCGCTTCCCTGGGCACCACGTTGAAGTCATCAGTTCCTAGCCCTTTTAGATATGCCAAAGTGGCGGCCCGGATCGAATCGCCGTAGCGAATCAACTCCGTTAGATCCAACGCAGGAAAGCTGGCCACCTGTTCTTGGGTGTGGCCGAAACCGTTGTCCCGAGTGGGCAATCCAAACTTCTCGTTCCAACCTTCGCTCTCCCATATCTCCGGTTGGCGCTGGATGAAGAACTGGAACCACATGTCTTCGACCCGAAGCATGTGCCACAAAATCCAACCCATCGGATTAGCCTCGTGTCCTGGTCTCCACGCCAACTCTTCCGGGGTAAGGTCTTGCACCGCATCCATCAGGAACTCGTGCTCTTTAGCGAAAGCGTCCTCGATAAACTCGTTAAGAGTCATAGTGTTTCTCCTTGCTGTGTGATCCTTGACCCGTACTGTACCAGCCTCGTGTTCGGCTGCACATACCTGTTCGCTAAGATTCCCGTGCCACGTCAAAGCGCCTGTGCTAAACTGCGTTTCAGGCCTAAGCTGTATCACGCTTAGGCGCAGAATCAAGGAGCAAAACCATGGCCGGAACATTAATCACCAATGAAGTCATGGCCCTGATTGGCCAAGAGACTACGCCGGAACGAAACCGCTTTCCCATCAGTGACGAGATGGCCTGGGACGTGGCTGACGCTATTCAAGACCCTAATCCCCTCTACACCGAACCGGGGAAGGCGCAGAAAAGCCGGTTCGGTGGTCTGATGTGTCCCCCATTGGCGACTTGGAAGGACATCGCTCCGCCCATCGGGTACTTCGGCGCGGGCCAGGAGTCCCATTTCCAGGTCCCCCTACCATTTAACAGCTATGGGCTCAACGGCGGTATCGACTGGCAGCTCCTCCGTCCGGCCTATGTTGGCAGTTGGATCACTCGTGCGTCGCGCATTCTGGACATATATGAGAAGCCGGGCCGTTCCGGTCCCTTGGTGTTTGTGGTGCGGCAGGAGACCCAGACTAATCAGGATGGCCAAGTGGTTAATCAGGCTAAGCACGTAAGTATCCACCGGGGTCTACCCGCTGGCGAAGACCCCCTGGAAATCGCCAACGTTAGTGATAATCTTGAAACCGTCAACGTATCTCCGCCGGACCCCGGAGTCGTGATTCCCAAACCCCCGAAAGAACTTGAGACTCAAAGATACTTTGAAGACATAACCGTGGGAGAGGCCCTGACGCCCGTGGTCAAAGGTCCAATCACCACTACCCATCTGGTTCGCTGGGCGGCGGCTAACGGCAACTATGCGCGCATCCACTGGGACCTTCCCTTCGCCCAACTGCGCCAGGGACTGGCCAACGTGGTGGTTAACGGCTCGTTGAAGAACCAGTACTTGGGCCAATTGTTGACCGACTTCGCCGGTGTTGAAGGATGGTTCAAGCGCTTCTATGTCCAGCATCGTGGCATGGACTACCCTGGCGACGTTCTAACGGCTTCCGGTGCGGTTACCGGCAAACGGGAAGACAGTGGATACGGCTACGTGGATTGTATGGTAGTCTTGGAAAACAGCCGAAGTGAACAGACAGCGGCGGGTCAGGCCACCGTGATACTTCCTAAACGAGGTCAGTCCTTGCCCTTGGTCTGGGAAGTAGAAGAATGATTCCCTTAGGTCTTTTGGACGGTATCCGTGTCTTGGACTTAGGAACCGAAATATCCGGCCCGTTCTGCTCCAAGCTTCTGGCCGACTACGGAGCCGACGTCATCAAAGTCGAGTTGCCCGGCGTGGGTGACTCCTCCCGGCGCACCGGCCCATTCGCCGGTGACGATCCAAAACCGGAAAAGAGCATCCCTTTCCTCTACGTCAATACCAACAAACGGGGCGTAACCCTGGATACCCGCAGTTCCTCGGGCAGAGGATTGCTCGAGGCTCTCCTACAAACTGCCGACGTTTTGGTCGAGAACGTCCCACCGGCTCAAGCGGACGAATTTGGTCTGGACTACGCCCGGATGACCCGGAATAACCGCGGATTGGTAGTCACATCCATCACCGCCTTCGGTCAAAGCGGGCCTTACCGCGATTATTCTGCCACCGACCTAGTTAACTGCGCGTTCAGTGGCCTTATGTACCACACCGGTGACTCGGACCGGGAACCACTGCACAACTCCCTCAACCAGTCTCTCTACGTTGCTGGCGCCAACGCTGCTGTGGCTACATCGGCGGCCCTGTTCCACCGGATGACCACCGGGCGGGGTCAGCACGTGGACGTAGCGGCTGTGGAGTGTTTGGCAGCCCACTTGGTGCAGCCTATCCCTTACTACACCTACATGGGCGCTATAAAAGGCCGCCGCCCAGTCCGAGGGTCCGGTTTCGAAGAGTTGATGCCTGCCCGGGACGGTTACGTGATTCCTTCAGTCCAAGGCTCCCAACCCTGGGCGACGATTGCCGGCCTCATCGGTTTGGAGGAGCTTCAAGACCCTCGGTACGCCACCGGCTCCGGCCGCATAGAGTATGGCGAAGAGGTGAAACAGTTGCTCATTCAGGGCCTTGCGGAATGGGACCGTAAACCCCTATTTGTAGCGTCGGGTGAAAGACGGTTGGTCTTCGGGATGGCCCAGGACGCTGGAGACCTCTTCGATTGTCAGCAACTGCGGGAGCGAGATTTCTTCGTCGAAGTTGACCACCCGGTAGCGGGCCGCGCCGAATATCCGGGTATGGGCCCCAAGCTGTCCGGAGGAGTCTACGAGATTCGCCGGCCTGCGCCGTTGTTGGGCCAGCACAACGCCGAGGTCTACCGGGACGAGTTGGGCTATTCCGCCCAAGATTTGGTGATTCTCAGGGCGTCGGGAGTTATTTGATGCAGAAGATGTCCCTACATGAAGCCATGTACACCCAGCGGGCGATTCGCAATTTCACCTCAGACCAGGTGTCTGACCAAGTCGTTACGACTATTCTGGACGCGGCGGTGCGAGCTCCCAATGGAGGCAACACCCAGCGTTGGAGCTTTCTGGTCATTCGGGACCGGGAGATTAAGAAGCGATTCGGCGAGTGGTACCTGGACGCATGGACCAGTCTGGTGGCGGACATGAACCTGCAACAGACCTCGGCCCAGCCCTACTGGCCCAGCATGTTGACCCAGAGCATGGAAGACATTCCCGTGTTGATATTGGCTTGCCTGGATAGTCCCACGCCTCCCCACGGTCCCAATTCTCTAACCCCAGGTTCGTCTATCTATCCCGCCGTGCAGAATATCATGCTTGCGGCTAGGGCACTGGGGCTGGGCACGGTGTTGACCACCCTGCATACCAAGTTTGAGGATGAAATCAAAGCTTTACTGGGGGTTCCCGATACTGTCTCAACAGCGGCGTTGATTCCCCTGGGATATCCGGCCCAAGGAGAACGCTTCGGTGGCGGCAGGCGCAAGTCCTCTGCCGAGGTCACTTTCCACGAGCGCTGGGGCCAAAGCGCGTCGAGCTAGATAGCTCGTTCAACCAACTATCGTTTGCCCCGGTTTCCCATATATAGTCAAGGAGCGTTACATTAAAATGACTGACCTGCCCCTCAGCGGAATCCGCGTGGTGGACTTGAGTCGCGTTTTCGCGATGCCTTATGCTGGGGCTTACCTGGCCGACCTAGGGGCCGAAGTTATAAAAGTAGATTGCTGCCAAGCCCAGTTCGTCGACACGACCCGCACCTTGAACGGTCCATATCCGGACAACGACCCTGGAGAGTTGTATTGGGAGCGGGCTGGTACCTTCCAGACTCTGAACCGAGGCAAACGTAGCGTCACGCTGGATCTGCGCTCCGAATCCGCCATCGACATCCTGAAACGCCTTGTCAGCGTCAGCGATATCGTCCTTGAAAACTTTACCCCCCGTGTGATGAGTCGTTTCGGCCTGGACTACGCCAACCTCAGAGCCGTTAAACCGGACCTGATAATGGTCTCCAACACGGGCTACGGACACTCCGGACCCTACAGCAACTTTGGGGCTATGGCGACTGCTCTGGAGCCGACCCACGGCACCGGTGCGTTCATGGGCTATTTGGACCTGAGTCCCGACGGCTTGCTTGCCGACGGTGGGGTACCCAACAAGATGGGTAATTCGTACACTGATTTCTTGGCCAGTTGGACCGCTCAATTGGCGGTGTTAGCTTCGCTGATTCATCGGACACGCACTGGAAGAGGCATGTGGATCGATTTGGCCATGTATCAGGTGGGGGCGTCGTTTATCGGAGAAGGAATCTTGGACTTCGCTTTTAACGGACGCCGGACCCGCCGGATGGGCAATCGACACCAAACTTTGTCTCCTCACGGCTGCTATCCCTGTTCCGGTGAGGATGACTGGGTGACCATCGCAGTACGCAACGATCGGGATTGGCAGTCCTTCTGCGAGGCGTTGGGCCAACCCTCTCTGGCAGGCGACTTCCGATTCGCCCAACCCACGGTCCGTCACGGTAATCAGGACGAATTAGACCGGATAATATCCGATTGGACATCCACCCAAAGCCAATACCAAGTGATGGAGACTCTGCAATCCGCCGGCGTTCCCGCTGGACCGGTGCTGAACGCCAAGGCGCTGCTAGCCGACCCGCAATTCCGTGCGAGGGGGTTCTTCCAGACGGCGGACCACCCGGCCGAGACCGGGTTGGGAAGACAGGAGTACGTGGGCCGTGGCTGGAGCCTATCTGAAGTTCCCATAGATTCCGCTAGGCCGGCGCCCATGCTGGGAGAAGCCAATCCCTACGTCCTAAGCCGAATCCTTGGCCTGACGGATGAAGAGATTCAAACATTGAGAGAAGCTGGAACTGTTGGTGAGACTTTGGAAGGTGCGCAAGTGCCGTCACTCGTAACACTAGACCGCCAACTTGAACTGGGTTGGATATCCGGCTACGACGTTGTTTCTCAGAAGCATCTGGCAAACGGGCAAGGCGGTTGACTACCCTGCCGGGTTTGGCCGCTCCCATGCTTGACACTTTTTGAATGGCCGACATATAATTGGCGCAGACCCCTGGTCTTTCCTCGGTCGTTTATTGTATTTCACCTTTCATGAGCCACCGAACTCCGTGTCCATTATTGTGCTAGAACCCTATATTTCGCTGCCGGATGGTTAGCATTGGTCCATGCCCGCTAAGTACATCTTCGTTACCGGTGGAGTAGTTAGTTCTATCGGCAAAGGGATCAGCGTCGCATCTATCGGACGCATCCTCAAAAGCCGCGGCCTATCCGTCTCCGTAATTAAGCTTGACCCCTACCTCAATGTGGACCCCGGTACCATGTCTCCCTACCAGCACGGCGAAGTTTTCGTTACCGTTGACGGCGGAGAGACCGACCTGGATCTGGGTCACTACGAACGATTCATTGACGTGGAACTAACCCGTTCTTCCAACCTCACTGCCGGCGAGGTATATCTGGAACTTATATCCAAGGAGCGCCGCGGCGATTTTCTCGGCGGAACGATTCAAGCGGTTCCACACGTTACCAACGTCATAAAACAGAGAGTCATCAAACTTGGCGAGGATACCAATGTTGACGTCGTGGTAGTGGAGGTTGGGGGTACCGTCGGCGACATTGAAGGCCTGCCCTTTCTTGAAGCTATCCGGCAAGTCCGGAACGATGTAGGCCGGGACAACGTATTTTACGTCCATCTGACTTTGCTTCCGTATCTCGCAGCCGCCAGGGAGTTGAAAACGAAACCGACCCAACACAGTGTGAAAGAGCTGCGGGCCATCGGCATCCAACCAGACGCCATTCTCTGCCGAAGCGACTTTGATGTGCCCGACGGCATCAGAGAGAAGATATCATCGTTCTGTGACGTGCCTACGGAGGCGGTTATACCGTTGACGACCGTGGAGAATGTTTACGAAGTGCCGCTTATTCTGGAAGACGCCGGCCTCGGCGATATCATGATGGATGCCCTTCATCTGACCGGCAAGCCTCGCGACATGGCCGACTGGGCGAGCATGGTTTCCAGTATGAAAAACTTGAGGGATACCGTATCCATCGCTCTGGTCGGTAAATATGTCGAATATCCAGACTCCTACCTTTCGGTTAGGGAAGCTCTTCGCCATGCCGGGCTGCTTCACGATCGAGCAGTGGAGATTCAGTGGGTCCACTCTGAAGATGTGGAGAAATACGGGCCTGATGCGTTGTTGGGGACTGCCAACGGCATAGTGGTGCCCGGAGGGTTCGGCCCCCGGGGGGTGGAGGGTATGGTTGAGACAGCCCGATACGCTCGAGAGCGTCAAGTTCCTTATCTCGGGTTGTGCTTAGGCATGCAGGTTATGGTTGTAGAGTGGGCGAGAAACGTTTTAGTCTTAAAAGACGCCAACTCTTCAGAGATTGATCCATCCACTCCCCATCCGGTCATCCACATCATGCCGAATCAACGTTCGGTGACCACCATGGGTGGCACGATGCGCTTGGGTAGCTATCCTTGCCGCCTGGTGGAAAATACGTTGACTATGGCGGCCTACCAAGAGAATGATGTCATCGAGCGCCATCGGCACCGGTTTGAATTGAATAACTCATACCGTGAAGCGCTGGAGAACTCCGGTCTTATAATGAGCGGACTGTCACCCGACGGGGCGTTGGTGGAGTCTGGAGAGGTCAAAGGCCACCCATACATGCTTGGAGTGCAATTTCACCCCGAGTTTCAATCTCGTCCCAACAGACCACACCCCTTGTTCGGCGGATTTATAGCCGCGGCCAAATTGGCATTACGAGAGGGGGAGCAGCAGCCCTTACCTTTGTAGGACACCTTTGCAGCGTACTCGGTCGGCGCCTCGTCCGGGAAACTCGGCAAGGGATCTGTTATAGTTAATCAAGGAAACGACCGCGATCGGGATGACTTTTCCACATCGGCAGAGAAACCACCTGTATCGCTCACCTGATTTTTTAAACTAAAGGTGATTTCGTGAAACTGTTTTTGGATACTGCCAACATTCAGGAAATTCGGGATGGCGTTCGCATGGGAGTCATCAGCGGAGTTACTACCAATCCTTCCCTGGCTGCCAGCGAAGGGATCGGTAGCCGTGAGAACTATAAGGCGGCCGTTCAAGAGATTTCTGACATTCTTGATGGGCCAATCTCCATTGAGGTAGTCAGCTTGGACGCGGAAGGGATGGTAGCAGAGGGCAGGGACATCGCCGAATGGATCCCCAATCCTTGGGTCAAGATACCCAGCACTGCCGCCGGATTCGAGGCGATATCCATCCTATCTAACGACGGTATAAAGATTAATCAAACGTTGTGTTTCTCGTTGAACCAAGCGCTGCTCGGAGCCCAAGCCGGTTCCACCGTGGTTAGTCCGTTTGTGGGCCGCCTGGACGATATCGGCCAACAAGGGATGGATCTGATCGAAGAGATCGTGACGGTGTTCGATGTTCAACAGATCGAGACCCAGGTGCTGGCTGCCAGTATCCGGCATACCCTTCACTGTTCCTCGGCGGCTCGGGCAGGTGCTCATATCGCTACCGTTCCATATAAGGTATTGCGACAGATGGTGCAGCATCCCTTGACCGACGCGGGCGTCTCTCGTTTCCTGGCTGATTGGGAGAAAGTCGGCAATGCGTGAACAGTAAAGGCTGAGAATGATGATATTTCTTGACCGTCAGCCTTCCCTTATCTATCCATGCAAGGATCTGATAACTCCGGCTGATACAGTTCCTTACAACAATAGCAAAATATCTTGTTGGGCCGGACTTTGGCCCACCTCTCCGGTTCAACTTTCCCCTCATTAAAAACTCCAGCGGAGACACCCGGCGATCTACCCCCCCCAGAACACAACGAGGTGATTATGACGACAACACAGCGATCGATGGAAGTATCGGAGCTAGGTACCAAAAGCAAAGATGAACTCTTGGTTCTGGCCCCTGAAGTAGGTCTGTCAGATGGTCCGGCGCTGGACAATCTGCGTCGGGAAGATTTGCTAAGCCGTGTTCTACATGCTGCATCCGCCCAGCAATCCCTGGTGTCTTCAGGCATCCTGGATGTTATGGACGAAGGGTACGGATTTTTGCGCCAAATTTCTTCCCCCCGGGGAACCGGGGATGTCTATATCTCTCAATCGCAGATTCGGCGCTTCGGCCTCAAGACCGGCGATACGGTAACGGGACAGGTTCGTCCTCCCAAAGAAGGGGAACGCTATTTCGGGCTGGTCCGGGTAGAGAAAATCAACGGGATGGAAAGCGATCAAGTTAATTCTCGCGCTAGGACGCAATTTGAGCATCTGACGCCCATCTTCCCAGAGGTGCAGATTAAACTGGAAACGGGGGGCGAGGACCTGGCCACCCGGATGGTAGACCTATTCGCTCCCATAGGCTTGGGCCAAAGAGGCTTGATAGTCTCTCCTCCTAAAGCCGGTAAGACCACTATGCTCAAGCAGATCGCTCAAGGTGTTGCCATCAATTGTCCCAAGGCCATCCTAATGGTGGTCCTCATCGGTGAACGGCCGGAGGAGGTCACCGACATGCGCCGCTCGGTGCAAGGTGACGTTTTTGCTTCTACGTTCGACGACTCGGTGGAAGACCAGTGCCGGGTGGGAGAGCTGGCATTGGAAAGGGCCAAGCGGCTGGTCGAATTCGGAAACGATGTGGTGATCCTCTTGGACAGCATCACCCGCCTGACCCGCGCGTATAACTTGGCGGTGCCCTCCAGCGGCCGAACCCTTTCCGGCGGCATCGACCCGGTGGCTCTTTATCCGCCCAAGAAATTCATCGGTGCGGCCCGTAACATCGAAGAGGGTGGAAGCTTAACCATAATCGCCAACTGCTTGATCGATACCGGTTCCCGGATGGATGAAGTGATATACGAGGAATTCAAGGGTACCGGCAACATGGAACTACACCTTGACCGGCGTTTGGCTGAGCGCCGCTATTTCCCCGCCGTCGACATCATCCGTAGCGGCACGCGGCGGGAAGAATTGCTGTACAGCGAGGAGACCTTGAAGCAGATCTGGCTATTGCGCCGGATGGTGGGCCTAATCTCCAATGAGGGATCAACCAACGCCACCGAAAGGGTGCTGGAGCGATTGGCCAAAACCAACTCCAACGAAGAATTCCTAGCCAACTTGAACAAAGAGGTTTAATTTCAATTTCGTGTGGGCGAGGTGGATGTTGAACTCACCATCAAAAAGAATGCAAATCAATCTTACATCAAAGGCAAAAAAGAACATAATTACCTTCGTGGGCGCCGCATTCTTGATCGGCGTGGGCCTGGCGGCGATATTGGTTTGGACGGGGTTGGTCGAACGGCAGACAAATTCAGAACTGGTGACAACAACGACGGTAGCACCACCGGCCTTCGACCCCTCCACCTTCGAATGGTACGATGTCGCCTTCTGGGATTCCTCGGGCGATGATGACAGCCCTGCTTTTCAGATTGAGGCGGAATTCTGGCGGGTCATGTGGGTGGCGCCTCATGACTCGGTGGGGGACGGGAGCTTCGCCGTGGCCGTGTACAACGCCGATGGCACTTATTACTTTGACCTATACAATACCGCTGACAACGTTACAATGAATTTTGACGGCCCGCTGTCGGGCACTCTGGCGGTACCTGGGGCTGGGAGCTATTTTCTACGCGTTACAACAGACCGCGACTACGAAGTAACCGTGCAGGAGGCGCGTTAATGGCCGCCGTTGGCCTTGGAACAGCGGGGGATAAACCGCCCATAGGAACGGGACCAAAAAACCCGCTCCAATCAACTAACGCGTAGCTCTGGCCGCCGCCATGCGGCATTGTAAGCAACTCTAAGACTGGGGAAGTCTGGCTCATTGCTGCATTAGCGTTATACAGTTCTGGTACTTGGGGGGCGAGCCGCCAGGGAGAATGTGGGAACTCGCCAAGAGATGACACATCGGAGTTCGTGGGACCCTGGGGCGTAAGGCGAAGCTAGAGAGGGAACGGTCGACTTCTACGGGGAGGGCGAAACCCGCCGCCACCTCTCCCTGGAGCAGGCCAAGTTTCTAGCATTGGAAACGGCCCGGATCAACCCCGCAAACTACGGTCGGCGTTTCGCTGCGGTGCAAATGGTATTTCAGGTCATCAAGGAGGAAGAGGGGGACGACGGCTACTTTGTCACGTTGTCCTTCCAGCCGGAAGGAGATTTTTCCGGCAAGCCGGGACTAGAGAGGTTCTTCATCGAGAAGCAAGATACTGTCACCGGCCGCCAGGTGCGCAGGCTCCCCAGCGGCCGCGGTCAGATACACTTTCATTGGAAGCCACTAACCGTGCTGGGTGCCGTGGTGGCGCTAGCCGTAGCGGCGGGAGTCGGCTCATTCGCTGCCGGTATTTGGGGGGGAGCAAAAGTCGAGCCCGCCCTGATAAGTATACCTGATGCAACTTCGGCCCCGGGGAAGCTCACACTGTTTCTGGTGCCATCCACTGGCAATCCACGGAGCCTTTCATATTCGGGCGCTGGACTGGGGAAGGTATCTCTCGCCCAGACACCCCTGGTTTTTGGGGTGCCGCGGCTTGATTACCAATATTTGCGTAAACATTTCTGGACCAAGTCTTCGCTGACATTCTCCGGGACCGGGTTTTCTGGTGCTTGGATTGATGAAGAGGCTCGACTGGTGATGCAGCTCAACGGTCCGATGAAAGATGCAAGATATCTGCGTTGTGTTGGACTAAGGGTAAACGGCGAAGAAGAGACCAGTTCATGCGGCACCAGCTTTAGCAGTGCTGAGTTCGTTACCGGTGGCTACACGGTTGAGGTTAAGCTACCGGCGCCGCCGAGGCTCGAAACGACCGACAGGCTGGAGGTTTCTATCGTTTTGGCTACTCCCGTACAGCAAGGCGAGAAAGTAGTGCCTACTCTGGTGTATGGTGGGGATATTCCCCTGAAGACCAGCTTTCTTGAGATTGGCAGCGATTAAAACTCAGTAACCGCACGGGCATAAAGGCAGGAGACGGCCGTGGGCCGTAATACTGCGGTAACGGTTCTCTAAGTAAGCTAAAACATAAGGCGAAAAGGGGGTGGAGCAGGGTGGTATGCGGGTCGACGATCGATACGCTCCGGCGGAGAAATTAGGTTTAGCAAATCCGCCGCGTCGCGAAATGTGATTAATTGACAAGCAAAAGGGTAGTTAGTATAGTCCCGTCGGCTAAATCCCGTTGTTGTGTCGTTATCCAGTGATCCTCATCGCATAACTAAACATTAACCGTATCCGTATCATAAGCCCTCGGGGTTAATGCCCCCGGGCCGTTATTGCAGTATAAATTGTATTAGGAAGCCTTGACATCGGAAACTCTCTAGTGCTACAAATAGTTGCAAATCGCCGAAATCGGTATTCGGGAGGGGGGGCTACGCCATGTTTTTGTGTCGAGTCAAAGCGGCATCTTCCGACCTCGACCCATCCATGATTCCAAAGCCCTCATAACTTAATTAGCAGGCCCGCCAGTCAGAATGTAACCCCATTACATAGGTCTGGCGAAGTCTAAATCGACCAACCTACAGGTTCAAGGTTGTACGGATCCCACTCATAGAGACCCACTTAAAGCGACGCACATTAAGGAGATAAGAGTAGATGAAAACTAGAATCGTAACGACTTTTGGACTCGCCCTCGTAATGTTTGTGGGCTTGTTCGCTACTATGCTGGCTCTAGGCGTTCTCGACGCCAAGTCGGTGTTAGCGGTAACCACAGTCCAAGGTGAGGTAGACCCCACCGACCCGGGGGTCATCTCCAAGTTTACAGTCAAGTGGGTTAATGATGGTGTGGATTTAGCCGGTGGGGTCGATACCTTCACCATCAAACCCGAGGACGACATGCAGATTCCCTCGGTGATTGACCCAAGCACGGTCACGATCACCACGACCAGGTTTTCCAACGACAAGCCTACCGTAACCGGGGCCGCCACAGGGACGGTGGTGGCCAACCCACTGGGCATTACCGTAAGGTTCGTTGGCACGCCCAAGGATAACCCGGAAATCGAAGTGGAAATTCCGGACATGGAGCCCTCGACTGCTACGCCGGGGTACCAAGGAATCGCGGCGGCGGGCCCCGGAGCATCACCTTCTACAACCACGGTCACCGTTGTCTTCCGCCAAGGCGCGGGCATCAAGAACTCCACTGAAGCCGTGGCGGGTTTCGACAGTGCAGGGAAGATTCAAGGGCGCACCGTCACTGTCGTTGCCTCCAATGACACTACTGGCGAAGCGGCCACCGCCGCCAACAGGATATTTATCCCGCGGATCATCGAGCTAAGCGATGCGTCTGATAAGCGGGGCAAAGTCATCAGCGTTGTCGGCAAGGGCTTTGAAGGTGGCACTACCGCCACGATCTGGCGCGACGAAGACGCCGATGGCACCAGGGATGCTGGCGAAGTGGACTTGGGTTCAGCCCTAATCGGCAGCGACGACACCTTTACCTTGTCGTTGGCCATCTCCGTGCCGCCCTTCGACAACAGCGCCGGGGATAACTACATTAACGCCCTGGACGGCGACAATAACACGATATCGCTGATACCCGATGGTGGAGTTGCAGGTGGCTCTTGTACTACCGATTCCATCTGTGGGCTAGACCGGACCCTGCCCATCTCAGCTGGCACGTTGAGCCAAACGCTCGACCAGTTCACCTTGGAGGGCGGCTTCACAATCGTTCCAACAACGGCCGCCATTGGGGATACCGTTCAGGTCACCATTAAGGACTTCAAAGACGTAACCTGGACAGCCGGTGGTGTTGGCGTTGGCGCACCTGTAATCACGTTGGGTGGTGTGGTTGTTACTACGCCGGCGGTAAATCCCAACTCCAACGGGGAAGCGACTTTCAACATTGATATCCCCAACGGAGTTCCCGCGGGTTCCCAGCAGTTGCTGATTTCCGCTAAGTCGACGTATGCCGTTAACAGCCCAGATAAAAACATCACTATCAGCGGCGCCGGCTTGGTCCTGACACCGACGTCTAACCTGGTCCCCAACCAGACGATCACGGTCATCGGGAATGGGTTCACGGGTTCTTCAAGTATTTCGGCCTCCGCTACCGACTCCAGTAGCGTATTGATCGACGGTAGTTTCATTGGGCTGAAATCCCCGGATTCAACTAGTACGCAAGAGAACTTGGATAAGATCAACGAGGGCTCCAGCGTAACCACGGATAATGGCGGCAACTGGTCGTCCTCGATTATCTTGCCCGTGAACGACGCGACCACCACACCGGGCACCCACGAGCTGAAAATAACCGACCTTGGAGGCCGTCAGGGTGTGGTTAATTTGGAAATTGCTGAACGGTCTCTAGTGCTAAGCCCGCTCGAGAGCCGGGTGGGAACCACCGTAAACGTAACCGGAACGGGGTTCCCGGCCGACAACACTAAGACCGGTGCCGAGTCAACCGCATCGGTGTCCATCAAGTACACGGTATCGGGGACGGCCCAAACAGTGGCCACACTTACCCCCGATGCTTCGGGTAACATTAGCGGTTCCTTTACTGTGCCGTTGAACGCCGGTATCCCGTCTACCAACTCGGTGACTGCCGAATTCAGCTACACGGTCACCGGCGCCTCCAGCGCGACCACGAATGTCACGGGCGTCACCCACGAGATACCGCGGGCGACGGTCTCCATCGAGCCCAAAGAGGGTCCGACGGGTACGACAGTAACGATCATTGGAGAAGGCTTCAAGACTTACTCAACTCTATCTGCATTGGAACTCGGTGGCATTGACGTTCGGCCTGCGCCGGTTCCCTCCACTGACAGTGAAGGTACCTTCACCACAACGGTGGTTGTACCCCAGTCCAATTCAGGATCCCAGAGCGTAACCGCTACCGTGGCCAGTACCGTGGCCACCGACACCTTCACTGTGACTAAACTTGCGGCGACAGCAACGCCGGCTCCGGTAGTCGCCTCTCAGGCGCCTGCTGACGCACTGGCTGCGCTGATTAGCAACAACGACAACCTACAGCGGGTATGGCACTTCGATCCCTCCGCGCAGAGCGTAGCGCCCGACTTCGGCTGGTTCCTGTATGACCCGCGTCCGGTCTTCGCCGCCGCTAACTCGGTGACTGAGATTGCCGGAGGTAAGTTCTACTGGA
>Ga0315336_1001911_pt1 | contig 35374 bp, 35 predicted proteins | sample ASW5metaG_FD_204512 | JGI IMG/M metagenome (GOLD analysis project Ga0315336, IMG submission 204512) | Ammonia-oxidizing marine archaeal communities from Monterey Bay, California, United States - ASW #5 | ecosystem: Environmental > Aquatic > Marine > Intertidal zone | place: USA: California... | reverse complement strand
TTGTCGCCGGCACCGCCGAGGCTGCCACTGAGCCCATCGACCGCGGTGGCCCCGTCGGCGCTCGCGATCATGTTGGTCATGAGCCACGGGCGATCGCCAGGAGGCGGCCGCTCGTCGGCCAGATAGAGATCGAGCGGGTCGACCTCGGCAAGGGGATCAGGAAGAAGCTGCCGCACCGCCCGCGACCCTACCGCTGGGCCAACCGCGGGGGTTTATCCACCGCTGTGGGGATGATCTGTGGATTGCGGGCGATATTTCCACTGGGAATCCACATGAGGTCCCCTTTTGGTCCACATGGGTACCCCCGTAGGGTGCGCCCTGCCGTGCGGAACGGGTCGCCAGGATGGTGGTGGCAAACGTCTCGCTCAGAGTCGAATCGCTCCTTGGGGGCCCTACGCCAGGGGGGTGTGGGGAGACCGACGCCGAAGGTGTCGCCCTCTTACCCGGGCCGGTCCGTCCGCACGGCAACCCAGTCTCACACAACGCTCCTTCGAGAGAATGCGCCTACAGGAATGACGTCTTCACAGTGACGCTTGCACCCGACCAAGCAGTGCTCGGGATCTCCCGCCACTTCACCGCCGCCGGAGCCGATCCCTACGCCGGAGTCGAGTGGGAGGTCCGCGACGCGCGACTGACCGACTATCGCGACGGATCGGTCGCCTTCGAGCAGCTCGACATCGAGGTGCCGGTCGGCTGGACTCAGAACGCCACCAACATTCTCGCCCAGAAGTACTTTCGTGGCGCCCTCGGTGCTCCTGAGCGCGAACGCTCGCTCCGCCAGGTCGTCGCCCGCATCGTCGACACGATCGCCGAGTGGGGGCTCCGCGACGGCTACTTCGCCGACCAGGAGGAGGCCGACAACTTCTCCGCGGAGTTGATCCACCTTCTGATCACGCAGAAGGCCGCCTTCAACTCGCCGGTCTGGTTCAACATCGGCGTCGAGGGCGTGCCGCAGCAGGCATCGGCCTGCTTCATCTTGTCGGTCGACGACACGATGGACTCCATCCTCAATTGGTATGCGGAGGAAGGCCGGATCTTCAAGGGAGGCAGCGGCGCGGGTGTGAACCTGTCGGCGATACGCGCCTCCAGCGAGGGTCTCGAGGGCGGCGGCACCGCCAGCGGTCCCGTCAGCTTCATGCGTGGCGCCGACGCGTCCGCGGGCACGATCAAGTCGGGCGGGAAGACCCGTCGCGCCGCGAAGATGGTGATCCTCGATGCCGACCACCCCGACATCGAAGAGTTCATCTGGTGCAAGGCCAAGGAGGAGCGAAAGGCGCGTGCGCTGGAGGCGGCCGGGTTCGACATGTCGCTCGATGGCGCCGACATCCACTCGGTGCAATACCAGAACGCCAACAACTCGGTGCGGGTCACCGACGAGTTCATGCAGGCCGTGGTCGACGACGCCGACTGGGAACTCACCGCGCGTAGCGACGGTCGAGCAATCGAGGTCGTGAAGGCAAGAGAGCTCTTCCATCAGCTCGCCGACGCGGCGTGGCAGTGCGCCGACCCCGGCATCCAGTTCGACACCACGATCAACAGGTGGCACACCGCGGCCAACACCGGACCCATCAATGCCAGCAATCCGTGCAGCGAATACATGCACCTCGACGACAGCGCGTGCAACCTCGCATCGCTCAATCTCCTGCGCTTCCTCACCCTCGGCGACGACGCCGAAGGATTCGATGTCGAGGGATTTGCCCACGCTGTTCAGGTGCTGTTCACCGCGCAGGACATCCTCGTCGGCAACGCCGATTACCCCACGCCGCAGATCGGCGAGACCAGCCGTCGCTTCCGCCAGCTCGGCATCGGCTACGCCAACCTCGGTGCTCTCCTGATGACCCTGGGTCTGCCCTACGACTCCGACGACGGCCGCACCGTGGCCGGCGCCATCACCGCGCTCATGACCGGCGAGGCGTATCGCACGTCCACATCGTTGGCCGCTCGTCTCGGCCCATTCGAGGGCTACAACGAGAATCGTGACCACATGCTCCGCGTGCTCGACCAGCACCGCGCCGCGGCCGCCTCGATCGACGAAGAGCGTGCTCCCACCCACATTCTGGAGGCCGCTCAGGTTGCCTGGGACAGCGCCTGCCGCCAAGCGAGCCATGTGGGCGTGCGCAACTCGCAGGCGAGCGTGCTCGCTCCGACCGGCACGATTGGTCTCTTGATGGACTGCGACACCACCGGTGTCGAACCCGACCTCGGACTCGTGAAGGTCAAGCGCCTCGTGGGCGGCGGCACGATGAGTTTCGTCAACCAGTCGGTGCCGCGTGCGCTGGCCAATCTCGGCTACGACCAGGCCACGATCGACGGCATCGTCGCCCACATCGACACACAACACACGGCGCTCGGCGCGCCCGGCCTCGACCCGGCTCACCTACCCGTCTTTGCCTGCTCACTCGGGGCCGATCCGATCCACCACCTCGGCCACGTGAAGATGATGGGCGCGGTCCAGCCCTTCATCTCCGGGGCGATCTCGAAGACCGTCAATCTCCCCGAGTCGGCAACCATCGAAGAGATCGAGCTGTTGCTCATCGAATCGTGGCGGCGCGGCCTCAAGGCCGTTGCCCTTTACCGCGACAACTGCAAGGTCGCCCAGCCGATGTCGGCCGGCGACGGCAAAGGCGACACCGCTCCGGGCTCGACCGGAGAGCAGATCGTCGAACGCGTCGTGGAAAGGATCGTCACGCAGCCCGAGCGCGAGAAGCTGCCTCGCTCCCGGTCCTCTCGCACGATCGAGTTCCGGGTGGCCGACTGCAAGGGATTCGTCACCGTCGGCGAATACAGAGACGGGCGACCGGGGGAGATCTTCGTCCGTGTGTCGAAGCAGGGCTCCACGCTGGCCGGGATCATGGACGCCTTCGCGATCTCATTGAGCCACGGGCTGCAATACGGCGTGCCGCTCTCGGCCTTTGTCGATGCGTTTGTGGGCATGCGTTTCGAGCCCGCGGGCATGACCGACGATCCCGACATTCGTATCGCCAACAGCCTCATGGACTACCTGTTCCGGAAGCTCGCGGTCATGTATCTCGATCACGAAGAGCGGGTCGGGCTCGGCATCCTCACCACCGGTGAGCGCACCCAACCCACCCTCCCGGGTGTCGAGGAGCACGTCACTCCCACCACACAGGGTTCTGACATCCCGCCGGCCGCCGCCGACGCGCCGTTCTGCATGACCTGCGGCGTGCCGATGCAGCGGGCTGGGGCCTGCTATGTCTGCGGCGACTGCGGCACCACAAGCGGCTGTAGCTGACCGCTCGCGGCCGGCGCTATTGAGCCGAGAGCGCGGTGGCGATCTTCTCGCAGGTCGGGAGGTTTCGCGCCGTCGCCGTTGTGTGCAGCCGTCGGTCGATCAGGTCGACCGTGAGCTTGCTCCTCGCTGACCCGTCTGGATACACGACGTGGATCTCGCGTCCGATGACGGCGTAGTCGGCGGGGGTGTGATCGCCGATGAGATCGGCGGCGTCGGCGACCGCCGGTTCGGCGAGAAAGACGACGTGGTGCAGCTTCGGCTCGACCGGGCCGGCCGGGAAGGGATGCGCGGTCAGGGACGCGCTGATTTCTTCTCTCGTTCGAAGGGTGACCGGGACGTCGACGGCGAACCGAGCTTTCACCGCGGCACGGATGTCCGAGCCAAGCGTCGCGGGGTCATCGGGGCTCGAGAAACAGACATTGCCGCTCTGGATGATCGACACGATGTCGTCGTAGCCGAGCGCAGCGAACTCGTCGCGGAGTTCGGCCATCGGAATCTTGTTGTGGCCACCCACGTTGATGCCGCGGAACAGCGCTACCCGACGAGTCACATTGGTGACGGTAGTGGCCGCGTCGGCAATACTGCCGAGCATGAGTGACGACCCGCGCCAGTCCAAGCCAGCCTCTGTTCACACCGCTGCGATCAACGAGGCGCACGCCGCGGCGTTGCATCTCGACGATGTCGGCGACACCGAGAGAGCGACCCGCGGGCTCATCGCCACCCACGCGACGGGAGTGATCGACGGCCCGCTCGGGCACGCCTGGAACACCAACGACTGGGACTTCATGCGCGAGCAGGAGCAGGCCCCCGACACGGTGCACCCGAGTCTGTGGCGCCATGGCCGCCTCAACGCGATCCACGGCCTCTTCGAGGTTGCCGACGGCGTGTGGCAGGCCCGCGGCTACGACATCTCCAACATCACGTTCATCAAAGGCGACGACGGCTGGGTGATCATCGACCCGCTCACCACGTCGTTCACGGCCCGAGCCTGTCTCGACTTGGCCAACGCGACCCTGGGGGAGCGGCCGGTCACCGCGGTGATCTACACCCACAGCCACAGCGACCACTACGGCGGAATCCTCGGGGTCACCGATCACGAGACTGTCGCCAACGGCGATGTCAGGATCCTCGCTCCCGAGGGATTCATGCGTGAGGCGGTAGCGGAGAACATCATCGCCGGGCCGGCGATGGCGCGGCGGGCCTTCTACCAGTTCGGCATGTTGCTGCCCGTCGGCCCGCAGGGTCACATCGACTGCGGTCTAGGCAAGGGCATTCCTCGTGCGGCCCCCGACCTGCTCGCCCCGACGGAGGAGATCTCGCTCACGGGGACCGAGCTGATGATCGACGGCGTGCGGGTGGTCTTTCAGAACACGCCCGGCACCGAAGCGCCGGCCGAGATGAATTTCATGTTCCCCGATCATGGTGCGCTCTGCATTGCCGAGAACTGCACCCATACGATGCACAACGCGCTGCCGTTCCGCGGTGCGCAAGCTCGCGACACGCTGAGCTGGAGCAAGTACATCCAGGAAGCCATCGACCTCTTCGGTGACGGCATGGACGTGATGTTCTCCACCCACAACTGGCCGCGATTCGGCAACGACGATGCACGGCGCTACCTCGAGCAGCAACGCGACATGTACCGCTGGCTCCACGACCAGACCATGCGGCGGGCCAACCACGGTCTGACGCCACGCGAGATCGCCGAAGATCTGACGCCACCCGAATGCTTCACCGCACAAGGCCACACCCGCGGCTACTACGGCACGGTCAGCCACAATTCGAAGGCGATCTATCAGCGCTACCTCGGCTGGTATGACGGCAACCCGTCCAACCTCCATCCCCACACTCCGGAGAACAGCGGGTCCCGCTACGTCGAGTCGATGGGTGGGGCGGAGCGCGTGCTCGAACTCGCCCGCGCCTCGTTCGACGATGGCGACTACCGCTGGGTGTGCGAGTTGCTCAACCACCTCGTGTTCGCCGACCCGACCAACGAGGCCGCCCGGCTGCTCCAGGCCGACAGCTTCGAACAGCTCGCGTACCAGTCCGAGTCGGGTCCTTGGCGCGACTCCTACCTGATGGGCGCGACCGAGCTACGAACCGGCAGCAAGGGTCTCGGTATCGGTCTTCGGGCCGTGACCGACGAACTCGACGTCACGATGCTGGTCGAGGTGATCGGCGTGCGTCTGAAGGCCGAAGACCTCGTCGACCAGCGCTTCGAGACGAACTGGCACTTCAGCGATGTGGACGAGGACCATGTGATCGGCATCGACAACTGCGCGATTCATCACCGGCCCGATGCTCGCGACGAGGGAGCGCAGGCGAATGTCACCGCCACAAAGGCCCGAGTTGCCGAAGTGCTTCGCGGCGAGCTCGACGCCGAGTCTTTCATCGCCGCCGATGGGGTGTCGGTCGACAACGAACAGCCGATTCGGACCTTGCTCGATGCCCTCGACAGCTTCAGTGGCTTGTTCGGGATCGTCGAGCCCTAGAGCGAGCCCTCAGCGGTCATTGCCCGGATGTGATCGTCGGTTCCGAGGACGATCAACACATCGCCGACCTGGATCTCGAGGTCGCCGGGCGGGTTCGTGATGAATCGGCCGTGGCGGCGGACCGCGACCAACGTGGTCGACGGCTGCTCGGGAGTCAGCAATTCGGTGACGGTGCGACCGACGTAGCCGCTAAGAACCGTGGCCTCGATCTCGGCCATCCTGACTTCGAGTTCGCGATCGTGCATGACGACATCGAGAAAGTCGGTCACTTCTGGCTGCAGCACCATCGCGGCCATTCGAGACCCGCCGATTTCGTGGGGGTTCACCACGCGGTCGACGCCGACCCGCTCGAGCTTCTCTACGACGCCGGCACCATTGGCCCGGGCGACGATGAACAGGTCGTCGTTCTCGGTTCGTGCCGTCAGCGCGACAAAGAGGGTGTCGGCATCGTTGTCGAGGGCGACAACGAGGGTGGATGCCCGTTGGAGACCGGCCTGGTTGAGCACGTCGTCCTCGGTTGCCTCGCCGGCCACGATGCCCACGCCGTCGGGCACGTCGTCGAGTTCGAGATCTTGTCGGTCGACGATGACAACCGTCTTCCCGGCGCGGTGCATCTCGGCCACGATCGAGCGGCCGACCTGCCCGTATCCACACACGATGACGTGTTCGGTGAGTGCGTCGATCTTGCGTTGCATGCGTTGCCTCCGGAATTGGTCGTCGAGTTGCCCTTCGAAAAGGGTCTCGAGCAAAACGCCGAGTGTGTAGAGAGCAGTGCCGGTACCGAACAGGATGAGGAAGATCGTGAAGACCTCATAGCGCCGATCGACCTCTCCGATCTCTCGGTAGCCGACGGTCGAGACTGTGATGACGGTCTGATACACCGCATCGAAAGGGTCGAGACCGAGCAGGCTGTAGCCGACGGTCCCGCCGATGAGCACCAGGCCGAGAAACGACAGGCCGATGCGGAATCGAACCCACGGGTCGCGCCGCGCCGACCGAAACCGGTAGTGCGTTCCGAGCTTGGCCATGTCGGCAGCTTAGGAGCGCAGGGCTGTCACCAGCTGCCTCCGCCTCCTCCACCACCGCCGCCTCCGGCTCCGCCACCCCCTCCTGAGCCCGACGATGAGGGCGCGGTCGACGCGGTCGAGACGGCGCGGGCGATGAGCGGAGCCGCGACAACGAAGTTGGTGTGGTGATAGGCGCGGATGCCGGAGTCGGGTTGCGCCGCGGCGGCGCGTACGGCGTCCTCCCAGCGGTCGACTTCACCCAGCGCCACGGCCCAGGCGGTGTATTGGCGGAGCAGGCCCATTTCGGCGGCCCGCTCGACATGCTGGGCTTCGGAGTCGTGGAGGAAGCGCCGAAACGACTCGATCTGTATCCAGGCGCCGGAGCCGCGGGCGGTGCGCACCCGGAGCTCCCACGACCGCAACACTGCGGCGCTGGCGAGTCCGGCGGCGAGTCCGCCGACCACGATGAGCGGATAGAACCCCTCGCCGCTGCGGTTCGCCATGACAGCGCCGATCGCCACCAGCGCGAGCCCTACGAAGAAGCCGAGGATGCCGAAGCCGATTGCCTGGTTTCGTCGACGTCGTCCCGCTGCATCCCACAAGCCCGACGACTGCCGCCACGACTCGAGGTCTGAGCTCAACTCCTGCCAGCCGCCGGCGAAGGTCGGGTCATACGACTCGAGGTTTATGGTGGTCGACCCTCCGAACATCTTGTCGAGCACCTTCGCCACCGAAGTGTTGGGCACCGCCCGGCCTCGCTCGATCGTGGGGTGGGCAAGCTGCGGATCGAGAATGATCTCCTCGCGAATCGCGGCCTCGAGCAGCCACGCAGTCTTGTGATCGTCGTGCACTCGTTCGAGGTGAACAATGCCGCCCACTGCGGCACTCATGTCGCGTGGAGGTTCGAACTCGATCGTGGTCATCTCGCGCAGCTCGTTGTGGTCGACGCGGCGCTCCGAAAGCGGCTCGTCGTCGGCCGACCCGAAGGCTGCGTCGACGGCCCCGCCTTCCCACATCCACTCTCGCCCTGCTCGGCGGATGAGGGGCGACATCGCGCTCGCACCCACCAACGCAGCCAGCGCGGCCAGGACGGGTGGAGTCTTCCAGCCGCTGCCGGGGTCAGGCGCGGGTCCGACCGGGGGACGCACGTCGGCAACTGTCGTTGGGGCGCCAAGCGTGGCGTAGACGGTCAGGAATCTGCCAGGGGAGACCTTGTCGTGGGTCACGACGACATGGCCGGGGCTCACCGTGGTGATCGTGCAGCCACCGGTGTCGCCCAGCCCGCCGGTGTCGCAGGTCGGGGCGAGGAGTTCACGGTCGGCGGTGACATGAATCTCGATATTGCTGATCGGGATGGTCCAGCCATCGCCGATTGCATTCCAACCCACGCGGTCACCGAGCAGCAGGCCGTCGTGGGGATAGGTCAATGCGTAGCGGTGACGGTTGCTGATTGTGGCCTGCGGGTCTCCCACCCGCACCTCGGTGCCGAGCCACCACGGGAGGAGTTGAAACTGGTCCGGGGCCGAGGGTGACTCGACCGCGAACGGCGCGCTCGGCGGCACATCGGGGATCTGGCGAAGTAGCCCGTGTTTGCGGTTCGAGCCGAAGTCGTAATCGATCACCTCGACGATCAGTGCGCTGCCGTCGGCCTCGAACTCGGCGTGCGCCCAGTACGCACCGATGCGTTCGGTGTCGCCGGCGAGGGCGGCGATCAGCGCGGCCACACCAATGACGAGGGCCAACAGGACGATGGCCAACCGGTCGACTCGCCGCCGCTGCTCAGGTCTCATGCGTGCAGCTTGTCAGTCGGTGGACTCGAGTTCTTTCTTTCGGCGGAGATAGCCCTTCACCATCTCACCGAAGTGGACGGGGTTGTAGACGTCCTCCTCGTACTTCCACTTTCCGTTGCCGGCGTAGTGAAGGATGGTGATGTTGGCTTCCTGGTGAATGGAGCCGTCGCCGGGGTCGGCGAACCGGTTCCAGACACGGGCGATGATCCAGCCACGATCCTCATCGACGGTGTACCAGTCGATCGGGAAGTAGATCATCTCGTTGTTGGGCCACTCTTCCATCGTGGACTGGATCCACGTGTAGATCGCCTCTCGGCCACCGATCTCGCCGTAGTGATGCTCGATGTAGGTGGCATCTTCGGTGAACTGGTCGGCCCACTCGCGCCAGTCGTGCGACGTGGCGGCCTTCAGTGCCCGGGCCTGATACTTCTCGAACTCTTCCTCGAGTTCCTCACGTGTCCAGCGTCCCATTGTCATCCCCTTGTTGCTCGTGGTGCGGCGGCTACCGCTTGTATTCAGCGACGGTGATCAGCGGCGGTCGTTCGTCGACCAGAGCTTCGACCGGTTCGAGGTCGGGCCGAAGCAGAACGTGGCTCCAATCGGGCTGCCAGTCGACTTCGGCTCGACGCAACGCGACATGGAGAATCTCCATTGCCTGCACCGACAGCTCGTCGAGCGGCCGATTGCGATGCACGCGCACGCCGAGGTCGACCTGAGCGAGTCGTTCGAGACCGACCAGCGTGGCGATGTCGATCAAGAGACCCGTTTCGACTCCATAACCGGTGCTGAACGGCACCTGTTCGAGAATGTCGCGGCGGGCTGCGTATTCACCACCGAGTGGCTGGCGCACCCCGGTGAGGTGGGGGAAGAGGGTCGCGAGCAAGGGGCGGGCCATGAGCTCAGTGGTGCGGCCGCCGCCGGTACCGCCGATCTCTGGGCGCTCGTAGTAGCCCTTGACCATCGCGACCGTCGGATCGGTCAAGAGCGGACCGACGAGACCGGTCACGCAGGCGGGCGTGAACGAGGTGAGATCGGCGTCGATCCACACGATGAGGTCACCAGTGCAGGCGGCAACGCTCTTCCAGAGGACGTTGCCCTTCCCGCGACCGGGACCGCACTCGGGCAAGATGTCGGCGACTTGGACGACAGTGGCCCCTTCGGCGGCCGCCACCGCAGCGGTGTTGTCGTCGCTACGGTCGTCGATGACCAGAATCTCGTCGACCAGCGAGTGGCCGTTGGACGCAAGGTGCTCGTGGATGGCGCCCACGATGGTTCCGACCGTCGCTTCTTCGTTGCGCGCCGGGATACACACCGAGATCGTGTGATCGCCCTTCGCCTCCCGCAACATCGGCAGCGGGAAGTCGCGGGCCGAGTGGCTACGGACCTCGGTCATGTCCGATTCAGCGTAGGACGTGGGATCAACTGATCCCCATGAGGGCAAGAATCGTCGGCGGGGGAGAGGCGTCGCCGGCCGCGAGAAGGGCGGCGCGTTCGATGTTGGCCGGATGGAAACGCTGGTTGCTCCATGTCTGCCAGTCGCCCTCCGACATATCCGCACCAGCTCCGGCCGCGACGCAGGCGACGAGGTACTCCTGGAGCGCTCGCACTTCGGGCGCTCCCCCCGGCTCGCCGTAGCCCGGAACGACAGTGGCACCCCATCCGAGAACTGTGTCGAGCTGCTCGGCCCAGAGCGTCGGGTTGCCCGCCCACGCAGGCGGGATCACGCCGAACGTGGCCATCGCTCCGGCGATCACGACGTTGGCGTCGGGGATCTGCACTACGAGGTTCTCTCCTGCCTGGCCGTGGGTAGGAGCGACCACGATGCGACTCGAGATCCACGCTGCCTCCTGCACGGAGTGCGACACCGAGCGGGTGGTCAACCCCGCGAAGTCGTCGGCCAACTCGGGCGCAAGGTGCCGGTAGGCCTCCACGTTGGGAGGCTGATCGAGCAGCGCGCTGGTCTCCGGAGTGCCGTAGACCGCGGCGAGGGGATAGGCCGTGCTCCCGCCCACGTGGTCGATGTGGGGCGACGTGTAGACGAGATGGCGGATGGGAATCCCGAGCTCCGCGAGCGCCTCCGCGAACTCGCGCGAATGGGCCGGGACGGTGCAGGCATCGACCACGGTGATGCCGTCGTCCTCGATGATTGCGGTGCTGTTGGCGGACCCGAATCCGGTTGTCTCCCGGCGAGCCATCAGTATTCCGTCGGCGATCTCGATCAACTCCACGGAATCGACCGTAGCGACGGGTTCATGCGGAGACAGCCGATGCCGATGATCTCTACGATGATGCGAATGTTCTCCCGACGCGTTCTGAGCCTGCTGGTCATCGGCGCGCTCGGCCTCTCGGCGTGCGGGATCGACCGAGATGCAGTCGCCAGTCCGGCGGTAACAACAATTCCGCAGTCGCCGTCCGCGACCGTCGAGTCGTCGACGACCACGACCACCACCGCCGCGCCGCTTCCATCGACCTCGACGGTCCCGCCCGACCCGTACGAGACCTTCGTGGCCAACATCGTCGACGAGGTGGAGCTTCTCAACGCCTTTGTCGAGCCCGACGGCGAGCCCGCACGATTCGAGTTCGCCATCACCAACCCGACCTACTTCGGCAACCCGTTGGCCTTGATGATCGTCGACCGTAGCGCCGACGATCGGTGGCTGAAGGTGCAGATTCCGGTGAGGCCCAACGGCACCGAGGCATGGATCCGCGTCGAGGACGCCGAGATCACCTCCCATCGGTATCGCGCCCAGGTCGACCTGACCGCGCGTGCGGTGACGGTCTGGGACGGGCCCGAGGTGGTGGTCGAAACCACGGCCGTCATCGGTAAGGCGAGCACCCCCACACCGCTCGGCAGCTTCTTCGTCAACGACCTGGTCGAGAAGTGGGACGCCAGCGCCTATGGCCCCCACATTCTCAGCCTCTCCGGTTTCTCTGAAGTGATGGACACGTTCGGCGGCGGCATTCCGGTGATCGCCATCCATGGGACCAACCGACCGGAGCTGATGGGCGGTGCTCACTCCAATGGGTGCATCCGGATTCCGAACGACGTGATCGAGGTGCTCGCGGAAACCGTTCCGATCGGGACGCCCGTCGACATCGTTGCTTGAGCAGCGCGCCCTAGCCTGTGCAAATGGATCGGCTCCGCTCGGCGTGGGATTGGACGTTTGCCGCGGGGAAGGAGCTGGCCCATGAGTGGTCGCGCGACCGCGTCGGAGGGCTGGCCGCCGAAATTGCGTTCTTTGCCCTGCTCGGATTCTTCCCGGCTGTCGTCGCCCTCGCTGCGGCGCTGGGCTCCGCCGACTCGCTCATCGGCGACAACACCGCGGCTGATGTCGAGACGTGGTTGGTCGAACAGATGGTCGATGTCTTCGGCGGCGACAACAGCCTCGAGGAAACGGTGCGCGACCTGTTCGACGGTGGCAATGGCAGCGCCCTCACTGTTGGCGCGCTGATCGCCGTCTACGCGGCGTCGCGTGGATTCATCGCCGTCGTCAAGGCGCTCGACGTGGCCTACGACCATGAGCAGAGTCGAGGTTGGCTGTCGACGCGGCTCGTCGGCTTGGGCCTCACCCTGCTGTCGGTTCTGGTGGCAGCAGTGGTGCTCACCATGATCGTGGTCGGCCCGCTCTTCGGTGAGGGCGGACAACTCGCATCGGATCTCGGCGTGTCGTCCGCGTTCGGGACGGTGTGGGACCTCCTGCGCTGGCCGGTCGTCTTCGCCGTGATGGTCGGCTGGGCGGCCACCGTCTACCACGTCGCTCCGAACCACACTTCGCCCTGGCGCTCGGAGCTGCCCGGAGCCTTGGTCGCCGCGTTGTGGTGGTCGACCGTGTCGCTCGGTTTCAGCACCTACCTGTCGGTGGCGAGCTCTGGCGCCAACGCCGTCTTCGGCTTCCTCGGCGGTGCGATCAGTCTCCTCTTCTGGCTCTACCTGATGGCGATGGGACTCCTGCTCGGCGCGGAGATCAACTCGTTGCGGGCCGTCCGACTGGGGCTCGATCTCGACTCGGGGCGTGATCGGTAGCCTGGCCCGGTGTCTGACTATCGGTCCCCTGTCGAAGAGATTCGCTACACGCTCCGCCACGTTGGCGGCCTCGACTCCATCGCTGCGCTCGACGAGTTCGCTCACAGCGACTCGGCCACGGTCGACGGAATTCTCGAGGAGGCGGGCCGCTTCTTCGACGAGGTGTTCGCTCCGCTGAATCGCGACGGCGATCTCATCGGATCCGTCCTCAACGACGACGGCTCCATCACCAGCCCCCCTGGCTTCATCGATGCGTATCGCCGCTACGTCGAGGCCGGCTGGAACGCGGTTGGGTTCCCGACCGAATACGACGGTGGCGGATTTCCGTGGCTCGTCAACCTCGCCCTGCAGGACCTTCTGACGACCGCCAACTTCTCGCTGTCGTTGTGTCCGACACTGGGCCAGAGCGCGATCGATGCCCTGCTCCACTACGGGACTGAAGCGCAAAAAGAGACCTACCTGCGCAAGATGGTGTCGGGCGAGTGGACCGGCACCATGAACATGACCGAGCCCGAGGCCGGCTCCGACGTGGGAGCCCTCACCACCAAGGCCGAGCCCGTCGGCGACGGCTCCTGGAAGATCAGCGGACAGAAGATCTTCATCTCCTGGGGTGAGCACGACCTCGCGGAGAACATCATCCATCTGGTGCTGGCCCGCACGCCCGGATCGCCCCCCGGCACGAAGGGCATCAGCCTCTTTCTCGTGCCCAAGATTCTGGTGAACGACGACGGGTCGCTCGGCGAGCCCAACGATGTTCGCTGCGTCTCGATCGAGCACAAGATGGGACTCAAGGCGAGCCCCACCTGTGTCATGTCCTACGGCGACGAGGGCGGCGCTCTGGGCTGGCTCCTGGGCGACGAACATGCGGGGATGCAGGCGATGTTCACGATGATGAACAACGCCCGGCTCGCGGTTGGGCTCGAGGGCGTCGGTCTTTCCGAGCGGGCCTACCAGCAGGCGCATGCGTTCGCTCATGAGCGTCACCAAGGCAAGGCTCCCGGGGCTGAGAAGGGCACGCATTCACCGATCGCGGATCACCCCGACGTGCAGCGGATGTTGCTGGAGATGCGAGCGGGTACCGCGGCGATCCGAGGCCTCTGTTACCGCAACGCCGCGGCGATCGACTGGTCGAGACACGCACCGACGGAGGAAGAGCGGCGAGAAGCCGACCAAGCGGCAGCGTTGCTGACACCGCTCTCGAAGGCGTGGGGAACCGACTCGGGCTGCAAGCTCACGAGTGTGGGCATCCAGGTCCACGGCGGCATGGGCTACATCGAAGAGACAGGCGCAGCTCAACACTTCCGCGACGCCCGCATCACCCCGATCTACGAGGGGACCAACGGAATTCAGGCCATCGATCTTGTCGGTCGCAAGCTGCCGATGGACGGCGGCAACGTGATTCGTCGCCACCTCACCGCGCTCCGCCAAACCGCCGACCGCGCCGCTCTCGTGCCAGAGCTCGCCAGCGCGGCCCGGCACCTGGTCGCGGCGGTCGAAGCGGTGACCGAAGTGACCGAGTGGTTGTTGTCAGAGGGTTCCTCCGACCCGGCCGCGCGCCTGCCGGGTGCGACCAACTACCTGGAGATGCTCGCGGTCACGACCGGCGGCGAGATCCTCATCGCAGGAGCGTTGTCCCTACGCGAGTCCGGTGCGGCGCCGGCCGAGATCGACGACCGAGATGTGCTGGCTCGCTTCTTTGCGGCAAACAGCGTGGCCCGGGTGCCGGGCATGGCCCCGGGTGTCATCGAACTCGGTCCCGAACTCGAAGCCGCACGTCCTCGCATTCTCGCTCCCTGACACGGCCCGGCGGGGTTACGGAAGCAGCTGCCGCCGAATAGGGTTTCTGGTGCCATGATCCTTGCGTCGTTTCCCAGCCCGTCGAGCGAAGCCATCGAGCTTGGTCCGCTGACGCTGCGGGCCTACGGACTCGCCATCGCCTTCGGTGTGCTTGCCGGGGTGTGGCTCGCGCAAAAGCGATGGTCGGCGGCCGGAGGCGGGCCCGACGACGTCTCGAAGCTCGCCATGTGGGCCGTGCCCGCCGGTCTCGTCGGCTCGCGGATCTACCACGTGCTGACCGACTGGCGCTTCGACGAGGGATTCGCCGAACCCTTCAAGATCTGGGAGGGCGGTCTCGGCATACCGGGAGGAATCGCGGCGGGGGTCTTGATGGCCCTGTTCATCATCCGTCGCGAAGGGTGGGACCGAGGTCGATTTCTCGACGCCGCCGCGCCGAGCCTTCCCCTCGCCCAGGCGATCGGCCGAATCGGCAATTGGTTCAATCAGGAACTCTTCGGCGGGCCCACCGACCTGCCGTGGGGCGTCGAGATCTCGCCCGAACATCGACCAGCCGAATACGCCGACTCCGAAGCGTTCCACCCCACCTTCCTCTATGAATCGCTCTGGAACCTCGGCCTCGTGCTGGCCCTCCTCTGGATCGGGAAGACCCAGAAGCTGCGCACGGGAGCGCTCCTCGCGGTCTACGTCGTCGGCTATCTCGTCGCGCGGCTCTGGCTCGAGACCGTGAGAGTCGACCCGGCCACCGAGATCGGTGGAGTGCGGGTCAACATCTGGATGAGCATCATCGGCATCACGGTGGCCGGTGGATGGCTGTTGCTCCGGGGTCGGCGGACCGACTCGTCAGACGACGCCGGCGCTCGTGTCGAGGCGGTCGAGGTGACTGTTTCCGACGACAGCCCGGCGTAGTCGATTCAGCGAGTGATGCTCATTGAGCTGATGGGCGGCGGCCGGCGGCGGAAACATCGTGAGATCGCGGATGTCATAGGCGATGGCGTAGAGGCGAAGCCGGTCGAACTGCCGGGGGACATCGAAGAGGGCCGGGTACTCCTCGCGGAGCCACCACGGAATATCGGCGTAGTCCTCGGCGCGGGTTCGATCGACGAGATCGTCGCCCACGTGGAGTTGTGGCATGCAGCACATGCGCAGGAAGACATCGAGATCGACGTCGGCTGGCGAGGTTCGCGCCCACTCGAAGTCGAGAATCGCGGTGATCTTCTCGCCGTCCCAGAGCATATTCTCGAAGGTCAGGTCGCCGTGGACGAGGAAGTTGCTGTCGAACGGCTCGATGGCCGGAGTCAGGTCGTAGACCATTTTCTCGACATCGTCGATCAGTCCGCGGTCGACATGGTTCAGCGAACGAGCCTGATCAAGCGCGACGAGTAGCGACATCACCGGGGAGAGCGTCTCTCCGCGAAGCATCTGCGGCGCGTCGATGACCGGAAGATCTGCGGGTCCCGGCGTGCGGTGTAGCCGCTGCATCTTTTTCGCGAGTTGGCTGATCGCCTCACGGCGCTGGGTGGTCGACATCGTGGGCCACCACTGAGCCAGCGGTCGGCCGGGCACGCGCTTGAGCACGAGATAGTCGGCGCCCATGCGGCCGCCGTAGGCCACCACCATCGGGTAGCCGATCTCCGAGGGAAGGCTGGGACCGAGAATCGCTTCTCGTCGGAGGCGCTGGTTGGGACGCCGGTTGACGCGGACGACGTGGGTCGGGGTCAGCCACACCTCGTTGGTGACGCTGGACGCGGCTTCGAGCGGAACGGTCGAGTCGAGACCGGCCTGAAGGAGGGCGTGCCGGGCGCGAGCCATGGCCATGGGGTTGCGGCGTTCGTTCACGACGCTCCTCGACCTCGCCACGAAGGGGCTGAATTCATGCGTCTCCATCGGCACCGTCTCGCCGGAACTGAGCGTGGTGGCGCCCAACGGACCACTCCAATGGGTCGTTCGACCCAGACCGGTGGTCGAGCGGACGGGCTGCGTCAGGCGAGCAGAGCGTCGTCGGAGAAGCGAGGCCAAGCCGTCGTTGCCCACTCTCCGAACGGTTGATCGGTGAGCGCGATGGTGGTCACGCCCGCCTGTGGATCGATCCACATCATCGTGCCCGACTGTCCGAAGTGTCCGAACGTGTCCGGCGAATTCGCCGCTGCAGTCCAATGCGGCGACTTCTCACCACGGATTTCGGGGCCGAGGCCCCACGGGTTCGGATCCTGACGCCCGAACCCCGGCAGGACGCCGGTCAGCGCCGGTTCATGGGCCTGCGTGGCTCGCCGGAGGGTGGCTTCGTCGACGAGCATCGGTGTCTGCCACGCCGCGGCCAAAGCCGACAGGTCACGCACCGACGAACGGGCGCCGGCGCCCGCCGAGCCGGGGAGCGTTGTCGCCTGGAGGTCGAGCGGCACGGCGACGGCCTCGTGGAGATAGTCGGGGAAGGGCATGCCGCTGCGCTCGGCGATGAGCTCGGCGACCATGTCGTAGGCCGCACTCGAGTAGATGCGACGGGTCCGAACCAATGTCATCTGGCTCTGTTCATCGGGGGCGATGCCTGCGCAATGGGCGAGGAGATCGGCGGTCGTGGCCCCTTCCTCGGTGACGGGTTCGTCAATGGGCAACGTCCCCTCCTCGTGCGCCACGAGCGCGGCCATGGCGGTGAGCAGCTTCGTGATCGAGGCAAGCGGAAAGGGCGAGTCGATGTCGCCGTGGTGGTGGTGCACGCCATCGGCGGTGGTCACCATCGCGGCCACGTGCCGGACCGGCCAGGAGGCAAGTGTGTCGAACGGCGCCATGGTCAGAACCTAGACGGCGGGACCGCGCCCGCTCGTCTGGTGCGGGTCGGCTCGACGCTGACCAGTACGTTTGTGGAGGTGAGTGAAGAGATGTCCGCCGGCGCGACTCGGGTTGTCCGATCGTTTGCCTTTGTCGATCTCTCCGGGTTCACCTCCTTCACCAACAACGAGGGCGACGACGAAGCGGTCGCCGTGCTCCGAGAGTTTCGCGACGCGGTGCGCGACGCAGCCTCGTCTCGCGGGGTGCGGATCGCGAAATGGCTTGGTGATGGCGCCATGCTCGTGGGCGTCGAGACGGAGCCGCTGATCCAGGCGGTGGTCGACATCGAGAACCGCATCAGCCGTTCTGACTCGGCCTTGCCGCTGCGGGCGGGCATCTCGGTGGGTCCGGTGATTCTGTTCGAGGGCGACGACTACATCGGCCACGCCGTCAACGTCGCCGCCCGTCTGTGCGACGAGGCGGCGCCCCGCGGTGTGATCGCGGTGGCGGAGGCCGCCGAATCGCCGATCGCGGGCATCGATGCCGAGCCGGCCGGGGAACGCGAGATCCGCGGCATCGACGAGCCGGTCGCGATCGTCCGCCTCACCGTGCGCGGGTGACGTTGCGTGAACTCAGCCGACCGTTCTGACTGGACCGACTTCGAACGGGCGGTGGCTGAGGTGCTCGATCGGCTCGAACCCGGCGACCTGGTGACCTACGGCGATGTCGCGGCCGAGGCCGGGTTTCCGGGCGCGGCGAGGGCGGTCGGCTCCATTCTGCGGCGCTCCGGAGGCATCTTCCCCTGGTGGCGCGTCGTCAGCGCCGGTGGAAAGCTCCTGAAGGACCACGAGGTCGAGCAGACTGAACGGCTCACCGCCGAAGGCATCGAGGTGCGCGACGGCAGGATCCGGGGTTGACAGCTCAGCCGAGCGTTCTTCGCTCGCTCAGCTCCGTCACGAGATCCCAGAGCTCCCACAGCACGGTCTCGGCATCGAGTGCACGTTGCGGTTCAGCCGCGAGCTGCAGCGCGGTTCGTCGCTCGTTCGACCAGCCTTCGGTGTCCGCGGCCATGTCGATGAGCGCGTCCCATTCGGCTTCGGATTCGAGCACGATGCGCAACGCGCTGGTGAGCCGCTCGCGGGCGATGGTGATCTCCTCGAGCGGACCCGAAGTTGCCGATTCGAGGGCGACGAGAAGCGCCTCGGTCTGGTCCTTGCGCAAGCGAGCCACCGCCCCAGCGTGCCATCCCGGTACCCTTGGCCACTCGATGTCAGATACCGCCACTCCCTTACCGGAATCGTTTGCGGCGCTGGGTCTGAGCGACGAAATCGTCGATGTTCTCAATGAGCGCGGCATCTCGTCGCCCTTCCCAGTCCAAGCCCTCACCATTCCTGATGCCCTCGCCGGCCGCGACGTCTGCGGCAAGGCCAAGACAGGCTCCGGCAAGACCCTCGCGTTTGGTCTCCCGGTCCTCCAACGCATGCCGGAGGCCGAACCCAACCGGCCCACCGGACTCGTGCTCGTTCCCACCAGGGAACTCGCCAACCAGGTCACCGAAGAACTCGAACCCGTCGCACGAGCGGTCGGCCGTCGGGCCCTCGCCGTCTACGGCGGTGCCCCGATCGAAAAGCAGATCGAGATGCTCGACAAGGGCATCGATCTCGTTGTGGCCACCCCCGGCCGCATGATCGACCTCATCGAGCGCAAGGCGGTCTCCGTCGCCGCGGTGGCCCACGTCATCGTCGACGAGGCCGATCGCATGGCCGACATGGGGTTCCTTCCCCAGGTCGAGTGGATCCTTCGCAATGTCGAGACCGATCATCAGACGCTGTTGTTCTCGGCCACGCTCGACGGAGCGGTCAACACCCTCATAAGGCGTTACCAGGAAGACCCGTCGATGCACGAGGTCGCGAGCGACGAGATCACCGTCGACGAGATGACCCACCGGTTCATCGCCGTTCACAAGATGGACAAGCCGAAGGTGGCTGCGGCCATCTCCCGCTCGGCGGGCCGAACGATCATGTTCACCCGCACCAAGGCCATGGCCGATCGCCTTGCCCGCGACCTGCAGGACTTCGGAGTCAAGGCTGCGCCGATCCATGGCGACCTGCGTCAGACCAGTCGTGAGAAGTCGCTGCGTGACTTCAGCGAAGGCAAGCTCGAAGCCCTCGTTGCCACCGACGTTGCCGCCCGCGGCATCCACGTCGACGAGGTCGACATCGTGATCCAGTACGACCCGCCGTCTGATCACAAGACCTACCTCCACCGCTCAGGTCGTACCGCTCGCGCCGGTTCCACCGGGCTCGTTGTCACTCTCTCCATGTGGGATGAGGAGCTCGACATCAAGCGCCTTCAGAAGCGCATCGATGTGATCCAGCCCCTCACCGAGATGTTCTCGAACGATGCGCGGCTCGATGACCTGGCCGGCTGGGATCCCCACGCCGAGTGACCCCCGCGTTGCGGCCGCGCTCGAAGCGTGGGTCACCGCAGCCGATCCTGACGATCACGCGGGTGCCCTGGCCGCGGTTGTTGCCGCGGTCGCTCGTGCGTTGGAAATCGATGTCGACCTCCTGATCGAAGAACACTCGGTCGAGCCCACGCCTGATGTGCTGGCGGTCTCGGTCGACGCTGACCTTCTCCGCGAAACGGGCCCTTGGTTGCCCGGCTTCGTTCGAGAAGCGTTGCTCTCGGCCGACTCTCGTCGTCGAGGAGGCGTGCACCACACCTCTCCGGAGATGGCCGCGACCCTCATCGACTTCGCCGCAACGACCCGGCCCTTCACTTCCGAAGACATCATCGTCGACCCGGCTGTGGGTGGCGGGGTGTTTCTGTTGGCGGCCTGCGAGGCGCTCCCGGGCGACCGGGGCGATCGGATCCGACAGGTGCGTGGCCTCGACATCGATCCGCTGGCGATCGCGACCACTTCAGCAAGCCTCCGCTTGTGGGCTCGCGGCGCAGACCTTCCGGCCGATTCGCTGCATGTCGCCGACGCTCTTCACACGAGCTGGCCGGTGACTGGCGCCACCGTGGTTGTCGGCAACCCGCCGTTCCTGTCGCAACTCCGCGACGGCACCGCTCGCGATGCCGACCGTCGGCGCGCGATGGCCGGCCGCTGGCCCGAGCTGCAGGGCTACGTCGACGACGCTGCAGCCTTTCTTCTCGCCGCGGTCGACGAGGTCGGCGATGGGGGAGTGATCGCCCTGGTGCAGCCCGCTTCGTTTCTCTCGGCGCGCGATGCCGAGCCTGTGCGGGCGAGGCTCGCCGCAGCGGCCGCGCTGGTCGGGGTGTGGCTTGATGGAGGCCGCCGGTTTGCTGCGGCCGTCGACACGGTGGCTCTGGTGCTGAGGAAGGGCGCGGTCGGTGCCTCGGTGCTTCGCGGGCGCGGCGTGCCCGCGGTGTCGCTCGCTGATCACGCGGCGGTCGGCGCCGGGTCGTGGGCGTCGCTGCTCCTCACGGGTGCGCCGAGTCTCGTTGGCTCCTCGTTCGTCACGGGGGTGTCGCTGGGTGACGTTGCTCATGTCACGGCCGGGTTTCGTGACCAGTTCTACGGGCTGCGGGGGGCGGTGAGCGAGGGGGTCGATGGTCAGCCGCAGCTGATCACCTCCGGTTTGATCGACCCGCTCGAGTGTCGATGGGGGAGCGTCTCGTGTCGGTTCGACAAGCAGAGATGGCATGCCCCGACGGTCGATCCCGAGGCGGTCGATGCGGCGATCCACGACTGGGTCGGTGCGCGGCTCGTGCCGAAGTTGCTGGTGGCGAGCCAGACCAAGGTGATCGAAGTGGCGATCGACACCGCCGGCCACATGGTGCCGTGCACTCCGGTGGTCAGCATCGAACCTCTCGCCGGGGCTCCTGGTCTCGCCCACCTCGCCGCTGCGCTCACGTCGCCGCTCGCTTCGCTGCTGCTCCTCGAGGAAGCGGCGGGGTCGGCTCTCTCGTCCGATGCCATGCGGGTCAGTGCCTCGGCTCTCAGCCGGTTGCCGCTCCCGCCAGCGGGCGCTGCGTGGGACGCGGCGGCGGACGCGGTCGTCGAGGCGACCTCCGCGGGGACGCCCCCGACAAGGAGTCAATTGGTCGAGGTCGGTCGATTCGGCCTCGCTGCCTACGGCCTCGGTGAGCGGGCCGACATCCTCGATTGGTGGCAATCTCGACTTCGCGGCCGATAGGGTGCGCAGCAACATTCAGAGCGGTTCGGGCGTAAGTCCGAACCCGGCAACCTGGGAGAGACACCCAAGGTGCCCACCCGTTTCGGCGGGGATGTGGTGAGCGCTCCGGCGTTTGCAACAAAGTGTCTGATGGTTTCCACCATCGCCACTGGGCTCCGAGGCAAGACTCCCGAAGGCAAGTTCCGTGGACCACACCGATCCTCAACCTCTCGGGTTCGATCCTCATCGGCGTTTCAGCGACGACCTTCCCGCGTCCGGCGCGTGGAAGCCGGGTGACCCGACGGGGAATCGGAAATTCGTCACGGTCACCGACGGCCGGCCCTTTGCGCTGGAGGGCGGCGGTCGAATCGACGAAGTGGTGCTCGCCTACGAGAGTTGGGGCGAACTCAACGCCCAGGCATCCAACGCGGTTTTGGTCTGCCATGCCCTCACCGGCGACTCACATGCCGCCGGCTCGATCGGTCCTGGTCACCTCGCCGACGGTTGGTGGAACGATCTGATTGGTCCGGGCAAAGCGCTCGACACCGACCGCTGGTTCGTCGTCTGTGCCAATGTTCTCGGCGGTTGTCAGGGCAGCACGGGCCCGGCGAGCGTCGTGCCCGGCACCGACCGGTCCTATGGCGCTGCGTTCCCGCAGATCACGATGCGAGACATCGTGCGCTCGCAGCGCCGGCTGGCTGATCGTCTCGGCATCGACCGCTGGCTGGCTGTCGTGGGCGGCTCGATGGGTGGCATGCAGGTACTCGAGTGGGGAGCGATGTTTCCCGACCGCCTCGACGCGCTGATCCCCGTCGCAACGACGGCGGCGGCGAGTCCGCAACAGATCAGTTGGAGCGCAGTCGAACGTCTCGCCATCGTCAACGACGCGAACTGGGCCGGTGGCAACTACTACGACGCTCTGCCGGGCCATGGCCCCTGGGCCGGGCTCGCCCTCGCCCGCGAGATCTCCCAGGTCACCTATCGCACGACCGAAGTGTTCGACGATCGCTTCGGCCGGAATCACCAGAACAAGCGCGAAGAGTTCGACCAGTGGGGCAGATTCGAGGTCGAGTCCTACCTCGATCACCACGGTCAGAAGCTGGTTCGGCGCTTCGACGCCAACTCGTTTCTCGTGCTGAGCAAGGCCATGGACCTTCACGACATCGGCCGGGGCCGCGGCGGCGTCGAAGCCGCGCTCGGTCGCCTCTCGATGCCGGTACTGACCGCATCGATCACTTCCGACATTCTCTACCCGCCCTATCAGCAGGCTCGCATTCATGCCGGCGTAGAGGCGGCCGGCGGCGTGAGTGATTACCACGTTGTCGACAGCCCGCAAGGCCACGACGGATTCCTTCTCGAATCCGCGTTTCTCGGGCCCCTGATCTCGAACACCGTCACCACCGCCGAGGAGTCCCGATGACCAAACCCCTGAGCTCCGACACGCGCGCCATCCGCGCGGGTCGCGTGCACAACGACACCGCCCTGGCGCCTGTGCTCTGGGCGAGCAGCACCTTTGTGGCCGGAGGAGTGGAGGAAGCCCACAAGTTCGCCACCGACATCACCATGCCGAAGTTCTACGGTCGCCACTCCAACCCGACGGTGGCCGACTTCCAACATGCGGTCGCTGATCTGGAGGGGGCCGAGGCCTCACGCGCCTTCAGCTCGGGGATGGGCGCGATCAGCGCGGTCATTCTCGGTCTGTGCTCGTCGGGCGATCACATCGTCGCTCAGTCGCAGCTGTATTCACACACACAACTCCTGTTCCAGGCCGTGTGTCCTCGATTCGGCATCGATGTCACCTTCGTCGACGGGACGGACCCTGATGCGTGGGAGGCCGCGGTCATCCCCGGCAAGACCGCCCTGTGCTTTGCCGAAACACCGGCGAATCCGAAGCTCGCGCTGGTCGACCTCGAGCGCTTTGGCGCGATCAAGGGACCGATGACGGTGGTCGACGGGACCTTCGCGCCGCCGGTCGTGCAGCGCCCGCTCGAATACGGCGTCGATCTCGTGATCCACTCGGCCACCAAGTCGATCGCCGGCCACAACGACGCCATTCTCGGCGTGGTTTCGGGCAGCGAAGAGCTGCTGGCGTGGATTCGAGGGTTCGCCATTCTCCACGGTGCGGTCGCATCGCCATTCGATGCGCTCAACGGCATCCGCGGCATCCGCACCCTCGCCGTGCGCATTCGCCGACAGACCGAGACGGCGGGGCAGCTGGCCGCGATGCTCGAGGCGCACCCGGCCATCGACGCGGTGTTCTATCCCGGGCTTCCCTCGCATCCGCAGTACGAGTTGGCCCAGCGTCAGCTCGATCAACCGGGCGGTCTGATCACCTTCGACCTCGCTGGTGGCCGCAGCGCCGGGAGTCAGCTTGTCGAGCGCGTGGAGCTGGCGCAGCTGGCGACCTCCCTCGGTGGGCCCGAGACGCTTCTGACCCATCCGGCCTCGACGACTCACGTCGGCTTGCTCCCCAAGGAACTCGAGGCGGCTGGGATCGGCGAGGGCACTGTGAGGATGTCGTGCGGTCTGGAGGGCGCCGACGATCTCATGGCTGATCTCGGCCAGGCGCTCGATTCGATCGCGTAGCGGGCAGGCTCGGTCCATGCCCGAACTCCTGGAGATCGAGACCTATCGACGCGCCGCTGACCTGGTGATCGATCGCCGCATCAGCGCGGTGCACGCGCCCGACGAGTGGTACGCAAAGAGCGGCACCACCACTGACGAGCTGCGATCGGTGCTGCCTGGGCTCACCGTGGTGACCGCTCGACGCATCGGCAAGCTCCTGGTCCTCGACACCGACGGCCCGACCCTCGGTCTGCGCTTCGGTATGACTGGTCGGCTGCTGGTCGACGGCGGTGCCTCGATCGACCAACTCGAGTACTCGAGTGACCGAAATGACCCGGCCTGGGATCGCTTCGGTCTGACGTTTGAGGACGGCGGTGACCTGGTGATTCGCGACCCGCGCCGTCTTGGTGGCGTCGAGCTCGATCCGGACGAATCGAGGCTCGGCCCCGATGCCGGCAGTGTCACCCTCAAACCGTTTCGGGCGATCCTCGCGGCATCGAGTGCCCCGGTGAAGGCACGCCTCATGGACCAGTCGAAGCTGGCCGGTATGGGCAACCTGCTCACTGATGATGCGCTCTGGCGCGGCGGCATCGATCCGACCCGGCCGGCCGACTCTCTTGCCCCGGACGAGGTTGCCCGTCTGCACCGCTCGATGCGACGCACGCTCGAGGTGCTCGGTGCGCGCGGCGGGAGCCATACGGGCGACATGCAGCCGGCGCGAGTGCGTGGCGGGTCCTGCCCGAAGTGTGGAGAGGAACTCAACCGCGGCGACGTTGGAGGACGCACCACCTATTGGTGCCCGCGTCATCAGTCGTGAAGCCGGTACGGTCCAGCCTCGTGGGTTGGTCCCGGCTGGTAGTTGCGATGGCTCTCGCCGCGGCGAGTGTTTTCTGGGCCGCGCCCGCGTTCGCCCAGGACGAGCCCGAGCCAGAGTCGACTGACGACACGGTTCTCGTCGACGGCGAAGACGCACAGCCGCAGTCGACCATCGTGCGCGATGACGACACGAGCGACACCGTCCAGCGGATCCGTCGAGACCTGATCATCCTTGCGGGCGTGATGACCTTGGCGCTGGCGGTCTACGTCTGGCATACGAGCCCACCGCGTCGGCTGGCGGTGGCGAGTCGGCGGGCCGCAGCCGTGCGGGCGACTGAAGACGAGATCGAAGAGAAGTCGGACCAAGACTGAAGCTGCGGCCTACCAGGGCCGATACTGTTTGCCCATGGCTGACGCAATCGATATCGACGCGATGATCTCTCGCTTTCAGGACCGCGCCGCGGCCGTGAAGAAGCGCAACCTTCCGCCCGTGGGCGGTGACGAGCGGCAACAGTTCCTCGATCAGGCGAAGAACGATTTCATGGACTTCGCGATGGTCGGCGACGCCCAGGGCGAGCTTGTCGACGGGATTCTCACCCTGACGATCGATCTCCGGTCCTCCGCCGACTGAGTCGCCGACACCATGACGTTCGTGACCTACATTCGCATCATCGCTACCGAGGAGTATTCAGGTGTCTGACGAATTCGACGCCGACGACGCGCCCCCGCCGCCGCCTCCACCAGCTCCGCCGCCGCCCCCGCCTCCGCCGGCTGCGCCCCCCGCACCGCCCGGCGCCCCCACATCGGCGGCCGACATCGCCGACCTGCCCACCGCGGCGCCGATCGCGGGAGTGGATCCGGCTCCGCCGACTCCGATCGCGGGTGTCGACCCCACACCGCCGCCGCCCCCGGTGCCGGCTGCGCCCCCGCCGGTCGCTGACGCCCCGCCACCGCCTCCTCCGCCCCCAGCCGCTGTTCCCGTAGAAACAGCACTGGAAGCTGAGCAGCCTGCTCCCGAACGAGCAATGCCCTCGGCCGACTCCGGCCCCGGCGTCACCGACCCGCACGGCTTGGGTGCAGCGGTGAGTCGGCTGTCAGGGAGCAGCCGCAAACACGGCTATGCCGCGTTCATGGTGCTGGCCAACATCCTCGAGGATGGCGAGCAGGTCGCCGTCGTCACGTCGTGTCGCTTCCGTGGCGCGCCCGCTGCGCTTGCGCTCAGCGACCGGCGTCTCCTGGTCGTGAACGCCCGCGAGTGGGAGCCCGATGTGTTGCCCGTCGGCCTCGAGCCGGGTCTCACCGTCCAGGGCTGGCAGGACGAGCGCCACGCTGCCCTCGTGTTCACTCGTGACGGGCATGAACTCGTGGTCGATGAGATCGGCGATCGGGCAATGGCGCAGGAGATCGCGGCGGGAGTGCGCTCCCGCGTCGGTGGCTGATCCGATCTGCCCCACCGATTCTGGTGTGCGTGATCGGCGGAAACGCCGATACAGTTGCAGGCCGTTGCGGACGTAGCTCAGTTGGTAGAGCGCAACCTTGCCAAGGTTGAGGTCGCCGGTTCGAACCCGGTCGTCCGCTCCATGTGAAGCGCCAGGTCAGTGCGGGTTTTCCGCCTTGGGCCTGGCGCTTTCTCGTTGGGCCATCCCATCTGTCCATCCCATCTACTGCATGACTCCCGTACTTTCAGCAGGGATGAGAGGATCAGTTCGCCAACGGGCCCGAGGGGTGTGGGAGATACGCATCTACCTCGGTGTCGATCCGGCCACCGGCCGGAAGCGCTGGCGGAGCGCGGCACCTAGCTGCAACTCGCGGCTGCTGGAGAGTTCTGTGGCCTCCCACTCTGAGTGCGGAGCAGCTGGTGCATTCTCGGCGACGTGTCCACCAGCGAGGTTCGGGGCGACCAGATTGCCGATCTCTCAGTGGGGTTCGACTTGTTCACGGCTCAGGTGATCACGGAGTCGGTCAAGGCGGCCGGTTTCAACGTGGAGCTACGCGAGATGACACCGGAGGGAGTGGCGCTCTCCCCGCTGCTTCAGCAACATCGACTGTTGGTTCAGGCCGAGGATCTCGATCGCGTAAGCCGACTAGTAGACAAGTCGTTCCCGACGGCCGGTTGAGATCGCCGGTCGGTGTCGGCGCGCCGGGTGTTGGGAGCTGTACTTTGGCTAGGTCGAATGCGAACGGCGTGAGGCTGCGACTACTTGGCGCTTGCACTGGCCTCGAGTGCCTGGAGCGATATGACAGAGCAGACGAACCTGGCGGTGTTAACACCATCGCGGAAGCGACTCCAACCCGGTGACATCTTCGCCATGCTCCCGCCCGACGGAAAGTACCTGTTCGGAAGTGTCATTGCGACTGATGCAAGAGTCGGGCCGATGGAGAAGCTCGTCCTTATCTACATCTACGCGAGCCGATCTGATGACAAGCAGGCGGGAATCGACTTGCCTCTTGTGGTGGAGGATCTTCTTGTTCCTCCGACGCTGACGAATCGGTTGCCGTGGTCGCGTGGGTATTTCGAGAGCATCGGGACAAGGGAGATTTCTGAGCTCGACGTCATGCGACCGCACTGGTTCAAGAATCGCACCTATGGGACCTACTTCGATGCGCACTCAATGCCATTGTCGGGACCGCCGGACGTGCCGGAACGGCTTGTCGGCAGGCAGGCGCTCAACAGCTACAGAACAATCGATGACAGCGTGAGCAGCGCACTTGGGATCCCGCTAGTGCCGTGACTCGGGAGAGGGACTTCTTCTAGGGGTTGGCTAGCTCTCCGCAGTTGACATCGTCAACGCCGGGTTCGTTGAGATCGCTTTGAACACGGACACGTCGACGATCTTCCATCGAACGTTCCTTCTGTTCTCTAGAGGTGTCCGGGCGGGTACTCGACCGTCTCTGGTCGAACCATCCTCCAGATGGCATCGGTGTAGTCCTTGTCATCGGCCATTGAGAACAGGATGGACGGGTCGGCGGCCTTGGTTGCATGGGCCGCAAACGCGCGGCGATCTGGCAACGTGTTTCGGATCTGTTCAAACAACTGCTTGTAGTTGCTCTCGGCGGCTTGGAATTCGCTGTTGAGCCTGTCGATGGTTTGGCTCACCCAGTCATGGAACTCGTCGGGTATCGCGGCCTGGGAGTCTCGCGGATCTTGGCCAGAAGCCAGCGCTTCCCATATGGACCGGTTGGAGGTACGAGAGAGGATCCGGTGGAGCCGCAGGTACTCGCTGAGCTTGATCTTCACGCGGTGCCCGTCGTCGTACACGGCCACGAAACCCTCAAAGTTGCCGGTGTCCATCTCGCTGAACAGACCACGCAGCTGCGCGGCCGTGGCATCGGGCGGAATGTCGAACGTCTGGGCAACATGGGCCCATTCGCGCCTTACACGAGCACCGTCGGACACCTGAAGAGCGTCGAGGAAGACGAGTTCTGCTCGGTCTCGGTAGTCGACAACAATCCGATTCTCAGGCCGGATGATCTCGAACAGGTAGGTGACGTCAGCTGCGTCGGGCGCACCCCCGACGCGGCGGATTTCGTCTGTGGCCCAGATCGCCTGCTCGGAGTGGAAAGCACCCTTGGTCGCGATGTGGTGTTCGCCCTCCCAAACGAAGCCAATGCCGAGAGACCCGTCGAGCTTCTCCCGGAGTTGGAACGGTTGGCCGTGGTAAATGGCATCGGTCTCGGGGTCATCACCGAGATTGAAGAACTTCGGGAATGGCCGGGCCAGCACGTTGCCGTCAGAATCAGCGATGATTCCGCGGCACTGACGGGTGCACGGATTCCAGACTCGCTCCCACTGGGTGCGCTCGGTGTAGACGTACCCCAGAAGGTCGCCGTTGGCATGTTCGAATCGTCGCACGAAGCGATCGGCGATCATTTCCTCCAGCAGCGCTATTGGGAACAGATCGTCGAGTCTTGTGCCCATCCGCCAATGTTGCCACCACCTTGGGTTGGTCGGCGTGGAGATTGACTGCCGGCGGTCGTCGAAACGGAGTGCTTCAACGGATCGAGGCCGGCCCAGTCGAACCGGGATCGCATGATCGATTCACTAACGCAGAGGCTCCAGGGAGTCGCGAACGGCTCCAATCCAGACGGATCGTGCTTGACCAGCCGGACACCGCATGTTCTGACCACCGCGGATAAGACCGCGCAGCACCGTCCGGACGGGCGCGGGAAGGCCTGACGGACGAAGGGGCGAGGCTAGGTTCTGCAGCTATGGGAGCCGAGGTAGCCGTAACCGTCGTGATAGCGGATGTCGCCCACCTGGCAACGCTTGCGTCACAGGTGTGCGATGGCGTCGAGGTTCTCACCTTCGATGACGCAGCGTGGATCGATGAAGCCGAGAGCTCCCTTCGTGCTGAGTGGGCCGTCCGTCGAGTCGCCTCAGCACAAGAGGCACTCAACGAGGCCCGCGGCGAGTTCATCATCGCCTGGGACGTGTACGGAGCCGATGTCCACGCTCTTGCGTCGCTCGTCGATGCAGCGAGAACAAGACCGCTCGCGCGTGGCGCTATCGCTGCGAACTTCGACCCAGCGGTTCTTTGGCGGACCGACGAGCTGCGATCCCCGGCCCAACACGCCGAGGGATTGGTACAAGCGAACACTTATGCCATCAATGGGGGCTCGCCACCGATCAACCTTGGTTTCTGAGCGGCCAAGCCATTGAGGATGGCCGCGTCTCTGGTGGTGTCGACCAGCCAATTCGTGCGAGGCTCGTGTCTGTGGCGGCGGGCGTGAGGGGACTGGGTCTGGCGACTGGCCTGCTAGTTGCGGCTGCCTCGTGTGGCACCTCCGACGGAGATGTCGCGCCGATGTTTGAGCCGCCTCCGGCCGGTGTGTGGTCGAGCGAGGGCGGGTGCGACGAGTCTCTCAGCGAGCGGCTTCGTGATGCTGAGCCAGGTGTTCGACAGCTCGAGGAGGGCCGGTCCGCGGAGGACATTCGTATGGAGGGCTTGGAGTGGGGGCAGGGCCTGCGAGACCTGCAGGCGTTGTCGCTCGTGAACGAGGAGAGTGTCGCCACCCTTCGGGAGGTGTCGGAACAGGTCTACGAGGCCGTGCTGAGTTTGTGGGGGGAGGACGGACGGGACCTGCACGACCGGGCCGAGTCGGAGGACGTCGATGTGTGGGACATCGTCTTTGAGAGCCTTGCGCCGGAGGCGCAGGACTGGACACGGAGGAGTTTCTTCTCGCTCAAGGCATTCGTCATCGAAGGGCACAACGCGGTTTGCATCCTGGCGCCGGCGGGTTGGGACTCATTGGCGAGCGACGCCGGAGTCGTGCTCCCTCAGGGATCACTCTTCGTCAGTGATCTGGAGACGAACTTCCGCCGGGCGTGGAGGTTGCCGGACCTCGCTGAGATCGATGTCCGGCTCCGACAGGCTGTCTGGGAAATGGCCTCTCCCGATGGCCGTCGGATCGTGTCACGACTACCCGAGGGGGAGCTTTGGATGCGGCCTTCAGATGAGTCGAGTGCACCGATGCAAGTGTTGCCGGACGCTGAGCTCGGATGTGCAGCCTGGTCACACGACTCTTCAGCGCTGCTCCTGCAGAGGACCTTCGATGAAGAGGTGGAGCTGATCCGTTTCGATGTAGCGACAGAGGAGGTCGCAGTCTTGCAGCCGGAGCGCGACGTCCACGAGCGAGACCAGTGCGCGATCCAGGTGGACGACGACCAGTTGGTTGTGATGAGTGCGGCCGACGATGGCGTCTTCGACGTCTGGCTCACGACGCTCGACGGCCGCCGTCTCGAACTGCTCATCACGAGCGACAGCTGCACTGTCTTCCCGTTCTCGCCGGCGCGACCGGGTCCTCGGGTCACGCTCGTCGCCCGCTGTCGCGACCCGCACCAGTCCGGCCTTTGGGATCTCGATCTCGCCGAGGAGACTCTCGACCATCTCGCGACGGGTGTCGCCGGTGCCCATTCCTGGTCTGCCGATGGGCGCTGGGTTGCCTTCGTCCATGCGCCGCCACCGTTGAGGTGGGATGCGTTGTCGGTGTGGATCGCCGACACCGCTACCGGTAGGTCGCGTCAAGTCACCGATGCAGCGACTTCGTGGCCGCTTCTTCTCGTCGACCCAGAACCCGCAGCCCTGCCGTAGGCGAGCGCCATCCCATCCCGCATCCCATCTACTGCCCGGAAGCCACCGCGTTCGCCGGATTCAGGACCACGGAATCCCGCGCAATGGCACGGGCTGGACCATGTTTGGGCTCTTGCCAAGGTTGAGGTCGCCGGTTCGAACCCGGTCGTGAGTGCGTCGGGCGTTTGCGTGTCGTGAGTGGCTGATGCCGTAGCCTCAACCGAATGCGGGACTGTCGGGCGACGCACGTAGGCCCTGTTGGTCGAGCGTCATCATGACTCTGGAGCCGCGCGGCTCCGCCGGATGGTGGGCTAGCAAGGTGGCGGCGGTGTCTCCGGTTGCGGGGCTTGGTCCTGACGAGATCCAGGAGCTGGCAGCGGAGCAAGGCGGCGTCCTGCCCCGAGCGTACGTGGGGTTTCTTGCGTCCTGTGGGCGCGCATGTGGCGACGTTCTTCTCGGGACCGATGCCTTCTATCCGAGCCTGGTCGGGCTGCGGCGAGACGCCGAGTCGATCCTGGCTGAGGACGGAGCTCCATTTCGACTGGGCGATGACGACTTCGTGGTGGCTATTCACCAGGGCTACATCGTCCTCTTCATGCGGGGCGGAGACTCCGACCCGCCAGTCTTCGGATGGGCAATTGGAGAGGCTTCACCCGCCCAGGCAGCGGGTTCGTTCACAGACTTCGTACTTGGCATGTTGTGAGTCGGTGAACCTTGAGACACTCTGCCGACACCGGTGTCGCTCGCCAGCACCGCAGCGGGCGGAGCATCTCGAGTATGAAACATTGCGCGCGATCGGAGTCGGCGGCGATCGACGGTCTCGCTCCGTCGGCTAGCTGTCGGGATCGGCCGGGCGGATGAAGCCCGGGATCCCGGCGAACACCATGGTGGTGAGTCGACCCACGAGTTCGGGTTTGCGGCGAGGCCGATCCGCGGGCGCGGTGTGGAGGTAGGCGGTGAGCGCAGCGAGTGACAGCGCCGCACTCATCTCCACCATCGCGTCGGCGTCGACGGTGGTGCCGGGCGGAGCGATGTCTCGGTAGCGGCGCACGAGAAACTCGAGCCGAGCGTCGGTGAGCTTCCGGATCGCAGCGACGACCTCGGGGTGTGGGCTGTGGGTCTCCCGCAGTTGGATCGTCACCTCGTCCTCGTGCTCGTCGACGAGGGAGAGAAAGGCGTCCCACGACGCCTTGACGAACTTCGGCCCGATGCCTGCCTGATCCTCGGGAAGCGAGTCGAAGAACCGAGATTCTGCTCGCGTCGTGGCGTGGTCGATGATGGCCAGAAGCAGCTCGGTCTTGTTGTCGAACTGGTGGTAGAAGCTGCCGACCGAGATCCCGACCGGGTCGAGGATGTCCTTGGCCAGGTTGACCCCGTCGTGCCCTTTGGCCGCAAACGCCGTGGTGCCGGCTGCGAGTAGTGCGGCCCGAGTCGCCTCGCGCTGCTCGGCGCGGGACCGGCCCTCGTTGGTCGACGTACTCACGTTCCCGAAACTATCGCCTGGGTTGACAGAATGAAAGATCTAGAAGATATAGTCTAGCAACGATCCCCCCAGCAACAACGAAGGACGCCGAGATGAGAACCCCCCTTGGAGTATTCCTGTGCCTCGCGTGGGCGCTTGCCGCATGTGGCGGAGACGACGACACCGCCGATGCCGCGGACGACGGCGAGCCAACCTCGCAGGTCGACGATGAACTCGCGATTGAGGAAGAGGCGCAAGACGAAGCACCCGAGTCGGCTTCCGACGATGAAGCATCGTCCGGCGACCCTGAGGGCGCGAGCCCGGCCGGTGGCTTCAGCCTCAACGGATTCCGGTACTGCGAGATCCTGGTCACGATCGACGGCGATGCGAACGAGTCGAGAACCGAGGTGTGGGGTACCCCTGGCGTCGGCCAATGCGACGACGATGCCTGGTATGCGCTGGATCCCGATGCCGTGTTGGCCCAGTTCGGTGCCAGCTCGCTCCACATGAATGGTCCCAGGCACTTCACCGTGGACGGCTTTGTCGAGACCGCGGCTGCCCCGACCGAAGCCGACCCAGAGGCGGAGGTCCGGGACGTCGGGGGTATCTCGATGAGGTTGCTGGCGACGGTCGACGAAGCCCGTAGTGAGTCGATCGCCTACCGCCCGGGGTTGGTCCGACGGACGGTCACGTTGGCGTTCAACGCCGGCACCGAGATCTACGAGCTCACAGATCCCGACGGGAACACCTATGTGATGCAGTCCTACGCGCTCATTCAGGACCCGAACTTGAAGGCGGAAGACCTTGCTTCGCTCGGAGATCGCTTGGGATTGCCCGAGGGCTGGTCCTTCGGCGCCCGGATCCTGGAGGAGGACCTCCAACTCGGACTCACCTCAGAGGGCGCGATCGTCGTGCAGGACGACCTGGAGAACTCCTACCAGCGCAACGTGATTGGTGACCCGGCATCGTGCAGTGCAGAACCGACGGTGTTGACGACGACCGAAGGTGTCGACTTCGTCCGGACCCCGGACGACTGCTTTGCCGGCCTGCCCGACTGGCCCTCTGCGCCGCACTACGTTGAAATCGACGGGCTGCGCCAGGCCTACGTCGATGAGGGACCCGCCGACGGTGAGGTAATGCTGCTCCTGCACGGGCAGCCCTCATGGTCGTACCTCTACCGACACATGATCCCGGTCTTCGTCGACGCGGGCTACCGCGTCGTCGCCATGGACCACCTGGGCATGGGACGCTCGGACAAGCCCATCGACATCGGGGCCTACAGCTATCTCGGGCACGGCGAGCGCGTCGAGGCGTTCATCGACGCACTCGAGCTGACCGACATCAACCTGTTCGTCCAGGACTGGGGCAGCCTCATCGGGCTCAATGTGGCGGGCAAGAACCCGGACCTCTTCGCTTCCATCACGGTGGGCAACGGTGTGCTGCCCGTGGTGCCCGCCGGGTTCGAGCCGTACCCGCCGGTCGAGAACCCCGACGAGGTCAACGACCTCGAATCGCCATTCGCGTTCCCCGACCAGCAAACGCCGTTCTACGACGACTGCGAACTCGTCGTCCCGCCGTCCGCTGACTTCTTCAGCGACTGGATGCGGTATGCGATGACCGGTGAATCGTTCACGGCCGGCGCCGTGGTCGAAGCACTGACCTGGTTCGACCTGACGCCCGAAGAGGAAGCTGCCTACGACGCCCCGTTCCCCGACCGTATCTACATGGCCGGACCGAGGGTGTTCCCATCCTTGATCAACGAACTCGGCGGAGCCACCGCGGAGGCCTGGGCCGGGCTGCAGGCCTACGACAAGCCCTTCCTCACCCTCTGGGGCGACAACGACCCGGGCTCTCTCGGCACCTGCGAGACACAGCAACAGCTCATCGACAACGTGCCGGGCGCCGCGGGGCAGCCCCACGATCGGCTCGCCGAGGCCAGCCACTTCCTTCAAGACGACCAAGGCACCGAGATCGCCACCCGTATCGTCGATTGGCTGGGCACACGATGAGCGATCAGCAGTTCACCGACGACTACGGGTTCACCGGGCCACTTCCCGTCACCAGCGCCCAGCGTGTGGTGCCGACGGGAACGTTCGACCCCGGCCTGCCCATCGGTGAGGTGGCTCCTGACTTCGCATTGCCGAATCACCTCGGTGAGACGGTTTCGTTCCATACCGACCGAGACGGCTCCCGCGCTGCGGTGATGTTCTACCGATCCGCTGTCTGGTGACCGCCTTGTCTCACGCAGCTGGTCGAGCTGCACAACGGTCTTCCCGAACTTGAGGCTGAGGGCATCAAGCTCTATGCCATCAGCTACGACGACACCGAGGCGCTCGCGGCATATGTCGAGGCGTCCGGGATCGACGTCACACTGCTCTCCGACATCGATTCGGAGGTCATCAAGCGTTACGACGTGTTGAACACGATCGTCACGCCGGCGGACATCCCGCACTACGGCATTGCGTTCCCCGGGTTCTTCCTACTCGACGAAGACGGGGTGATTGTCGACAAGCTCTTCAACCGCCACTTCGCGAATCGCGAGGGAGTCGAAGCAATTCTCGACAGCTTCGGCGGGCGAGTCGCCATCGGCGACCGGAAGCCCGATGGTTCGGTCACCGAGGACGACGGCATCGAGATTTCGGTCTTCATGCGAGGCGGCGGGGGAGTGCTTCGGGTCGGCCCGATGCGGCGTGTCGTCGTGCGTTTCGAGATGCCCGAGGGACTGCACATCTACGACGAGCCGGTACCGGAGGGCATGGTCGCCACCCGCGTCGAGATCACCGGGCCCGATGGGTTGCGCTTCGACCCGGTCGAGTCCCCGGCGACCCGTCCGTTCTCCCTCCCCGGCATCACCGAACGGCTGCAGGTGTGGGATGGCACCGTCGACTTCGTGGTCCCGTTCTTCGCGAACAGCGGGATGGCCGGCGCCCTCCTGAGCGGGGACGGCTCGATCACTCTCGAGGTCTCGGTCAGCTATCAGGCCTGCGACGACACTCGGTGCTTCCTGCCGCGCACGCACACGATCACGCTCGATGTTCCCCTCGAGTTCGGCGTGGTGCCCGGGTTCGGCAAGCTCAAGAGCTTCAGCCCCAACGTGATCGACATGGACTCGGCCGCGCACATGCAGCGCCTGTTCCTGCGCAAGGCCGCCGAGAGTGAGTCAACGTGACCCGAGACGACCTGAGGAGCCCT
>Ga0315336_1001910_pt1 | contig 35402 bp, 28 predicted proteins | sample ASW5metaG_FD_204512 | JGI IMG/M metagenome (GOLD analysis project Ga0315336, IMG submission 204512) | Ammonia-oxidizing marine archaeal communities from Monterey Bay, California, United States - ASW #5 | ecosystem: Environmental > Aquatic > Marine > Intertidal zone | place: USA: California... | reverse complement strand
GGCCCGCGTCGCGAGGCGGCGCGGAATAGCCGCGAGGGGAATAGACTCCTCTCCCCATGTTGTGACCATGCAGCGGGCGAGCTATAGATTGCCTTTAGTCTCGCACCCGTAGCTCAGCTGGATAGAGCGCCGCCCTCCGAAGGCGGAGGTCACAGGTTCGAATCCTGTCGGGTGCGCCAGTCTACCAACTTATTTTTTGCTCTACTTTAGCCGCCCAAGTCCGTTGTCTCCGCTTGATATCTTGCGTTGGACGTGGCGATAATCGTGCGATGATGCGGTCCCCAGGGTCCCGATTCCGCGAGGGCTTTTCGTTGCTTCCCGCCCGACCTGCGCGCTCTGTGGCCCGCCCAGCTACACGTCTTGCCAGAAGCGATTAGGACAAAGGAGATCCAGAAGATGAGGTTTCTCACCGCCGGACTCTGCGCTGCAGCTTTGCTGTTTTTTGTCGCCGGCTTGCCTGCCTGTGCTCAGGAGGAAGACCAGAGCCAGGCCCAGGACCAAGCCCAAGACCAGACCCAGGTTCAGGACAACCAGGCCCAAGATAAGAAGAAGGAAAACACCCGCGGCGCCACAACCGGGCCGACGAACGCGCCGGGCTACAGCCATCCCGACCAGTTCGCTCACCTCAAGACGGTGAAGCCGGTGGAAAATATGTATGGCGTGATTCAGCACCCGGATCAGGACAAGGCGGCCGCCCAGAAGCTTGCCGACCTCGAAAAGAAGACGGGCAAGAAGCCAAACTTTCTGATCTTCCTGCTGGACGATGTGGGCTGGATGGATCCGGGCTTCAACGGGGGCGGCATGGCCGTGGGCCAACCCACGCCGACCATGGACAAGCTTGCCGCGGGCGGTCTGATCCTCACCTCTGCCTACTCGACGCCCTCATGTACGCCGAGCCGGGCGACCATCCACACCGGCCAGACGCCGCTGCATCACGGCCTGTTGCGCCCGCCCATGTATGACGAACCGGGCGGTCTCGGCGGTTCGGTGACCTTGCCGATGATTCTGCAAAAGCTGGGTTACGTGACCCAGGGTGTCGGCAAATGGCATATGGGCGAGAACAAGGGCTCGCTGCCCCAGAACCTGGGCTACGACGATTATCGCGGCTTCCTTGGGGTCTCCGACATGTATACCGAGTGGCGCGATATGTATTTCAATCCTGAGATCGCGCTCAGTCCCGAACGCTTCGCCATGCTGGAGAATGAGACCTTCAGCCATTACGACGTGCACTGCACGCCCGATGACAAGGACAAATGCCAAAACCTGGAGCTGATCGACCTCGATTATATCAAGCAGCTCGACGACGTTTGGACCGGCGTCAGCCTCAGCTTCCTCGACAAGATGAAAGATAGCGACAAGCCCTGGTACCTCTATCACGCGACGCGGGGCTGCCATTTCGACAACTATCCCAACAAGAAATGGGCCGGCGCCTCACGAGCCCGCACCGTCTATGGCGATTGCATGGTGCACATGGACAACGTCCTCGAGAAGCTGGTCAAGAAGCTGGAAGAGACGGGCCAGCTCGAGAACACCATGATCGTATTCACCTCCGACAACGGCCCGGAATGCGAAATTCCGCCCCACGGCCACACGCCGTTCCGCGGCTGCAAGGGCTCGAGCTGGGAGGGCGGCGTCCGGGTGCCGACCTTCGTCTATTGGAAGGGAATGATTGCGCCGCGTAAGTCGGAAGGCCTGTTCGATCAGGCCGATATCTTCAATACGCTGGTTTCGATTGGCGGTTCGCCCCGCAAAGAGATCGCGAAATACGTCTCCCGCGACCGCTATATTGATGGCGTCGACCAGGCCTCGTTCTTGGTCGCCGATAAGGGACAATCGGCACGGCGCGCGCGCATTTACACCATGAACCAGTATCTGGCCGCCGCGCGCGTGGACGAGTTCAAATACATCATCACCGCGGAAATCGAAGGCGGCTTGTTCAAGCGCGGCTTCACCGGCGGCTTCAGCGGACCGATCGCGACCGAGACCGGTGGCGGCATAATGGTGAACCTCTATACCAATCCCAAGGAGGACGTCAGCAGCGGCATTCGGCACATTCCCATGACGCTGCCGGTGGGCAACGCGCTCGCCGACTATATGCTCGAACTGAGCAGCTATCCGCCTACCTTCCAGGTCGGTTTCATGTCCAACAATCCAGCGCTCTACGACATCATTCCACAGATCAAGCAGCTGATACGCTTGCGCTGGTTCTCACGGAAAGGCCACACGACTACAGAATAGAAAGCCGGCCCCGGCGCCGGGAACGCGAGTACTCGCCCGAGGCAAGAGCTGGTAGTGCTTGGCGATGCAAGCGTTGATCTTCGATTGCGACGGCGTGCTTGTCGATACCGAGCGCGACGGTCATCGCGTCGCCTTCAATCACGCCTTCGCGGCGCAAGGCCTCGACCATGAATGGCCGGTCGAGCGCTATGGCGTGCTGCTGGAGACCGCGGGCGGCAAGGAGCGCTTGCGCCGTCACTTCAATGAGACCGCTTGGCCGGTGCGGGAGCTTGAGCGCGACGCGTTCATTCGGGATCTGCATCGCCTCAAGACGGATATCTTCATTGGCCTCATCGGGTCGGGCGACATGCAGCTGCGCCCCGGCGTTGCCCGGCTCGTCGACGAGGCCATTGAGGCAGGCGTCCAATTAGCCATTTGCTCGACCTCTGAGGAACGTTCGGTCAGGACCATCGTGGAGGTCATGCTGGGACCAGAACGGGCGCGCCACCTGTCCGTGTTCGCAGGAGACATGGTGGCGGCCAAGAAGCCCGATCCCGCGATCTATAACTTGGCCAGCGAGCGGCTCGGCCTGGACCCATCGCAATGCCTTGTCGTGGAGGACAGCCAAATTGGGCTGCGTGCGGCACTATCGGCTGGCATGCACTGCGTGATCACCACGTCCGCCTACACGGCAAATGAGGACTTCACCGGCGCCGCGCGCGTCCTCTCCGAATTGGGTGAAGGCGACGGCGTCCAGTTAAGCCTTGCCGAGTGTCAGACGCTGTTGCGGGTGGGCGCGTGATCGCAGGTCCTGGCAGTTATTGCGTTAGAGCCCGAACTGTAGCGCTGCTGATTTCCATGACGAGCGAGCACAGGACGCCCACAAAGCCTTGCAAAACGCCCTAGATTAAATCAGTATATGAAATACCGATTAAGAGGCTACGATGAAGCTTACCTTTCACGCCGACTACGCCATTCGCGTTCTCTTGTACCTCCGGGTCGCGCCCGAACGCCGGGGTACGGTTTCCAAAATCGCCAAGGCTCATAACGTGTCGCGGCACCACCTCGACAAAGTGGTGCAGCGCATGGTGGGGGCGGGATTTGTCCGCACCGTTAGGGGGCGCGGCGGTGGTGTCAGACTGGAGCGTGATCCCAAGTCCATTACGGTCGGCGCCGTGATCCGGGCCATGGAAGACGATCTGGCGATTGTCGAATGCCTGGGCCACGCCCGGTTCTGCCGGGTGGCAGGGGTGTGCGGCGGGCGGAACGTCTTCGCCGAGGCGCTGGAAGCTTATTTTGCCGTACTCGACCGGGCAACTCTCGAAGACATCGCGAGCAACCAGCAAGGGCTGCGTGGCGCGCTGCAGCTGATACGCGGCGGGGCCGTCTGACGGTTGGGCAAATTGGGCATCTGATCGAGCCCTAGCAGGCGCGACGAGCTTCTTGATCGGTTAATGGCGGCTTGGTCCTCGAGAATTGGGCCGCGGTCAAACAGTAATCGATGTAAAGGGAGCGAAACATGTCGATAGATTTCGAGCTCAGTGCCGAGCAAAAGAAACTCAAATACCAAATTCGCGAATTCGCCCAGGAAGTGGTGAAGCCCTATGCCGAGAAGGGCGACGCGGCGGCCGACCCGCAAGAAGCCTTCGTCACCATGAAGCCGGCCTTCGAGGAGGCCTATAAGCTCGGGCTGCCGATCAGCTTCCTGCCGAAGAAATATGGCGGCGGCGGGCTTTCCAATGTCGATTTCATGATCGCGGCCGAAGAGCTTTGCGCGGTGGATCCGGGCTTCCCGACCATCGTGCTGGTGAATGGCTTGGGGCTGATGCCGCTCACTTGGTTCGCCTCCGACAAGCAATGTGAAAAATGGATCGGCGAAGCGACCAGCGGCAAGATGGATTATCTGGCGGGCTGGGTGGTCAGCGAGCGCGGCGGCACCGCCAATTTCGATCACCCTAGCCCGAACGCCGGCATTCAGCTTGTCGCCGACTACGACAAGGCCAATGGCGAATATGTGCTCAACGGCGAAAAACATTGGCCCTGCAATGCGGGCGGCTGGGACTTGAAGGGTGCCGACACCAATCTCTGCATTGCCCGCACCGACCGCACCAAGGGCGGCAAGGAGGGCTTGAGCGCCATTCTGGTCGACCGGGGAACGCCGGGGGTCAGCTATGAGGTGATCAACAAGATTGGACACCGTACCTGCCAGAACGTGACGGCGACCTTCAAGAACGTGCACGTTCCGGAAGAGAATGCCTTTGCGATCGGCAATGGCGACTTCGTGATCAACCGCAACTTCACCTGGTCCGGCCCGGTGGCGGCAATCGCCGCGGTTGGCGTGGCGCGGGGCGCCTATGAGTTCACCCTGGAATGGGCCAAGACCTTCACCGGTGGCGGTTCGTCTCCGATCATCAACTTCCAGGGCGTCGGCAATCTGTTAGCCGAGATCGCGGCCAAGATCGAGGCCGCACGCTACATGTCGTGGAAGACCGCCCATTACATGGACATGTATGACAGCGAGGGTCAGGCGATCGGCGGCATGAATAAGATCTTTTCCGCTGATTTGATGCAGAGCGTCGTGTTCGACTGCATGCGCGTGGTCGGCGTGAACGCTGTGGACCGGAAGTTCCCGCTGGAGAAATTCTATCGGGAATCGGTTGTGTTCCCGCTCTACGACGCTGGAAACATGGGCATGCAGCGGCGCAAGGTCTGGGGCGTCATGGCCGATCAGAATTTCACACCCGACATATTCGTCGATTCCGAACCCTTCGAGTTCAAGAAATCTATGGAAGGTTACGGCGTATTGGCGGACGTCGCCTAGCGGCCTCCTTGACGTCCAGGCCGGTCGCCGCGCGGGCGTCGATCAATCTGTACTGAAAATGCCATGCCAATCCCGGTTCTGAATTTTTCGGGACCAGGATTGGCTCAACCAGTGCTAGCATGGTCCCGACGGCTGGAGCCTTGCGCGCTGCTTGCTCGCCGCCGCCGTCTAGTGCGACCCCATAGTTAGGCAATCGGAAGAGGGTGAAATGGCCGAGAGCGTTTACAAGATCGTCGAATTGGTTGGAACCAGCACGGAGTCCTTCGAGAAGGCTGCAGCGGCCGCCGTCAATCGCGCCGGCAAGACCTTGAGGGATTTACGAGTTGCTGAGATCACCCAGCTGGACATGGTCCTGAAGGACGGCAAGGTGCAGGCTTACCGTGCCAAGGTGAATCTCTCCTTCAAGTTCGAAGGGTAACGGGCCTAAGCCGGCGCCGTTCCCTTGGCAATTGGGCAGGGCCGGCGACCAGCTCAGCCAGGACGACCATCCGGCGGCGACGCGAGTCGTCGCCGCCTTTTCGATTCGTGGCTGGGGCGATTGCTGCGAGCAATCGCTCAGGTCACAACTTCGAATCCTTCGAATTGGGGCGGGCCCGCATAGAGTCCCTTCGTCGTCCCCGCGCCTTTATGGGCCAGGCGAAAGGCTTCTGATTTCGTCCAGTTCTCGAAGTCGCGCTTCGAGTCCCAAACCGAGTGGGAGGAATAGAGCATGTGATCGTCGTGCTCCGGGCCACGCAGCAGATGAAACTGCTTAAATCCCGGCACGCTTTCCAGATGGCTGTCGCGGGTCTTCCAAACCTGCTCGAACTCGGCTTCTCGCCCTTTTGTCACCCGAAATCGGTTCATCGCAATAAACATCAGAAGCCTCTCCAATCAGCCGGTCTTGGCGGCAATCATCGTCGATTTCTTGCGTCCGGTCCAACGCGGCCGCAGCACGCCAACGCCCGAGCAGCCAGGTCTTACTTCAGAATTTGATCGGCACGATGGCATCGGTGAGCCAGAGAGCAGCCAGCAAAACGGCGTATGTGAAGACAACCCAAATTAGCGCCTGTCCAAAGGGAAGCGTCCTCATATGCATCTTGGACTCTCCCTCGGCCGGTTTCGCTTCCGGAGAAACCAGCCCTAGCCCCGCTGCCGGTCCATCTGCGCCCGGCAGTGTCATGCAGCCATGTTTCAGGTGGCTCTTGACCAGCCAATAGTTGATCGGAAAGGCGAGCAGACCACCGACGATCGTCGCCAAGCTCATGCGGAACCAAAAGGCGGGATGCAACGGGTCTTCGGAGCCCTCCCAATAGGCGGCAAGGATCACCATTGCCGGGATCATGCCCGCCATCACTATGTTCATGGAAACAGTCTCGGCAAAGAAGGTCTTCCTGACCGCTTTCCAGTAATTTCCTTCGTACATGCCTCGCATCATCAACGCCTGGAATACGAAGAGCCCCATGGCGAAGCCCGAGAGATATTCGATTGTCGCGTCCCAGCCATTGGCTAGCCCGAAAGCGGGAACAATCGCGGCGGCGAACATGATGCCCGTGGCGTCGCCGGCCAAGCAGTGCATTTCGCTGTTGGCGGCCTGTTTCCAGAGCGGCGCCGTATAGCGGTCATGGCCACCGGGAAACGGACGGCGACAGGCCAGGATGTAAAGAAAAGCGCCGACGGGTCCAGCATAGATTGTCACCAGGATCCAAGCTAGCCGCTGCACCCAGCTGGTAACGCCATTGCTGATGGAATCCCAGATTACGAAGGCGACACTCGGAATCGTGAGTGCGAACCAAACGATCATTGCGCCTTCGAGCATGTATTTTCTCCATATTTGTGCTCGAAACTAGCATCGCGCCGGGGGAATTTCATCGATGATGCATGGCGGAAAAGGCTTGCGCTATTTGCGGATGCGATACGGGCTTCACAAGACATCGCTGATTGTCGCCGTGGCCACTAGCTTGGCGTTCGGCGCGATTGGCCTTGCCCAGGGCGCTTCAAGCTTCTTCGGTCAGCTCGGCTTCGAAGCCCCAGCACCGCTCGCCATACCGGTCGCCATCTTCGGCAAAGACAACCGTACACCGGTGCCCAGGCAGTATCAGAGTCTCAAGGAAGCCGTCGGGCTGCTTCGCACACGGGGCGGGCGCTCGACCAATGAATGCAACGCGTTTTGCGTAGGCCCCGATGTGGTCGCGACCTCCGCCCACTGCCTATTCTTCCCGGTGCGCACCGGCCACCGGCCATCGCTCTCAAGCCTGACCTTCCACAAGGGCAACGGGAAAAGGCGCAAGACGACGCCAATCGCGGGCGTGCGCGACCGCAGCCACCATTGGAACGTGATAGCCGGGGCCACCTATGTCTCTGACGCCGATAACTGGATCATTGCCCATGATTGGGCCCTGGTGAAGCTCGCAAGACCCGCCTGCGGCGATGATGTGCTGCCGGTGATTGCAAAGGAGAAATGGACTGATCTCTTCGACGACGTTCTGAACGCGCGAATCTTCATCATCTTTCATAACCGGCGGGGGCGACGGGTGCGCCTGCAATACGCCGCCAACTGCAAGGCGCCTAAGAACCCGCTGGAGCTCGGTCTGCAGTGGGTAGCGATCGATCTCGGCAGCTCCGATCCCCAGCATTTGATCCCACATCGCTGCGACTTCAAGCGCGGCGCGTCGGGCTCGCCGCTCCTGCTCGAGACGCCAAACGGCACGGCGGTGATAGGCATCAATGCTGCAGAATCCGATTTCAAGGCTCTGAGCCGATCCCTCGGCAAGGAGGTAGCCCGGCAATTGTCCGCGAATTTCGCGGTAAGTGGTGGCGCGTTCCGCGAGCAAATTGCCTTGATGCGCGCTCTTCCGGAACCGCTTGAAGCCCAAGGCCTCGACCGGGTGCAGACCATCCTTACGGCGAGCGGCGACTATTCGGGCGAGATCGACGGCGAATATGGCAATCTCACGCGCCAAGCGATTCTGGACTTCGAGCGCCGCCACGAGCTGCTCGCCACGGGCCGGCCCACGCCGGCACTTCTGAAAGCGCTGGAAGCATGGAAGCGCGCGCCCGAGAGAGCCAGGGACGCTGTCGCGCGCTACCTGCTAAAGCCTGGCCGGCAGCGATTTAGAGCGTTGGCGGTCAATCCCGACAGCGGCGCTTCCGGCGCCCCTAGGGGCGATATTGGCGATCCCGCTTCCGCAATCGCGGCGGCCATGGCGATGTGCGGCCGGGAAGGCAGCGGCTGCCAGCTTTATGCGGTCGGCAGCGATATCGTGTTCGGAAAACCACAAAGCGAAATCGACGCGCTGATCGAGGCGGCCACGACGGGTTTGATCCGCGCGCCCTCGAGCCCCTGATTCCAGCTGACGGTCAGGCTAGATAGCGATTTAGAAAATCCGCGGTGCGCTGGTTGGCGAGCGCCGCTGCTTCGGCGTTGTAATTCATTGAATTGGGCCGGGCAAAGGCGTGGCCAACGCCTTCATAGGTGTAGAGCTCGACTCGGGGCAGCGGTTCCAGCACTTCATAAATCGCCGCGCGCGCATTGGCGTCGCAAAGCTCGTCCGTCTCGCCGAAATGCAGCAGGAGCGGCGCCATCCCCTCACCTGCCAGATTGAGCTTGGTCTCTATGCCGACACCGTAATAGCCCACGCTGGCACTGGGCTGCGCCTGGGCCGCCATGTGATAGGCCATGCGTCCGCCTAAGCAGAATCCGACCACGCCTACCTTGTCGCAACTCTCCTGCAGGTGCGTGAGCGCGGCCTTGCAGTCATCGACGCCCTGGTCGCGGTCGTGCTTGCCTGCCAGCTCCATCGCCTTGTCGCGCTGTTCCGGAATCGTGCTGTCCAACTCGATCCGCGGTTCCAGCCGCCAGAACAGATCGGGCGCGGCGACCCGATGACCCTGATCCGCGAAGCCGTCGGCGACCGAGCGGATATACTCATTCACCCCGAAGACTTCTTGGATCACCATGATGCCGGTGCGGCCATTGCTTTCGGATTCAACCACATAGGCCGCAAATTCACCGTCTTCATTCGTTGTTATCGGTCTGAATGCGCCTCGCATTGAACGCTCCAAATGGTCCAGCAAGCTCTGTTCGCTTAGCCCGGCCATACCGGCCGCGTCAATCGCGCGGGGCGTGCGAGACAAGTTGACTCGCGCTAAGATCGAGTGCGGGTAGCAATGCCGAAGAGAGGTGGCGAATACATGCGCAGACTTTCCCTACTTGCTGCGGTCCTGACCGTTCTGTTCCTGGGGCCAAATGCCATCGCCGCCGAACAGCAGAGCAGCTCCGCGCACGATTATTCCTTCGCCGCAATCGACGGCACGACGCTGAATCTGAGCGACTTTCGGGGCAAGGTCGTCCTGGTGGTCAATACCGCCTCATTTTGTGGCTACACGCCGCAATATGAGGGTCTGCAAGCCCTTTGGGAGCGGTACAAGGACAAGGGCCTAGTGGTGCTTGGCGTGCCGTCAAATGACTTCGGTGGCCAGGAACCCAAAAGCGAGGGCGAGATTCTGGGCTTTTGCCAGGGCAAGTACGGCGTCTCGTTTCCGTTGACTGCAAAAATGTCAGTGCGGGGAGCCGATGCCCATCCGTTTTACCAATGGGCGGGCCAAATGCTGGGCGATGAAGCCATGCCCAAATGGAACTTCCACAAATATCTGGTCTCCGCCGACGGCCGGCTGGTGGGTTGGTTTTCGACGCCGACCAAACCGCTCTCGCCCCAGGTCACGGAAGCCATCGACGCGGAGATCGCCTCCGCTAATTCGTCCAAGCGCCCGGCCGGCAAAATACCCAGCGGCTCCTAGACGCCCGATTTACGGGTCCAATCCCGTCATTCCGCGCCCTCCGCCTCGAGCCTCGTTGCGCTGCGAGGGGAAGCCCGCGGCTTCCAACGCCGGCGCACCAGCGCAATCGTGGCGGGCAGGATCACGAGTTGGGCGAGCAGGGCGGCAAACAGGGTAACACCGCTCAGCTGACCGAATATCCGCAATGACGGCAGGTCGGACAGCACGGTCACGCCCAACCCCAGCGCCAGCACCATTGTGGTCAAGATCAGCACCGGTCCAATCATGCGCGCAGTGCGTTGCAGGGCCTCCTGCGTGTCGCGCGGCTTGCCCGAGGCATCGGTCTCCTCGATATCGTAGCGGTTCAGGAAATGGATTGTGCTGTCGAGCGCAAGTCCGAAGGCCACCGTCAAGGCGATGATGCTGGCAAAATGCAACCCGTCGCCCGTCATATAGAGCAGCGCGCCTGTGGCGAAGATTGGGAACAGGCTGGGCAGGATGCTGACCACGCTCGCAAACACCGATCGGAACGCCAGTCCTAAGAACACCACCACCACGATGATGTCGCTGACGAGGCCGACATTCAGCTCCCAAATCATCTGCGCGCTGTTGCGCGCGGCGATCGCCGGCAAGCCTGTCACGGCGATTTCGAACCCCGGATGAGCTAGGCGGACCGGCTCCAACGCTTCGTCGAGTTTCTCCACCAATGGCAGAATCTCGCTCGCATCCACGTCGGGCAGCCGTCCGGTTATGATGACCGCATCCTCCTCCACGGCAATGAATCTGCGGGTCAAATGCTCGGGCAGCAGGCCCACATACTTCAACAGAGTCTCGATGCTGGAATCGCCTGCCTCCGCCAGCCAGCGCCGCAGCGTCTCGACCGACCAGACATTGGCAAAGCCAGACTGCGCCTCGATTACAGCGTGCGCCTCCTCGATCACGTCGAGGACTTGATCCGAAAATAGTGACTGGCCGTCGGTCCACTCGATCATGACGTGGACCGGATTTGCTCCGGTGAGTTTCTCATCGAGCCGGCTCGTGGCGTCGAGTGCCTGCTCGCGGTCGGGAACCTGGTCGGCAAGACGGTAATGGGGCTGGAGCTGGGTATAGGCGTAACCTGTCAGCCCCACCATCGCGATGCCAAGCGCTACATAGACCGCGCTCCAGCGCGATACGTGCCGGAACAGCGCCTCCGAGAAAACACCCAACAGACTCATGGCCCCATCGCGCTGCTCCCGGGCAGGCTGCCGTTTTGTCTGCTTCGGTAACAGCAATACCGCCAGCGTCGGCACCACCACGACGACCGCGACATAGGCGATGATCACGGCCAGCGTGGAGGCGCCACCAAAGGTGCGGATCAGCGCAGACTTGGCAAACAGGAACGAGCCCAGCGCGATCGCCGCCGTCAGCGCGGTCAAGAAGCAGGCCGGCGCCACATTGATCACCGCGTTGCGGGCAGCTGTGAGCCGGTCGGCGCCCGCCATCATGTCGCGGCGGATGTTGAAGACAAGATGCATCGAGTCGGAGAAGCCGTTCACGGTGATCAGCGGCGTGATCACATTCACAAACAGGTTGAGCTCGAATCCGAGCGAACCGACCGTGCCCAGCGACCATAGGATCGCCGCCGCCGGGCCCGCGGCCGCGATCAGCATCAGCACGAAACTGCGGAAAAACAGCAAGGCGATGAGCGCGCCCAGCAACAGGCCCAGACCGTTGTAGAGCAACCTATCGCGCTGCACCGCGTTGCGGATCTCGAGCTGCATTACCGGCGCGCCCGTCAGCCGTGCCGTCAAACCCGATCCCCTGAGTCCCTCTTCCACCGCGTCTCGGATTTCGCCGATCGCCTGTTTCAGGCCGATCTCGTTCACGACCTGCCGGTTCAGGGCCAGCACCACGAGCGCTAATTCGCCATCGTCCGAGAGCAGCTTGCCCGAAACGATCTGGTTGGCGCGCAGCCTCTCGATCAAGCGCTCAAAGGCCTCGCCGTCGGGCATATCGACGGGAAATAGCGGCGGCGGATAGCCCTCCTCATCAGGAGGCTCGCGGGCCGAGAACAACGACACATTGCCCTGGATCGCCTCAATGAAGTTGAGCTCGATCACCATGTCGCGAAACGCGGCAAGGGCTCCGGGCTTCAGAAGATCTTTGCCCTCCACGACCACCAGAACGTCATATTCGCTCGAGGGAAACCGCTCCGAGACCTGTTCGTAACGGCGAAATTCTTCCGTATCCGTGCGGAACAATTCGCTGAGTGAATCGTCGACAGAAAGCTGCAGCACGCCGAATACCGACACCAGGGAGATGCTGGCGATCAGCAGGGCCGATAGCCAAGGCGCCTTGAGCGCGACCAGGCCGAGCCGCTCGATCCCGAAGCTGAACCAGAAGGTCCGGCGCGATGGATCTTTCGAAGACATCAGGGAATTCTATCCTGGGCTCACATTGGGTTTCGCGCCGCGTTGGGCCGGCGACGCGAACGCCTACCAGATCATCGCGCCAAGCGCACCGGCGATTTGGTGTCGGCCCATCAAATGCGCAACAGGCAAATGAAGCTTGCGCCTGTGGCCCGCCCATTGCACAAGGCGCAACCATTTCCCGAACCAAATGAATAGGCTCGGTCATACTGAGGTGAGGAGCCGGTCGGATGCCCCGCTGGATTGACGAAACGCTCCATCCCGATTTCCAGTTTCGCCTGAGGGCGGACGCTGTTCTCCATGACGGCCGGACCGACTTCCAGCACGTCGTGATATTCGAGAACGCTGAATTTGGCCGGGTGATGATGCTTGACGGCGTGGTGCAGCTCACCCAGCGCGACGAATTCATCTATCACGAGATGATGGCCCATGTGCCGCTCTTTGCCCATGGCCACGCGGCAAGGGTCCTGATCATCGGTGGCGGCGATGGCGGCGTGCTTCGCGAGGTCCTGAAGCACGCGGGCGTCGCCCAGGCCACGCTCTGCGAAATCGACGCGGGCGTCATCGAGCTCGCCAAGACCTACTTTCCCGAGATCTCGGCGGGCGCCTTCGGGGACCCCCGCACGACGGTCGTAATCGCCGACGGCACCCGTTTCGTCGCCGATACGTCTGAGCGCTACGACGTCATTCTGGTGGATTCCACCGATCCGATCGGCCCCGCCAAGGCATTGTTCAGCGCTGAATTCTATCGCGACTGCCAACGGTCATTGGCCGCGGGCGGGTTGCTGGTCGCGCAGAACGGCATCCCCTTCGTTCAGGGTGACGAGTTTCGCCAGTCCATGGCGCATTTGCGCGGCATATTCGCCGACGCCACCGCCTTTTTGGCGACCACGCCTACCTATGTGGGAGGGCCGATGGCCTTCGGCTGGGCGAGCGATGACGGGGCTCTGCGCCAGGTGGACCTAGAGAAGCTGCAAGCTCGTTTCGACGCCGCCGGCCTGGTCACTCGGTACTATGCGCCCCAAATCCACACGGCGGCCTTCGCACTGCCTAGATATGTCGGCGATATGATTGAGCCGAGCAGTTAGCTGTCGTCGCCACTAACCCGCGAGCGGTGCCTAGTCTTCGCCGTTCTCGGCACCGGTCCGGAGCAGCAGCAACGGGCAATCGAGCTGCGCCGTGATCCGGGCGATCACCTCGTTTCGAGGGATCAACGGACCACCGAACCGCGCGATCAGCAAGCCTCCACCAAGGCGCTGCACCGCGGCCGCCACGAAGCCGGGGTCCTCTGAGCTCAAGGCTTCGACCCCGACATCGAGCCCGCTTGGAAGCAATTTGCGGATGCCGGCTTCAATTTGGCGGCGCGCACCCAGTCCCTGGCCGAGCGTAATGAATCCGATGCCTTCGGGCGCCTTCCCCGCGAAGCGCGCGGCCGTCTTCAAGATATCCTCGAGGCGCTCCGGCTGATCGATGACCGCGACAATGCGGCCCTTGGAGCGTCGGGCACCGGTTCCCACCAAAAGGCAGCCCATGACGCCCGCCAGGCATGACATCAGCATGTCGAGCTCGCGATGTCCCGATGGCGTGACCGGTTCGCCAAGGACCAAGATACTGGCCTTGCTGCTCGCCTCGCGCATGGCGTGCACGGGCTCGTCGCGCACCACCGCGAAGCGCGCCGGCATATCGGCCTCGCGCGCCCGTCGCTCGATCTCGCGGTGGGCGGCGCTGGAGGCGGCGCGCATCTGGCGAGCTACCTGCTCCTGGTTCAGGGGTCGCGAGCGGCCGCCCGAGGCCGAGATTTCCCGGGCAAAAGGCATTGCCGCCAGCGAATAAAGATCATCGTCCTCGACAAAGATGCTTTCGAAGTCCCGCTCCAAGGCCCGGGCAACGCGCAGCGCCGCCTGCAGCGCCACCGGATTGGTGCCGCCCGCGGAAACCTGCAACACCACGGGCCTCGGCCGCGGCGTCTTGCGCTTAGTCGTCACAGGATTTCCTCCTGCGGCACGCCCTGATTGCCTCCCGGCGCGCCGAAGTCTCGCCGGGAGATCGCGAAGCCCATCAGCCTATCTTCTACCAGGCGATTAATGCTGCCCTCTGGAAATTTGCCATCGTCCTGGCGTTCGCCGGCTGGAATGCCGGTCAGGATTTCTATGCCCTGATCGATGGTCTCTACAGCATAGATAGTGAATGTTCCTTTTTTTACAGCCTCCACCACGTCCGGCCGCAGCATCAGATGTACGGCGTTGGACTTCGGGATAACGACGCCCTGCTCGCCCGTAAGGCCTCTTTCTTTGCAGATATCGTAGAAGCCTTCGATCTTTTCATTCACGCCGCCTATCGCCTGGACCTGTCCGTGCTGGTTGACCGAACCGGTCACCGCTAGCGACTGCTTGATCGGCGCCTCGGCAAGCGCGCTCATCAGCGCATAGAGCTCGGCGGATGACGCGCTATCCCCATCGACGCCGCCATAGGACTGTTCAAAGACCAAGCTGGCGGAGAGCGCCATGGGCACTTCATCGACATAGCGGCCCTCGAGAAAGCCGCGTAGAATCATCACGCCCTTTGAGTGCAGCGGTCCGCCAAGCGCCACTTCGCGCTCGATATCGACAACCCGGCCCGAACCGGTCCGCACCCGGGCCGTGATCCGGTTGGGCCGGCCATAGGCGAAGCTGCCCAGCGCCATCACGCTGAGCCCGTTGATCTGGCCCACCGACATGCCCTCGGTTGAAACCAGCACGATGCCGCGCTCGATCGATTCCTGGGTCTTCTCGCGCAACCGGTCGGAGCGGCGAATGCGCTCCTCGATCGCGCGGGTGACGTCGGCTTCGCCAATCACCTTGTGCTTGGCCTCGCCCGCCCAATAGTTGGCCTCGCGAAGAATGTCCGACAGCGCTTCGATCCTGAGAGTGAGCTTTTCTGAGTCGTGGGCCAACCGGGCGCCCTCATCGACCAGCCGGGCGACACCCTTGGCGTCCACGGGGCGCAACTCGTGGCCCTGGACAATCGAGGCAACCAGCTGCGCATAGCTCTCCGAGCTGGCGCTGGTTCGGTCCATGGTGTCGTCGAAGTCCGCCGCAACCTTGAAAAGCTGCGGAAAATCGGGGTCCTGGGAGCTCAGCAGGTAGTAGAGCGTCGGATCGCCAAACAGCACGATCTTGATGTTCAGTGGAATCCGCTCGGGCTGCAGCGTCACAGTGCTGATCATGCCGAGCTGCTCGGTCGGGGACTCGATGTTGATCTCTTGGGACTTCAAGGCCCGCTTGAGGGCCTCCCAGGCGTAGGGCGCAAGCAGCATTTTACGGGCATCCATCAACAGATATCCGCCATTGGCCCGGTGCAGCGCGCCGGCTTTGATCAGCAGAAAATCGGTAATCAGGGCGCCCATTTGGGGAATATGCTCGATCCGCCCGATCAGATTGCCAAGCGTCGGATTGTCCTCGTCGATGATCGGCGCTCCGGTCGCCTCGTCGCTGTCGGCGCCGACCAGGATGTTCACCATGTAGCGGCGGAAACGCACGTCCCTCGAGCTGTCGACCGACTGGCTGACCAACTGTTGCTGCTGCTGCTCGCCGCCCTCGGCGACAAACAGGCCGATATTGCGGATCAGGTCCTGCTCCGCGGCCTTTAGGTATTGCTGAACCCGCTCGATATCGGCGAATTCCTCCTGGACCTCGGTCAAGGCCTGACGCACCGCCACCTCGGCATGCTCTTCATTCAGCTCACGGACCGCATCGCGGGCGTCCTTCGCCAGGCGCGGCATTTGCTGGAGAACGGCCTGCAGCTCGCCTTGCAGGGATTCGATCTTCTTTTCGATCTCGGTGCGCTCGTCCTTGGGGAGCTCGTGGAAAGCTTCCGGTTTTAGAACCTTGCCTTCAGGCGCCGGGGCCATGGCAAAGCCCGTCGGCGTCCTGAGCACCGCGATATCCTCGGCTTCCGCCTTCTTGTTCAGGTCCTCAAGAGCATCCTCTTGGGCGGCGCGGAACTGCTCGTCGATGGCCCTGCGGCGGCGCTGATATTCTTCGGCCTCGAAGATGCCTGGAATGCCCGACCGCAGTTCGTCGATCACGCGAATCATGGCCTTAGACAGCCGCTGTGCCCGCATTCGGGGCAGCGGGATGGCGACGGGCTGGTACGGCTTGTCGAAATTGTTGACGTAGACCCAATCGCAAGGCGCCTCTTCGCCAGCCGCCTTGGGCTCCAGCAGGTTGCGCACCGCATAGGATTTGCCGGTGCCTGTCGGGCCCAGCACGAACAGATTGAAGCCGGGGTCCCCGATATTGGTGCCGAATTTGATGGCTTCCAACGCGCGGGTTTGCCCGACCATGCTGGTCGAGGGTTCGAGCTCGTCCGTAGTCGTAAAGCCTAAGCCCTTGGGATCGCAGCGGCGGCGCAGCTGGTCGACCGGCACGGCGTGGGATTTTACGTTGAGGGTGTCGATCTCCAAATACTCCCGTTTACCCGACGCCCTGCGCCTCCAAACCAACCGGTCGCCCGCGCATCCTAACCGATCAAGCGGCCTTCAGGCACCATCCAATGGGCGCCTTTCCGCCGGCGCCGGTCTCAGGCCCGTTCCAGATAATGCAAGCTGAACAGCTTGCGGTCGTCGGTCCAAACCTGCGCCGGCGTCCAGCCGCTCGACTCCGCGAGCGCCTGAAATTCATCGACAGAAAATTTGTGGGAGTTTTCGATGTGAATGCGCTCGCCTTTCTTGAGATCGAAAGTCTGGCCTTGCACCGAGATCTGCTGGCCTTCGAGGCTCACAATGTAGAGTTCAACGCGCCCAGCCTCTTCGTTGTAGACCGACTGGTGATCGAATTTCGTGAGATCGATATTGCCGTCGAGTTCATTATTTATGCGGTGCAGCAGGTTGAGAATGAATTCGGCCGTCACGCCCTTTGCGTCATCGTAGGCAGGCAGCAAGATTTCCGAACTCTTTTTCAAATCGACACCGACGAGGAAGGAGCTTTTTTCGCCGAGGAGCGCCGCGGCGTCGCTCAGGAACTGCTCCACGCCTTCGCGGTCGAAATTGCCGATCGTGGACCCCGGGAAAAAGCCAAGCTTAGGCGTGCCGTTGATCCGGTCGGGAAGGTCGATGTCCTGGTTGAAGTCGGCATGGACCGGCAGCACGTCTAGCTCCGGATAATGGGTCTCCAACCTGTCGGCGGCTTCGTTCAGCGCTTCATCGGCGATATCGATCGGTACATAGGCGGCGATCTCTTCCAGATGATCGATCAGAATCCGGGTCTTCCGGCTGGACCCCGATCCAAACTCCACCAATGCACAGCCCGGACCCGCCATTTCCCCGATTTCAGCCCCATAATTCTGCAGAAGGCCGATCTCGGTGCGGGTGGGATAATACTCATCGAGCTCAGTGATTTCCTCAAACAGCTCGGAGCCCCGCGCGTCGTAGAGGAAGCGGCAGGGGATCTGCTTGGCCCCGTTGGATAGCCCCTCGATCACCGCATGGGCGAATTCGTCTTGGATCGTATCCATGGCAGATGCGCCGTTTACGCCAGACACTCAGTCGTCATCCGCCAAGCGGAGGCCGGTGAACTGCCAGCGCTGATGGGGATAGAAGAAGTTTCGGTAGGTCCGCCTGATTTGCCCATCGGGCGTCACGCATGAGCCGCCCTTCAGAACGTATTGGTTGCACATGAACTTGCCATTGTATTCGCCGACCGCGCCATCGGCGATTTCGAAGCCCGGATAGGGCGCATAAGGGCTTTGGGTCCATTCCCAAACGTCCCCAATCATCTGCAGCAGCGAGCCGCTTCCGTTGGTCTCGGCCGGTAGCGGACGCAACGCGTCGTGGCCCAACATCCGTCCTTTGACGGCAACCCCGCCGGATGAGACTTCCCATTCAAATTCGGTGGGCAGACGCTTGCCGGCCCACCGGGCGAAGGCATCGGCCTCGTAATAGCTCACATTGCAGACCGGCGCGGCGAGATCCAGGGGCTGCAGGCCGTACAGGCCCATCTGGCGCCATTCGCCATCCACCTCTTCCCAATAAAGCGGCGCGCGCCAGTCTTCAGCTTGCACCGTGGCCCAGCCATCAGCGAGCCAAATCGGGGCGTTGCGGTATCCGCCGTCGCCCATGAAATCGAGCCACTCGCCATTGGTGACACAGCGATTGGCGAGCTTGAATGGCCGCAATAGCACTTCGTGCCGTGGTCCCTCATTATCGAAGGCAAAATCCTTGCCATCGTGGCCGACCTCGACAATGCCGCCCTCGAAGGCGATCCACTCGACCTTAGCGGAGGGTTTGCCGGTTGGCCGCATCTCGGTATCCCGGTAGGCGGGTTTCAGCGGTTCCTTCGCGAACAGATTCAAGATGTCCGTGAGCATCAGCTCTTGATGCTGCTGCTCGTGATGGATGCCGAGTTCGATGAGCTCAGCGGCCCTACCCGGCATATCGTTGTCCTTGCGGGCGAAGAACGATTTCAGACCCGAATCAACGTGCTCGCGATAACCCCGAACCTCGGCGTTGCTCGGCCGGGTCAGCAGTCCCCTATTCGGTCTTGGATGACGGGCGCCCTCGGCCTCGTAATAGGAATTGAAGCAATAGGGAAAACGCTCGTCATAGAGCCGGTATTCGTCGTCGAATTGCCGCAGCACGAAAGTCTCGAAAAACCATGTCGTGTGGGCCAAATGCCACTTGGTCGGGCTCGCATCGTCCATCGCTTGGACGACTTGATCCTCGTCGCTCAGTGGGCTTGCAATTTTTCGGGAAAGCTGTCGGGTATCGAAAAGTTGGGATTCGAGGGAAGCGCGCGGCGTTCCCCTGGAGGGGTCCGTTTCTTCGGACGCAGACTGTTCTAAGGGCATCGGCACCTCCAATTTGGGCGCAGCTTAGAAAAATTGGCAATCAATGGCCACCCACCCGCCTGTTTTTTTTGCTGCACTGCCAAATAATGCGGCAAATAGTTTCTGCAACCTTTATCGGCGTATGAAATATTCGGGACCACAGTCGTCATGAGCGACCAAGAAACCGAAATGAGGGCCGATGGCCGCCACTCTCCCGCGGCCCACAACATCCAGCGCGGCACTTGCCGGATGCTGCGCGCGCTTGGTCATTCCATGGTGACCGAATTGCCGCTCTCGAGCGGCCACCGGGCAGATATTGTCTCGCTGTCGCGCCATGGCGAAGTCTGGATAGTCGAGATAAAATCTTGCCTCGCCGATTTCCGTTCGGATTCCAAATGGAGCGAATACCGGGCCCATTGCGACCGCTTTCTGTTTAGCGTCGATGCCGATTTTCCATTGGCGAACTTGCCGGAGGATGCCGGGCTGATCGTGGCCGACCGCTATGGGGCCGCGCTGATGCGCGAGGCCCCGGAGTATCGGATTGCCGGCGCGCGGCGAAAGGCCGTGATGCTGCGCTTCGCCCGCGCAGCCGCGCTCCGGCTGCACGCCATCAACGATCCGGGCACGCTTACCGAGCCCTAACAAGTGGGTTATTTCGGCGCCCGCTTGGCCAGAATGCGCTGCAAGGTGCGGCGGTGCATGTTCAAGCGGCGCGCGGTTTCCGAGACATTGCGGTCGCATAACTCGTAGACACGCTGAATGTGCTCCCAGCGCACGCGATCGGCGGACATTGGCTGCTCGGGGGGCGGCGCCTGGCCATCAGGCGCTGCCATTAGCGCCTTGTAGACGTCGTCGGCATCGGCGGGTTTCGCTAGATAATCGACAGCGCCGAGCTTCACCGCCGTCACGGCGGTGGCAAGATTGCCGTAGCCCGTCAGAACCACTGCGCGGGCATCGGGCCGCTGCTCGTGGAGAAACTCGATCACGGTCAAGCCGTTGCCGTCGTCCAACCGCATATCGACTACAGCATAGGCAGGTGCCGCCTCGCGAACTGCCTTGAGCCCTTCATCGACGCTCTCAGCCATGCGGACCTCAAAGCCCCGCGCTTCCATTGCCTGGCCTAGCCGGTTCAGAAAGGGCCGGTCGTCATCCACAAGCAGCAGGGATGCATCGGCCGGCATTTGGGAGTCGCCGGACTCCGCTGTCACAGTCTTGGTGTCCATATCGTTCATTTTAGCCGCGCCCGCCGCAAGGCGCCACCATGGCTTCTCCCTTATTACGCTTTGACCCCGGTGATATCGATATCCATAGCATCGCGCGGCCATGTTACTTGCGCGATCGCGCCCGATTCCGGCTTATGGCGGTTCCTGAGCTCAACCTCTGCGCCCGAGCGCTCCAGTAGGGTCTTGGCAATGAAAAAACCCAATCCCAGCCCGAAATCTTCGTCATTTGCGCCATTGCCGTTCTGGCCGGCCGCGCGCGACGTCACATAGGGTTCGCCCAGCCGCATCAAAACGCTGGGCTGGATTCCGGGACCATCGTCGACAATGCTGAGCCTGATACGGTTCTTATCCCACATGGCGTCGATTTCTACCTGGCTGTCGGCAAAATCGACGGCATTTTCTACCAAGTTCCCGAGACCAAACAACACGGCGGGATTCCTGGGGCTGACCGGCTCGCGGCGCGTAGCTTTTCCGGAGCTACCCCTTGCGGGCTCGGCCTTGATGCTGATCTCTGGCCCGAGCACGCGGTAGGGCTGGACCACCTCTTCCAACAGCACGCTGAGCCGGGCATTGGCGTGCATCGGATCGTTTTCGCCAGATTGCCGTGTGAGCGTTGTCAAAATTTCTTGGCAGCGTTCCGCCTGGCTCCGCAACAGAGCAATATCCTCCGCATGGGAGCTGTCCTTCGGCAGCGCCCGCAACAGCTCCTTGGTCACCACCGAAATCGTGGCTAGCGGCGTGCCAAGCTCGTGGGCCGCCGCCGCCGCCATTCCATCCAGGGCAGAAAGCCGCAGCTCGCGGGCCAAAATCGACTCGGTCGCCACCAGCGCATCCGACATTTGCTGCGCTTCCTTCGCGATCCGCCAGCAATAGAGCGACAGGAAGATGATGCTCGATATCACCGCGGCCCAAATCCCGATCACATAGGTAACCGGCAATTCAAAACTCTCACCCGGGTACCAGGGAAGCGGCATGCGGATAAATACCAGCGCTGTGGCAATTGCACCCGCCAGCGAACCCAAAGAGACGGTAATCTGGGGCGGCTGGGTCGCCGCCGCGACGGTGACCGGCACCACCATCAAGAAGGCAAACGGGTTTTGCAGCCCGCCGGTAAGGAACAGCAGGGCGGCAAGCTGGATCGTATCGTAGACCAGCATGTTGGAGGCGAAGCTGCTCCTGAGCCGCTCGCTGGCGGAAAACCGGACGCTCAAGATGATGTTGAGGCCGGCTGAGAGCACGATCATCATCAGGCAGGGGATCACCGGGAAGTCGAAACCGAATCCCCAATAGACAATCGCAACCGTGGCAAGCTGGCCGACCACGGCAATCCAGCGCAGCCGCACGATCGTTTCGATTCGCAGGCTGCTTGAATATCTTTCAACTGACTTCAAGCCCATCGGGCGCATTGGAGAAGAAAACTCCATGTCTCGAATATCTTAGCGCAGATTACCATATCGGGGGGGAAGCCTCGAACTGGGCTTGCCGCGCACAAGCCGGCTGCCCGGCGATACCCCGCCAAATGCCAGCACATCATCTCACCCCAATCGGCTAGACTTGGCGCCCAATGCTCCGATCCAACCCAACAGACCTTGCCCGTCCGGTCGAGGTGGCCAAGCTCACCAAGCTCTACAAGTCGATTCGCGCGGTCGACGGGGTTAGCTTTACGCTCGCGCCCGGCACGATAACCGCGCTCCTGGGGGGCAATGGCGCCGGCAAGACCACGACCATCGCCATGCTGCTGGGGCTGGTGGTGCCGACCTCGGGACACGTAGCCGTATTCGGCACCGATATGACCAAGGCGCGGGCCCAAGTCGCGGGCCGGATGAATTTCGTCAGCCCCTATATCGACATGCCGATGCGGCTCACGGTACGCCAGAATCTGGACGTCTATTCAAGACTTTACGGCATCATGAACGTGGCCGAACGGATCAAGTTCATCGCCGAAGATTTTCAGATCACCGAACTTCTGGACCGTCCTACGGGGAAGTTATCGGCAGGCCAGAAGACCCGGGTTAGCGTCGCCAAGGCACTGTTGAACGCGCCCGACTTGCTGCTGCTGGACGAACCGACCGCCTCGCTTGATCCCGACACTGCAGATTGGATCCGGGCGCGCCTGCAGAAATACTGCGATCAGCGGGGTGCAACCATATTGCTGGCCTCGCATAATATGAACGAAGTCGAACGCTTGGCCGAACGGGTCTTGATGATGGAAGCAGGCCGGATCGTCGAGGACGGCGCTCCCCGCGAGCTCATCAAAAGCTATGGGCGGGAAAGCCTGGAAGACGTGTTCCTGGATATTTCGCGCCGCCGGACGCGCAAGGCCAAGAGTAAGCCGGCAGCTCAGGCGGCCGGGGGCGGCGCGCCATGATCGACCCCATCGTCGATCGCTCGAACGGCCTTCGTGCATCCCTTCGGCGGATCGCAGCACTGATCGTCCGCTATATGTATCTGATCAGCGGCTCCCCGGTGCGGATCCTCGAGCTGATCTATTGGCCCTTCGTGCAGATGCTGATGTGGGGCTTCCTGCAGCTCTATCTCGCCCAGACGTCTAGCCTGTTCGCCCAAGCTGCCGGATTGCTGATCGGCGCCGTACTGCTCTGGGATATCCTGTTTCGCGGCAAGATCGGGTTTTCGATCTGCTTCCTGGAGGAGGTCTGGTCGCGCAATTTGGGCCAGCTTTTCCTGAGCCCGCTGCGCACCAACGAATTCCTGCTGGCGCTGAGCGCCATGAGCATCATCCGGCTCTCCGTCGGCCTGGTGCCTGTGACGATCCTTGCCCACTTCCTATTCGGCTTTAACCTTTTCGGCTTCGGGCTGGCGCTTGGCGCGTTTTTCGCCAACCTGATCCTGACCAGTTGGTCACTGGCGCTGATCACATCGGGCGTCGTGCTGCGCTACGGGCTGGGTGCTGAGGAGTTCGCCTGGTCGCTCGCCTTCGTGCTGCTGCCGCTCTGCTGCGTCTACTATCCCGTATCCACCCTGCCCGAATGGCTGCAGCCCATTGCCCTCGCCCTGCCGCCGACCCATGTGTTCGAAGGTATGCGCGCGCTTGTGTTGGACGGTGAGCTCGACGCCAGCGCCATGTGGGAAGCCTTTGGGCTCAATCTGCTCTTTATCGCGGGCGGTTTCGGCGCATTTCGATGGTTCTTGAGAAGCACGCGAATAAATGGCTCGCTGCTCTCGATCGGCGAATAGGCTTGATTGACCATGCATTTTGTTGAAACCCACCCATCCAGCCCGCGCGATCCGGAGCCGGATGGCCGCTTTGGTGAGCTCCATGAATCCTAGGCTGCTCCTCGTAAGTGTCGCGTTTTTCATGATTGGCGCCGCTGCGGCTGTTGCGGTGCTGAGCGACCGGCTGGCGCAGCCATCGCCGAGATTTATCAAGGTTGAAGGCAAGGCGGCGATCGGCGGCGATTTTGCGCTAACCGATCACACCGGCAAACGTGTCACCCAGGCCGACTTCGCCGGCCGCCACATGCTGGTGTTTTTCGGCTTCACGTCGTGCCCGGATATCTGCCCGATTGGGCTGCAGACCATTTCCCAGGCCATCGACCAGTTAGGGCCAACCGGCGACCAGGTGGTGCCGGTCTTCATCACCATCGATCCCGAGCGCGACACGGTCCAACGGGTGGCCGACTATGTCAGCCAGTTTCACGGCCGGATGGCCGGTCTCACTGGAACTCGGCAAGAAATCCAAGCCGTCGCCAAGGTCTATCGGGCGTATTACGAGAAGGTCGCGGACGAGAGCTCCAGCGACGCCTACGCCATGGACCACACCAGCATCATCTATTTGATGGACGGCAATGGCGAATACGCCGCCCATTTTGCCTTCAATACCGGCGCCGAAGAAATCGCCCGGCGCACGGGCGAAATTCTTCGCCAGGACCCCGGCCGCAGCGGCCCCTCCAGTTAGCCAGACTTAGTCACAGCTTAGCGGTCACTGTGGCGTGTGCGCTGTTGCGCTGCACCGTACATCCGCCTATATCTTGTTGCAGTGCAACAATAATTGCGGGCGGGCGGCAGGAAAATGCCTCTTTATCATCTCTATGAATTCGCACATGCCGCCCTCAATCCGGCGCGGGCCTATTGCGACTACACGCGAATGGCCTTCCGCAACCCGATGAACCCGCTTGCGCACACTCCCTTTGGCCGGAGCGTCGCCGCGGCCGCCGAGATTTTCGAACGGGTGACCCGCCGCTACGACAAGCCCGAATTCGAAATCGGGGAAATCAGCATCAAAGGCCAGGTGGTGCCTGTCCGCGAAGAAGTGATTTGGGCCCGGCCGTTTTGCCGGCTGCTGCATTTTCAGCGCGACTTCGCCGGCTCGACCGAAAACGGCGATTCAAAGCTGCTGATCGTGGCGCCGATGTCGGGGCATTATGCCACGCTCTTGCGGGGCACCGTGCGCGCCATGTTGCAGCGCCACGATGTCTACATCGTCGATTGGACCGATGCCCGCATGGTGCCCGCCGCCTACGGCACCTTCGATCTCGACGACTACATCGACTACCTGGTCGAAATCTTTCAGCTGCTGGAAGGCGACGTTCACGTGATGGCGGTTTGCCAGCCCTCGGTGCCGGTGCTGGCGGCGGTAGCGCTGATGGAGGCCGATGGCGAACCCCATGTGCCCCAGACCATGACGCTGATGGGCGGCCCCGTCGACACCCGCGCCAATCCCACAGCCGTCAACGCCATGGCCAAGACGCGTTCCGTGGAATGGTTTCGCCGCAATGTGATCATGAACGTGCCCTGGCCCCATCCAGGCGTCATGCGCGAGGTCTATCCCGGGTTTCTGCAGCTCACTGGCTTCATGACCATGAATCTCGACCGCCATCTCTCCGCGCATGGAAATCTGTTCGAGAATCTGGTGCACGGCGACGGCGAGACGGCCGAAAAGCATCGAAACTTCTATGACGAATATCTGGCCGTAATGGACTTGGACGCCGCCTTCTATCTGCAAACGGTGGAGACGGTCTTCATGCGCCACGCGCTGCCAAAGGGCGAAATGCGTCACCGCGACAGGCGGGTTGATCCCAGCCTAATCAAGCGTGTTCCCCTGATGACCATCGAGGGCGAGAATGACGACATTTCCGGCGTCGGGCAGACCCAAGCCGCCCACGCGCTCTGCACCGGGCTCTCCGAAAGCCAAAAGCATCACCACTTGCAACCCCGTGTCGGCCATTACGGCATCTTCAACGGCAAGCGCTTCGAGGCCGACGTGGCCCCCCGAATCTCCGAATTTATCGCCGCCCACCACAAGGCCCGCTAGCGCGCAGCCCTCTCTTCTCTTTCCACTCCCGTGATAATCTCCCGGCGGATCGGCGATTCGCGGGGATGGCGACATGTTCCGGCGCTCGGGCGCGAAAATTACGGAACTTTGCGTGGCAGGCTTGGCGCGGCCGGTGGCTGTGCGCCGCAGTCCCCGCGCAAGGCGCCTATCGCTCAGGGTGAACGAGGCCAAGCTCGGCGCGGTGCTTACCTTGCCAATCAACGCCAGCCTCGGTGACGCCGGCGACTTTCTGGCGCGCCATTTCGACTGGCTGCAACAGCGCCTTGACGAACTGCCCCAACCGATTCCCTTCGAAGAAGGCGCGCTGATCCCACTACGGGGACATGGACACGAGCTGCGCCACGCGTCCGAAACTGGATCACACGGTAAGGTTTGGACCCAAGCCGTTGATGAACAGCAATCGCCGCGCCCGCAGATTTGGATCTCCGGGCCGCGTACCAAGGCAGCCGCGTTGTTGGTGAATTGGCTGAAGCGCCAGGCCCGGCATGACTTTTCGAACCGCGTCGACCGGCACGCCGAGAGCCTTGCCGTCCGGCCCAAACGCATCACGATCCGCGACCAGACTACCCGTTGGGGGTCGTGCTCGGCCAATGGCACGCTGTCATTTTCTTGGCGGCTGGTGCTGACTCCACCCTTCGTTCTCGATTACGTCGCAGCCCATGAGGTCGCCCATTTGCGGGAACTGAACCACGGTGCCCGGTTTTGGCGGCTGGTACGTTCCGCCGCGCCTCGAACCGACGAGGCCCGCGCGTGGCTCAAGGAAAACGGCCCGCGCCTGCATCAATATGGCGCCGCTCTTTGAGCGCTATTCGACAGGCAAACCTAGGCCTCGATTGTCGCTTGTGCTGAGAATCAAGGAGGCCGCGATCCGAGGACCGCGGCCTCCCAATCCAGAACAGCCCGCTTGCCTCCACCGTCGCGATCGGTATCAACAGCAACTTATCGCAATTGGTCAGATGCGTTTCCGGCCACCACAGCCTACGGGCTACTCCGTACGCGTCCGGGGCCGAGGCCCCAGGCAAGCCTTAGTGTATCTCCGCGACCCCGTTTCCGCCAAGCCTTAGCCGTGTTCAACCCAGTTCCGTGGGTGATCCACCGTTAAAGCCGAGAGAGTCTAAGGTTCTGAATATGCTCTTAGAACAGGTCTAAGACTTGATCGAAGAAGGATTCGCCGCTGCGACCATCAGCCTGTGGATTTTTATCTCCCCACCAGCCGAATCGCCAGCCGCCATCCGACCAGTCGCGCGCCGGCAGGGCAACCGGCCGCAAGCCGCCATGGGCTTGCGTCATAATCGAGCGCCAAATCTTTGCGGGCACCGAGCCGCCGGTGATTCCGGGCATCGGTTTGCCGTTATCTTTTCCGACCCAGACGCCGCCCACATAGTGCGACGTGTATCCGATGAACCAGGCATCCCGGTAGTTTTGTGTGGTCCCGGTTTTGCCTGCGGCGGGATGGTGCTGCAGCGCCGCTGCCTTGCCCGTACCGCCGGTCATTGTCGCGCGCAGCATGTCATTCATGGCTTCGACGTGGCCCATGTCGATGACCCGCCGATGATGCTTGCGGCGCCTGCGATAGAGCACGCGGCCATCGGCGGTCGCGACCTGGGTCACGATGTGGGGCCGCGCCGCCCAGCCGCCATTGGCGAATGGCGCATAGGCCGCCGTGAGCTCCAGCAGTGTCACCTCGCCGGTGCCGAGCGCGATCGAAGGGTTGTCGTGCAGCGGCGATTCGATGCCAAGCCGGTGGGCAGCCGCCAAAAGCCGGCTCGGGCCAACGTCACTGGCAAGCCGCACCGCGACCGAATTGATCGACTGGGCGAGCCCCTGGCGCAATGTGACGGGTCCGCGATGACGCCCAGAATAGTTCCTTGGCCGCCAGCCATTGATGGACACCGGACTGTCGACCACAACGCTGTCAGGCCTGTAACCATTTTCCAGCGCCGCCAGCCAGATGAACGGCTTGAAGGCGGAGCCCGGCTGGCGCGAGGCCTTGAGTGCCCGGTTGAACTGGCTCTTGCGGTAGGACCGGCCGCCGACAATCGCCTTGATCCGGCCCCGTGGGTCCAAGATCAAAGCCGCCGCCTCGCTCTTCTTCGCACCCGCGCCATGGCCTTCCATGACGCTCTGCACTTGCCGTTGGGCCATGCGCTGTAGCCGCGGATCGATCGTGGTCTCGACCACCAGATTGGCCTCCTGATCGCCCACCAGCCGCGGCATTAACTCCATCACCCAGTCGACCGCATATTCGTGGCCGGTCACCCCCTGCGCGGCTTGGACGTCGGCGGGCGTCCCTAGCGCGCCCACGGCGCTCGCCGGGTCCAACAGACCGCTATCCACCATATTGGCCACCACCTGGGCGGCGCGGGCCTCGGCGCGCCCCGGGCTGCGGGTCGGCGCATAGCGCGAGGGCGCCTTCAGCAATCCGGCGAGCAGCGCGGCCTCGGCAAGGTTGACCTGGCGCGCCGGCTTGCCGAAATAGCGTTGCGCGGCGGCTTCCACACCATAGGCGCCGGCGCCGAAATAGACCCGGTTGAGATAGAGTTCGAGGATTTCATCCTTGCTGAAACGGATCTCCAGCCAGATCGCCAAAACCACTTCCTGAAGCTTGCGCGCGACGGTCCGTTCCGAGCTCAGATACAGGTTCTTGGCGAGCTGCTGGGTGATCGTGCTCCCACCCTGGACAATCGCACCGGCCCGGACATTTGCGGCCATTGCCCGGGCGAGGCCGATGGGATCGATGCCGAAATGGTAATGAAAGCGTCGGTCCTCGGTGGCGATGACCGCGTTCTTCAGATGGGGCGGCAGATGCTTCAGGTAGACATAGCCGCGGCGTAAGCCGCGTTGCGACAAAACGCTGCCGTCGGCGGCCACAATGGTGAGCTTCGGCGACCGCCTGTCGGGCCCCAATTCCGGCTCGGGCTGGGTCAAGATATACGTCAGAACCGCGCCGGCGACGATGACCGTCAGCCAAATCGCGGCGACTGTGCCCCAATAGCCAACCCAACGGGCCCTCGGCCACGCCTTTGCGCGCTTGGGCCTGGAAACGCTTGGTCTAGCTGGCTTTTTTGCGGTGCCCTTGCCGGAGCGGCGGCGAGCCATTCTGCACACCCTTCTCACATCGCACGCCCAACCGGGCGCAAGACGCCCGCCAGGCGCGAACCATAGATGTGACGCTAGGCGCGGGGCTTTAAGGGCGGGTTAATTGACGCAGAGCGCAGTCGAGGCGCGGATGCTAGCTCGCTAGACGTCTAGATTGGCGACTTCTAGGGCGTGGCGCTGAATAAAGTCGCGGCGTGGTTCGACGTCGTCGCCCATCAGGCTCGAAAAGATCTCGTTGGCCTCCTCGACCATGTCGCCGACCTTCACCTGCAATAGGGTGCGGGTCTCCTTATCCAGCGTGGTCTCCCACAGCTGATCGGGGTTCATTTCGCCAAGGCCCTTGTAGCGCTGCATGGCAACGCCCTTGCGGCCCGCCGTCAACACGGCGCGGAGCAGGTCGCTGGGGCTGTGAACAGGAGTGCTTGTCTCCTTGCGGCGCAGCACTGCGGGCTTGGCATAGACTTCCTGCAGATGGGATGCGTGGCGATCGAGCTTCAGCGCGTCGGACGACGCGATAAAGGGCCCGTCGATGAAGTGGGACTCCCGCACGCCGCGCAGTTCCCGCGAAAACCGCAAGCCGCCGCCCTCCAGCGCCTCGCCGGTCCAGCCGCGTTCGATGTCGTCCGACAGCACATCGAGTCGTTTGGCGATATAATCGGCCGCCTGCTGGGCCTGTTCCACATCGCCCAGCACACTTGGATTCAGCGCGCCGGCAATTGCCGTCTGTTCGACGACGAAACGTGGGTAACGGCTATGCAGCCCGTCAAGGATCGCCGAAATCCGGCGGGCTTGATCGACAACGGCGCGCAAATCGACGCCGGCCCGTTCGCCGCCCTCGCCATTGACCAACACCGCGTCCTCGAGCCCAGCCTCGATCAGATAGTCTTCGAGCGCCCGCTCATCCTTGAGGTAGTGCTCCGACTGGCTTCGCTTCACCTTGTAGAGCGGCGGCTGGGCGATATAGAGGTGGCCGCGCTCCACCAGCTCGGTCATTTGCCGGTAGAAGAAGGTCAGCAGCAGCGTGCGGATATGGGCGCCGTCCACGTCGGCGTCCGTCATGATGATGATCTTGTGATACCGCAGCTTGTCGATATCGAATTCGTCCTTGCCGATGCCCGTGCCGAGCGCGGTGATTAGCGTGCCGATCTCCTGGCTTGAAAGCATCTTGTCGAAGCGCGCGCGCTCCACATTCAAGATCTTGCCGCGCAGCGGCAGCACCGCCTGAAATTCACGGTTTCGCGCCTGTTTGGCGGAACCGCCTGCTGAATCGCCCTCAACAAGGAATATCTCGGAGCGCGCCGGGTCCCGCTCCTGGCAGTCAGCCAGTTTGCCGGGCAAATTGGCGACGTCGAGCGCTCCCTTGCGGCGGGTGAGCTCGCGGGCCTTGCGGGCGGCCTCGCGGGCAGCCGCGGCCTCCACGATCTTGCCAACCACGGTCTTGGCCTCGTTGGGATTCTCCTCGAACCACTGACTTAGCGCCTCATTCATGACGCTCTCGACCACGGGCCGGACTTCTGACGAGACCAGCTTGTCCTTGGTCTGGCTGGAGAATTTGGGATCCACCACCTTGACGGAGAGCACGCAGGTGAGCCCTTCGCGGGCGTCGTCTCCGGTGAGCGCTACCTTCTCTCTCTTCGCGATCCCCGATTCCGCCGCATAAGTGTTGACCGTTCGGGTCAGGGCTCCCCGGAAGCCCGCCAAATGGGTGCCGCCATCGCGCTGGCCAATGTTGTTGGTGAAGCACAGCACGTTCTCGTGGTAGCTGTCGTTCCACCACAAAGCAGCTTCAACCGCCACGCCGTCGCGCTCGATATTGACGTTGACTGGCTCCGGGATCAGCGGGTGACGGGTGCGGTCGATATAGCGCACGAAGGCAGCGAGACCGCCCTCATAGCGCATCTCCTCGCGCTTCGGCTCGACCCGCCGGTCGTCGGTCAAAATGATGGTAAGACCGGAATTCAAGAATGCCAATTCGCGCAGCCGGTGCTCCAGCGTGGCGTAGTCGAAATCGGTCATGGTGAAGGTCTCGGTGGAGGGCACGAACTTGATCCGCGTGCCTGTGCGCCCATCGGGCGCCTTACCGACTGCCTTTAACGGCGCCTTCGCTACCCCGTCATTGAAAACCGCCAAGTGCTCCTCGCCGTCGCGCCAAATCGTCATTGTGAGCTCGCTCGAGAGCGCATTCACCACCGAGACGCCGACGCCGTGCAGTCCGCCCGAGACCTTGTAGGAGTCCTGGTCGAACTTTCCGCCCGCATGGAGCTGGGTCATGATCACTTCGGCAGCGGAAATCTTCTCCTCAGGGTGAATCTCGACAGGGATGCCGCGGCCATTGTCTTCGACCGTCACCGAGCCATCGGCGTTCAGAGTGACTTCCACCAGGTCGCAGAAGCCCGCCAACGCCTCGTCGATGGCGTTGTCCACCACCTCATAGACCATGTGATGCAAACCCGAGCCGTCATCGGTGTCGCCGATATACATACCGGGGCGCTTGCGCACCGCATCGAGACCCTTCAGGACCTTGATGGATTCAGCACCGTATTCGCCGTTATTTGCCTTGGTCTTGCTAGGCCGTTTGGCCATGGTCACCCCATCATCTTGCGGTTCAGAGACCGCCCACTATCAATACCTTGTTTCAGAGCCGGACTCCACCATCGGCGACTGTGAAAATCTGCGCCGTTTTCGTCAAAGACTCGAAGACGGACTTGTCGGTTCCCGTCATCCAAGCCTGGGCGCCAAGTCTGGCGATTTCACCAAACAGCGCCGACCGTCTCTGCGCGTCCAAATGCGCCGGTATCTCGTCGAGCAGCAGGAGCGGCGCCAATCCTCCGAAATGCTGCTTCACCAGCTCTGAATGGGCGAGAACCAAGCCCACCAGCAGGGCTTTTTGCTCACCTGTCGAACAGGAGCGCGCCGGCGCCTGTTTTGGGCCGTAACCTACTATTAGGTCACTGCGATGGGGACCTTCAAGGGTGCGTTTGGCCGCACGGTCGCGATCACGGTTTTCGGCCAATTTCTGGCGATAGAAATCCTCCACCTCAACCGCAGCTTCGCAGGCCAATTGCTGCTCCAAAAGGCCCTCCAGGGCCAGTGTTGCCCATGGAAACGGCCGCTCCGCACCGTCATCCGAACGTTCGTCAAAAAGCCGGCTGAGCCGCTCAACGGCTTCGAGACGGGCAGCGGCGATCGCGACACCCGCTTCGGCAAGCTGGATCTCTAGCCCTTCATATTCAGCAACGCGGCTTTCGTGGGTCTCGAATAACCGGTTTCGTTGGCGCATCGCCCGATCGAATCGGTTGATCTCGGACCGGTATCCCGGATCCAGGCTCTGGATCAGGCGATCGAGGAAACGTCGGCGCTCACTGGCAGGTCCCGTGAAGAGCCCGTCCATCGCGGGCGTCAGCCAAGTCACGCGGACCAGCTCGCCAAGTTTTGCCGTACCCCGAACCGTTGCCCCGTCAATCCGGACAATCCGGCCGCCGCCCTCGTCATCCATGCCCGATCGGCCGGTGCCAATCTCCACCTTGCCCATGGCGCCATGCAGCCTGGCCGACACGGCCCAACCGCCCGCACCATCGGCGCGGGCGATCTCGCCATAGGGCGCCCGGCGCAGGCCATGGCCCGCGGCCAGTAACGAGACAGCCTCCAGCACATTGGTCTTGCCAGCCCCGTTGTCGCCCACCAGCACGACCGGACGTTCTTCCAGTGCCATGTCCAGTCTTGGATAGTTGCGGAAATCGGTGAGCTTTAGTTGCTCGACCCAGAGGCGTGTTTTGGCCACCTGATCTGCGGGAGCCCCAGAATCCTTCGAAACGCTTGTCACAGCGGTTGCTGCAAATCGTGTTGCCGGGCCGTGCCGGTTAGACCCGCATCGGCATCAGGACGTACAGCGCTTCGCTCTCGGCGCTGTCCTGCACCATGGTCGGGGACCCGGGATCGGCCAGCAAGAATTTGGCGGTATCGCTCTCGAGCTGGCTGGATATGTCCAGCAAATATCGAGCGTTGAATCCGATTTCCAGCGGCTCGCCGTCATAGTCGACCGCGAGTTCTTCCGTGGCGCTGCCGCTATCGGGATTATTGACCGAGAGCACCAGCTTGCCCTCGCCCAAATTGAGTTTGACGGCGCGGCCCTTGTCACTGGAGAGCGTAGAGACGCGGTCGACCGCATTTGCGAATTCGCCTCTCGATACGGTCAATACCTTGTCGTTCCCCTCCGGAATGACGCGAGCATAGTCGGGAAACGTGCCGTCGATCAGCTTCGAGGTCAGCACCACGCCATCCACCGCAAAGCGGATCTTGGTGGCGGAAAGCTCGATATGGACCTTGGCCTCCTCCTCTTCGATGATCTTGTGGAGTTCCTGGACCGTCTTGCGGGGCACGATGACGCCTGGAATGCCTTTGGCGCCTTTGGGCAGCTTGGTGTCGACCTGGGCAAGCCGATGCCCGTCGGTTGCGACCGCACGCAGGCTCTCGCTGCCCTTTCCAGCGGCGTGCAGGTAAATCCCGTTGAGGTAATATCGGGTTTCCTCTGTCGAAATCGCAAACCGCGACTTGTCGATTAGCCGCCTGAGGTCCTTGGCGCCGAGGTCGAAGGCGTGGCTCATTTCCCCCGCGCTCAGATCCGGAAAGTCGTTGGGCGGCAACACTTGCAGTGCGAAGTGGGCGTGCCCTGAGGTGACCGCCATCCGGCCTTCATCGGGACCCCTGGAGAACTCGATCTGGGCGCCATCGGGTAGCTTGCGCACGATGTCGTGGATCATATGAGCAGAGACCGTGGTGCCGCCCTCTTGGGCGACCTCGGCGGGAACGTTTTCGACCACCTCGACGTCCAGGTCGGTGGCTGTCAGCTTTAAGGAGTCGCCTTTCGCCTCCAGCAGGACGTTGGACAGAATCGGGATCGTGTTGCGCCGCTCGACCACGCTGGTGACGTGATTGAGCGCCTTCAACAAAACGCCCTTCTCAATGATCAGACGCATCCATTACCCCGGTATGCCGAGTGGCTCACGCGACCTCCGAAATCTCGGGCCTGCAACGAAATGCTTCGCTGGCGGATGGGCGCGCGAAAGGGACGAGAATTGACTTCTTTTGCCCGTAGACAGGGTCGCGCGAAGTGGGGCTTTTGGCAAGGCCCGGCGATCGCCAAAGGACCGCTGAGCGCACCCGGCGGGGCACCGCGGCAACGCATTTCTAGTGGCCCCCTAATCCTTCAAAAGCCTCACCAGCAGATCGACCTCCTCCTGCAGCGACGGGTCTTCCTTCATCAGCTGGTCGATCTTGCGGATCGCATGCAGGACCGTCGTGTGGTCCCGGTTGCCGAACCGCCTGCCGATCTCGGGCAAGGAGCGCGAAGTGAGCTGTTTGGAGAGATACATGCCAATTTGCCTGGGCCGCACGATCGAGCGGTTGCGCCGGCTCGATAGCAGGTCGGAACGGTTGACGCCGAAATGTTTGGAAACTGTTCGCAGAATGTCGTCGATCTTGACCCGCTTGGGCTCAGAGCCCCGCATCAGATCGCGGATTATGTGCTCCGCAGTTTCCATCGTGATCGGCTGCTCCGTGAGTTGGTAGGCGGCGCGCAGCCTTATGATGGATCCTTCCAGTTCCCTGCCGCCTTCGGTGAGGCGGCTGGCCAGGAAATCCACGACCGATTTGGGTATCAAAAAGCCCGGATCGCGGTCGGCCTCTTCGCCCGAGCGGCGAGCTAGAATCTTGTGCCGGAGATCGTAGTCCATGGTGCCAATCTCGGCCACCAGGCCACCGGCAAGACGCGAACGCATTCTTGCATCGAGCTTCTCTAGCTGGGCTGGCGCACGGTCGGCCGCAACCACCACCTGCCGCCCGCCATCGATCAACGAATTCAGGGCATGGCAGAATTCCTGTTGGATGGTCGCTCCCTGCAGAAACTCCATGTCATCGATCAGCAGAATGTCGATGCCTCTGAGCTGCTCCTTGAAGTTGACCGCCTCGCGCGCCCTGAGCGCCTGAACGAAGCTGGACATGAATCGTTCCGCGGTGAGGTAGAGCAAACGCGCGGCAGGCCTGCGCCGGCGCACTTCCCAGGAAATCGCGTGCAGCAAATGCGTCTTGCCGAGGCCCACACTGCCCTGGATATAAAGCGGGTTGTAGCGCAGCGGCTGCACGGTGACGGATTCGGCCACCTCTTGCGCTGCCGCATGCACCAACCTGTTGGAGGTACCGACCACGAAGGAATCGAACATGAAGCGGGGATCGAGAGGCGAGCCCTCAAATCCTTCCGCACCGGAGCTGGCGAACTGCGCCACGGAACCGGAGGCGGCTTGAATTGGCGCCAATCCCGGCGACGGTTTTTCCACGGCATCGCCATTTGCAGCGGCCTGCGAACCCGGCACGCCGGCATGGTCATGTGGCCGGCGCACTCGAAATTCTATTCGCGACGTGTCGGGGAATTCACCTTGGCTACAGATCAGCAGACGGTCGTAATAATGGGATTGCAGCCAATTCTTCAGAAAACGCGTGGGCACCGAAAGATGGACCGTCGACCCATTGATCGACTCGAGCTCGACCCTGCCAAACCAGCTCGTATAGACGTCGTCGCCGAGCTCAGCCCGTAACTGCTTGCGAATTCGCTGCCATCGCTCTTGAAAACCCTGCTGTGGATCGGTCGCCTTGTTTTCCACGTCTGTAGCCCCGCTCTCCTCGACCAATCCGCCATGGCCGAGATTCATTTGGTGCCGGTGCATTTTGCCCGGCTTGGTTCTACGCCACGGCTGGTTGACCCCAGCCCATGCAGGACTTCC
>Ga0315336_1001909_pt1 | contig 35429 bp, 33 predicted proteins | sample ASW5metaG_FD_204512 | JGI IMG/M metagenome (GOLD analysis project Ga0315336, IMG submission 204512) | Ammonia-oxidizing marine archaeal communities from Monterey Bay, California, United States - ASW #5 | ecosystem: Environmental > Aquatic > Marine > Intertidal zone | place: USA: California... | reverse complement strand
CTTTGTTAAATTTTCATTATTGGAAGATGTAAATATAATTTTAGATTCCATTTTAATAAATTTTTTACATAAACATTTACCTAGTCCTCCTGACGCACCAGTAATTAATACTTTTTTATTTTTTAGATTAAAATCCATTTTCTAAACTCTCTATATCAGAAATAAACTCAATATTTTTTATATTAAAATTATTTGAAATACGTTTAATTAAACCGGTTAAAATCCTCCCTGGCCCAATTTCAATTATATTTATATCTTTATTTTTTTCTAAAGACAATACACTCTCAACCCATCTAACCCTATTAGACATTTGTTTAGAAAGATTTTGTGAAATAATTGAATTATTATTTGATATTTCGCCAGTATAATTAGAAACAATATATATAGAAGAATTTTTAAAAGATGTTTGATTAATAAAATTATTCATTTTGTTTTCAGCATTTATCATTAATTTAGAATGAAAAGCAGCAGATACATTTAGTGGTATAAATCTTTTGGCACCAGCTTTCTTAAAAAAATTTTCTGATTTTGCAATTTCTACACTAGTTCCTGAAATAACAATTTGGTTTGGAGAATTATCATTTGCTATTTCAACATTTAATTTCATATTATCAATTATACCCTCTATAGAACTACAATCCATACCAATTATAGCTGCCATTCCTGATTGATTAGGCAAATAAGCATCTTGCATTAATTGACCTCTTTTTTTTAACAAAGTAGCACAATCTTCAATAGATAAAATACCAGAAGCTGTTAATGCTGTATATTCCCCTAATGAATGTCCTAACATATGAGAGATATTTAATTTTTGCAAATCAACGACATCTTTTAAAACGTTGTAAATTGAGATCGAGGCACAAAATACGGCTATTTGTGTAAATTGAGTTTGATTAATTAAATTTGATGAATTTTCAAAAATTATTTTTTTAATATCAATTTTAGTAATCTCCTCTATTAATTCAAATGTTTCTTTAGCTTTTGAGAAATTGTCATAAAAATCTTTAGACATATTAACAAATTGGCTTCCTTGACCTGGAAAAACTATGGATGTCATTTTGAGCTTGATTTATTTGAAATTATTAATATAGGCAACACTAACTTCACTTAAATTAATGTTTTTTAAGTTTTAACCAGGGAGTTTATGAATAAATTTGAAGCTGTACTGCTAATTAGTCCTGATTTGTCAAATCCAATTATCAAAAAAGAAGAAGAGAGTTTCTTATCAAAAATTAATATTTTAAAAGGTAAGATCATTTCAACTGAAGACTGGGGATTACGTGATATAAGTTTCAATATAAATAACTTTAAAAAAGCCTTTTATAAGTTTTATCAAATTGAAATCATCGGATCAAATATTAAGGATTTAAAAAAAGAATTAAATCAAAATGAAAAAATTTTAAGACATTTATTTATAAAAGTACCAGAACATCAAAAATTGCCGACAAAAATGAGTAATGAAGAGAAATAAAAATATTAAATCTAGACCTAGAGAAGATCGAAAAAATTCACCTTTTGAAGATAGGAGAAGATTTTGCCCTTTTAGCCAAAAAAACTCACCTTTTATTGACTATAAAGATACAAAATTACTTTCACGATATATTTCAGAAAAAGGGAAGATTGCACCTAGTAGAATTACAAATGTTTCAAGTAAAAAACAAAAAGAATTGTCAAAAGCCATAAAAAGAGCGCGTTTTTTAGGCCTAATGTCTTACACTAAAAAAATTTATTAGATGAAAGTTATTTTAACCACAAATATTAAAAAACTTGGTAAAGCTGGTGATCAAGTAATAGTAAAAGATGGTTTTGCAAGGAATTATCTTTTAGCAAATAATATGGCGCTTAGAGATACAAAATCAAATTTAGAATATTTTGAAAAAATCAAAGATGAAATAGATTTAAAAGAAAAAGAAAAAAAACAAAATGCTATAAATTTGGTAGAGGCTGTAAAAAAAATTAATATTGAATTTATTAAAGAAGCAGATGATAAAGATCAGTTATATGGAGCTGTTTCAAAAAAAGAAATAATTAACTTTTTTAATGAAAAAGAAATTATATTACTATCTGATGATATTAAAATAATTCAACCTATAAGAACATTAGGTGAGCATAAAATCGAAGTAAATCCATATGAGGATATTACTGCCGAAATAAAAATTTTTGTTAAGAAAACATAAATTCAATATATACAATTTATTATTAATAAATAAAAATTCTCAAATATATAAATTATTCACTTTTCATGTTGCTGATAGTCGATTCAGTTATTATGAATGCATTTAAAATACCTATTTATATATTTTTAAGAGAATCATGGTAATTTATTCACATAATTAAGAAAAAATTCAGAGTTAATCTTTCATTTTTATCCTATCAATATTGTTTATAATAATATTTCGTTTAAACACAAAAATGTGACATTAAATAATTTACAAACATTCCCTGAAAGCAATGATAAAAAAGATAAAGAAATCTTAGCAAAATTTGAAAATTTTGATGCTGAAATTGCTGTAATTGGATGCCTTCTTTGGGATAATAGATCATATGAAAAAATAGCTGATTTTTTAACTGAAGAGCATTTTACTGATCTAAATAATAAAAATATTTTTTCTACAATTAAACAATTGTTAGATAAAAACATCTTAGTAACACCTATAACATTAAAAAATTATTTAAAAGAAAATGACAAAGAAAATTTTGATAGTTATACATACTTAAATAAAATTAAAGACTCAGCCCCTTCAACTCAAAATGCCTACCAATATGCAAGATTATTATATGATTTACATATTAAAAGGAGTTTAATTGGCATTAGTAATTCAATTATACAAGATACTATATCAAATGATAATAGTTTGGATGGACTTGGTTTAATAGAAAATGCTGAAAATGATCTTTATAACTTATCTCAAACAGGCAGTGCTGATCGAAAGTATTCTATGTTTGGAGAAGCACTTAAAACAGCAATAGACTTAATAGATCTTTCTTACAAAAAAGATGGTAAAATTGCTGGTTTACCCTCAGGTTTAAGGGATTTAGATAAAAAACTAGGAGGTCTACATAACTCAGATTTAGTAATTATTGCAGGTAGGCCATCTATGGGTAAAACGGCATTAGGTACAAATATTGCTTTTAATGTTGCTAAAAAATATAAAGAAAAACTAGATGATTTTGGTAATAAAGTCTTAGAGGATGGAGGTAAAGTTGGATTTTTTTCATTAGAAATGTCATCGGAACAACTGGCAACAAGAGTATTAGCTCAAGAGTCTAAAATTAGTGGAGATAAAATGCGAAAAGCTGAATTAAATAAAGAAGATTTTAAAAAAATCGCTAAAGTTAGTTCTGAGTTAGAGAATTTAAATTTAATTATTGATGATAATCCAATTTTAACCATACCCTCACTTCGAGCAAGAGCCAGAAGATTAAAAAGATTATATAATATAAATTTAATTATTATAGATTATTTACAACTTATGTCTGGTTCAACAATAGGTAGAAATGATGGGCGTGTTCAGGAAATTTCTGAAATTACTAGAGGTTTGAAAGCAATAGCAAAAGAACTTAACATACCTATAATTGCCTTATCTCAACTTTCTAGACAAGTAGAGCAAAGAGAAGATAAAAGGCCTCAATTAGCTGATCTTCGTGAAAGCGGAACAATTGAACAAGATTCAGATGTTGTAATGTTTATTTTTAGAGAAAGTTATTATTTAGAAAGAATGGAGCCAATAAAAAAACCAGATGAAAATGAAGATAGATATAATGAAAGACATCATAGGTGGAGAGAATTATGTGAAAGTAGTTATAATAAAGCAGAGATAATAATAGCTAAACAAAGGCATGGCCCAATTGGTACAATTAGAGCACATTTTGACCCTAATTTTACAAGATTCAGTGATTTAGCATCAAAGGATTATGATAATATTATGGAATGATTTATTCAAATGCAATTCTTGAAATATATACTAAAAATTTAATAAGTAATTTCAAATTACTTTCAAAAATAGCCAAAAATAGCACTCCTGGGGCAACAATTAAAGCTAATGCATATGGGATTGGAGATAAGGAGATTTTTAAAATTCTTTATAAAAATGGATGTAGGCATTTTTTTTTAGCAACTCTTGAAGAAGCTTTATCTATAAGAAAAATTAGTTCAAGGGGAACTATCTATGTTCTTAATGGTTTAGAGAATAATAATTTAGAAATTTTTTATAAATTCAACTTAGTACCAATACTAAATACTATAAGCGAATTAAAAAAATTTATTGAAAGCAAGATTCACAAAAATAAATTAAAAATTGGAATTCATGTGGATACTGGACTTAATAGACTTGGTATTCAAATAAAAGAATTAAAATCGATAGACACAAAAAAAATAAATTTATTCATACTAATAAGTCACTTAGCAAGTGCTAATGAAATAAAAAACCAGTATAGTAAAATGCAAAATAAAAATTTTCAATCAATTTTTAAATATTTTAAATCAATTAAGTATAAAAGTTTATCAAATTCTGCGGGTATATTGCATAATAAAAATTTTCATTATGACTTAGTTAGGCCCGGAATTTCACTCTATGGTGGGCATGATAATTTTAGTCAAAATAAATTAATCATTATTAAGCCAGTAGTTAAGCTTAAAGGTAAAATTCTTCAAATTAAAACTATAAATAAAAACAAATATATAGGTTATAATCAAACCTTTAAGACTAAAAGAAAAACAACAATTGCTGTTATAGGTATTGGGTATGCTGATGGAGTGTCAAGATTATTAAGTAATAATGGAAGTGTATATTTTAAAAATGAATGTTTTAAAATAATCGGCAGAGTTTCAATGGACAGTATCACTATTGATATAACAAAAAGTAAAAATAAGATCAAAATTGGAAATTATATGGAATTAATAAATGAAAAAAATAATATTGAAAAGTTAGCTAAAAAATGTGGTACTATTAGCAATGAAATTCTAACCTCAATTACCAAAAGAGTTAAAAGAATCTATATTTAATTATGCTTTCAATAAAAAATTACTTAGTTTTAATCTCTTTTCTTATAATCATTATTAGTATTTATTATTCTCAATTTCTTAGATTGGATGCATCCTCAGACACATTAATTATGCAGAATGATGAAAGTTATCAATACTATGAATATTATAATGAGATATTTCCATCTAAAAATTTTTTATTACTTGCAATAAAGAATAATAAAATAATTGATAAAAAATATATCGATAACGTAAATAAAATTAAAAATAAAATTAATGAAATAAAGGGAGTAGAATCAACTTTTTCTATTGTTGATTTACCTATTCTTCTAATAAATAATTTAACTTTGAATGATTTAGCTAATATAGATATTGAAAACATTAATAATACCAAAAGAGACATAAATTTAGTTTTGAATGAATTTTCAACAAATCCTATTTTTAAAGATCAAATAATAAATAAGAATAAAAATTTATCATCAATAATAATCTATTTAGAAAAAAATAAAAATTTTGAAAAGATTAAATATGAACTAAAAAAAATAAAAAATAATACTCAAGTTCCTCATATTAATAAAAAACTCTACAGATTAGAAAAAAAGAAAAATAATTTAGAAAGAGAAAGAATAATAACTGAAATAAGAAATTTGGTATTTAATCAAAATAATAACTACCAATACTTTTTAGGTGGGATTGATATGATAGCAAGTGATACAATTAAGTTTGTAGAAAATGACATACTTATATTTAGTTTTGCAGTTATATTTTTTATAATAATAGTTTTATTTTTTATATATAATGACTTTAAGTGGGTGATAATACCTCTCTTTACAACTATATATTCAGTTTTAATTATGACTGGATTTATTGGTCTAATGAATTGGGAAATAACAGCAATATCATCAAACTTTATTTCTTTAATGTTAATTTTATCTATATCTATGAATATTCATATAATAAATAATTATAGAATTAACTACTTTGACGAAAAAATTATCAATACTTTAAAATTTACAATGCTAAATATGTTTTGGCCTTGTTTCTATACAGCTTTAACTACTATAGTGGCTTTTGGATCATTATTGTTCTCAGACATTAAGCCAGTTATTGATTTTGGTTACATAATGATTCTTTCACTCACATGTATATTAATGACATCTTTTTCAATACTGCCATTAATAATTTTTTATTTTCCAAAAATTAATTCTTCTAAAAGTAGAAAATTATCAATCATTAATATATTTTGTAAAACATCCATCAAACAAACCAATTTAGTTATTGCAATAAACTTCTTAGTTTTTATTATTAGCTTTCTAGGTATAACTAAACTTAACGTAGAGAATAGTTTTATTAATTATTTCAAATCTAATACAGAAATATTTCAAGGTATGAAACTAATTGATACAGAATTAGGGGGAACAACGCCTGTAGATATACTGATTAAATTTAAAGAAAATGAAACTCTAATTTTTGAAGAAAATAATGTTAACAATGCAGATCAAGATTTAGGATTAGAAGAAGATCTAATATTAGATGAAGATTTATTTGAACAAGATATAAAATCTAATATTTGGTTTACAGAAGAAAAAATACAAACAATTAAAAAAATACATTTATTTTTGGAGGAAAGAAAAGAAATTGGAAAAGTTCAATCTATTTATTCTCTGGTAGAAATGGCCAATTTAATAAATCGTTATCCATTAAGTATTTTTGAATTATCAATATTGTATAATGAAATTCCTGAAAATTATAAAATTAATTTGATACAGCCATTTTTATCCATTGATAATAATATGATTAAGATATCTGCTAGAGTAAAAGATTCAGACAATATTAAAAGAGATTTATTAATTAATGATATTGAAAATTATATTGAATCTAATTTTAATAATATAGAAGAATTTAAAATCAATGGTTTGCTTGTCTTATATAATAATATGTTACAATCTTTATTTAGTTCTCAAATTAAATCTTTTGGTTTTATACTGTTATCGATTTTTATAATGTTCATAATTTTATTTAGATCATTAAAATTAAGTATCATAGGAATTATACCAAACATTATAGCTTCAACATTTATCTTAGGATTGATTGGTTTAATTGGCATACCTCTTGATATAATGACAATTACGATTGCAGCCATAACGATAGGGATAGCTGTAGATAACACAATACATTATATTTATAGATATAAAGAAAACAAAATATATAATATGAAATTTCAAAAATTAATAGAAAAAACTCATAATACTGTGGGATATGCAGTTCTTACTACATCACTAACTATTGCCTTTGGTTTTTCTGTATTAAGTTTATCAAATTTTATACCTACAATAATGTTTGGTATATTTACTGGTTTAGCAATGATAATTGCTATGATAGGAGTATTAATTACATTACCATCAATATTAAATAAATTTAGAATATGATATTTACAGATTCATTTTTAAACCAAATGCAACCATTAGATTATCTAATCATTAGCTTAAGTTTATTTATAATATTTTTTACAACTCTAAAAGGTTTTGTTCAATCAATATTGGCTTTAATGACTTGGATAGGATCTATTTTTATTACAATGCACTTTCATAAATATTTAAGTGAGTTAATATCAAATCAAATGTCTAAATGGGATAGTATTTCTCAATTGTTACCAGTGCATGAGATTAGCAAATATGTTTTAGCTATACCAATAATGTTTTTTATTTCACTTTTTATACTAAAAAAATTTAAAAAATTTATTTCATCAGATCTAAACAAAAATTTTTTTGGCATGTTATTAGATAGAATGTTTGGTTTAGTGTTCGGTGTAGCATTTTCTTATATAATTTTAACTACAATTCTACTATCACCTTCAATATTTGAATTCAATTGGTTAAAAGAAAATTTCATTCCAAGCTTGATAAAGAATTCTAAACTAATAATAGAAATTGATAAAATAAATAATGTAATTATCCCGAATACTGAAACTATTAAGGACGAATTGAATTAATTAAACATATGGATTTTTTGAAGAAGAAAATATAATTTTCGTTTTTTGATTTAATATTTTAAAATAATAATTAAAATTATTAATTAAGTATCTTTTATAATTATTTTTAATTTTGCTAGAATAATTACAAAATATTTTTATTGTAATTGGTTTCTCTTTAATTTGTACTGCATATTTAAAATTTATATGTTTATTTTCTATAAGAGGATGTTTTTTATTTTTAGTTACACTCTTAAGCCAATAATTAAGTTTACTTGTTGAAATATTATATTCAATTAAAATAATTGTTTCGTGTAAATAATTTAAAATTTTAGCAATATGATTTTTTGTAAATGCTGTAATAAAGAATAATTTAATATTCTTAATCTCATTTAATGTATGTTGAGTTTCCTCAATAATTTCAGATTTAAATTTTGTTTTATTCTCTATTAAATCAATTTTGTTAAAAATTATAATAATACTTTTTGATTTATCAGATATTAATTTTATTATTCTTTTATCTTGCCTATCCAATCCATCTTTAGAATCTATAATAACAATTGCCGTATCAACTTTAGTAATATTTTCTAAAGATTTTTTAATGGAATAATAATTAATGCTTTTATTTTTAATATTAGCTTTTTTACCAATTCCAGCCGTATCAATTATTTTAAATAGTTTTTTTTTATAATTAAAATAATCTATAACGTAATCTGATGTAGTGCCAGAGATCGAACTTGTTAAAGCTCTTTCATATCCAAGTACAGTATTTAAAAAAGTACTTTTACCTGCATTTGGTTTACCAAAAATTGCTATAGAATAATTATGATCGCGTAATTTATTATTTTCAATAATATAGTTTGATAATTGCAATTTTAAATTATTTATACCAAAACGATGTGAACAAGAAATGTAAACTACATTATTAATCCCATATTTTAATAATTCTTCATTAGGTGATTCGATATAATTATCAAATTTATTAACTATTAAAATAATTTCCTTATTATATTTACGTAAATTAGTTACAGCAAAATGATCAACTTCATTGTATCCTTGTTTATAATCAACCACATAAAGAAAATAATTTATTTTTTTATCTAAAATTTCATTAAATGAAAAATTAATTATTTTTTTATTATTTTTTTCATTTATCAAAACACCTGGAGTATCAAAAATATAAGATGAAGTACCTTTAATTATTTCTTGATGCCAATCCCTAGTTGTTCCTGCCTTTGGATGAACAATATTAGAATCATTACCTGTAAGAATATTATAAATAGATGATTTGCCAACATTTGGTTTTCCAATTAATAGATAGTTCATTGTAAAAATAATGATGTCCTTCCTTTATTGTGATCAATTAAAATATAATTATCAGTAGATCTAACTTGTTTAATATCTTTAATTTTTAAATTTGTTTTAGAAATTAACTCACCATTTATTGGATTAACTTGAATAATTATCCCACTTTTAAAAAAAATTATTAATGATTGAGAAAATGATGATATCTGAATAATTCTATCATTTTTATCTAAAATTTGAACCAAATCAATTTCCCAAAATAAATGTCTATTTAGAATATTTGAAGCTTTTAAAAAACCATCTTTATGTAAAGTTATCAAAGAGTTATTAAAAAAAATAAATGAATTAACATAATCAACTGGTTTATTTTTTAATAAAATTTTATTTTTACTTATATCAATAGTTGTTAAATATTTATTTTGATCAAAAAAAGATAAAATATTTTTGTATCTAAATATTTTGCTTGATGAATTATTAATTGTGTTAACAAAATTAATATTTGATAATATAGAATCATTTTTTTCAGCAAAAATTGTATCTATCTCTCCTATTGATTTATTAGGTAATATGAAAAATAATAAATGATTTAATTCAACAATATCTCCCCCCATTAACCTAAGTGAATTATCACCATCATAAGTAAAATCCCAAATAATATCTCCAGAGAGTGAATTAATATATAAAATCTTATCAGCTAATAAAATTATAAGATTATTATTATAAATTTTAATTGGTGTTTTAAGAACATTATAAAAATTTATTTCCCATTGAATTATACCTTCTTTATTAAAATTGATTATTTTACCATCTGAATAAGAAACATAAAAATTATCATTAATCTTTGCTATAGAAGTTGGATAGGAATCATTTTTTTCAGAATTTATTAAAATTTTAATGGATTTGATTATTTTATGATTATTTAAATCATAAAAAGTTAAAACTGATTTATCATTTAATGTAATAAATTCTCCATTTTCAATAAATGATATTAAAGGTTTGTTGTTTCGATATTTTTTAAATGTAACAAATGTATTCAATTTTAATAAATCGTTTTCATTATTCCATTGAATAATTTTAAACGGGTCATAAAAATCTATAACTTTTTTATTAAATATAGGATAGTTTAAAAGATCTATAGTAGAGTTTTTTTCAAAAACTTCATTATATTCAAAAATTAAATCCTTTTTTTCTGGTAAAATCTTAAGTGGTTGACATGAAAATAAAACAATTAAGAATAATACAAATAAAAAATTATTTATATTTTTGAAATTCATGAATTTTTTTCACTCTTTCTTTTATAGAAGGAGTAATTTTATCATTATTTTGTATTTGTTGATATAAATTTCTTGTTTCATCGGAAATTAATGTATCATCAGAATTATCTTGCTTAACAACAGATAATAAATATAAAATTTCATGTTTAAATCCTTCATAAGATAATAAATTAGTATCAACAAAAGATAGTAAATTATTAATTAAATAAACTATTTCAACTTCATTATTTTTATTAATTTTATTAATTAGATTGTAAGATCCATGTATTGCAATAGCTGATTTATAAATATTACTAATATTTGATTTATTTAATAAACTAATATAAACTTTATTAGCTGTTAATACGTCATCTTCTTTAAAATTAATATTTATTTTTTCTAATGATGCTAAAATTCCATAGAAATTTTTTTCTTGAGATAATTGATTTATTATTTCTTTAAAATCTGGAGAAGAATTATTAGTTTTAGCTAAATTAAATTTAATACTTGTTTGAAGAATTTGATTATTTTTATTAAAAAAATAAAACTGAGTAACTGCAAAAAATAATATAATCATAAAAATTAATGCTAAAATAATTTTGAAATTTTGTTTAATGCTATTTTGAACTATACTAATATAATTTTTTTTATTTATAATTTCATTCATTAGTTTTCCATTTTATTGCACATCCAAAGCTATTATTTTGTATTTTGGGAGTTTCATTTGTATTTGCTATCTGCTCCATAGCATAAAAGAGCTCTCTTTTTATATCATTATTATTAGAATTTATAACTCCTGAATCTATACGACCTCTATATTGCAAGTTTAGGTTTTTATCAAAACCAAAAAAATCAGGTGTACAAATAGCTTTATATTTTTTTGCTATTTCTTGAGTTGAATCATATAAGTAAGGAAAGTTAAAATTATATTTTTGAGCAAATATTTTCATATTTTCAAAAGAATCATCTGGATAAGAATTAACATCATTAGACATTATCGAAATTAAAGAAATATCAATTTTTTTAAGTTCTACAGCTTCAAATGATAATCTTTTGGCTATTTTTATGACATAAGGGCAATGATTACATATAAATACAACCACTGTACCCCTCTTACCGATCAAATCATTTAATGAATAATTATTGCCATCTACAGAAAGAAGTTTAAAATCAGGGGCTTTCCAGCCTAAATTATTATTTGGAGCATTTACAGGCATAAAATATTTGATATATTAATAATATGAATCTCCTAACATCTGTTAGAAATTTCCACAATTCTAAATTATTTTTTTCCAAACATGAGCTTAGTAAAATATTAACTTGCTATTCTATTGGTGTTTCAAGAGGTAGTTGGAAAGATTACGCAATTTTTTTTGGAAAACAAGAAGTTGCTTTTTACATGTTTAAACATTCTCTAGCCTTACCTGATTGTATTTTGACAAAAACAACAAAATCAAAAAAAAATACTGTTATTTATAATTTAGAATTTCAAAATAAAAAAAAATCAAAATTCCATGAAATTGACGATCTAATAGCTCTTTTAAAAAGAAGAGAGTTACGTATTATATAATTTTTCATTTCTAGTTGCTATATAAACCCCTGAAGAACAAATTAATAACCCGTAAAAATCATATAAAGTAAAAACTTCTTTTAAAAATATCCAAGCCATTAATGCAGATACTGGAGGTATAAGAAAATATAAATTTGATGTTTTGCTAGCTGAATTAATTTTAATTAAATACATAAGAATTGTAAAAGCTCCAAATGAAACAGCCACAATTTGCCAAACCATTGCCCAAATAAAATTATAATTAAAAATTATATATGGTTGCTCAATTACGATCATAGAAAAAGAGAGGAAAACAAAAGCACCAATGGCCTGGTAAAAATTATTTACTGATAAATGAAGTTTACCACTTATTTTTTTTTGCCATATGGTAGCAATTGTTCCTCCTAATAAAGCAATGAAGGATGATATAAGTCCTATTATAGGGATATTATCTCCAATGTCATAGCCTAAGACCATAATTACACCAATAAAAGCTAAGCTAATACCAATCCATTGTTTCCAAGTAATTTTTTCATTTAGAATCGGGCCAGCCAAAATATTTGTAAAAATTGGTTGCATTGAAACAATTAATGCGGTTATGCTTGGTGAAAGACCTTCAGATATAGCGTAAAAAACTCCACCTAAATATAATCCATGGAAAAGGATGCCAGAAAAACAAGATTCTAATATTTGTTTTATGCTTACGTTAATTTTTTCTTTAAGATAAGTTGAAAATATTAAAAAACCTATTGCAACAATTGCAAAACGAAAGCTTAGTGAAGCAAATGGAGAGGCATTATCAACAATTACTTTACTAGTAATAAAGGCGGAGGACCATAATATTACAAACAATAATGGAAATATATTGTTCATAAATCTTTTCTATATTTTATAAAAAAATTAATACTTAAATATTTTATTTTTAAATTCTGTTCTTTTTTTATGTAGTATCGGTTCAGTATAACCAGAAGGTTGATTTATACCATCAAAAACTAGTTCATATGCAGTTTTAAAAGCTATTGTATTATAATTGGGAGACATTGGGATATAATTAGGATCTTTTTTATTCTGAATATCAACTACTATTGCCATTTTTTTAAGAGCATTGAAAACTTGTTCTTTTGATACAACTTTATGAAGTAGCCAATTTGATAAAGCTTGAGAAGATATTCTACATGTCGCTCTATCTTCCATTAAACCTATATTATTTATATCTGGGACCTTAGAACATCCAATACCTTGATCAATCCACCGAACAACATATCCTAATATTCCTTGAGCATTATTTTCAATTTCAGAAGTAATTTCATCTTCAGATAGGTTTTTTCCATCCAATAATGGTAAGGTCAATATATTGGAAAGACTACTTCTCTGCCCTAACTTAGCAATTTTATTTTGCTCTGCTTTAACATCAACTTTATGATAATGCATGGCATGAAGAGTAGCAGCGGTGGGACTTGGCACCCATGCACAATTTGCACCTGCTTTGGGATGTTCAATTTTTTGATTAACCATCATATGCATCATATCTGGCATAGCCCACATACCTTTTCCTATTTGTGCTCGACCTTGTAGTCCACATTTTAATCCAATATCAACATTCCTATCCTCATAAGCATTTATCCAAGTGGAAGTTTTCATTTGTTTTTTCTTAAGAAATGGACCAGCAAACATTGAAGTATGAATTTCATCACCAGTTCTATCTAAAAAACCTGTATTTATAAAAGCTACTCTAGATTTAACGGCCCTAATACATTCTTTAAGATTAACGCTAGTTCTACGTTCTTCATCCATAATACCAACTTTGATTGTATTTAAAGGTAAATTTAAAATTTTTTCTACAAAAATAAAAATTTCATTTGTGAATGATACTTCGTCAGGCCCGTGCATTTTAGGTTTTACAATATATACTGATCCACAATGTGAGTTCCTGTTTCCTTTTTTTTTTATTAAGTCATGAAGGGCTATTAAGCTGGTAAACATTGCGTCCATTAAGCCTTCACCTATCTCTTTTCCGCGCTTATCTAAAATTGTAGGAGTAGTCATTAAATGCCCTACATTTCTTATAAGCATTAATGATCTACCTTTAAGAGTATTTTTTTTACCTTCTAATGTAATAAATTCAATATCATTTTTTAAAACTCTTTTAATAGTCTCCTTATTTTTTATAAATTCTGATTTCAAATTACCCTTCATTAATCCTAACCAATTACGATATGCTAAAATCTTATCTTCAGCATCTACAGTCGCTACACTATCTTCACAATCTAATATTGCTGAAATCGCCGATTCAAATATTATATTAGAAATATTAGCTGGATCTTCTTTTCCAATAGCATTATTTGGATCTAATATAATTCTACAATGTAGGTTGTTTTTAATTAATATTAATTCTTTAATTTTGTTATTATTATTTAACTTATATCCTACAATTTGTTCTATATCTGATAATAAGGAAAAGCTATTCTGCGTTAAAAAAAATTTAACTTGATTATTTTCTAATCTTATTTCTATAATTTGGTTCCAATTCGCATTACTTAAAGGAGCAAAAATATCTAGATGTGATTTAGCATATTCTTTAACTTTTGAACCTCTCTCTGAATCATAAGATTTGGTTTCTGGCAAACTTCCAATAACATCTGTTCCGTAAAGAGCGTCGTAAAAACTACCCCATCTAGCATTTACTGCGTTTATTGCATATCGTGCATTTGTAATTGGTACAACTAATTGAGGTCCTGAAATATTTGAAATTTCTTGATCAACATTTTTAGTATTTATTTTGAAGTCAGAACCTTCTTTAACTAAATAATCTATTGCATGAAGAAATTTTTTATATTCTGAAGGATTGTGTTTTTTAGCTATATTTTTTTTATGCCAAATATCAATTTTTTTTTGAATTTTTTTTCGTTTATTTAATAATCTTCTATTTTTAGGGGCCAATTTATTTACTAATATTGAAAAATTTTTCCAAAAAAATTTTTTTTTTATTTTAGTGCCTGGTAAAACTTCTAAATTAATAAAATTATAAAAATTTTTATCGATTTTTAAATCATAAATTGAAAATTTGTCTAACATCAGCTAAAAAAATAAATAAAAGATTCTAAGTATATAAATTTATAAAAAAATATATAGAAGATTTAAAATCTATACTACACAAGAATTCTATTAAAAAAATCAAAATAATTTGGAAAAGTTTTAGATACACAATTTGGATTGTTAATAGTTATAAATGAGCCTTTTTTATATTTACTATTTAGCGAAGCCAAAGAAAAACTCATTGCCATTCTATGATCATCGTAAGTATCTATTATTGAAGGAATTAATTTTTTTGGAGGTTTTATAATTAAAAAGTCTTTACCCTCAGTAATCTTAGCACCTAATTTTCTTAATTCTTTAGACATAGCTGATAATCTATCAGTTTCTTTTACTCTCCAACTACCAATATTTCTAAGAGTAGAAATTCCATCTGCATATAAGCACAAAATAGCTAAGGTCATGGCTGCGTCAGGAATATTATTTAAATCTGCATTTATAGGTTTTAATTTTGTTTTAGAAGTAACTTCTATCCAATTTTTACCAGTTTTGACTTTAGCATTCATTAGTTTTAAATAATCGATAAATTCAATATCTCCCTGAATACTATCATTTCCTATTCCATTAACTCTAATAGGACTTCCAGATATTGCAGCAGCAGCAAGAAAATATGATGCAGTTGATGCATCACCTTCAATATTGATATTTTTTGGACTTTTATAAATTTGATTAGAAGGAATCATAAAATAATTTTTTTTTACTTCTTTAATTTTAAGTCCAAATAACTTCATCAATTTTAAAGTAATATTTATATATGGTTTAGAAATTAGCTCTCCCAGAATTTCTATTTCTAAATTTTCATTTTTAGCAATCATAGGAGAAGACATTAATACTGATGTCAAAAATTGACTAGAAAGGTTTCCTCTTATTGTAATTTTACTTTTTTTTGCATGCGAACTTATAATTTTTATAGGAGGGTAACCCACATTATTCATATATTGTATTTTTGCTCCAATAGAGTTCAATGAATTCACTAAATCACCTATAGGTCTTTCATGCATTCTATCTGTTCCATGTAATTTATACTCTCCTTGGTTAAATGCTAATACTGCTAACAAGGGTCTAATTACAGTACCAGCGTTGCCAATAAATAAATCATTTTTTTTAGAAGGAAATAAATTTTTTGAGCCATTCACTATACATTTTTGTAAATGCTCTTTTTCTTCTAATTTTATACCTAATTTTTTTAAAGAGGAAATCATTAATTTTGTATCATCAGAAAACAAAAGGTTATTAATATGTGTTTTACCTTCAGCTAAAGAAGAAAGTAGTAAAGCTCTGTTTGAAATACTTTTGGAACCAGGCAGATTAATAGTTGCTTTTTTGACTGAAGAAGGTTTTAATTCTAAGGACTTAATTAACATAAATAAATACTTTTAATATTACAGTATGTATTTTAAAGCAAATTATACCATCACTCCCACTCTATTGTACCTGGTGGTTTAGAGGTAAAATCATAAATAACTCTGTTCACTCCTTTAACACTATTGATAATTCTATTTGAAATTAATGTTAACTCATCTTTAGTAAACATATAAAAATCTGCTGTCATTCCGTCAACAGAAGTTACAGCTCTTAAACAACAACAGTAATTGTAAGTCCTTTCATCACCCATTACACCAACAGATTTAATTGGAAGTAGAATAGCAAATGCTTGCCAGATTTTGTTATATAATTTTTTTTCTTTTAAAAAATTGATATAAATATAATCGATATTTTGAAGAATCTTAATTTTTTCATTCGTAATAACACCTGGAATTCGTATAGATAAGCCAGGGCCAGGAAAGGGATGTCGAGAAATTAAATTTTCATTGATATTCAATTTTTTACCTATTTCTCTAACTTCATCTTTAAATAATTCCCTAAGAGGTTCTAAAATTTTTAATTTCATTATTTTTGGTAATCCGCCTACATTATGATGACTCTTGATTTTAGCTGTAGGACCACCAAAAAATGATACGCTCTCAATAACATCTGGGTATAATGTTCCTTGTGCTAAAAATTTAACATCTTTAATTTTATTTGCTTCTTTATTAAAAATATCAATAAAAACTTTACCTATAATTTTTCTTTTTTTTTCAGGTTCATATATATTTTTAAGTTTATTTAAAAATATTTTAGAGGCATCAATCTTTATAAAATTCTTTTTGAACTTATCTTTAAAAAAATTTGTAACTTCTTCAGCTTCATTTTTTCTTAAGAATCCATTATCTACAAATATACAATATAATTTTTTTCCTAATGCTTTATGTAAAAGATAAGCTACAACAGAGGAGTCTATTCCTCCTGATAAGCCGCAAATTACATTATTATTACCTACAACCAATTTAATTTCTTTAATTTTTCTTTTGATAAAATTTTGTAAAATCCATTTATCTTTAATTTTACATATCTTAAAAATAAAATTTGATAGAATTTTTTGACCTAAATAAGTATGATGAACCTCAGGATGAAATTGTAAACCAAAAATTTTTTTATTTTCATCAGCGATAATAGCAATAATATTATTGTTTGACTTTGCTAAAACTTTAAAATTCTTTGGTGGGGTCGAAACATGATCTCCATGTGACATCCAAACATTAATTGATTTATTTAACCACTCTTTCGGTATTATTTTAGAATAGTTAGTTATTTTGATTTTTGTATGACCATATTCACGTAATAATGATTTTTCAATATTTCCTCCTTTTTGCACAGATAATAATTGTAACCCGTAACATATTCCTAAAATTGGGATATTTGATTTTAAAATAATAGATGATAATTTTGGAGAGTTTTTATTTAAAACTGAATTTGGTCCACCAGATAAAATAAAACCTTTAGGTTGAAGCTTTTCAATTAATTTTGAAGAAATTTTATTAAAAGGATGTATTTCGCAATAAACTTTTATTTCCCTGATTCTCCTTGCAATTAATTGTGTATATTGTGAACCATAATCAATAATCAAAATCCCCTTTATCATGTAATATTTTTTAATGAATAAATTTCTGAGCTACAATGAATATTTCAGAAGATTCAATTCTAGAAGCTTGAGGTTTAAAATATGTTACCCTTTTATATCTTCTTTGTAATTCATTAATAATTTTTTTTTCTTCTGAGCCCTTCCAAATCTTAAATACAAGTGAACTTGATGGCAGCACTATTAAATCTAGGATAGAAATAATATCTTCAATCATTGATGATATTCTTAAATGATCTGTAGATTGATGTCCAGTTGTATTAGGAGCAATGTCAGAGAGTATCAAATCAAATTTACAATTTATCTTTGAGTAATCAAAAGTTAAAAAATTATTTTTAAAAAAAAATAAATTTGGATGATTAAATTTCATACTAAGCAAATCAAATGCATAAAGTTTAATATTTTGCTTTGTCTCTAATACAACTTGAGACCATCCTCCTGGAGACGATCCAATCTCAAGAATATAATTTGACTTTGAAATTAATTTAAATTTTCTCTCAATTTCAATTAGTTTATAAGCAGCTCTTGAAAAATATCCTGAGTTTTTAGCCTTATTAACATAAAAATCTCTTTTTTGTCTTTTAAGCCAATCTTTAGATTTCATAAATATTTAATAGAAAATTTAAGTTTTTTTAAATAATCACTGTATTGTTATTTTTATTTAAAGCTTTATATAAACATAAACATTCAAAAAATTGATTCAATTATGAAAAAATCTATAATTTTTGCCTTTTTGATCTTAATAATAACAGTCGGGTGGTTTGGATCTGGTCAAATTACTAAAGTTAATGCTCAAGATGACAAATCTTCTTCTTTGCCTACAACTGAAATATCTAATTTAGAAACTAGTGAAAATGATAATGAAACCAACATTATAAAAGTTGAAACAAAAATTTTTAAAGCTAAACAAATTGATCAATCAATAAAGATACAAGGTCAAACAATTTATAATAAAAAAATAGATGTCAAATCTGAAACAACAGGAAACGTAACTAATGTAGATTTTAATCGAGGTGATAATGTAGATGAAAATAAAAAATTATTAAATATCTCAATTGAAAATAGAAAAGAAGTGTTAGCAAGTGTCCAAAAAGATATAGATAGACTTAATAAAGAACTTATTATTAATGAAAAAAACCGTGATAATTTATTATCAAAAAACTCAGAACTTATAAAACTATATGAAATTGAATTTCTATCGGCAAAGCAACTTATAGACAAAGGACTAAGTTCAAAATCTAAACTTAGTTTAGCATCTTTTAATTTGGCAAACGCAAGATCTGATCAAATAGATATTAAATTAAAATATGAATCCCAGTTAGCCAATTTAGAATCGCAAATCGCCTCATATACTTCTCAATTAAAACAAATAAATTTAGATATAGAAAATACAATTATATTAGCCCCTTTTGATGGTATAATTACAAATAAAAATATTGAAGTTAGTGACTATATTACTCCTGGAAATATTCTTTTAACTATTGTAAATTTAAATCCAATAAAGGTTCAAGGATATCTATCTGAATCTGATGTAAGTAAAGTAAAATTAAATACAAAAGCTTTAATAGAAAACAGCAATGGGATTAAAAAAAATGGTAAAATTACATTTATTTCTCCTTCTGCTGAAACTAGTACTAGAACTTTTGAAATTGAAATTGAAGCTGATAATTCAGATTTATCATTTAAAAGCGGTATTACAACTTCTATTATAATAGAAGGCGAAGAACTGCTTGCTCATAAAATACCCCCATCTATTTTAACTTTACAAGACGATGGCACAATTGGTGTAAAATCTTTGAATGAAAATAGTACTGTTATCTTTTATCCAATATTAAAAGTAAAAGATACTATAGACGGTATGTGGGTTAGTGGATTACCTGATGAAATAAATTTGATTATATCTGGTCAAGAATATGTCTCATCAGGACAAGTAATTGAATTAAAATAATTAAAAATAATGAACATTATTGATTATGCAATTTCGCATGCTAGAGTTTTTTTTGGCATTTTGATTTTTATTATTGTGGCTGGATCATCAACTTATATCTCCATTCCAAAAGAAGCAGTACCTGATGTCAATATACCTATAATTTATGTTTCATTATCTCAAAAAGGAATATCAGCTAATGATTCCGAAAGATTGCTGGTAAAACCTATTGAAGATGAAGTTAAAACGGTTGAAGGAATCAAAGAAATACGATCAACAGCCTATACGGGAGGAGGTAACGTACTTTTAGAATTTGATGCAGGTTTTAACGCTGATAAAGCTATGGATGATATTAGAGAAAAAGTAGACAGGGCAAAAGGAGATTTACCTAATGAAGCTGATGATCCTACTGTAAATGAAGTTAATATTAGTGCTTTTCCAATTATATTAATTTCTTTGAGTGGTAATTTACCTGACCGAACTCTTCAAGAACTGGCAGAAAAACTTCAAGATGATATTGAAACTATTCCTAGCGTTTTAGAAGCTAAAATTGGTGGGAAACGTAATGAACAGGTTGATGTTATTATAGATACGCTAGCTTTAGAAGGATATAATATAAACATTGAAAACTTAATTAGTACCGTCAATCAAAACAATATGATGGTCTCTGCTGGTAAACAAGATACAGGTGATGGAAGTTTTAATATTAAAGTTCCAGGATTATACGAAACAATTGATGATGTACTTGATACACCAATTAAAACATTTGGCGATTCTGTTATTACTTTTAGAGATATAGCTAAAGTTAAAAGAACTTTTGAGGACAGGAAATCTTATGCAAATGTTAATGGAAAAAATTCAGTTACTATTGAAGTTTCAAAAAGAGTTGGTGAAAATATTATTGATACAATTAAAAAAATTAAAGAAGTAAGTACACTAAATGCAAAAGACTTTCCTCAAAGTGTTAATATATCTTTTAGCCAAGATCAATCTAACACTATCAAAACGATGCTTAATAGCCTTCAAAACAATGTAATAGCTGCAATTATTTTAGTTTTAATAATTATACTTGGAGCACTTGGAGTAAGATCAGGTTTTTTGGTTGGCGTTTCAATACCAGGTTCATTTTTATCAGGCTTGTTAGTTCTTTCCATAATGGGATTTACTATGAATATAGTAGTATTATTTGCACTTATTTTATCTGTTGGATTACTTGTTGATGGAGCTATAGTTGTTGTTGAATATGCTGATAGAAAAATACAAGAAGGTTTAACCATTAAGGAATCTTATTCAAATGCCTCTAAAAAAATGGCTTTACCTATTATCTCTTCTACAGCAACGACATTAGCAGCATTCTTTCCTCTTCTTTTTTGGCCTGGTTTGGCAGGAGAGTTTATGAAATATCTTCCCATAACTCTAATATGCGTACTATCATCTTCTTTATTTATGGCTCTATTATTTGTTCCTGTACTTGGAACAATAATTAATACTATTGCTAGAGTAGTACTTCAATTTGTTATCCCAACTCTGCTTTCAATGATTTTATTTAATATTTTATCAATAATTATAGGTTATGTTAATATTAATGGATTAATAATACCTCTTACTATAATTAAATATTTAGGATCATTCGTTCTATTTATTTTTATTTTTATAAAAATTATACCATCTGTTTATAAAATAAGTGAATCCATAAATAAAAAACAAACGAAGATAAATGAATCATCCAAAATTTTATCATCTGAAAGTAATGAAAGTCTTCTTAATTTAAAAGGTTTTATAGGTATTTACGTCAGATTAATTAATGTTTTGTTAAACCATCCTTCAAAAGTAATTATATCTGCAATATTGATATTGATTGGTGTCAATTTTGCTTATACAAAAATAGGATCTGGTATCGAATTTTTTCCAGAAGTTGAACCAGAACTTGCAAAAATTGTCGTATATGCTCGAGGTAACCTTTCAGCAAAAGAGAAACGTGATTATGTTTCTCGAGTAGAAAATATTATTTTGAAAATGCAATCTAAAAATAATGAATTTAAAAATATTTATGCCTTAAGTGGAAATATATCAGATCAATCAGAATCATCTGAAGATTTTATTGGCTCAATAAGCTTAGAATATAATGATTGGGATAAAAGAAGAAAGTCAAAAGTTATATTAAGTGAAATTCTAAAAGAAGCCAAAACTATAAAAGGTATTAAAGTTGAAAGCAGAGAACAAGAAGGTGGACCTCCTACTGGCAAACCAATAAATATTAAACTAACTTCTCCTAACAAATCTCTTCTCTTAAGTGAATCTTATAGATTAAAAGAATTTATAGACACTTATCCTCAATTAATTAATATCGAAGATAACTTTCCAGCACCTGGAATAGAATGGGAAATTAATGTTAATCGTAAACAAGCTGCTAAATTTGGAGCTAATATATCTTCTATAGGAAATGTTATCAAACTTGCAACCAATGGTATTAAGCTAGGTGAATATAGACCTGATGATTCAAATGATAGTATACCTTTGTATCTCCGTTACCCTTCTGAAGGTAGAACATTAGACATAATTCAAAATTTACGTGTTAACACATCTGTTGGATTAGTACCTATAGCTAACTTTGTTGAAATCATAGCCAATAACAGAACAGGTAATATAGTAAGAATAGATTCTAAAAATGCCATTAATATTCAAGCTGATTTAGAAGTTGATGTATATGCAGATGCTAAAGTAAAAGAGATGGAATATGTATTAGGTATAACTAATAAACCAACCTTTAACCGTAGCAAAACAATTTCAAACTTAGAGAGGTTTGAATTAGACTCTAGAGTTAAAGTAGAACTAATTGGCGAAAATCAAGATCAAAAAGAAGCACAAGAATTTTTACAAAAAGCCTTTTCTGTAGCTTTATTTATGATGTTAATGATACTTTTATTGCAGTTTAATAGTTTTTATAGTGGTTTTTTAATATTATTTTCAGTTGTTATGTCAACTGCTGGCGTATTTATTGGATTAATGATTACAGGACAAGCTTTCAGCATAGTTATGACAGGAGTAGGCGTAATTGCTCTAGCTGGAATAGTCGTAAACAATAATATCATATTAATTGATACTTTTGATTATCTAAAAAATAAAATGCCTAATGTTAAAGAAGCAATTATGAAAACAGGCGCTCAAAGAATAAGACCTGTTCTACTTACTACTTTTACTACTGTTCTTGGCTTGTTACCAATGGTTACTATGACAAATGTTGATTTTGTTACAAGAGAAATTAGTCGTGGTTCACCTGATACCCAATGGTGGGTACAGTTATCAACTGCAATTGTCTTTGGCTTAATATTTGCAACTATTTTAACTCTTATTGTCACCCCTTCTGCTTTAATGTTAAGAGAAAATGTTATGAATTGGTATAAGAGAAAAGTTAACTCTTAATACTTATATTAGTTAAAATCGTGTAAAGTATTGATAATAAATATGTTAATACAAGTGCAACTAAAGTTAACCATAAATTTGAAATAAGTCCTATACAAATTATTACAATTAATAAAATTATCCAAGGTGTAAACTTTTTTGAAAAGTTAATACTTTTAAGAGATATAGTAGGTATTTTACTAACCATTAAAAAGCCAATAAAAAATAAATTGAATAAATTTAAATAAGCATTTTGTACAATGGAAAAATTAAATTCAAAAAATATAAATAAGGGCAATAAACTTAATCCTGCAGCAGCTGGGGATGGAACTCCAGTAAAATATAAATTTGGATCAATAGGTCTTGAAGTCAAATAAATATCTGCAGTAAACCGAGCTAAGCGTAATGCAGCGCATGCAGAAAAAAATAATGCTATACTCCAGCCTAAAGATTTAAGTTCATATAATGACCAATAATATACAAGTATACAAGGCGCTACTCCAAAAGATATAAAATCACTTAAAGAGTCTAACTCTGCACCAAAATTAGTTCCTCCTTTCAATTTTCTTGCAAACCAACCGTCAAAAAAATCAAAAACTGATGCAAATATAATTAAAAAAATAGCAATTTTCCATTCTTCATTTATGGAGAATTTTATTGAAGTTAAACCACAACATAAAGAAAGAATAGTGATCGAATTAGGTATATATTTTGATAAATAATTAGAAGAATTTTTCATATTAATTTTTTATTGAATTAGAAATTTTTTTAATATTATTAGGATTTGACATAATTGTTTCACCTCCAACTACAACCTGACCAAGAGAAATTAAAGGCTTATAATTCGATGGAATATATAAATCTACTCTACTACCAAATTTAATAATACCAAACCTATGTCCTTTATAAACTTGTTGTTTTTCTTTTACATCGCAAACAATTCTTCTTGCTATTAAACCAGCTATTTGTGTAATAATTATAATATCTTTATTTTCTTTTTGTAAAGTTATAATATTTTTTTCATTATCTTCACTAGATTTATTTAATGTTGCATTAATAAATTTTCCATGAACATAATTAATGTTTTTAATAGTACCTGAAGTTGGCATTCTATTTACATGAACATTAAATATATTTAAGAAAATACTAATTTTTAAAAAATTATTTTTTTCATTTAATGATATTGGAGGTTCACTATCTCCTATATAAGTAACAATGCCATCTGCTGGAGAAACAATAACATCTTCTTTAGGTATTGAACGGATCGGATCTCGAAAAAAATAATATACATAAAAAGAAACAGTTAGAAATATTAGTCCCAAGATTGGCAAAAAAAAGAAGATAATAATACTAAATATTAATGATGAGATAAAAAATACCCATCCTTCATTATGAATTCGAAAAATCATTTTATGTTGAATATAATTTAAAAAGATACATACATAATAATGCTTATAAAATCTCTAACAATTTATTGCTCTTCTTCTGATAATTTAACTTCAGACTACTATGATTTAGGAGAAAATTTAGGTGAATTTTTATCAAGCAAGTCCATAAAAATTATATATGGTGGTGGAAATGTTGGTTTAATGGGTAAAGTTTCAAAATCCGCCTATAATAAAGGAGGACATGTAGTTGGTATTATCCCTAAATTTTTAATAAACAAAGAAAAAATTAGTAGCGCAACGTATCAAACAATTATTGTTAACGACATGTCTGAAAGAAAAAATAAATTATTTGAAATGGGAGATGCATTTTTAATTTTACCAGGAGGGTCAGGAACAATAGAAGAGGCTACTGACGTTATTTCATGGAAATTTCTAGGACTTCATAATAAAGAAATTATTATTTTTAATTTTAAAAATTTTTGGAATCCGTTAATTAAAATGTATGAGAATTTAAAGAAAAAAAAATTTGGAAATAAAAATTTACAAAGTATAACCAAACATATAAGTACATTTGAAGATTTTAAAAAATTATTCCCATAATGACAAAAATTAAAGTACAAAATCCTGTAGTAGAAATGAATGGGGATGAAATGACAAGAATAATTTGGCATTTTATCAAAGATAAACTAATTCTACCTTATTTAGATATAGATATTAGGTATTTTGATTTAGGAATAGAAAATAGAGAGAAAACAAAAGACAAAATAACAATTGATGCCGCAAATTCTATTAAAAAATTTGGAGTAGGCATTAAATGTGCAACAATTACTCCTGATAAGAAAAGAGTTGAAGAATTTAATCTAACTGAAATGTGGAAATCTCCAAATGGAACTATTCGTAATATTCTTGGTGGAACTATTTTTAGACAACCAATAATTTGTTCAAATGTTCCTAGAATTGTTTCTAATTGGAATAAACCTATAGTTGTAGCAAGACATGCTTTTGGTGATCAATATAAAGCAACTGACACAATTATAGATAGGGCTGGTAAGTTAAAATTAGTTTTTGAACCTCAAGATGGGTCCCCTAGTTTAGAAAAAGATGTTTATCAGTTTAAAAAACCAGGCGTAGCACTTTCTATGTATAATTTAGATGATTCAATAGTCGATTTTGCTCGAGCATGTTTTAATTATGGTTTAAACTTAAATTGGCCTGTTTACCTTTCAACAAAAAATACTATTCTTAAAATTTATGATGGTCGATTTAAAGATATATTTCAGGAAATATATGAGAATGAATTTGAGAGTAAATTTAAAGAAAATAATATTATTTATGAACATCGTTTAATAGATGACATGGTAGCCTCTTCATTAAAATGGGAAGGTGAATTTATTTGGGCTTGTAAAAATTATGATGGTGATGTCCAATCAGATTCTGTTGCTCAAGGATTTGGATCATTAGGTTTAATGACAAGTATATTAATGACACCAGATGGAAGAACTATTGAATCAGAAGCAGCTCATGGGACAGTTAATCGACATTATAGAAATCATCAAAAAGGATTGCCTACTTCAACTAATCCAATTGCATCAATTTTTGCATGGACAAGAGGTCTCCACTTTAGAGGAGAATTTGATAAAAATTATAAGTTGATTAAGTTTGCTAAAACTCTTGAAAAAGTTTGTGTTGAAACTGTAGAAGAAGGTAAAATGACAAAAGATTTAGCAATTTTGATAGATCAAAATAAAACATGGCTTAACACACAAGAATTTTTAAATGCTATACAAAATAAATTAGAAGAAAATTTAAATTAATTTTATTATTTCATTTTTTAAAACTTCATATATTTGATTCACATTTTCAGATAGATTGCCTCCGGCTTGGGCTAGATCTTTACGACCCCCTCCTCCCTTTCCTCCTACAATTAAAGAAGCAATCTTTACTAGTTTAGTAGCATTAAAAATATTAGTTAGATCTTTTGTCAATCCTATTATTATAGAAACTTTATTTTTTGCAGAAGATACTAAAATTATAACACTTTTTTTAGGAAAAGCTTTTTTTTGATCATCAATAAATAATTTTTGAGCTTTACTAGGATAATTATTTGCTAACAAATAAATAAAATTAAGTTTACCAATTTTTTCTATTATAACATTTTCTTTATTTGTATTAATGTCTGATCTTTCTTTATAATTATTATATATTTTTTTTATTTCTTTTAATTGATTTTCTAAACTTAAATCTGAATTTGAATGAAAATTTTTACTTGGTTTTATATTTTTAATTAAGTTAATATATTTATTAATCTCTTCTTTGATTCTTATTGCATATTCTGACTTTTTTAAACTCTCAACTTTATTATAATTATCAACTCCAATATTTGTAACAGCTTCAATACGACGAACTCCTGATGAAACAGATGATTGATTGATTATCTTAAATTTTTTAATATTTTTTGTATTGTTAACATGAGTTCCCCCACATAATTCCTTTGAAAAAATAACATCTTTATTTTTTCCAATTGTAATAACTCTGACTTCATCTCCGTATTTCTCTCCAAATAAAGCCGTAGCACCACTATTTATTGCAGTTTTATGATCTAAAATTTGAGTTTGTACAATAAATTCTTGATCAATCATATTGTTAACCAAAAGTTCAATTTTTGAAATAATTTCAAAACTTATGGGATCATTGTGACTAAAATCAAATCTTAATTTTTCATCATTAACTAAAGATCCTTTTTGAGTAACATGATTACCTAATATTTTTCTTAAAGAAGCGTGTAGTAAGTGAGTTGAAGAATGATTATTGCGTATTAAATTTCTTTTTTCTACTTTTATAGAAGAAGTAATTTGATCTTTTATTTTACATTCTCCTTTTAAAACCTCACCCCAATGAATAAAAAAATCTCCAAAAATTTTTGTAGTATCATTTACTATAAAATTAAAATTCTTATTTGATAAAATGCCTTTATCACCTACTTGTCCTCCTGATTCACCATAAAAAGTGGTTTGATTTAATATAATTGCAGCTTGATCGCCTGCTTCAATTTTATTTACAATTTTCTCATTGCAAATTATCTTTTTAACTATACTTTCTGTTTTATTTTGATCATATCCAATAAATTCAGTAGCTTCTAAATCTTTTGTCGCCTCAAACCAAATGTTATTGTTAACTATATCTCCAGTACCTTTCCAATTTTTTCTTGCTCTCTGTTTTTGTTTCAGCATATGAGAGTTAAATGTTTTAATATCAACTTCTATTTTTTTACTTTTTAAAAAATCTTGAGTTAAATCTAAAGGAAAACCATAAGTATCGTATAATTTAAAAGCTATCTCCCCGCTAAAAATTTTATCGGTAGTATTTTTAATTTCTTCCTCTAATAATTTTAATCCGTTATCAATTGTTTGTTTAAATTTTGTTTCTTCATTTAATAATGTATCGGAAATCAAATCTTTAGCTCTTTCTAATTCAGGATAAGCTGTTTTCATGTTATTTAATAAGGTTGGAAATATTTTATGAAAAACTGGTTCATTATTACCTAAACTATGAGCATGCCGCATTCCTCTTCTCATAATTCTTCTTAATACGTATCCCCTTCCCTCATTTGATGGCAATACTCCATCACTAATTAAAAAAGCAGCAGATCTTAGGTGATCTGCTATAACTCTGTGACTTGCTGAGTCTTGTTTTTCTTCGTTATTAGAAAACTCAATTGATTTGTTAATTAAGGAAGTAAAAATATCCGTCTTGTAATTATCATTAGTATTTTGAAGTAACGCCGCTACTCTTTCCAAACCCATTCCAGTATCAATTGATGGTTTTGGAAGATTAATTCTTTTATTTTCATTAATTTGCTCATATTGCATAAATACCAGATTCCAAATTTCAATAAATCTATCGCCTTCTTCATTTATGCTACCAGGAGGGCCTCCAAAAAAATTTTCTCCATGATCGTAAAAAATTTCTGAACACGGTCCACATGGACCCGTATCTCCCATTGACCAAAAATTATCAGAAGTATTAATTTTAATAATTTTATCACTAGATATACCTGCTATTTTTTTCCACAAATTATTGGCTTCTTCATCTTTATCAAAAATAGTAACTAATAATTTATTTTTATCTATTCCATATTCTTTTGTAATTAAATTCCATGCTAATTCTATTGCATGCTCTTTAAAATAATCACCAAATGAAAAATTACCTAACATTTCAAAAAAAGTATGGTGTCGTGCAGTATAACCAACATTTTCCAAATCATTGTGTTTGCCACCAGCTCGTACACATTTTTGGGCAGTTACTACCCTTTTATAATTCCTTTCTTCCCTTCCAGTAAAAATATTTTTAAATTGTACCATTCCTGAATTAGCAAACATAAGAGTAGGGTCATTTTCAGGAACCAATGAACTTGAATGTATAATTTGATGATCATTTTTTTCAAAATACCTTAGAAAAATATTTCTTATTTCTTCTGAATTCATAAAGTTTCTATTATAACTAGGTTTTTATAATGTCTATTTTAAATTAAAAAAGGCACTTTATTTGAGTGCCTTTTTTATTAATTATTGATAAAATTTATTCTTTATCTTTAAAGCCTTCTGTAATCCCTTCTTTTGAAGAAATATCTCCTTCCATCATTGCTTTTTCAACTATTCCAGCATTTTGGAGAATTTTATTTTCAATTTCTATTGCAATTTTTGGATTTTCTTTAAGGAATGCTTTTACATTTTCTCTTCCTTGTCCAATTTTATGTTCATTATAAGCAAACCATGATCCAGATTTATCAATAATTTCGGCTTTGACTCCTAGATCAACGAGTTCACCTAATTTAGAGATTCCTTCACCATACATTATATCAAACTCAACAACTTTAAATGGCGGGGCAACTTTATTTTTTACAACTTTTACCCTAGTTTGATTTCCAATAATTTCATCTTTTTCTTTAATTGCACCTATTCTTCTTATATCAAGCCTGACAGATGAATAAAATTTTAAAGCATTACCTCCAGTAGTTGTTTCAGGACTTCCAAACATTACTCCTATTTTCATTCTTAATTGATTAATGAAAACAACTAAAGTATTTGACTGAGCTATAGAACTAGTTAATTTTCTTAAAGCCTGACTCATCAATCTGGCCTGTAATCCTGGAAGAGAATCACCCATATCTCCTTCTAACTCTGCTCTAGGCACTAAAGCTGCCACAGAATCGATTACTAAAACATCTATGCCTCCGGATTTAATTAAAGAATCGGCTATTTCCAATCCCTGTTCTCCTGTATCAGGTTGTGAAATTAATAATTCTTCTAAATTAACTCCTAGCTTTTTAGCATAAGCAGGATCAAGAGCGTGTTCAGCATCAATAAAAGCACAGTTTCCACCTGACTTTTGAGATTCAGCCACAATATGAGTGGCCAAAGTAGTTTTACCTGAACTTTCTGGTCCATAAATTTCAACTATTCTTCCTTTTGGAACTCCTCCAATTCCTAGCGCAATATCCAAACCCAAGGACCCAGTAGAAATTGATTCAATTTCAATATTTGCTTTAGAACCAAGTTTCATAATTGATCCTTTTCCATAATTTTTTTCGATCAAGCCAACAGCTGCTTCTAAAGATTTATTTCTATTTTCTTTGTCCATATTATTATTATTTTCAATTACCTTAAATTTAGTTTGAGACATAAATTTTCTCCTTTATTCCTAGTTTTTTAATATGATTCTTGCAAATTATGATTATTTGTACATGTTTTGTTCTTATTTGAAAAGTTCTATTTTTGTTCTTATTAAAAATATTATATAATTAACTGAAATATATCATTTTTAATAATTTTATAGAAAAAAATATCGCAAATAAAAAAATTATATTTCTTGAAATTATAATTTCTTTTGATAATCCCCTATTTCTAAAAATGCCTAAAATAACTAAAAATTATAAGCCTACTAAAAAAGAAAAATTCATGAATGTAAAAATGAAAGAATATTTTCGTTTAAAACTTGTTGATTGGAAAAATGAACTTTTAAAAGAATCTTCACAAACTTTAGCAAATCTTCAAAAAGAAGAAAATACAGCAAAACCAGATATTACAGATAGAGCTACTGAAGAAACTGAAAGATCATTTGAACTTAGAACAAGAGATAGAGAAAGAAAATTAATAAATAAAATAAATGCTGCTCTTAAAAGAATTGATGAAGGAAGTTATGGATATTGTGAAGAAACTGGGGAACCCATAGGTATTAAAAGACTTGAAGCAAGACCTGTCGCTACATTAAGTCTTGAAGCTCAGGAAATGCATGAAAAACATGAAAAAAAGATAAACTAAATAATTAATTTTATTTTTTTCATCTATATATATTTAAGATATATGTCTTCAAATTTATTTTCAAAATTAACTCCTGGCTCCTTTGTTATTAACAAAAAAAATAGTGAGTGGGGTATTGGTCAAATACAAACATCAATTGACAATATTGTCACAGTAAATTTTGAAAATGTTGGGAAAAAAACAATTAATGTAAATGTAATAAATTTAGAAATAGTAAAAATTAATGACATTAATTGATCAATTTAGTCGAGAAGTTAACTATCTAAGGATATCTGTAACGGATAGATGTGATTTGCGTTGTTTATATTGCATGAAAGAAAAAATGACTTTTCTACCAAAAAAAGAAATTTTAACTTTTGAAGAAATGGAACGGCTGTGTGACAATTTTATAGAAATGGGTGTAAAAAAAATTAGAATTACGGGTGGTGAGCCATTAGTTAGAAAAGATATTGTAAAATTTATTAAAAAGTTAAATTTTAAAAAAAATAATTCAAATTTAGAGGAAATAACATTAACAACTAATGGATCCTTATTAGAGAAATATGCAAAAGCTTTAAAAGAAAATGGGATTGATAGAATTAATGTTTCTCTTGATACAATTAATGCAAAAAAATATAGTGAAATTACTAGGTTTGGTAAATTAGAAAAAGTAATAAAAGGAATTAAAGAAGCAAAAAAAAATAATATTGCAATTAAAATTAACACTGTTGCTATTAAAAACTTTAATGAAGATGAATTTGAAAAATTAATATATTGGGCTAATCAGTTTGGAATTGATATCTCATTTATTGAAGTAATGCCAATGGAAGAAACTGATATTAGTAGGCATTTACAATTTACTCCATTAGATGATATTTATAAAAATCTTTATAAAAAATTTAATCTTATTAAAATTGACAAGAATACTGGAGGTCCATCAATTTATTATTCAAGTAAAAAATTATCTATTAATATAGGATTTATAACACCTCTTTCTAATAATTTTTGTGCTTCTTGCAACCGTGTAAGAATAACCAGTACTGGAAAATTATTTATGTGTCTTGGGCAAAATGATTATGTTGATTTTAGAGAAATTTTAAGAAAAGATTATAGTGATGATTTTATAAAAGAAAAAATTAATTATGCTCTTAAAATTAAACCAAAAAAACATGACTTTTTAATTGAAAAAAATACTCGTCCTTATATGGAAAGACATATGAACGTTACTGGAGGATAATGAAGTTTCATTTTAATTCCTCCGATACCAAAGATGCTTTAGGTGCAAAGGATGTTTTTGTAAAAAAATACGGTCAAAACAATGTTGATAAAGCAGACATAATTATTCCTATTGGTGGTGATGGATTTTTATTAAGAAATCTTCATAAATATAATGAACTAAATAAACCATTTTTTGGAATTAATTATGGTTCAATTGGATTTCTTATGAATCCTCAAACAGATCAAAACTTGGAAAAGATAATTAAAGCTTCACAAGTGACAATTCTAAACCCTTTACAAATGCAAGCTTTTGATAAAAAAAATAAGTCTTTTGCTTCTATAGCTTACAATGAAGTATCTTTAATGAGACAAACTCATCAAGCTGCAAAAATTAATATTAAAATAAACGATATAGAAAGAATGAAAAAACTTATTTGTGACGGAGTTTTGGTATCAACAGCAGCAGGGAGTACAGCTTATAATTTATCAGCTCATGGTAGTATTATGCCTTTAGATTCTAATCTATTAGCATTAACACCGATTAGTGCTTTTCGGCCACGTAGATGGAGAGGCGCTCTATTAAAACAACAAACAAAAATTGAATTAAGTGTTATAGATTTTAAAGATAGGCCAGCAAGTGTTACAGCTGATAATAGTGAATTTAGAAATATTCAAGCTGTTGTAATAAAATCTTCTAAAAAAAATTTTTGTAAAATACTTTTTAATAGCAATTATTCCATGGAAGAAAGAATATTAAAAGAGCAATTCTATTCTTAAAATGTTAGCCTCTTCGGCCAGACTCGAAACCGGCACTCCCATAGGGCAAGTATTTTAAGTCCTTTATTCAAATTTTAGAAGCGGTGTAAGCACAAATTTTATTTCCATCTAAATCACGAATGTAAGCATAATAATCAGTTCCATGTCGTGGTCCAGGTGAGCCTTCATCAATTCCTCCATTTTTTAATGCAATTGAATGAAATTGATCAACAATTTTTTTTGAATCTGCTAAAAAAGCTATCATGGTGCCATTACCAATGCTCGCAACTTCTTTATTATAAGGTTTCATAATATATAGTTGAATGTCTTCAGGATCATCTATGTTCGCATATCCAATATATCTTTCATCTGAATCAACTTGTACGATACTAAACGGAAGTAAAATTTTATCATAAAATTCTGAGGAAGATTTAAGTTTATTAGTTCCAATAGTTACAAAAGCAATCATCTAATTTATTCCTTTAAATAAAATTTTGGTAGCCTCGGCCGGACTCGAACCGGCACTCCCATAGGGCAAGGATTTTAAGTCCTTTGTGTCTACCATTCCACCACGAGGCCAATATTTTTAGCATTTATCAGACTATTGAACTTTTACCATCTAATAATGAAATCATATTTTCAATTTTTTTAATGATGTCATCTAAATTTAAAAGTGTCCACGAAGAAATCACAATATTAACTCCTCCTTTATTAGTTATGTAATTAAAATAAGGATAACTTCCTATAGAGCAATTAGGATGATCAATTTGAATTTTTTTTAATCCTTTTGCAATAGAACTTTCATAAAGATTAATATTTATTGTAACTATTTTTTTAGGAGTTCCTTTTTCAATATATTTTAATAAATTTAAAAACATTTTTTTCATAATTAAAGGAACTCCTGGCAATACATAAATATTCTTTACTATAAAACCAGGCGCTGCTGTAAGAGGATTTAATATGAGTTTTGCTTTTTCAGGCATTTTTGCCATTTTTTTACGACCTTCATTAAATTCTCCTTTTGAATAATATTCTTTTAAGATCTTATAAGCCTTAGAATGAAAGCAGTATTTTTGATTAAAGGCTAAGGCTATACTTTCAGAAGTAATATCATCATGAGTAGGGCCTATCCCTCCTGTAGTAAAAACATAATTATATTTTTTATGAAAACTTAAAACATTTTTAATGATTGTTTCTTTATTATCATGAATTATTATAATTTCTTCAAGTTGAATTCCTGATTTAATTAATCTTTTAGCAATAAAATTTGAATTTGTGTCTTTGGTTCTGCCTGAAAGTATCTCATCTCCTATAACTATAATGCCAGCAGTCAACCTACTCATAATATCTTCTAAACAATTACTTGCTTAAATTAAATATTTTTTTTGCTTATTTATTTTATAAAATTATAATATTAGATTATATCTTAAATGAATAATAATATACCTATACATAACTCTTCAGATTTTGAAGGAATGAGAAAAGCAGGTAGTTTAGCTGCAAAAGTATTAGATGAATTAAAAGAATTAATTGTTCCTGGGATTTCAACACAGCAAATAAATGATTTCTGCAAAAAAATAATTGAAGATAATAACGCTACTTGTGCTCCTTACTTATATGGAGGTATACCTGGAGAAAGAGAACCCTTCCCAAAACACATTTGTACTTCTGTAAATCATATAGTTTGCCACGGAATACCTGATAAAAATAAAATATTGCAAAATGGTGATTTAATAAATGTTGATGTAACAGTTGTTTTAAACGGTTGGCATGGAGATAGCTCAAGAATGTATGTTGCTGGTAAAGTTAAAAATAAAAAAGAGTTTTTGCTTTTAAAAACTACCTATGAATGTCTATTAATTGGAATTGAACAAGCATTACCAGGAAAACATTTGGGAGATATAGGTTATTATATCCAGAAACATGCTGAAAATAATAATTTTTCTGTTGTTAGGGATTTTTGCGGTCATGGAATTGGTAGAAAATTTCACACGCCACCAAGTGTTTTGCATTATGGCAAATTAGGGAATGGTGTTAAATTAGAACCAGGCATGTTCTTCACTATAGAACCTATGATAAATCTTGGTGACTGGAGGATAAGAATTCTAGATGATGGGTGGACTGCCCCTACAAAAGATAAAAAAAAATCAGCACAATTTGAACATACATTAGGTATCACTGATAAAGGAAATGAAATATTTACACTTTCTCATAATGGTACCGATTTTCCAATTAATCCTTTATAAGATCAATTATGATTCCAAGATATAATCGCCCTAAAATAGAAGCAATATGGTCTGATAAAAACAAGTTTAAAATTTGGAC